>Ga0073928_10001197_pt1 | contig 51644 bp, 43 predicted proteins | sample PaiPotPPA55metaG_FD_76969 | JGI IMG/M metagenome (GOLD analysis project Ga0073928, IMG submission 76969) | Iron sulfur acid spring bacterial and archeal communities from Banff, Canada, to study Microbial Dark Matter (Phase II) - Paint Pots PPA... ...
AAATAAGTGAGGAGGAGGGGAACGCGTCCCCCTCCTCCTCACCGCAACCCTCGGTTGAAGAAAATCAGAAAGTGTCAGGGATGTCCCCGGTCTAAAATGTCAGGGATCCTCCCGGCCGCACACGAGGTGCAGTTTGCTCGGGCGGTTCGTTGCAATTGTCATCCTGCTGAATGCCGCAGACGGCAGCTGCCTTGGCGCGTAAAGCGCTGTCGGCTTGCATGGAGGTCATTTCTTGTTGCGCTTCGAGCTGCGCCATTTGCCGGGCGCGTGCCTGAGTGAAAAGCAGTTGCTGTCTGCCCTGATCCGACTCGGGATTCAGCGAAGGCCTCAGTTAGCCGTAACGTTGCAAAAGCATGGTGGCAATCGACCGGAACTCGATGTCGTGCTCTAAGCGGTCGAATATTGCATCATCCAGCAGGCTGGCGTCTTCCACCACCTGACCCTTATCAGCCGCATCTTTTGCGACCCAGCGCTTCAGCTCCACGAATAATCCGGCGTCCTTCAAAAGTATTTCGCGAATCTGGCCAGCCGACGCCGCCACGCGCTTTAAATTCTCTTTTGTCAATTCGGAAACTTCAGGTTGACGGTTCGATCTCTGCTGGCTGTTGTTTCGGTCGCTGCGCGAAGTGTCGGTCTGTTGCGCAAATCCCGAACTACTGAAGGCCGCGCTGGAAATTGCGAAGCTCAGGAGCGCCGCCGTCCTAACCACCTTCAACATCCTGATGAGCTCCGCTCCGCGCATATGGTCCCGCATCACTGCACCAGATCCCTGCGGCCGCGAGCCGCACTTAGCAGGCCTTCTTCCGTTGCCTCAATGTCGCTGCAATGAATTTCAAGCCTGGCCCAGTAGAAAACGCTGTAATTGTTTTTTGCAGCGATGCCGATAATTTTGACTTCGGGATGCCGGCGCAGAACCGTATCGCATGTGCGCGGACGCTGACCTGTGTCATCCAACGCAATCACGATCAAATGAGGCGAGGTTTTTTTCCACAGTGTTGGGAATCTCTTCCTGGTTCTCGATTTCGCCGACAATTTCGATCTCCGGCTGGTCCGCAAAAGTGGCGACGATCAGTTCCCGCATCAGTAGGGGGCGATTGGCGACCAAGACTCGAATTGTTCTCTCTATTGCGCACTGCGTCCGCGAGTATGGCGGGTCGCGCGTCGCACTTGTAAGGCTCAAAAGTGAACTCAGGGAAAACCCGAATGTGCATCCGGTGCGGAGTAACATCCGTGAGTAGTCATGTCGGACTAGTCGAGCACTAACACCGGGGTATTGACCGCGAATAGGCCGCAGATCCAGTTTTGTGAAGCCGATACCATTTTCAGAAGCATCTCTCGCCAGGTCTTACCGCATCCTTTGTAGGGCCGTTCAGGAAAGTACCCGCTTGTCGGTACATTCCCGGGTGAAAATGATTTGTAATGCAAGTTTCTGTTTTCAGACCAATCATTTTCTGGATTCGCATGACATCGGGAAAACTCCGATTGACATCGTGCATCCATACAGCTTAGGTTGGAAATGGAAGAAGCAAGGTCGTCCCCAACGCCCCAGGCCTTTAGGCAGGGGCGTTTGTGTTTTCAGTCGGCCCTGAGCCTAGGGACGACTCTCATACTTTGGTTTGGGAGGTATGCGGCTCAATGGGTGGTCTTTCGCAAACTGAATTTCGCCGCGAAAGCATTCGAGTGTTCCTGTTGATTCGAAATCGTCTACTGCGCGAATCACTGCTGAGACTTTTCCGCAAACGCACGGACTTGAGCGTCGTGGGTTCGGGTTCACCTGCCAGTTCCGAGGCCGCGGAAGTGGAGAACTCGCAGTGCGACGTTCTGTTGACCGATCAGTTTTCGGCCAAAACTTCGACCGAGGGTTTTCTTTTCCGCGATCAATGGGCGAACTTGCAAGGAGAAATATTGTTGCTGGGCATGGAAGAAGATCAGGAGTTGTTCCTGGCAGCAGTGCGCGCTGGCGCTACCGGGTACCTGTTGAAGGATGCTTCGGCCGGAGATGTCATCGCCGCTGTTCGCGCCATCTCGCGCGGAGAAGCGGTGTGCCCTCCACAGCTCTGTATGCGCCTGATCAAGTGGGTCTCAGTAAAGGCGCGCGAGGAATTGGCGCCTCGTGTTGATAGCAAGCCCAATCTGACTCTGCGTCAAATGCAACTGGTCACTCTTGTAGCGCAAGGCCTGACGAACAAGGAAATCGCTTCGCAACTTAATCTTTCTGAATTTACCGTCAAGAATCATTTGTACCGCATTATGAAACAGGTCGATGCCGGCACGCGCTATGAAGCTGTGGAGACCGTGCGCGCGCAGCTTGATGAGGTGTGATTGTTATTTTGGAGTTGAAGATAAGGCAAGCTTCGAGAGGACGGATGGTTGAAGTCTTCTCAATTTGTTCAATTGAGCGCCGCGCCGCAACTCCAACCATCCGACTCACAATTTATGGCAGAGGCGTTCGATTGACGTAACTGTCAAAATTGACAGATAGCCTGCTTAATCGCGGTTTCTTATGAAGGGGAACCTGCCGCCGCCCGCCGGGCAATGTCGAGATCCTGGATAGATTTTGCCAGAGGCACACTCGCATAAAGCTCGGTGCCGGCACCTGGCGTTGAAAAGATTCTAAATTCACCCCCCACAGCGCGTAAACGTTCCCGCATCCCCACTAATCCGATGCCTTCTGAATTTGCGGCGGGATCAAATCCATTTCCGTTGTCAGAAATCACCAGGGTCGCGTTCGTCTCCGAATATTGCAGCGCAACAGTTGCCTTTGTCGCCGAGCTATGCCGGCCCACGTTGTTTAGCGCTTCTTGCGCTACCCGGTACAGGACCAGGGCATCATCTTCCGTAACGAAGTTCGGGGCATTCCCACAAACCAGCTCAACCAGCACGCCCTGCTTGCTATTCATCCGATTGCAAAGCTCCCGCAAAGCTGACTCAAGTCCTAAATGTTTCAATTTCGAGCTATGCAAAGCGTGCGAAAGCAGGTGCAGGTCGGTTCCTAATTCACTGGTCGAGGCTTGTAGCTGTTCCAGGCGTTCCCCTAGTTCGTCCTTGTCTTCGCCAGCGAATTGCTGCCGCAAGATATCCAATTCAATAGCCAGCAGCGCCACTCGTTGTCCAATGTCGTCGTGCAATTCGCGGCTGATTCGTTTCCGTTCTTCTTCTTGCGCTTCCATCAGTCGTTTTGCAAGTTGTTCGAGCTGAAATTGCGCGCGCTTCACTTCCGAAACGTCAACCGTTACCCCCAGGATTCTCGGAACACTCTCTCCGGTCCTGTTCAGTAATTCACCTTTTCCCAGCATCCACCTGGTTGTGCCGTCTTTGCCAATCATTCTGAATTCCGCCGAGAACGCTCCGCCTGTTTGCAATATATTGTCGGCGTAGCTTTGCAACTTATCGCGATCTTCAACAACTACATGCGAAAGCACGTTGCTAATCAAGTCTTTGGCCGGCACCTTGTCGCCGCCAGCCCGCAACCTATTTCTGTCCAGCCAGGAGATCGTGCCGGCTAGCGAGTCATATTCCCAGGCGATCGTCCTGGAAGATTCCAGTGCCAGCGTCAACAGCTGTGTGATTCGTCGCAATTGTTCCTTGGCCAGATTTGTTGCGGTCACGTCCTCGATCATGCTTAGCAGATACGGGCCATCGTGAGATTCCGTGCCGGCAAGCGAGAGCGTCATTCGGCCCCAGATGACAGACCCATCGCTCCGCAAAAATCTTTTCTCGGTCTGCGATGTTTGCCGGACTCCGGCTGTCACTTCCTGCAGCTGCAGCCAGGTCTGTGGCACGTCTCCCGGGTATGCCACGTCCAGGATATTCTTCAGTTTCAGTTCTTCACGGCTGTAGCCTAGCAGCTGCGCCAACGTCTCATTAGACATGCGCATTTGTCCGCCGGAATCCAATAGCGCGATTCCAATGGGCGAGTCTTCGAACAAATGCCGGAATTTCAATTCGCTTGCGTGCACCGCATCGGAAGCCGCTTTTTTCGCATAGGCGCCCGCGATTACGGAAGCCACCACGGACATCTGCGCGATCACTTCCTCATCCCAGTCCATTTCTTTCGTGAATGATGTCAGCACCAATGCGTTGACCCCTTCGGCGCCGCCGCTTGAAGGAATCATGGTCAGCGATTTAACCCCAGCCGCCTTCAGCGCCTTGCGGTCCGCCTCGGCCTCCGGTGGCAAATCCTGCAGCCGCCGCAGCCGTACCGGCGCGCCACCCAGAAGGGCGTCGGCAATCCATGGAAGCTGGCTTAGTGGAGATTCAACGGCCGCCGGTATTTCTTCGCTGACTTTCGACGTCTGCATGCGAGCATAAGGTGCGCCATCCCTGCATTGCTGAAACCAGGATATTCGATCGACTTCTAACATTTCGCCGATCGCGCAGAGCTCGTTCTGCAGTCCCTCCTGAAGTTCCTCACTCTTCAGGCTCACGATTCTTCCAGAAGCCCGGGAAATTGCCCGCTGCACCGAATGCATTTTCTTGAGCACGGTTTCGGCTTTGCGCCTTCTCGGCATTTCCAGCCACAGCCATATCAGCAAAAATGCTTCCAATGACAGAATGACGGTTAGCGCATCGCCAAGTGGAATGGATTTGGTAGTCCCGAGAGACCAACGATTTGGAGATGACCCGAAGAACAGCAGCGGATAGAACGCAAAAAATAGTACGGCGGCCGTGGCAACGTACAGCACAAACCAATCAAACTGCGCGAACCATAATAATGAACGCGACCGCAACGCCAATCTAGGACCGACTGATCGTGACATTCGCCACCTTCATCCGGTTGAGCTCACTCGGCGGCAGCCCGGGGCAAGTTGGCTGCATAGACTGCTGTTTTTCTTGCGGCACGGAGTCTACAGCCGGTGCCTTTGCAAATACAACCTCGTTAAATATTCAGTTCTCCACCGTACATAGCCAACCGTCTTTCCTTTTCGTTATGGCCGTTCAGCTGATAATCCTTTCTCTAATCGCAAATCGCAATAAGTCTGAGTTGGTCTTCAACTCGAATTCCTCCATGATCTTATATTTATGGAACGCCACCGTCCGCGCCGTAACCTGCAGGACGTTGGCAGCCTCTTTCATGGTGCGGCCTTCCGCAAGCAGTTGCAGCACTTCCCGCTGGCGCGGTGTCAGCGCCTTGTTTTTCTGCGAATTGGCATCGCGGACGAATCTGTCCAGCAGGTTTTGCGTCATATGCGAAGTGACAAATGTCTTGCCTTTCAACACTTGTTGAATGGCTTTCACTAATTCCGCACTCGCTGATTTTTTTAACAGGAATCCCGATGCCCATCTGCGCAGAACATCGGCTGCGATTTCCGTGTCCTCGTTCATTGTCAAAACGATCAATTTTGATTGCGGCAGTATTTTTTTTAAGCGTGCTCCGGCTTCAAATCCGTTTAGCACCGGCATGCTCAGGTCCAGCAGAATTACGTCAGGTTTCAATTGTTGCGCTTTTTCCAGCAATGCGCGGCCATCAGACGCGGTGCCGACAACTTCAAATTGCGGCTCCAGCAGTCTGCTGAATGCTTCAGCAACTAAAGTGTGATCGTCGGCAAGAAGGATTCGCGGCTTACCCATTCCTTACCTCTAGCGACCTCTAGCGATTTCTGTTCGAGACTATATATACCACGGAGACTAGACGCCAGCGTTAGCCTTAATAACTGTCAAAACTAACAGGTCGAATGTTGCTGCGATCGCGCCCTGTTGTACCCGATTCTTGCGGCGTAACGTCTTATTTGGGAGGCTAGGTGGTGGTGTGTGTACGGAGCCGTAATGGGCCTCCGCGGCAGCACAAACCTACCGTAAAGTAAGGATTATCATGCGTTTTCGCAATAGTCGGAGGCACCTGATTTGCTCCTCTCTGGTGTCCATTTCACTGCTTGCTGGCAATGAAATCGCCAGCGCTCAACAGACTGCCTCGGGTGTAGCTCGAGTAGTCGGCACTGTCCAAGCCATTTCCGGAAAGTCCCTTACTGTTATTTCCGACAGCGGTTCACCTTGCAATGTTCTGCTCGAGGATGCTACCAAATTCCTGCAAATCGCGCCGGGCAAAACCGATCTAAAGGAAGCTACTTCTTTTAGTTTTGCGGATCTGCAGCAGGGCGATCGCGTGCTGGTCCGCGGAATTCTCGCGGATGACGGAAAGACCATCCGCGCCGCTTCGCTGATTGCAGTCAAAAAAGCGGCGCTCGCCGAAAAACAGGCGAACGATCGTGCCGAATGGCAACGCGGCGTAGGCGGGCTGGTCAAGTCCGTCGATCCTTCGGCATCAACAATTTCCATTACCACTAATGTGCTGGGTGCAAAACAAGAAGTGGTCGTGCATTTTACAAAGGACACTATCGTTCGCCGTTACGCGTCCGATTCAACGCGCTTTGACGCGGCAAAACTTGCTCCGCTTGCGGACATCCAGGCCGGAGATCAACTCCGCGCCAAGGGCACGCGCAGCGAAGGCGCAGGCGACTTTAATGCTTCTGAAATTGTCTCTGGCACTTTCCGCAACATCGCCGGCACGGTGATCAGTAGCGACAGCTCGAACAACATTCTGGTTGTCCAGGATATTTCTTCCAAAACGGCCGTGACACTTAGGACCAATTCCGAGTCGCAAATGCGCAAGCTGCCGCCGCAATTTGCGGAAGGCCTTGCGGCACGCCTCAGGAACCAATCGGCTGGGACCGGACAGTCGCAAGCTCCGGTGCAAGCTTCGCCAACGCAGCAGCCCGCTCAGCCGCCTCAGCAGGCCGCGACTCCCGGCGCTGCTCAGGGCCAACGTGGCGCGGGCGGCGATTTTCAACAAATGATTGCTCGCATGCCCGCTGCAACTCTTTCCGACTTACAAAAAGGTGAAGCTGTCATGGTTGTGACCACGCAAGGCAACGGTACGGATCCACTTACGGTCATAACTCTTCTCGGGGGCGTCGAACCCATTCTTCGCTCCTCGCCAAAAGGCAGTCAGGACATGGTCCTCTCTCCGTGGAGCTTGGGCGGCGGAGAGCCTTCCGGTAATTGAAAATTTCGCTGTCGGAATTGTGTGAGGAGATGGAATGAATTTGAAGTTCAGGCTCAGACCATTAAAAATTGTGTATTCGCTCGCATCTCTGCTGATTTTTCTCGGCGGTGTCTGTGCGCAAGTGCCGGTCGGCAGCTTGCGCGGCCAGGTCACCGATCCTTCCGGCGCGGCGGTTGCTGGCGCAATGGTCGTGGTACTTCCCGCGCAAGGAGCGTCAAGTACAGCGACCACGAATCGCGATGGAATCTTTGAAGTCAAGCCGCTCGCTCCCGGGAAATACACGGTGCACGTATTCGCGCAAGGTTTTGCGCAATTTTCCGTGAAAGATGTTGCGATTGCCACCGGTGCGCCGGTAGCTCTGAATGTCCATCTGGCAATCCAGGAACAACAGGAAAGAGTCGTCGTCTCGGACTCTACAACGCAACTCGATACCAGCGGCGGCAGCAACGCCAACTCACTTACTTTGAAGGGCCAGGATCTGGATTCCTTATCGGATGACCCGGACGAATTGCAGGATGAGCTTACCGCTCTTGCTGGCCCGTCTGCCGGACCCAACGGCGGGCAAATTTACATTGACGGCTTTACCGCCGGACAGCTTCCTCCAAAATCTTCCATTCGCGAAATCCGCCTCAATCAAAATCCGTTTTCCGCCGAGTACGACAAGCTCGGTTACGGCCGAATCGAAATTCTCACCAAGCCCGGCACCGATAAATTCCACGGCCAGTTACTGATTAATGGTAACGACTCCGCGTTTAACTCGCGAAACCCGTTCGAAGGCGATGCCGTCCAGCCCGGTTATCATTCCGTTCTGTATAGCGGCAATATCGGCGGTCCAATCAGCAAAAAAGCTTCCTTCTTTTTCAATCTCGACCGCCGCAATCTCGACGAAATCTCCGTCGTAAACGCTCCGGCGCTCGACGCAAATTTTAACCCAATTCAGTTCACGGACGCTGTTCCTGATCCGCGCACCCGCACCAACCTGACGCCTCGCGTTGATTATCAGCTCTCATCCAGCAATACGCTCACCGCTCGCTATCAATACTTCCGAGAAAATGAAATCAATAATGGCGTCAGTCAGTTCAGTCTGCCCACGCAGGGCTTCAACGAGCTCAACACCGAACACACTCTTCAAATCAGCGATAGCAAGACGCTTAACGAACGCACCATCAATGAAACCCGCTTGCAATATGTTCGCTCGAGTAGCAACGAAACGGCTCTCAATATCACTCCAACCGTGAACGTCAGCGGCGCTTTTACTGGTGGCGGAAATAATCAGGGGAATCTCCTGCAAACTACCAACGGATACGAAATTCAGAATTACAGCTCGATTGCCGCCAGCAAGCACTTCATCAAGTTCGGCGTTCGCGCGCGCATCGATGTCGATTCGACGGAGAAGTTGACCGGGTTCAATGGGTCATTCACTTTTAATTCGCTGACTAATTATCAAATTACCGCGCAAGATCTCCAGGCTGGTTTCAGTCCCGCTCAGATTCGTGCTGATTGTCGGGGGACCTCGAACACTGGTGCACCGATCTGTGGCGGCGCCAGCCTTTTCGCAGTCACCACGGGAAATTCGTTGGTGCAAAATAACTACGCCGATCTCGGATTCTATGCGCAGGACGAATGGCGGTTCCGTCCGAACATCACTGTGAATTACGGTCTTCGCTACGAATGGCAGAACCAACTGAACGACAAAGGCGGCCTTGCCCCGCGGCTGGGAGTCGCGTGGGGGATCGGAAAAACCAAGCAAGGCTCGCCCAAGGCCGTACTCCGCGCAGGATTCGGCGTCTTTTATGATCGCTTTAAACAACAATATCTGGAGCAGGCGCAACTACTGAACGGCATCACGCAACAGAGCTTCATTGTCAGCAATCCCGCTTTCTATCCGAATCTGCCGACGCCGGCGCAGCTCGCCGCAGCGCAAACTTCCCCCACCCTTTACCAGATCGATCCCAATTTAAAAAATCCCTACACCATTCAGTCCGGTGTCACTCTGGAAAAACAGCTTGGCAAAATCGCGAATGTTGCTTTTACTTACCTTAATTCGCGCGGCGTGCACGCTCTGCTCTTGCGCAATATCAACGCACCGTTGCCTCCCAATTATGACCCGACGGACCGCCCGTTCGGTGGCCACGACAATATTTATCAGTACGAATCCGGCGGCGACTTCAAGCAAAATCAGTTCATCGTAAATGGCACTATTCGCGCCGGCGCCCGGCTTTCACTTTTCGGCTACTACACTCTGAATTATGCGAACAGTGATACCGCCGGCGTTTCAGGCGGCTTTTCGAATCAGGCCGTGATTGGCTTTCCGTCCAACCAGTACGACCTGGCAATGGATTACGGCCGGGCTATTTTCGATATACGCCAGCGCCTCTTTTTTGGCGGCTCGATCGCTCTCCCGTACCGGTTCCGCATCAGTCCGTTCTTAATTGCAAGTTCCGGGGTTCCCTTCAACGTCACTTCCGGCACTGATTCCAATAATGATTCGCTTTTTACCGATCGCCCCACCTATGCAGAATTCCAGACCGCGCTCGCGAGCGCAGTTGCGAATGGCACGATTCCAGGAAACATCAGTTTTCACTGTCAAACCCTGGCCACGGCGCCGGAGATTCCAATTAACTGCGGACTTGGCCCGCCGCGTTTCTCGCTGAACGTTCGTCTCAGCAAGACTTTTGGATTTGGGAAAAAAGCCGGCTCTCCCGCGAGCAACGGAGGTGGCCCGATGTCGGGTGGCACATTCGGCCGCGGGCCGGGTGGCCCGGGCGGTGGTGGCAGGGGCAATCGAGGTGGCGGTGGAATGTTTGGTGGCGGCGATTCTTCCGGACAACGCTACAGTCTTACGCTGGGTATTTCTGCCCGCAATATTTTCAATAACGTCAACGAAGGAACTCCGGTCGGCGTAATCAGCTCACCAATTTTTGGCCGGGCCAATTCTCTTGCCGGCGGTCCTTTTGGCAGCCAGTCTTCCAATCGGCGCCTGGACTTGCAAATCGCTTTCAGCTTCTAGTTTCGGCCGCTTTCAGTCCAGGTCTTTTTCTTTCGCCTTGCGCCCGGATTTCGCTTCTGGCGAACTGGCAAAAACATTGTGCTGAGGCGCGGGCATGGGCGTCGCGCCCATGCGGTCCTGCCATAAAACTTGATTCAGCACAGCGGTATCCACGGCGTCAGCGTGGCCGAAGTCCATAGTCTGGCCGGCTTTCCATTCCTTTTCATTCATACGGTAGATCAGGCCATTGTCGCGATCGCGATAATCCGCGGAGAATGCCGGTTGCGTTCCGTCTCCAGCAAAGAGCGGAGCCATCACTGCCGCGCGCGCATCGTTGGAATTCATCGGTGGCACGCCGAGCAGCGCTTCAATTGTCCGCACTACGTTGATGGTGGTGTAAAAGTTGTGATCAACAAACGGAGTGGTTTCACCAGCGCCGGTTTTAGCGATCGGAGCGTATTTGCTGATTACCAGCGCGATGCTGCGGTGGGCGTCGACATGATCCGGGCCATCCTGCGCATCGTCTTCCAGAATCAGAAACGCGGTGTCATCCCAGTAGGGGCTATGCGAAATCGCGTCTACTGCGCGACCAACCGCCAGGTCATTGTCCGCAACGGAAGCCGACGGTGTTGGTTTTCCCTTGCTAAGCCCAGCCGTATGATCGTCGGGCAGCCGCAGCAGAATAAATTGCGGCATCTCGTCCTTGCCTGCTTTCCGCGACTCTCTAAATCTGCTGAACTCATTTAGAAATTCATCGACGCGAAGTTGATCTGGGTAGGAAACCTCGAAATCGGGGAACAGCGGATCGAAATGCCCGCGCAATTCCGACTCCGCCGCGATGTTTTTTGCCAGCACGGGAATTCCCCACGGGTAGGGACTGGGACCGCCACGGGGATCGCCGACATTTTTCTCCAAACGTTCGCCTTTTGTAATCACCGAGCGCTCGCACTGTACGCCCGCCACTTTGGGCGGTCCGGACAAGGACGTATTCGTTTTGGTCTTCTCATTGCACCACCGCGACACAATGTATTCCCCGTAATGCCGGTACGTTATTCCGTGCGTCGCGAAATTCTTCCAGAGATAGCCTCCGGTCGGCTCGCCGGCGTCAGGCAGTTCGTCTTCCACCGAAATTCCTTCCAGAAATTCGCCTTCCGAATCATAAGTATGTTCACGGCCGCGATAAGCGATCGGAATAGTCTTTGCGATGTAGTCTGAAACGGAAGCCGCAGTGGACCACACATGCCCGTCGCCGGAGACATCGCCGCTGTCGTAAAAATTGTCGAGCACGCCGAACTGTTTCGCGAGGGCATGCTGGTTCGGAGTGATTTCTGCTCCGTACATGGTGAGGGCCGAGTCGCCGTTACCAACGCCGAGATCTCCGAAGACCTGATCAAACGTGCGGTTTTCCTTGATGATGTAAATCACGTGGCGAATCTTGTTTTCACCGGAAGCAAACGGAACACGATCGGTATTGCCGCGGGTGGCGTTTCGATCCGCAGTCTCTTTCGTGTAAGCGGGCAAATTCGCTGGAATGTCCTGCAAGGGCAAGCGCGCCAGTGAGCCACGAATTAATCCAAGAACGTACGGATATTCGGATTGGCCATCCTGCTTGGTGCCGCTGGATTTGTTGTTCGGACCCGCGCCTCGTCCTTTGGCGCTGGCGATGAGCAAGTCTTTGGAAGTTGCGACAACCACGGTCGGATACCACTCGGTGGGGATGAAACCTGAAGCTTGATGTCCGTCGAGATCGAACACCGAGACTGAATCGGAAATTGCATTCGCCGAAAAAAGAGTTTTTTCGTCGGGCGAAAGCGCCAGCGATTGCGGATCGCTGCCGCCGTACGACTGGCCTGCAGGTTTCGTCGACAAGGTATAAAGCGTTTTTCCGCTGCGTGGATCGACAGCGACGATTTGATCGCGGTTGGTGAGCGCGACAAACAACACCGAATTATCACGATTCAGCAAAAGCGCAGTCGGGTGGGAACCGCCAGCGAGCGGCATGCCCGGCTTGCCGAGTTCGATCTTGCGCAGCACCTTTCCGCGCGCAAGATCGAGTTCCGCCATTGTAGAGGCATTCCATAAAGATACAAAAGCTCGCTTGCCGTCATTGGTAATTACCGTGGTGTAAGGCAGGGAAGCGGGAATGCGCTGGTATGTTGAGAGGTCGAAACGGTGAATTATCTTTCCGTCGGAAGTATTGAGAAGTACGGCTTCGTCGGAACTGTTACACGCTACCAGAATTCTTTCTTCACCCGCAACTTTTCCGACGCTCAGTCCGGCTGGATAAGTAACGTCCTTGAATTGCTCGCGTCGCTTCTTGCCGGGCGGCAGGGAAGTGCGCGGCGGAAGTTTTAGAAATCGCTCCGGCGTAATTTGTCCGTTTTCGAAGCTGTATATCGCGATGCCACTGCCGGTACTACCTTCTTTTTTTCCCAGTGGATCGGTGTAGGAAGCGATCGAAGCGTACAAATGTTTTCCATCGAGCGAAAAGGCGAGTCCCAGAAAATAAGTTTGCCGGGCATTATGACCAAGACGCTGGTCCGGAAAATCCATAAGCACGTTGCTTTCGAGATCCAGAACGGAGAGCGACTGCTTACTGCCTGCGGCGTAGGCTCCGAATCCGCTGTGGAGAAATACCACGAAGCGGCCGTCGGGCGATACCGCTGCAGCGGTGGGCAGGTTGTTAATCTCGCGCGGATTACCGGGAACTTGTTCGAGCAGACGGCCATTCGGCAACTGCGTCGGCGTGGTGGAGTCCTGTGCCGCGAGCTGAATGGGAGAGACTATAAAAAATGCAGAAACAAACGACAGTAGTTTCAAGCCAGCGTTTTTTAACATAGAGAAAGAGTCTACAACGGTCAGCGTAAAGGAACGATGAATCGTGCCCGCCGGGGATGGCTAGGAATCTTTCTGGGAGGTCGAAAAACAGTTCCTCAGTGGCTAAAGCCGCAACAAGCGGCGACTGTATGTCGGCGCTAAAAGTCCGACCCCTACGGTGCGAGAGAATCGGTAGCCCCCGGTTTTTTGTAAGTGTTCATTCTAAAAAGGTTAAAGTCCTGTTTTATACACTTTTGTAAGTGCCGAAAATAAAGGAGTTAGCGGAAGCTACTGATTGAGGAAGCGCCGTTCCTACTCCCGGCCGATGCGGGAGTACATTTCACGGCTGAAGATAAGTGTCGAGAACAAATAAGTAACTAGAAAGGCATGGGTTTGAATCGGCTGAGGAAAAGCTGCAGCGAAAGCTGCCATCAAGCATGGTTAGTCGAAAAAGCTGGACCATTGTGTTTGGGCACTCGCAATTCTCGCGTGCGGGGGCTTCGCGATTGCTGTAGGATGCGTAAAATGCATTTCAGGGGGTACAAGTGGCGCACGAGCACAGATGCGAAGCCGTTTCCCGACGAGAATCCTGATCTTCGTTGTGTTCTCGATTCCAGCACTGGGCCAAACGAATTCAGACGCCGCGAAATCCAAGGTTTAAACTGCCACGCAGTGGGACGGACAACACGATTTTGATTTTGAGATTGGTACCTGGAAAAGGCACCTTTCGCGCCTTTTGCATCCGTTAACTGGTTCCACCACTTGGGTCGAGTACCAGGGAACGTCTGTGGTCCGGAAGGTTTGGAATGGCCGGGCCAATCTATTGGAGTTGGAAGTTGATGGGCCGGCTGGTCACATCGAAGCATTGTCCCTGCGCCTATATGATCCGCAATCCCACCAGTGGAGTCTCAACTTTGAATTCAAAAATGGCCGCGGCGGGTTCTATGATCAGGAAACACTGAATGGCCGTGCCATTTTTGTTCGGTTTGTGACCTCGAACATTACTGCCAACTCGTGCCACTTCGAACAAGCGTTCTCGCATGATGGAGGCAAGACCTGGGAAGTGAATTGGATCGCGACAGACAAACGGATAACGGATGAAACGAAATGAATTTTCGGGCGCTCGGCGCCGGGTGATGCCGGAAAGCGCGCGCGCTTGGTAAAGGGATCGAGAAGGAGAGCCCACGGGATGCGACAAAAGAAAGAGCGGCTCGACAAAGGCAGAGAGGCCCGGCGGCTGGCGCGCCGCGCAGCAGCGGCGCCTGCCGCGACTAAAGTGGTGCCAGATAAGCGGAAGAAACCTGATAAACACAAGATGCAGTGGACGGAGGAGCGGGAATAGGCACGGGTTGGCCGCTGAATCCGTGAACGCGGCAAGTGGGCAGGTGTCCGGTTCGTAGTTTGTTGGGCGCTGACCCGGTTCACATTGGCGACGTTCGATTTATTTTGTCAGAGACATGAGTCCGTCCCCGAAGGCGCTCCGCCAATGGACTGGTTCATGGGTTCCCCCAACTTCTCGGTAGATCACCGGATAGTCCTTGGCGTTGAGGATTTTTACCAGGCGGCGGTTTGCAGCGAGCAGGGTCGGCCCGTCCTTGGCTACGTCCTCTAGTGAACCGGCTTCGAGGAAAAATCTCAGCGGCAGCTTGGGGCTGGCTTCGTATTGATCCGTCAACCACTCCCATTTGACGTCCCGGTGGCCCTGCCAAAACGCCCCGGACTGCGAAAGCACTTTGCCGAATAAGTCCGGCCGCTGCATCGCGACGAATACCGCTGCGGCTCCGCCTGCGCTGTAACCGCCGCCGATTGTTTTCTGAGGATCGCGCGTAACGTTCCAGCGGTCGTGAATCCACGGCAGTAATTCTTTGCTCAAGAACTGCACGAATGCCGGGTTATACAGCATTTCCGACATTCGAGACTCCGGCGGATTGTCGAGCAGAACGGCGATCATCAAGGGGATCTCTCCGGCACAAAACAAATTGTCCAGAATTGTCGGCATCGGGATCCAATGCAGGTAAGAAAAGCCATCGAAAAGCACAATCAGTGGATAGCCCCCTGGTTCTTTGTCGTTATAATGCGGCGGCGTGTATACCTAAAACTTTCGTTGGCTTCCCAACTGCACGCTCTTGAGGGAATACTCATTAACTTTGCCCATCGGAACAGTGGCCTTGCTGGCGATCCATCGTTCGTCAGGCGCACCGGGCATCGATGCGATCGAAAACTCGGCGGCTGGTAGCTGGCTTCCCTGGAAGGCAACTTCCATTCGATGCGGATTCAACGGATCGAATGTGGCTAATGATTGAGGGTTCTCACCCGGCGTTACGTCTGACGCAAATCGGTAGGTGAAACGAAGGTCGTTCTTCATTTGCCAACTGCCATACCAGACGCCGCTATTCAGAAGCCGGCGCAGTGGAAGAGGAGGGAGCCCGGGCGAGTGAGTGAGCGGCGCCAGCAGCGCTACATTCCGCGTATTTGCATTGCCCCGCCAGACAAATGTAACGATTACGTCAGCGGGGCCGGTTCGATCAGAGGCGTACCCGTTCGCGAAGCCTCCGGCCAGAGGGCATCCGTGGCGTGAAGATCACCCAACTCCACCTGCTGTTTTAGCGCAGCAATTCGAGGGCTAATCTCTATGGATCGGATCGGCCCATGTGTTCGATGTTGGTGTGGCGACGGCTGCGCCGGCCCCGAGCGCCAAATTGAACAGCGTTATCGCAGTGAGTGCGAGATTCTTGCGCAGGAAGCCGTCCCCGTACCGTGAGCGTCTAAATAAAATCTTGGCAAGGTTCATGACTCGTGCCTCCGTCTTCTCGATTGTAAGCCCGACCTGCTTGCGTGAAAATGCGCCAGTGCATCGCGTAATGAACAGTGGCGGAAGCTTTGAGAGTTAGGGCAGGCGGCGGATTACGTGTAGACAATCGTGAGGTCCGGACCGGACCTAGTTTTTGGATCCTCAACCGGGTTTGTAAGCGGGGATGGATTCGTCGGTTCGAAACACCGGCGAGCGCGTGATGTTTCTGCGGTCGGCAAGGGCATCCGCAATCGCTTCTAGTTCGGCTTTGCCGAAGCCTTCGCTTGCCACCTGCACCGTACCGTCTGGATTTATTAGAAAAAATGTGGGGACACTGGTCAGGCCGTAGGCGTTCGAAACCGGATAGCCAGCCTCGTCAATCAAAATAGGAAACGTCACGCCAAATTCATGCGCGAAATCGCGCGACGCACCGGGGCTGTCTTGCGAAACAGCGACGAAACTGACATCGCCGCCGCCATGCTGCTTGAAGACTCGTTCGAGAAACGGGAAGGTGAACTTGCAGACCGGGCAGGAGACTTTGAAGAATGCGAGTACGGCGGGGCCGCATTGTAACGCCGAAGCAAGTGCGAATTCCTTGCCGTCGATTGATTTTAGAGAGAACCCCGGTGCAACGTTCCCAGGAACGATTTTTGACATTCTGTTTTCTGCTCCGAGCCAGCGGCAAAGCCGGCGGTAGATGGACATGGCGAAAGCTTATCGCAAGCGCATCTGCGTCCACAAATTGGATGCGAACTGAACGGACCGCGGTATAGCGTCGCGCCTTTGTATGTTCACGATCGAGAACTGGACGCGAGGTCGCGAGGGCGCACGTCTTGCGATATTTTCTTGGAGAGTTCGTCCTCGGCGATCTCGAGGTCATAGCGGGATTGTAGATTCATCCAGAACGGCGCGGCATTCCTGAAATATCGGGCGAAACGGAGGGCAGGGTCCGCGGTAATGCCGCGCCGTTCACGATGTCAGCGATCCGGGTGATTGGTACGCGAAGATCCAGGGCCAGTCTGTTCATGCTGAGGCCGAGAGGTAGCATAAACTCTTCGCGGAGAATTTCTCCAGGATGTACGGGCTTAAGTTTCTTGGGCATAGCACTCTCCTAATGGTAGTCCACGATCGCGACGTCGAACCCATCGCTTTCACTCCAACGGAAGACAATCCGCCATTGATCGTTGATTCGAATACTCCATTGGTCTTTGCGATCGCCTTTTAGACGTTCCAGCCGGTTTCCGGGTAACGACGACACCGTCGACAGGTCCGCTGCCGCGTCGAGGGCATCCAGCTTGCGAAGCGCCTGGCGCTCTATGGCTTTGAACCGACGCAAAAAATTCCCGATTGAAAGGCGCTCTGTGGCACGGCAACCGAAGTACCGAATCACGTAAGCAGTTGGCTGGCAAGCAGTAGAGAGACGTTCAAGGGCTCCTGCGGGCAGAGAGTGCTGCTAGCGTTTTAATGGATGTGACGGGTTTTGCGCTGCATGAAGTCCATTAGCAGGTATTGGCCGAGATTCTGAGGAGTAGTGAAATACGCTTTTCCTCGGCACATTTGGGTGATTTTTTGAACGAAGTTGACCAGCGAATAGTCGGTGGCGAGCATGAAGGTGTTGATCATGATGTTGGCACGCTTGCATTTGTTGACTTCTTCGAGCGTTTCGCTGACTACAAACGGATCCAGGCCGAAGGCATTTTTGTAGATGCGGCCGTCTTCGAGAGTCAGTGCCGAAGGCTTGCCATCGGTGATCATGATGATTTGCCGCATGTCCTTGCGCTGACGAAGCAGGATGCGCTGCGCCATGCGCAATCCTTCACGGGTGTTGGTGTAAAACGGGCCGACTTGCACGCGCGCAAGCTCGTTTAGTGGAACTTCCTCGGCGCTGTCGTGAAAAAGGACGAGATGCAGGGTGTCGCCCGGAAACTGCGTGCGAATCAAGTGCGAGAGCGCCATGGCCACGCGTTTTGCGGGTGTGAAGCGGTCTTCGCCGTAAAGAATCATGCTGTGCGAACAATCGAGCATCACCACCGTCGCGCACGACGACTGATATTCGCACTGATGCACCATCAAATCCTTGTAATCGATTTCTATAGGAACTTTCGCGCCGTTGCGCTGCACCGCGTTGAACAACGTCTCGCTGACGTCCAGGTTCAGGGTGTCGCCGAATTCGTAGACGCGTGAAGCGCCGCTGGTCTCGACGCCAGTCGCCATATCGCGCGTGTCGTGGCGACCAAAACTGCTTCGTCCTAAGGAGCCGAGAAGATCGCGCAAGGTCTTGAAGCCCAGAAAGTCGATGGTCTTGTCGGTGATTTCAAATCGCGCTTCCGTTTTGCGCTCTTGTGGGTCGCCAACCGCTCCGCGCGCTGACATTTGATTTGGCGGAGTGATCTGCGGTTGTTGCTGTGAATTAATGAAGCCCTCCTTCGACAGCCGCTCAACCAATTTGTCCAGGAGATCCTGAATTTCCTGATTGTTTGAAGCGTCGGAACGATTCAGGAGCTTTCGCAATTCTTCACTGAGCTTATCGTCGGAAAGTAAGTCGCCTTGTTGCAAAGCGCGCAGAATCGCTTCTCGCAGGGATTCCATGGAACGGTCTGGATCAAAGTCGGAGATGCCGTAATATTGCGATTCGAATCCACTCTGAAGAAAGAAATCGCCAAGGCGTTTGACCAGTTCTTCGAGGTCGACGCTATCGGCCGGTTCGCCCGTGTATTTGGTGAATTTGGTGAATTTCATGAGCGCTCCACCCAATGAAATGATGGAAGAGAAAAATGCCCCGTCAAAGTATGGCGAGCCTTGCCAAGCTGGGGCGCAGCATGCTGCGCCCCTACCGGAGAGTGGCTTGCGGACCGCATCTAGTTATAGCTCCGACGCGGTGGACGGTTTGGATTCTCGCGCTGCTCTGCCGGCTTCTGCTTTTCCGCAAAAAAGCCGCGTTCTTCGCTGCGTCCGATGCGGCGATGCGCCCAGAGGCCCTCCAGAATCAACTCCGCGGCGGCAGCAGCGTGCGCATGGTCCTTCTTATCCTTCACGCCAAGCCGCTCGACGTGATCGACCAGATCCTTAATATTTGCCAACTGTCTATAGCGGTCGGAAGTGGAAGCCAGTTCGGCGAACTTCAATTCACCACCCAGTTCGAACCACTGCACTATCGCCTGGAAATTGACGTCGGCAAACCGCCGCGAAAATACGCGACCGATCGCGGTGCGGATCAGTTCCCGCGCAATGGTGTCCGCGCCTTTCAATTCGCCCTCGTACTCAAGTTCCAGCTTCCCGGTGATCGAAGGCAGAGCAGAGTAAATATCCGCGACTCGAGCGACTGAATTCTTTTCGCCGGTGCGGGCGGCTCGCTGCTCCGCATTGCTTACCACGCTTTCCAGTACGGAAATCGGCAGCCGCTGGCTGACGCCGGAGCGCTTGTCCACGCGCTTGTCGTCGCGCGCCTGGAACGCGATTTCCTCGACCAGTTCACGCAGGTAATCAGGCACTTCCACGCAATAACCGGAATCGCGCCCGGTCCACGCTTCCTGTTTAGTGATTGAAATGCCCTCTTCGATCGTTGCGGGATAGTGGGTGCGAATCTCCGCGCCAATGCGGTCCTTCAGCGGAGTAATAATTTTTCCGCGCGCCGTGTAGTCTTCGGGATTCGCGGAAAACACCAGCAGCACATCCAGTGGTAAACGCAGCGGATAGCCTTTAATCTGAATATCGCCCTCTTGCATGATATTGAACAGACCGACCTGGATTTTCCCCGCCAGGTCTGGCAGTTCGTTTATGGCAAAGATCCCGCGATTGGCGCGCGGCAATAATCCATAGTGGATGGTCAATTCGTCGGAAAGATCGCGGCCGCCGCGTGCAGCGCGAATCGGATCAACGTCGCCGATGATGTCGGCCATGGTTACATCGGGAGTCGCTAGTTTCTCGACGTAACGAAGATCGCGTGGCATCCAGCCGATCGGAGTGCCGTCGCCTTCGGTGGCGATACGGTCGCGGCAGGCGCGGCAAATCGGGCGCAACGGATCGTCATTAATTTCGCAGCCGGCTATCACAGGAACTTCGGCATCCAGGAGATTCGCCAATCCGCGCAGAATGCGGCTCTTGGCCTGCCCACGCAATCCCAACAAAATAAAATTGTGCCGCGAGAGCAGGGCATTTACGATTTGCGGAATCACCGTATCTTCGTAGCCGTGCACTCCAGGGAAAAGTGGCTCATCCCGTTCGATCGCGCGCAACAAGTTCGCGCGAATCTCGTCTTTCACCGAACGAGACGCGAACGGCGCGTCGAAATCCGGAATTCGGCGCAACTCGCCCAATGTCGCGGGTCTCACGCGTCCTCCGGCAGAGTGCGACGATGCAGAAGCAGTCATTTAGCCCCCAAACACCGCTGCGAATGCGGCGGAATTCTCAGTTAGATGCAGGTGCTGCGAAATCGGTCGGCTCAGTTTAATGCGTGGCCGTTGCCTGCGGCTTGCGCGCGCAGAGTGTCTTCCTTCTGTAGATGCGGCGCCCACTCGCGGAGGTACGCGACGAGGCGCTCCTGCCTTTCGGCTTCGGAGCGCAATTCCAGAACGCGCTGCTTCCACAGCAGATCCATTGGAAGTCTAGACGCGATTCGGTAGGAAATCCTGTCTTCGGTCGACTCAGCTGGCTCGCGTGGATAATCATCAAAAATCAGCGTATGGCAGGTTTCATAAAGTTCAACCAACTCGCGCGAAAGCCGCGAATTGACGGGCAGCGGCCGGTCTTCCAAAAAATCTACATCGCCGCGCATCAACGGCTCTTCAGGAAAAAGTTCGACAATCCGAAATGGCTCACGACCCACGGTTAAAATATCGCAGCGCCCGTCGTCATAGCGGCTGGTGACTTCCAGAATCTCCGCCGTGCAGCCGGTTCCCGCCATTCCGTTAGGCAGCGCCAGCAGCATGCCAAATGGCGATTTCGCTTCCAGGCAGTCGCGGACCATTTGCCGGTAGCGCGGTTCAAAAATGTGCAGGGGCATATCGGCGCCGGGTAGAAGAACGACGTTCAGGGGGAATAGCGGTAGCCGAACCGGTGACATGATGACTTCCAGAAGAGCATAACAGAGCCGCAGGCAGAGGGAAATCGAACGAATGAGAACGAGATTAGAGTTCGCTTAGCAGCGATTCCATTTCCGAGAGCGCGTGCGCATTTCCAACTTGCGACGCGGCAGCGATGCCTTTTTGCAAAACTTCTCGCGCATCATCAAGTCTCGATTCTTTGGCCAGCATTTGCGCGAACATTAGATAAGCGGGAACGTAGTCAGCGTTACGCAGCAGCAACTGGCGAAAGTTACTTTCTGCTGCGCGGGTATCGCCGGCGTTCAGGCATTCCATAGCCAGGCCGTAGCGCGAGAAGGCATCGTCTGGTTTTTGTGTCACGAACGTTTCCAGCAACTCCCGCCGCGTTTTCTTTTGGTCGGCCATCGTGAGCAGGTAGTATAGCGGCTGGGGATACCATACCAAAATCGCACCCGCCGAGGACAGCATGGCGAATCAGAAAAACACTCTAGTGGGCAATGATCTGGTGCTAAAAGGGAAGCCAATTAGCGCGTCGCGCTCGGAAATGGCGGAGGTCGTCCTTCCAGCTACCACAAATCCTTTGGGCAAGTTGCTTGGCGGCCACGTCATGCACTTGGTTGATATCGCCGCCGCCATGGCGGCCAGCCGCCATTCGAACAGTTATGTTGTTACAGCGTCCGTGGACAGCATCGATTTTCGTAATCCTATCAACATCGGCGAAATTGTGATCCTGAAATCGCAAGTTAATCGCGTATTTCATACTTCGATGGAGGTGGGCGTAAAAGTGTTTTCCGAAAACGCGCTCACTGGCGAACGCAAGCACACCACCACTGCCTACGTAACATTCGTAGCGATTGATGCGATCACCGGGCAACCTCGCGCAGTGGCTCCGCTGATACTGAAAACCGCCGAAGAAAAACGCCGATGGCAGGAAGCGGGTGCCCGCCGCAAGGCGCGTTTGGCGCTCAGATACAAGAAACACAGAGAGAAAGACTAGGTTTTGCAGCGGCGGGTTTATCCCGCCGTATTGTCTGTTCTGCGGTTTCGCGGGCAAGTAATCTCAGAAAAGACTGCAGCGGCATAAAGCCGCTGCTACAAAAAGCAAAAAGAGCGAACGGCGCGCGGAGCCAGGTCTGGTAAGGGCCACCTTCGGTGGCCATCTTGAGTGTCTCGACTTTCTATCGCCCGCAACTGCGCCAACCCAAATCGGGGAGGTGGTGGGCCGAGGACTTCCGCCCTCTGGCTCGTCCGTGATGGCCAGCGCTTTCGTGGCACTCGGCGAATCCGGCGGACTCGCAACCAGCAAATCGACTTTTCCATCGCCGTCAGGCCGCAATGTCGATGACGGTATGGGCTTCGCCCCAGGCGCTTTTGGAATCAACCATAACTGCAGCGTGCGATTTCCCGACGGCATTTGCAACTTCTGCCCGGAAACCACCAGGCCCAATTCTGAATTCCAGGTTGCATGCAACACTGGCAAGTCATTCTTGCCTGCAGGCATCGCAATCTTCAAAGATTTCGGATCAGTCAAAATCAGCGCCTCGCGGCGAGCAACGGCGAGTTCTCGTGCCGATTCTTGCTGCAGCTGGATTTGCTTTTCCAGCGCATCCCGCGTTTGCTGAATGGTAGTCGTCGTCACTCGCCCTTCGTACGCGTTGTAAAACGCGAACAGCAGCGCTGCAGCAACTGCGGCCCAGATCCAGAACGGAACCGTCGGCCTGGTTGGAGAGGCAACCTGTGATTTTGTGGCCCCTTTTGTGCGCACCGTCTGCATCAATCGCCTCGCAGTATCTCTCTTCTCCAACGGGTAATGTTTCTAACTAATTCGAATTTCTTCCGCAACTGCAAGCGCCTGCTCAACGCACGTACCAATCGCCGGACCTTTCCAGTAGTTGCCGATAAGATGGAGGTGCGGAACTTGTGCTATAGCGTCTTGAATTTGCTGCAGCCTGTCTAGGTGGCCGAGATTGTATTGCGGGATTGCCTGCGAATACCTTGTGGTTCGTGCTTTTTCGGGAACGCCTGTGATTTTTAGAATTGGCGCAATTTCGCGGTGCACCAGTGCCGCAAGTTCCTCCTCCGAAAGCACCGTTACCGATGGATCGGTTGCTCCGCCCACGAAGTTTGTCAATAGCACATGGCCTTCCGGCGCGCGCAAGGCGAATAGCGACGAATTCCAAACCGAGCCCAGGGTTCGCAGCCCTGACGAACGGGGCGCAAGGAATCCGAAACCTTTTAGAGATTGAGCTACTTGCTGCTGTTTATATGTCAGCGAAACTACAGCGACGGGCGCGTACGAAATCTTGTCCAGCCCAGTGCTGACTGCCGGAACCATGCCTCGCAGCATTTGCGCGCTCGCGCCAGTAGGCGTTGCCACCACGACACGATCACAACTCATTTCTTCGGAGCCGACAGCGCCCTGCGTGCCTATTTGAAATTTATTCCCCGCGCAGCGGACTTCGCTAACTTCAACATTACAGCGTAGTGCAGGGCCGAGTGCCGCAGCGAGGGCCCCGACCAGCGTCTCGTTACCCGCACGGAACGAGAGCAAGCCCGGGCGCATCCGCGGCCGAGTTACCGTTTGTTTGCCAATTATCGCACTCCGTTTCAAGCTGCCGCGGATCACGCTGCCCGCCGCCTTCTCCGCTTGGTATAGTTTCGGAAATGCCGCGCGCAAACTCAATTGCTCAGGGTCGCCCGCGTAAATTCCAGAAACGAATGGACTGACAAGGCGGTCCAAGAGCTGCGCAGAAAATTTCCGCCGGACAAACGCCGCGATCGATTCGTCCGTTTCAGGCGGAGATGTCTTCCCCAGGACATCGCGAAGAAACGACCACTTCGTTCTCCAACTCAACAATTCCGAGGTAAGCAACGCCGGCGAAAGCGGAACGTTCACGAGCTTGCGGTCGATCAAAACATATCGGGACGCAGCGCGCGGCGCTTGCAGTACTTGTCGCGTCAGCTGCAATTCATCGCAAAGTTCCGCCAGTGCAGACGTAGCGCTGAAACTTTGCGGTCCAAGTTCAAACAGGTAGCCATTCTCTTTGACGGACTGAATAACACCGCCGGGGCGCGAAGACGCTTCCAACAGCAGAACATTCTGTCCGGATTTCTTCAGGGCATAGGCGCAGGTTAGGCCTGAAATTCCCGCGCCAATCACTATCGTAAGCGGAGCGGAAGCCACGGCTCAGAGCGTCTTCGAGAAAAGTGGCTTAGCGTTCAATTGTTGTTGTTCGAGGTAAGGATCGAAAAGCATCGCCAGATTGCGAACGAAAATGCGGCCGAGCCAAGTGGCGCGAATCTCGTCGCGATCGATTGTCAGCAAGCCATCCTCGCGTGGAAGTTCCAGCCGCTGCAACTCCGCGGCAAAGTGTTCATCGAAATCGATTCCAAATGCCTGGCTGATTTCGCGCTTCGGAATCACGGTGTGACAGAGCAGGCGGCTAATTACTTCGCGGCGCAGCCGGTCTTCAGCGGAAAGATGATAACCACGCATGGTCGCGATCCCGCGCTCACCAACTGCCTTTTCCCACGCCGCAAGCTCACGGAAATTCTGTGCGTACGCGTCGTGAAATCCGCTGATCGCCGTTACGCCCATTCCGTAAAGATCGGCGCCCGCCTTCGTCGTATAGCCCTGAAAATTTCGGTGTAGCGTGCGTTTCGCCTGAGCAGTAGCAAGTTCGTCGCCGGGCTTTGCGAAGTGGTCCATGCCGATGTAGAGATATCCCGCTGCGACGAAGTTCAGCAGACCGGTACGGAAAATCTCGAACTTTTGCATGCCCTCGGGAAGGTGCGCGGCAAAAGAGCCCTGCTGTTTCTTTAACCACGGAACATGCGCGTAGCTGAACAGCGCGATGCGATCCGGCGCAAGCCCGACGATTTGATCGATGGTGTGTGAAAAGGTTTCCGCGGTCTGATAAGGAAGCCCGTAAATTAAATCCACGTTGATACTGTCAAAACCGAGACTGCGCGCGGCCTGAAGCAGGTCGCGCGTCATTTCGTATGGCTGCACACGATTTATCGCGCGCTGTACCGGCTCGTGAAAATCCTGAATACCCATGCTGAGCCGGTTGAAGCCCAATCGCCGCAGCGTTTCCAAATGCTCGCGCGATGTCACGCGCGGATCGACCTCGATGCCGATTTCCGCGTCCGGCGAAAACGTAAATCTTTCTTTCGTGTAGCCGAACAAATCCTCGAGTTGCGCTGGCGTGGAATATGTTGGCGTTCCTCCACCCCAATGGAACTGCACCACGTCGCGCTCACGCGAAACGGATTGGCCCACTCTCGCGATTTCTTCTTTCAAAACATCGAAGTAGGGAATCGAAACGCGCTTGTCTTTTTGAATGATTACGTTGCACGCACAGAATAAACACAGGCTCTCGCAGAACGGCAGGTGCATGTACAGCGAAACCGGCGTGCGCGCCGAGTCCGCCGCCTTGTGCGCTGCTTCCAGCTCTCCCGGGCCAAACGCGTCATTCCACACTGGCGCCGTCGGATAGCTTGTATAGCGCGGTCCGGGCCGGTTGTACCGCGCCAGAAATTCTTCGCTCACGCGAAGCTCTTCTCGCATCTGCTCGAGTGTAGGTTGCGGAATCATCTTTCGATAAAACTCACCCAGCTATTTCGCGGCCAATCTCTGCAAAAACGAGAATTGTTGTCCCGCGCTAATAAATGTCTGAGCATTCTCAACCGGCGTTGCCGGCAGTATTCCGTGCCCCAAATTCAGAATGTGTCCTACCCCGCCGAGCTGTCCCAGGATTTCCTTTGTCGTCTTTTGAATATGTTCTTGCGGCGCAAACAAGACCGCCGGATCCAGATTGCCCTGCAGCGCAATCTTTGGTCCGACCGCTATCCGCAATTCCGCCAAATTCACGCGCCAGTCACAGCTCAATACATCCGCGCCAGATTCCGGTATAGCCGGCAGTAAATGATGGGAAGCCTTTGTGTAGTAAATCACCGGCACTGTTCCACGCAGCGCCGAGATAACCTCTTGCACCGCAGGCAGCGCGAACGCGCAATATTCTGGTAGTGCCAGCTCACCGCACCACGTATCGAACAACTGCACCGCCGCAGCGCCTGCTGCAATCTGCGCTTGCAAATAACCAATCGTCGCCCGCGCGATCCGGCTCAACAATTCGCGAAAAGTTACCGGCTCCGCGTACAAGAACTCTTTCACCTTGGCGAAACCTTCCTTTGTTTTGCCTTCTACCATGTAGCAAGCCAGCGTCCACGGCGCTGCCGCGAATCCCAGGACAGGCACGTCCGGTCCAGCCGTTTGAACGATCCGCCGAATTGCTTCCATCAAAAATCCCGTTTCTGTTTCCGGATCGAACTGCCGTAATTTTCGTACTGCTTCCAGCGAACGCACCGGCTCCGGCAAGTTTGGACCGGCATCGCCGAGTTCCAGCGGCAGCCCCATTGCCTCCGCCGGAATCAAAATGTCAGAAAATACGATAATTGCGTCCACGCCCAGCCGCCGCAACGGTTGCATCGAAACTTCCACCGCCAGGTCCGGTGTCTTGCAAACTTCCAAAAATGCGTGTTTCGCTCTAAGTTCGCGATATTCTGGCAAATAACGCCCTGCCTGCCTCATCATCCAAACTGGAACGCGTGGCACCGCCTCACCGCGACACGCGCGCAGGAACAATTCTTTGCGATTCAGCGAAACAGACGTTGTAGACATGAGCTTGTTCAACGTTGAGGATAACAAATTGCGCCCTCCGATGCAGGTGACCAGCTCCCCGTGCTCCCCGTGCTGTGGCGCGGTGGCTACGCTATACTCTGAACAGGGGTTCCGGATTTCACGCTCAGAATGAGTCACGATTCCCCGGTCGACCAATGAACCATCTCTTTTTCTTACTTACACTTGCGGCGTATCTCGGCAGCTTCGCCGCCTACATTGGCTACCTTGTCGCCGGCCGCGATTGGTCCGGCCGCCTGGGCTCGCTACTCCTGGCGGGCGGTCTGGTGGCACATTATTTTGCGCTGCTTGAACGCTCCCGTGGCCTCCACACGGTCCCGTACCACGATCTTTCCGGCTCGATGTCGCTTTTCGGATGGCTTCTCGCGCTCACTTACCTCAGCTTGGAACTTTTTCACCGCCAACGGTCCGTCGGCGCGTTCGTGCTTCCATTTGTTTTGACATTTTTCATCTTCGCGCAACTCTCTCCGCCCGACCGTTTTGCCGCCTCGCCCGCCACCGGCGTCATCTTCGCGTTTCACGTAACCCTCAGCATCCTGGCCTACGCTGCTTTCGGCCTTTCTTGTGTCCTTAGCCTCATCTACCTCGCAGAACAACGCCTCCTCCACGAACATCGCGTCGGCGATGTTGTCTGGCGTCTGCCATCGCTCGATCTGCTTGATCGCATGAGCCAGAGCAGCGTCCTGGTCGGGCTCATCTCCATCGCCATCGGCACCGCGATGGGCTTCGTGTGGGTTGACCGGCTCACGGGCAATGTCTGGCACTACGATCCCAAATACGCGGTCACGCTGCTGGTTCTCGTCGCTTACGTTTTTTATCTGCGGCTGGCTCGCAATCCCAGCTGGCGCGGAGCGCGCGCCTCGCAGCTGTGCATCTTTAATTTTGCCATCGTCATTTTCAGCTTCACCGTTGTGAACCTGTTTTTCTCGCACGCGCATCGCTATTTTTAGGAATCGAAAGGGAGCACGCAATCAGCGCCATGGAAATTGTGCTCGTTGGATTGAATCACCGCTCAGCGTCCGTTGAGGTGCGCGAGAAGGTGTCTTTCACCAACGACCAGGCTCGTCAAGCCGCCGAAGAACTTCGCGCGCGTGGCATTCTTCACGAAACTCTAGTCCTCTCAACCTGCAATCGCAGCGAAGTTTACGGCGTCCCTCCGGAAACTTCGCGCGAATCCGCCGCAGCTCTTTCCAATTATCTCAGCAGCTTCCATTCCGTTCAGCTCGAACTCTTATGCCCTTCGCTCTACCACCATTACGATCGCCACGCCGTCCGGCATCTTTTCCGGGTGGCTTCCGGCCTCGATTCCATGATGCTTGGCGAAGCGGAAATCCTCGGCCAGGTTCGCGAAGCATATCGCATTGCCTACGAACAGGGCGCCACTGGTCCCGTACTCAACCGTCTTTTCCAAGGCGCGCTTGAAGTTGGCAAACGCGTACGCTCAGAAACCGAACTGGGCACGCGTCCCATGTCCGTGGCATCTGCTGGCGTCAAGCTTGCCGAACGTATCTTCGGCAAATTACACGAACGCGCCGCCCTAGTCCTCGGCGCTGGCATGATCAGCGAGCAAGTCATCGCGCAGCTATGCGATCGCAACATCGCCCGCCTCTTCGTAATGAATCGCTCGCAGCAACGCGCCGATGATCTGGCCCGCCAGTTCGCGGGAAAAGTTATCGCTTGGGACGATTGGGAATCCGCGCTCACTTTGCCCGACGTCATCGTGTCCAGTGTTTCCGCTGAAGAGCCCGTTTTAATGCGCGCACATCTCGAAAAAGCCATGGCCGCGCGCGGCAACCGTCCGCTCTTCGTCATGGATCTGGGCGTGCCGCGTAACGTCGACCCCGCTGGGGCGGACCTCTACAACTTCTATCTCTACAATATCGACGATCTGACGCAAATCGTGCAGCAAAATCGTAGTGCCCGCGAAGGCGAAGTGCCGCGCGCCGAAGTGATTGTCGACGAACACGTGGGAAAATTTCTAACCTGGCAAGCCAGCGTCGAAATCATCGGTGTCGTCGAGGCTCTTCGCCACAAACTCAAGTCCGAGCGCGCCGAATTCGTTCGTGAACGCACTGATCGCATTCCCAGCCTCACGCCGGAACAGCGTGCACAGGTCGAATCCTTGATCGACGACCTTCTCGAAAAAATGCTTCTCGATCCGGCTCGCCGCTTGCAAGGCGAAAAAGATTTGCGCCGCAAAATTCAGCAGGTCGAAGCCATTCGCGAGCTTTTTCTGCCGGACCGGGAGCGCTAGCGGTGAAACCCATTCGTATTGGTACGCGCGGCAGCATGCTCGCCAAATGGCAAGCCGAGTTCGTTCGCAAGAAGATTCTCGAAGTCACCGGAGTCGACGCCGAAATCGTCATCATCAAAACCACTGGCGACAAACTGCAAAGGGCGTCATTCGCGCAAATCGGCGGGAAAGGCGTCTTTATCAAGGAACTGGAAGAAGCTCTGCTCAGTGAAGAAATCGATCTTGCCGTCCACAGCGTTAAAGACATTCCCACCGAAGTTCCATCGCGCCTCTGTTTTCCGGTTATCTGCCGCCGGGAAGACGCCCGCGATTGCCTGGTCGCCGCAAAAAATGAAATGCTCTCTACTCTTCGCCAAGGCGCGCGCGTTGGTACTAGCAGCCTTCGCCGCCAGGCGCAGATTCGTCACATACGCCCCGATCTTGATGTGCGCGAACTGCGGGGCAATGTAGACACTCGTCTGCGGAAGGTCGAAAGCGGCGAATACGACGCGATCCTCCTCGCTAAAGCTGGACTGGATCGCCTCGGGTGGAGCAATCGCATCAGCGAAGTTCTCTCGCCAGAAGTTTGCATGCCCGCCGTCGGCCAAGGCGCGCTCGGTGTGCAAGCGCGCCTTAAGGACAACGATATCGCCGACGCACTCGCACCGCTCGACGATTTCGAAACTCGCCAATCCATCGTCGCCGAACGCTCTCTACTCGCCGCTCTCGAAGGCGGCTGCCAGGTTCCGCTCGGAGCTTGGGCGCGCTTCGAACGCGGCGAACTCGCCATCGACGCCGTAGTCTGCTCGCCCGATGGATTGCAGCACGTTCGCCAACGGGCGACCGCTGCACCCGATCAAGCGCGGGAGCTCGGCCAACGCGTGGCGCAAATGCTCGTCGATTCTGGCGCCCGCGAAATTCTCGAAGAGGTTTACCGCCAACGTGGCTGACCATATTCCATCGCCGCTCGCTGGCAAACGCGTCGTCATCACACGGGCGGAATCGCAATCTGCTGCGCTGACCGTGGCTCTCAAAGCGCAGGGTGCCGGGGTGTTTTCACTTCCGCTAATTCAAATTCTTCCGCCTCTGGATTACGTTCCACTCGATTCTGCTCTCCACGACCTCACACATTTCGACTGGTTGATTTTCACTAGCCAGAACGCTGTGACCGCCGTCGCCGATCGCCTCGCAACTCTGGCGCCCACTGACCACGGCTTTGCTACTAATCAAAATTCCGTCATTCCGAACGCAGCGAGGAATCTCTCTTCCTCTTCGCGATCGCTCCGCGTCGCGGCCGTTGGCAAAGCAACCGCGGAGGCGGCACAGCTGGCTGGCTTCAATGTTAATCACGTCGGCCAGGGTGGAACCGCCGCAACCCTCGTCCACGAGCTCGCGTCGGAATTGCCCGGGAAACGCGTGCTTCTTCCGCGAAGCGATCGCGCCGCCGGCGAGCTTGTTCCGCGCCTGCAGAGATTCGGTGCCGAAGTGACCGAGGTCATCGCATACCGCACCTCCGACGCTACAGAAGTTGACGCAGCCGGCAGGGAAGCTGTCGCGGCCTGCGGCGCTATTCTGTTCTTTAGCCCCTCCGCTGTCCATTCGTTCGCCGCCTTGCAAAAGTCCTCCGCTCTAAATTCGCTGCTGGACAGAGTCGTCGTTGGCGCCATTGGTCCGGTCACCTCAGTCGCCTTGCGCAACGCAGGATTTCGCTGCGATTTTCAGGCCTCCGAGCCGAGCGTGGAGGAAATCGTCGCCACGTTGGCCGTGCACTTCGAAAAGATCTCAGTACAATCTGCTTCTGGAGCGAATTCCTGATGAGCTTTCCCGTTCACCGCCCGCGCCGCTTGCGAAAAACCGAACTCCTCCGCGGCCTGGTTCGCGAAACGCGCCTGTGCGTTGCAAATTTTGTCTATCCAATGTTTGTTTGCCCCGGCTCGAACGTCCGCCATGAAGTCACTTCCATGCCCGGAGTCTTTCAACAATCCGCCGATCGAATTGTCGAGGACTGCCGCGAAGTCGAATCGCTCGGCATCCCCGGCGTAATCCTTTTCGGTTTGCCAGAAACAAAAGACCCACGCGGCGCAAGCTCACTGCAAAAAGACGGCGTCGTGCAGTGTGCGATCGAAGGCATTCGCAAAGCAAAACTGAATCTTGTCGTCATCACCGATGTTTGTCTCTGCGAATACACGGATCACGGCCACTGCGGTGTAGTTGAAAATAGCGAAGTCGCCAATGATGCCACTCTCGAAATCCTCGCAGAGCAATCTCTGTCCCACGCCCGCGCAGGCGCAGACATTGTTGCTCCGTCCGACATGATGGACGGCCGCGTCGCCTGCATCCGCAAGAAACTGGACGCAAACAATTTTCAGGATTTGCCGATTCTCTCTTACGCCGCAAAATATTGTTCCGGCTTCTACGGCCCATTCCGCGAAGCTGCCGACTCTGCTCCGCAATTTGGCGATCGCCGCAGCTACCAGATGGATCCAGCGAACGCCCGCGAGGCCCTGAAAGAAGTCGCGCTGGATCTCGAAGAAGGCGCCGACATGGTCATGATCAAGCCCGCGTTGCCGTATCTCGATATCATCACGCGCGTCCGCCAGGAATTCTCCATCCCGGTCGCCGCTTACAACGTCAGCGGCGAATACTCCATGGTGAAAGCTGCCGCGCAAAAGGGCTGGCTCGATGAAAAACGCGCCGCGCTCGAAATCCTCACCGGCATTCAACGCGCCGGCGCTGACATCATTTTGACGTATCATGCAAAAGACGCCGCCCGCTGGCTGAGGTAGCACAACCAATGTTGGTCGTGGGTACTGTAGCCGTCACGCAAAATGCGTCGCGGCGGCTGAAACGTTAAAAGTTTGCCCGAGAACAAAGGGAAATCTAAATTGAGCGCTACCCAACCATCTCCGCGCCGGAACAATCGCCGGTCCCGCGAAATCTTCGCCGAAGCCGAAAAAGTACTCGTCGGCGGCGTCAATTCTCCCGTACGCGCTTTCCGCTCCGTCGGCGGCGAACCGCTCGTCATCGAACGCGGCCAAGGCCAATATCTTTACGACGCTGACGGCAACCAACTTCTTGATTTCGTCGGCTCGTGGGGAGCGATGCTTCTCGGCCACGCCAATCCTGTCGTCTCCGCCGCCATCGGCGATCAAGCGCAAAAAGGCACCAGCTACGGCGTAACCACCGAACTCGAAGTGCAACTCGCGCAACGTATTCGCCGCGCCATTCCATTCATGGAAAAGATTCGCTTCGTTTCCAGCGGTACCGAAGCCACTATGAGCGCTCTTCGCCTCGCGCGCGGTTTTACTGGCCGCGACCTGGTCATAAAGTTTGCCGGCTGCTACCACGGCCACGCCGACAGTTTCTTATCGCAAGCCGGTTCAGGTCTTGCGACGCTCGGAATCGCTGAGTGTCCCGGCGTTCCACAAGCACTCGCGCAACTTACGCTGAATGTTCCCTACAACGATCTGGCATCAATAGAAAAAGTTCTAGGCGAGCATAAGGACAAAATCGCCGCTGTTATCGTCGAACCCATCGCTGCCAACATGGGCGTAGTTCTTCCCCAACAGGGATTTCTGCAAGGCCTTCGTGAACTTACGCGCAAAAATGGCGCACTCCTCATCGTCGACGAAGTCATCACCGGCTTCCGCCTGCGCAACGGTTCGGTACAAAGCCTCTTCGGCATCGAAGCCGATCTCACCACACTCGGAAAAATTATTGGCGGTGGCTTGCCTGCAGCTGCCTACGGCGGCAGCGCCGCCATCATGGACCAGGTTGCCCCGCTAGGCCCCGTCTATCAGGCCGGCACACTCGCCGGAAATCCTCTAGCCATGCGAGCAGGCATCGCCACGCTCGATCAACTCTCCGGTCCCGGTCTCTACGAACGCATCGAAAAACTCGCGGCAATGCTGGTCAGTTCGATACGCGAAACGCTTCGCGCCGAAAAAATCGCCGGCCACGTCAATGCCATCGGCTCTTTGGCCACGCTCTTTTTCACGCAGGATGCCGTCAACAACTATTCCGATGCCAAAAAATCAGACACCAAACGTTACACGCAATATTTCCGCAACATGCTCGAATGCGGCGTCTTCCTTGCTCCTTCGCAGTTCGAAGCATCCTTTATCTCCGTCGCTCATACTGAATCTGACATCGAATTTGCCATAAAAGCAGCACGGGAAAGCCTGCATCAGATCGCCCTATCTTAAGGAGAGAAGCCCACCATGGCCGAACTGGAAGTCCACACTCATCACGGAGAGCACGGTGAAAACCCGCTGGTTGTCCCGGTTTCACTAACCATGTCCATTCTGGCCGTGCTGGTCGCAGTAGCCACGCTTTTTGGCCATCGCGCACACACTGAAGAATTGCTTCTGCAAGCCCAGGCCACCGATCAGTGGGCCTTTTACCAGGCAAAAAATATTCGCCTGCACGAAATGCAAGTGATGGTGGACCAGTTGGGTGTGTTTACCGTTCAGGATAAGGAAAAGACCGAACACCTTCGCGAAAAATACCAGAAAGAAGTTGAGCGTTACAGCAACGATAAAGACAGCATCAGTGAAAAAGCTAAAGAACAAGAACGCGAACGGGACCTTCTGCGAGCAAAAGCCGACCGGTTTGACGCTGGCGAAGGCATACTCGAAATCGCTCTGGTCATCTGCTCGCTCACTCTTCTTACCGACAAGAAATTCTTCTGGTACGCCGCCATGCTCATCGGCGCCGTGGGCATCGTCCTATCTATGGGTGGATTTCTACGCCACTGAGGAAATCATCCGTTCGATTGTGGGTTAAAACATCTTGGCGAGCGCTCCGCTCAATATTTTATAAATGGCAGTTTCTGCTTTACTGACAAAGCAAGGATGGTTCACACTAAAGAATGAAGAAGTGTGAGGGAGACAATGCGAATGCGCATATTGTTTTTCGCGCTGTGCATGGTGCCTCTTCTCCCAGCCCGAGCGGCAACATATTATGTAGACGCGGAACACGGTAACGACTCGAATAACGGCAATTCCCCAGCCGCTGCCTGGAAATCCATAAACAAACTGGGTCAACAGAAATTGCTGCCCGGCGATACGATTCTGCTGCGACGCGGACAGATTTGGAGAGAACAGCTCAATCTCCAATCGTCCGGAGAAGCGCAGCGGCCAATTACGATTGACGCCTATGGAGAAGGCTCGCTGCCTGAAATCAGCGGTGCCGACGTGGTGCCGCCCGAAGGTTGGACGGCGTGCCAGAGTTGCGGCGCTAACATTTGGCAATCTAACGTCAATGTTCAACCGAATGTTATTTTGCTGGACGGAATCAAGGCGACTAAGCGGCCAACAAGCGCTGATGTGAAGTCTGCGGGCGACTGGAACTGGTCTAACGGAACGCTCTACATCTACGCTGCCGACCAGCCGGCCAGAGCGTTTCCGAAACGCGGAGTGGAGATCGGCGCGCGGCCGATCGGGATCAATCTGACCGGCGTGTCTTGCGTCACAATTAGAAACTTGCGTGTCAGTGGAGCTAACGCCGCTCCGTACGCGTTAGGATCAAATATTTGGGGAATTGCCGCCGGGAGGCAGGGCCCGGCCCCACGGGGCCTGCGCATTGAGAAAAACGAAGTCGTTAACAGCGCTGGCGATGGCATTCACCTCGAGGGAGTGCAGGAAAGCGTGATCGATTCCAATCTGGTTGCCAACAACGAAAATGTTGGCATTCAGATTTACCGGAGTGTGGAGCCGTTTCCGGTGTCGGACGTGACGGTTTCCAATAACGTAGTGCATCACAACCACTTCATCGGCATCAACATGGCAGGCTGCCCCGCGGGGGAGAGTTGCCGGACGGTTCGGAATGAGACGCAGTTGACAGTAACGAAGGTCAAGATAATCGGGAACAGGTCTTACGCCAACGGGGCAGGAATTTACTTACACCAGACGACCGGCTCATTAGTCAGTGGCAACGTTTCGCACCACAATACCGACACAACGCGACGCGGGGAAGGTTACGGGGTCGGGCTGTCAGGCTCCAGCAACAACATTATTGAACACAACGAGTGTTACGGCGCGACGCACGCGGGCATAGAGCTCTCGATCGACATCAGCAAGCCGGCGGTCGGTTCTAGTAACAACACGATTCGCTACAACATTGTCCATGACAACGGGTCGAACGGCTTGATGACGGACTACATGCCGAGCCAGGGAAATCGTTTTGTCTACAACCTGGTTTTCAACCATCCCAACGGCAGCTGCATTTTCGCGAACAATAAAGGCCATCTGTTTGCGAACAATACGTGTGCAAACAACCGGAACGGGATCTACCTTTATGTAAGCAAGACCACGCCGGAAACCGGAGACATCACGGTGAAGAACAACATCATTGCCAATTCGGGGAAGTACCATTTCGTAGTGGAAAGAGCAGTGCAGGGGCCAATCATCTCCGATAGCAATGAATACTTTCCTGGCGACGGGAACAAGTTCAATTGGAAGGATTCGGTGACTAACTTCGAGGGATGGAAAGGGAAGAGCGGCGGCGATGCTAAATCGATTGTGGCGGACCCGCGATTGCGCGCGCAAATCCCGCAAAAAGCCGAGGATTTTGCGTTGCGAGGCGATTCTCCCGCAATTGGGAGGGGTGAAAATCTTGGTCCTGAATTGGAAGAAGCGCTAACCGTACAGACGGGACTGGGTGGATTGCATACTGCGAAGCAATCCGGCAAGTGGGATCTGGGAGCAGTCGAGCACAAACCTTGAAGGGAAGCGATCGGCGTTCTAGCCAGATCGCAAGCTGCTGTGGAACAAAGTGCGCAGGTGACCCACACGCAAACGTCTAACTTTAGAGAGAACGCCACGCAGTCCAGCGCGGTTGAATGCCAGGGTTAAGTCGCGCCATTGCGCTTGCAAGAAGTGTCTTCCAGCGTCGCTGTAGAATCCGTGCTCGTAGCTTCCATCCAAGATTTCCCGGGAAACCGTCAGAAAGCTGCTAAGGATGGACTCCGCCTGTTCCTGTGTTGCAATTGTTCCCCAGCCCGGGCTTGTAAGGTAGATCGGCTTGGCTTCGACTGATGCAATCCGCCCTTCAGAATTAAGACCAATCACTGCGAGTAGGCCTTCTCGCTCCGAGGCCGAGTAAAGGACACCGGAGGAAAGGCTGCCAAGTCCGTAAAAGCAAAAGGCTGGGTACGGCGACGATTGCCGGGGAATGTCAGCGAAGCCGCTGGTGCGGTGGGAATGGCAAGCTGCTATGAGATCGAATCCTTCGTGTGCGAGAGAGTCCATTAGTTTGACGGCGCCAGGGTCTGGGCGGTTGGTGCCCTCCGCGCCAGCGTGCAAGAAGGCGACACAGGAAGTGGCGCCTTGAGATTTGAGCAAAGAGAGCGCAGCCTTGCCGCGTTCGATTGTGGCGGGTTCGACACCGGCAGAACTCTTCGTTGCGCATTCCCGTAATGCCAGTGCAGAACACCAGATGCCGACGCGCGTGGCGTCGCCAACCTTGAGGACGTACACAGACGGTGGTTCTTCGAGATTTTGGCTAATCCCGAGTGGAATGATGCCGGCGGCTTTGAGCGCAGCTTCTGTGGCGGCGACTCCAGACGAATCGTAGTCATATGTATGGTTGTTCGCGAGGCTGACGACTTTACATTTCAGCGCGCGGAGATAATCAAGCGCCTCTTGTGGAGCGCTGAAGCTGTCTCCGAGCGACGGCTTTATCCGCGGAGGGAGCGAGCCAACATTCACCGGACTCTCAAGATTCACGAGCGAGAAATCGAGTTCGGCAAACGCCTCGACGAGCGGCCTAGCCATTTCAGACCAGGTCTGCGTGCTGACAGGCTTCAGCCCAGACGCAGGTAGAAAGTCTCCTGCGATCGCGAAACGTGTGAAAACGGCACTTGAAGGGTCGTTCCAGAGCAACATGAATGTGGCAGTCTCAGTGATTAGTTTGCCGAAAGAGAACTCGCATGCGGCAGTGACGGAATCTCTCCAGGAGAGTAGCTTGCACGTTTTGGCCGTGTTTCCTTATTTGGAATTGGAGGTTTGAAGGCCGTGGCAACGAGGACTTGACCAGGCATATTCGGTTTGCAGCGGTCAAAATAGAGCACCAGCGAATACAAAGCAGGGAACGCGGGAAGCCAGCGAACGGGGTTGCGTAGAAAGAGCTCGCGGATCCGGGCGCTGTGTTGGGAGTTCAAGAGATGGGTGATCGGTTCGCGGCCAGGGCGAAGGCCCGCCTGCGTGAACATGCTTACGAGGCGTTGCTCTGCGAAGTATTCGGTTACGAAATATTTCTTGGCGTGCCAGGAACGAAACTCCGCCCGCGAATTTTGTGGAAGCAGGCTGTCAACAGAAACCGCCAGGCGGCCACCGGGTTTTAGTACGCGAAAACACTCAGCCAATGCCTGCTGCGCATCGCGAAAGTGTTCAAAGCAGCTCACGCTGACGATGCAGTCAAACGAGTTGTCATCGAAAGGGAGTTTCTCCGCGAATCCTTGTTGAAAGGTGATGCGACGGTTGTGAAGGCTTCGCGCCGAGTTGAGTGCGTGAGGGTCGGGTTCGAGGCCAATGGTGCGCCCGGCGTATCGCGCGAACTGGCTTGTCCAATAGCCGTCGCCGCTGCCGATGTCGAGCAGACTATCCTGTTTTGTTGGCGCGACTCGGCGGAGAAGTTCTTTGAATTCTCTCTGGCGGTTCAAAGAACACACGCTTTTTACGGTACTGATAAGGCAAAGCAATGACATGTTCAGCTCTCCCGAAGAATTCGAATCGTTAGAAAAAATGACGCGCGCCGATTTGTATTAATCAGAAGATGAGGGCTGATTCGAAGTCCGCGGGCGCCGCGACATCAAAATCAAATCCGCAGCGTTCCAGCGAAAGGCGCCAAGGCGCGCCGCCAGCAAGAGCAGGCCTGTCACCGTTGCAAGTGAGGCGATGAGCGACAACTGCCAGCTGGCGTTCATGCAGAACCAGCCCACAACAAGAAGAGCCCCGGTAATAGCGTAAGCGCTGAACGCCACCTGCATTGACGACCAACCTCGTTCGAGAAGCAGGTCATAGAAATGCTGTCGATCACCGGCGAGAGGCGACACGCGCCGGCGGATGCGTCGAAGCACAGCCAGAAAAAAGTCGAGAAGCGGAAGCGCTGCAAAGACCAGCGGCAACAGCCAACGAGTTCCAATGTGGTAGTGGACGCGGTAAAAGTCCAGTGCGAGAAATGCCACCACAAAGCCCAGTGTGGTGCTGCCCGAATCTCCCATGAAGATTCTTGCCGGAGGAAAGTTGAAGGCAAGAAATCCGAGGCAGGCACCCAGCAGGATCCACGCCACTAAGCCGCCGATGTTTAAAGCTGGGATTGAATAGAGCGCCGCGTAACCTAGAGCAATGAAGCCAGCGACCCCGCCCGCGAGACCGTCGGCGCCGTCGAGGAAATTGAAAGCATTGACAAATACTGCGACGAAAAGGCAGGTGAGGACCGTGTCAAACAGAGGAATTCCGACTAGTTTGAGGCCCCACGGAGTTTGGCTCACCAGGACGCCGGCAAATAATTGGGCGACCAGGCGAAACATCGGAGAAAGGTTCATCAAATCGTCCAGAAGACCGACATACCAGATGAGCATAAGCGCCAGACAAACTCCGGCGAGGCGGGGAGAACTACCAAATGGCGAGAACATGAGGGATGTGAAAATTGCAAGTCCGATCGCGATGCCTCCAACGCGAGGGATTGGCACGACGTGAATTTTCAGGTGGCCAGGAAGATCGTGAACGCCCAGAGAGACCGCCATGTAGCGGACTAAAGGCAAAAGGCCGGCGCAAATCAAAAATGCGACGACACCTGCCAAGTAGCTGTGCGCAGAGATCGCAGTCAACATAGAGTCTGTCCTTGGTCAGTTGCGGTGATTCGTTCAGCCACGCTCCGAAAGAGTTGTGGGGACTGGATGCCCCTGAGGGTGGAGGGCACTCGAGGTTATTTCTTGAAGCAGGAGACCGTATGTGTGCGCGAGGGAATTCCATCCGCAGTGCTGCTCGGCGTAAATTCTACCTGCGCGGCCCATCGATTCAGCTTGACCTCTGCCCGCAAGCGCTGCAATGGAGTCCGCAAGGCTATCGATTCCGGAATCCAGCGGTTCTTCGATGATGCCGCACTGCGCCTCGGCAATGACCCGGGCGGTTTCTCCCGTAGCAAGCGCGAAAATTGGACGGCCGCAAGCCATGTACATGAAAATTTTGGAGGAGAGCAGCCAACGCGAGAAGGGCCCGGGCTTTACGAGCGCCAGACAAAAATCGGCGCTGGCGATGAGCCCTGGCATCTCACGGCGCGAGGGCGCTCGCAGAAATAGAGCGTTACTCAGGCCGCGCTGGGTAACGGCTGTTTGCAATCCCTGCGCGGCAGAACCACCAGCTGCAAACACGATGCGAATGTCGCGATGCGATTGGAGCTTTTCGAGGAGCGCCAGCGCGTGATCGGCACCGTGATATGCGCTTAACGTTCCAAGATAGATGCCTACGCGCACTCCGGATTTTTTCAGGCTTTCGACGTACTCATTTTTCGCATCGGGTGTGAACAGGTCGGTATCGACACCGTTAGGTATGACGGACGCTTTGGCTGGGGCGATCCCGCGCTCGACCAGGTCTTTTTTCATTCCTTGCGACACGACTACCAGGTGCCGCGCGCGCCGATAAAGAAAAGTTTCCAGAGCAAAAGCCGCTTTCTGAACACGAGGGTTTTGCAGATAACCGAGAGCGATCGCCGCCTCCGGCCACAGATCGCGCGCCTCAAGCACAAAGGGAGCCTGAAAACGACTGGCAGCAAGCCAAGCTGACAAACCAATCGTCAATGGGGGAGAAGTGCAGACAATCACGTCAGGCTTGCTCAAGAACATGGCGCGCATGGCGCTTGCAAAGAGGAAAGAAAAATAATTTGCAAGACGCGGCAGCGTTTTTTTGCTATGAGATGGGAACATCGCGACTCGTATCACATCGATGCCGTCGTTGTTCTCCCGCCACGTCAACTTCCACGCCTTCTTGCGATAGGCGGGATGAAGCTTTCCGTCCGGATAATTGGGCAGGCCCGTAAGGACTGAGACTTGATGCCCCGCGGCGATCAGCCGGCGACCGAGTTCCAGAATGCGAATGCCGCCGATCTCTGTTTCGGGCGGAAAATATTGAGAAAGGAAGAGGATGCGCATTGATTGGCGCCTACCAGCCGATCCCGGCATAACCGTTTCCGGAGTGTTTGACCTGAGGCAGCCCCACGAGGTCAATGATTTTTTTCCCGTGTTCGCCAATGAGAAATTGTTCGATCTGGGGATCTCCAGCGCAGACAACGATGACGTCGGCTTCAGCAATAGCCTTCTGAAGATTGGGCCTGAGATGCGTAAGCAAGTGGGGAAGGGTCATATCGAGAAACTGCTTGTTGCGACCGAACAGATATTCGGGTTGCACGATACGATCGAAAATCGTGACCTCAAGACCCTTGCCTATCAAGTGCTCGGCCAAGAGAACCGCCGGACTGTTGCGCACATCATCGGTCCCCTCTTTGAAACCCAGGCCGACGAGGCACACCTTGCGTTTGCCGGTTTCAAGAACCATGCGTGCAACGCGCATCAAATGCACATCGTTGCTGACCATCAAGCTATTGAGTAGCGGTGTGTTTACGTCCAGACTCTTTGCCAAATAGGTGAGCGCGCTCACATCCTTTGGAAGACAGGAGCCGCCAAATGAAAATCCCGGCATCAGATATCGCGCCGAAGTATTCAGCTGCGTATCTCTAACGAAGACTTCCATGACTCGCCGACCGTCAATCGAAAGGTCTTTGCAGATAGCTCCAACTTCATTTGCAAACACGACCTTTGCCGCGTGGTAAGCATTGCTGGCGTACTTCAGTACCTCGGCCTCTTCAAATTTAAGTTCGAAGATTGGCGAGCGGATGCCGAGTGACAACCACAAATCGCGCAGTGGGTTCTTTTGTCCGAATCCATTTCCGCCGATGATAACGTAAGGCGGTTCATGGAAATCGCGGACGGAGCTGCCTTCGCGGAGGAATTCCGGATTGAAGTAGATTGAAAAATCTTTGCCTGGCTCGAGTTCTGAGCTTTCTGTCAACGCCGGCAGCGCCACGGATGCGGTGGTGCCAGGCAGCACGGTGCTGCGAACCACGACGGTGTGGAAGCGACGATGTTTTTTCAGGGACTGGCCAATTTCTGCGAGAACTGATCGCAAGGCGTCGAGATCCACGTCTCCGTTTCTTCGCGCTGGCGTTCCCACGGTTATAAACGAGATATCTGAACGGCTCACAGCGTCGTCCACCGATTGCGTGACGCACAGCTTTCCTTTGCGCACGCTGGTTGCGACCATCTCGCGAAGTCCGGGCTCCGCGACTGTCGGCTCACCGCCTCTCAACAGCTCGATCTTGTCGGGGTTTACGTCCACTCCGATCACATGATGTCCGTGGGATGCAAAACACGCCGCCGTCACACATCCGACGTATCCCATTCCGAAAATCGCGAGATTTGCCATTGCAGAAATGCCCTCCGTTAAAGTGTTTGTTTGCGACAAAGTGCGGCTGGCTGCGAGCGGCTGAGGAAGTGCCGCGCGGGGTCAGCGAAAGAATATTTTTCAGGCCTCTGTTGCCACCGGCTGAATAATCAAGGGAATTTTGCCGCCGGCGCGAACGATTGGCGCATCAACGAGAGTGGAGGTCACCGTAAAGCTGGGCCCGAGAATCTTTTGAAGATTCTTCTGTATGCCCATCAGGTCGTCGTAGGCGCTCGGCTGACTGGCCACTCCGCGGATGAGCAAGTGTCCCGGCCGTTCGTGAACGAGTTGGCAAAAGCGCAGAGCAGTCGCCCCCTTTAGCGATTGATTGAGCGCACGCGGGGAGAATAAGCGGCCATCGGGACAACGGAGCGTATCGCTGTCCCTGGTGATCGTTGGGCGAACGACAGGGAATTGCCGTCCGCAACCGCAGGACTGCTGAGGCTGCCAACAGCCGCGGTCTCCGATGCGATAGCGGATCAACGGCATCGCGTCATTGATAAAACCCGTCCAGACCAGATATCCCTCTTCGTCCTGCTTCACGGGCTGAGCGTTTTCATCAAGGATTTCGAGATACGCGTAGTCGGGTACCGCGTGCATCTGACCCTTTTCGCATTGCGTAAGCAGGCCGGCATATTCTGTGTTGCCGTAGAGATCAAACGCAGTCGCGCCAAATGCCTTCTCAATGTTTTCTCTGAGGAAGGGATAAAGCGGTTCACCGTCAGTAAAGATAGCTCGCATGGGAATCGTGGTTCCGGTGCGAAGTACGAAATCCGCGAGGATGGCCAAGACAGAAGGAAATCCTTCGAGCACTTTTCCTTTATTGCGGCGAAGGAAAGCGATGTAGTGGGGAGCATTGGTTTCCGACAGATGAAAGATGCTCATCAGCATCTGGCGCTCAAGATAGTTATTCGTCCAGAAGGGAGGCTCCTCCCGTTCGGGAGGAACGACGCGGCTGCCAAATAATGTGACGCGCGGAGTGCGCGCCTTTACTCCGGCCCAACCCCATTGGCGCATACGAAATGCCCAGTGCCGGCGCGCCACACGCTCACTGTATGCCACGTTCAGACTCGCGCCCGTGGTGCCAGTGGTGCCGACGCGGATGCACTCGCGCGTCGGTAGCGTGCTGGAGATGAGCCGATCACTGTTCTGCCTGACAACTTCCCGCGTCAGAACCGGATACTTGCGCAAGTCACCAGGAGACTTGAAGGCGATTCGCTCATAATCGGAATAGAACGGCACCGTCTGGCGCGCATAGTCGACAATTCGCTGAATCGAGTTCAGCTGAAATCGGGTGATTTCTTCTGCGGACCATTTTTCATGGCGGCGTAACTCTCTAAGGTAAGAGTACATTCCCGGAGCATAGCGATTGCGCGTCAAGAACCATCCGCGAGCGCTGGTAAGAAAGTTCTGTACCGAATATGGCATTCGGTCATAGGCGCGTTGCAACTCTGGTCCTTTCGCGCGAAGTTGTGCTTCGATCATGGTTCCTCCTGGGTTTGTCGGGCTGTCTGTGTACAGCTTAAGAATCGGAGGGGCTGAGTTCGTTCCGATGTAAGACTAGAGCTGGCGAAAACTGATGAGCTGAATTTCTTTGCGCCGGGCAAGTTCGCGCAAGGCCTTGTTGGTGAGAATGCCAATTTCAACTTGGCGTTGCTCCGCGATCGAATCCGAGCCGGAAAAACCACTTTCCAAAAATCCGGGATGACACCACATTTCGTAGGAACCGTCTGGCAGGTGCTCAAACGTATTCTGCCAAGCCGTGGGAAGCGCGGATAGCTTTCCGCTGTATGACGGGTGAAACGTCACTCCTGCGTCGGGAAGTTGGAGATCCCGGAAGACCACCGATTGCAGAAATTCCAAATAGGACTTCGCGGCCAGGCGGCGGTAGAGCGGGCCGATATGCGGGCCTCCCCAGCGCCCGTTCGCAGGCCAGTATTGCTTGCGCGGCGCGCGTGCCCGGCGAATTCCCTCGGAGACGATCGCATTGTGAAAAGCGCGGGCTGCCGAAGGATACATGTGAATGCGGTGATGCGAATCGGCGTGCGTCGGAATCAATCCATATCTCTTCATCAGCTGAATTTGCGCGCGAAACTCCGCTTCGATCTCCCGCGCGGAAATTTGCAGACGAAGCAACTTTTTGGCCAGAGTTCCGCACGAATAAAATTGACCCTCGCTGTTTACGAGCGTTGGAACTTGTTCGCTCGGAAGTACCGGCGCGCCTTGTGTAAGATTCAGATGGATACCGATGCCGAGGCCGGGAGCGTCTTCGGCGCGCGAAATGGCATACTCTGTGGCGACCTGATTGACCATAAGTGAGGTGCTGGTCAGGATTCCCTTTTGATGGGTCAGAAGGATTCCATCAGTGATTCCCCGGCTCAGTCCAAAGTCATCCGCGTTGATGATCAGCCGCTTCTCCATTTGCGATTTCTCGGAAGTCAAAGCGCCTGGCCCAGAACTTTCTTGTAGAATCTGAGCAACTTGTGCGATTCGTATCTGTTGTTGTATTGACTGACGACCACTCTTCGAGCCGCTTGTCCCATGCGCGCCGTCTCTTCAGGATTTCTGAGCAAACGTTCCAGAGCGTCCGCCAGAGCTTTGGCGCTGCCTGGTTCCACAAGCAGTCCAAAATTCTTTCCCTTAAAGAACGGCCGGATTGGCGGCAAATCACTGCACACCACGGGGATACCACAAGCCCATGATTCGAAAACCTTGACCGGGATGTTGTTACGAAATTTGGGAATCTCTAGAAGAGGACAAACGGAAACCCTCGCCTGGCCGAGGGTCTCCGCCATTTTTGTGTGATCAATCCGTCCTTGCAGAACGACGTTCTTAGAGAGTCCCAGGCTCCGGATATGGCTCTGGATGTTGATGCGATCGACTGTGCTGTCCGCGTAACCGAAGAGCAATAATCTTGGGTCCAATCCACGCAACTGCAACTCCTTCAGCGCCGACAGCAGTACGAATGTGCCGGCCCGCTCGGATAATCCCCCGCGATAGACCAGATCAAATTGTTTGTCCGTCGACTCCGGTGATGGAAAGAAGTCCAAATTCGGAAGATTGTAAAAAACCATCTTGTGGCTTGTTCCCACACGCGCGGTTGCTCGCAAAGTGCCGGAGTCTGCCGCGATGAAACCGTCGAAGACACGGGCTGCCAAACGCTCCCCGAAAGCAACGACTCTGCTTGCGGTCCGGCGAATGGCAGACGGCAGATAAGCCTTCGTCAACATCATCGAAGGATGATCTTCCTGCGTGTCGTAGACCACTTTTTTCCCGGCCCACAATTTCAAGAGCAGACCTGCGGGAATCATCTCCGGGTTATGCAGGTGGTAGAGCTGCGCAGGGTGGCGGACAGCCCGGAATGCCATTCCGACGGCCAGTAGAATTCGCGTCACTCTTGTCTGTCTCCGGGGTATCGAAACGAAGTTGAGGGTTTGTTGCATCCGATCGAGGCCATGCGCGCCGATCAGCGTCAATCTGCACCCGTGCTTCGTCAGGGGGAGCATCTCCATAATGTAGGTTCGCGAATCGAGGCGGTCCTGGACGGGCGTCAGATGGCATATGGTCAGCCGGCCGCCAGGCCCGAGTGAGGCGTCAGTCGCGTCCATCACAGAATTTGCATTCGTTGGCAGCGTGGTTGTGGACATGTGAAAAGGGTTCCCGTAGATATGACATGAATCGGACGCGAGCTTCGGAACAGACTAACTTGGCGCCACCACCGCTTCACCCGTTCCGCTAAGTGCGTCCGTTTCCGGATGAAGCGACGCTGGCAGAATCTCCCGCGATATAAATTCGCGAAGCACGAATGGCAGGCTGAGCAGGAAGAAAAACAGGCGATCGTTGTTCATTTCACCCGAAACGGAAACGTCCAGTGCTCCGAGTACGAGCAAGGAGAGCACCGTTCGTTCGAGCGCGACGTAGCGGGGATTGTTCCCGCGAAGAAGATTGAATAATTCGCCAAAAGAAGAGACGGCAACAATTAGAAACGCCGCTACGGCGAACACTCCGAGTTCGGCGCCCAGTTCCAGTAGCAAATTGTGGGGAAAATTGTAAGTAAGAGGATTGGGCGTGACATAGCGGTATCCCTGAATGCCGACTCCAAAAAACGGATGATCGAGAAACGTCTGCAGTCCGAATCGCATAAGGTCGGTTCGGGTACCGAATGCATCATGTGGGCGGGTAAGCGAAGCCAGATATTGCAGCGAAGCCGCCGGAATATTGACAAAAGGAAGGGCCGCGATTCCGCACCCCACCATAATTCCAAAGTCCACGACCAGTTGCCTGCAAAACAAAATACTCAAGCCCAGGCAGACCGCAGTGGCGACGTTTGCAAGTCGCCCGCCCGAACCAACGAGAGCGACGGCCAGCACTCCGATCAGTGGATAAAAGAGTATGCGTCGCGCGAGCGATAGCTTGGGAAACCACAAGGTCCAGATAACGATAAGAGCCAGGCCAGCGCAGAAACCGAGGGCGGTCGTCTCTCCGCTTGGAGCGACCAAGCGATCTTCTCCTTTGGGCATGAAAAATGAATTGATTGACATCAAGATCGCGCCGATAACCAGCGTGGTCAGGAACCTTTCGAGCTTTACGCGCGAATTGACGAGGATGAAGGGAGAAATCGCGCCTAGCAGCGTCAAAAAAACGAAACGCAAAGTCTTGTCAAGGCCGGCGGCGAGGCTCGGCGTGTAGGACAAACTCATAAACATTAGAAACAGAATTGGCACATACCACAGGAATGCTCGCGGAAGTTTTAATTCTGTTTCTGTGAATGCCAAGCGAATCACGATGGCGAGGATCATCAAGACAGCGACAGAGACGGTGAGATCGACGGGACTCGATTCAAGCCGTGTATCACCTTTGAAAAATCCGATCACGTAGAAGATTGCAACCGCAATTTCGGCGTGACGCAGCAACAGACAGCCCGCGATCGCGACCACTGCTGCAGCGAGAAGCAAATAAACAGGCTGTGTCGCTGCGAAGGCCCGATAAATCTTCGGTTCAATCCGTGTTACGAAGGGAACCGCAATCGTCAGCGCAAAACTAGCTACGACGCAAAAGAACAGAACCGCAAGCTTTATAGCTCTGCCACTCCATCTCGAAACTGCGGCCGAAGAGACGTCTAACGCGTGCTGATCGGCCGGGGGGATTCGTTCAGTTGTGAACAATACTGGCATTGCAATCTGTCACACGCCGCTCAGGCAGTGGCGAAGCGTGCGGCCGGCTCCCAACAATCGCGCGCGCCAAACCAGTAAAAGCAAGGCACCATACGTAAGAAATCCCACGAGCAGTCGCGCTGCAGCGACCACATCCGTTTTGAAAAACAGTGTTACGCCTGCCATCGCTCCGCCGGCGACTAAACAGGGCAGCGATACGTTGGAAGAAAGTCGCAGCCTTAGTCTGGAAAGAATCCGCAGGTATTGCAGAATCAACGCAGCGTCAGCGATGAAGAGTGCGCATGCCGCGCCTGTCGGGCCCCATATTTTGCCGAGGAGCAACGTCAAAACGCCCAACAAAACCAGAGCATAAGCCTGCGCGCGCTGCCGTTCCCGAACCCGATTGATTGCGATCAAGAATCCATGGCCGAGAAAACCGTCAACGACGGAAAGCAAGATACGATATGCAAGGATTCGCAAGACCAGCGTGCTCGAAGCAAAACGCGAACCGAGCAAGCCACAAATTTCTGGCGCGAAGATCGAGATGCTGATCGCCGCGGGCACGCAGAGCAGCACGATCAGGTCCAGCAGCGACTCGCGCAATTCGAGCAGTTCCGTGTTGCGATCGGTTTCAAACAGCCGCGTCCACAGAGGCAGCAGCGCGCCACTCATCGCGTAGCTCCACTGCGGGACGATATCGGATAAAACGAACGCAGCTGAAAAAATCCCCACCATGCTCTCAGGAGCAACCAATCCAAAGCAGACGATAGACAGCCGCGTGTAGCTTACTTGCGTGATGTTGTAGCAGAAGAACGGCCATGCTGACCTGATCAGACGGCGAAACGCTTTTGTTCCAGTGAAACGCAACGACGGACACATGTCGCGGAGCTGCCAAAGCCTTACACAGAGCACGCAAAGGCTGCGGAACATTCCAAGGATGAGGAAAGTCACCACAGAAAGGTGCAGCACGATCACCAGCGCCGACAGCGTGATGAGCGCAATGGTGCCAGTCACCGAACCGGAAAGGATTTGCCGTGAACGCAGATTCGCAGTAAGCATCGCCGAACACAAGATCGCTGTACCTTCAAGGTTGTTAAGGGCAAGGCCGGCACACATCGCGGCGGCACGAGGATGTCCGGTAAAAAGCGCAATCAGCAAACCTGCAATTTCGACCACGGCGAAAGCCGCAGTCGTCAAAAGCGAGAGGGAGAGAATCGGCGGCCCTTCGGCGGAATTCGCAGCCACGGCGCGAGCTGTATAGCGTGTAAGGCCGAGATCGCTGACGGCGTTGACCAGGAACCCGACGGCAATGGCAGTGCTGTAAAGACCGAAGCCATTCGGTCCCAGATAGCGGATTAGAAAAAATCCGGCAAGCAAGCTGCCGATCCGCAGCGCGCCGAGATCTAGCCACAGCCAAAATGTGTTTTGGCCGAAGATTCGGAGAATCGCCGCGCGCTCCGAGGGGAGACCGGGCTCGCCAAGGCCGGGTTTTCTGGCAGCATCCGATGGAATGGCGTTGATCGCGCAGTCGTTAACCGAGGTTGCCATCTTGAATTATCGTCCCTTCGACAATAGGAAATTGCCGATGGCGAGGTGCTGCAATCCTGAAAGGTCAAAGACGCGAAGCGCATCCCTGGGTGAGCACACAACCGGTTCGCCGTGCAGGTTAAAGGACGTGTTCAGGATTAGGGCTTCGCCAGTCAACTCCTCAAAGTAACTAATCAACCGGTGATACTCGGCGTTCCAACTTTCGTACACCTCCTGGGGGCGGCCGGTACCGTCGTAAGGATGAATTGCTGCGGCCATCGCATTGCGTTTTTCCTCGCGGCTGGCAAAGGTCATGATCATGTAAGGCGCTGGCATCGGTTTAGGCTTTTTAAAGTACTTCTCGCTACGCTCGGCAAGCACTGACGGAGCAAATGGCATCCAGAAATCGCGGCATTTGATCATTTCGTTGATCAATTTCACGACGCCGGGCGCAGCGGGGTTTGCCAGAATCGAACGGTTGCCCAAAGCGCGTGCGCCGAACTCCATACGTCCCTTAAACCGCGCGACGACTTCGCCCTTTGCCAGTAGTTCCGCGACTCTGCGCTCAATGTTTTGTTCTTCGTGGATATCGCTCTGCGATCCAAATTGATAATTCTGGAGAGCCTTTTCAATTTCGTCGTTGCCGTACTCATTGCCGAGATAAAAGTCACTTAGGGCCACCGGCGTTTTTGAAAATTGCCGTGAATACTGCATCCACGCTGAGCCTATTGCGTTGGTTTCGTCACCGCACGACGGAAAAACAAACAGTTCCTCAACCTCAGGCAGCTCAAGAATCTTTTGGTTGGCCTTGACATTCATGAAAACGCCGCCGCTAAGGGCCACCTTGTGGATGCCGGTCTCCGCGACGCATCGCTTTACCCACTCAACCAGAAAACGTTCGACGAACTGTTGGACGCCTCCAGCGATGTGATCGAAGCGCTTCCTCTTAAGAAGGGTGGAAAGATACTCGGCCCCGAACGCCAGCGGAGGACATCCGTTCGTTCGCGTCCAAGTCAATGGAGCCTTTTCATCGAACGCGAAAAGCTGTTCAATTTCGCGGCTGACGGCCTGCGTTTCCTTCGCGCGCTCCGCGTAGGGCGCCAGTCCCATCAGCTTATACTCGTGCTCCATCGGAACCATTCCGGACAGATACGTTATCTTGGCGTACAGCGCACCGATTGAGTGGCTCTCGTCCACCTCCGCGATCCGGGTAAGGGTTCCCCGGTAACCGATGTTGACCGTCGCGCACACGAGGTCCCCGGCGCCGTCGCACGTGAGCACAAGAACTTTTTCTTCCATCCTGCCCCAGCCGAAATACGCGGACGCCGCATGACATTCGTGGTGGTCAATACCTTGCGTGGAAACCGGCCGCTTCCCAGTGGCACTCTCCGCTGTCTGCGCGATGCCCGACCATTTCTGCCGGTTGATCCATTCGGATACCGTTGCATTTTTTCGAGCGGCGTTCTTGACTCGTCCAACGAGACTTGGCGCTCCATTGCCCGCCGACCGGAGAATGTCCTCTCTCCGCCAGTAACATTCCGAAAGATTCCTGCCGCCGAGCGCAAGGCGAAAACTCGTATCAAAGCGATGATCAGTTTCGGATTTCGCCATAATTATCTGCATGGCATTTTTCGGGAAGCCGCCCTGGTTCTTGGTTCGCGTCAGGCGCTCCTCCTGCAAGGCCATTTTCAGAACGCCATCTTCTACCAGAGCTGCGGCGGAATTGTGCCCCGTGTGGACTCCGAAAACTGTCTGCAGCGGAAGAGCATCAACGCCTTCCATTAGTTTGCTTCCCGGAGGGAAAACGGTTTTCGGCACAGCTCCAGTCATCGTCGCCATTGAGTTTCCTTTTGGTTGTTGTCTTGGTTCTTGTTTGTCTTGATTTCGCTAATCGAGATTGATTCCGCAGATTAACTTCGCGAAACAGCGATTGGGGCGCCGCTCTGGTCGTCCTTGGTCACTTCTCTTAATGCCTGCTTGAGCGCAGTGCATACGGCATTGATTTGTGCAGCATCTATGGTCGAGAAGAAGGGAATCGCCAGGCACGAATCAGAGGCAATTTCCGTCTCTTTCAGGTTTCCAAATGGCGCAAGGAATCGCCCCTTCATGTAGGGTTGGCGATGAATCGCGGGAAAATACGCCTGGCAACCTATGCCATCGGAACGCAGAGATCGCAAAACACCGTCTCGAATGTCCGATCCGGTCTTCGAGGGAAACTGTACGACATAAACGAACCAGCTTCTCCTGCTTGCGTGCACCCGTCTGGGTGTTATAAGGCCGAGAACTCCCTGCAACGCTTCTTCGTATGATGCCGCCGCTGAGCGCCTTTTCTCAAGGAGGTTTTCGATGCGCTCCAGTTGAGCTAATCCCAGCGCTGCATGGATATCACTCAGCCGGTAGTTAAAGCCAAGGCGAGCATGATCCAGCCAATCCGAAGTTTCATTTCTTCCTTGATTTCGCATGCTTCGGCATGTTTCGGCGATGGCGTCATCGTCAGTCACGACCATCCCGCCTTCGCCGGTAGTCATCTGTTTATTCGGATAGAACGCAAAGCAGGCAGCGTCGCCAAAGGTGCCCGCACTGCGGCCACGATATTCGGCTCCAAGAGCCTCGCAGGCGTCTTCGATCACGAATAATCCGTAGTCTTGCGCAAGACGTTCGATTGCGTCCATATCGCATGGCCTGCCAAAGACGTGAACGGGAAGAATGGCTTTTACCCGACGGCCCGTATCCTTGTTGACGCAATGCCCCGAGGAGTTGCGTTCGCAGCGTTGTGACAGAAAACGATAAATCTGTTCAGGAGAAAGATTGAAGGTGTCCGGTTCAATATCAAGAAACAGCGGTACGGCACCTTCGTACAAAATGCAATTTGTCGATGCGACAAAGCTGAACGACGGCGTAATCACCTCATCGTCGGGACCAATTCCCAAAGCCCGTATGCACAAGTGCAGCGCGGAAGTTCCGCTGTTGACCGCAATGGCGTGCGTGCGCCCGACAAATGAAGCGAATTCGCTTTCAAATTTCGGCACGGCCGGTCCGAGACTGAGCATTCCTGACCGCAACACATCCGTGACATATTGAACTTCCAATTCGCCTACGTCCGGTCGTGAAAGAGGAATGGACGGCTTCAATTTGTTCTCCCTGCCGGCATTGCGGCTGTGGTAACCGAAGATTCGATATCGAACTGGATCTCTTTGCGGTTCCTGGCAAACTGCGGAACCATTCGGTTCACGTAGTCGCGCAGCCCGTCGCGGTCGTTCGCGGCGAGATACATCTCCAGTCTGCTTATTTTGTCGAGCACTTTATCGGAGAACGGATTCCGCTCTGCGATCACCAAGATTTCCTTGATCGCAGTCTGCACAGGATTTTCCCAGTCCTCCCACAACTCCTCGGCGACCTTTTCACCTCGTTGCAAACCGACGAAATGTATTGAAATATCCCTGCCCGGCATGCGCCCGGCCAGCAGGCTCATGCTCTTCGCGAGTTCGTAAATGTTGATTGGTTCTCCCATCTCAAATACAAATGTTTCTCCGCCGCGGCCCAATTCGGCCGCTCGCAAGATGAGGTACACCGCTTCCGGAATTGACATGAAGTATCGCGTCGCGCGCGGGTCGGTGACCAACAGCGGACCACCCTGTTGAATCTGGTCCCAGAAGAGCCGTAAGACGCTACCAGTGCTGCCAGCCACATTTCCAAATCGCACGTTCATGAAGCGCGTGATGCCCTGCCTCGCTAAATCCTGCATCAGCAATTCCGTGATTCGCTTGGTGCATCCCATATAATTTCTCGGGTTCACCGCTTTGTCCGATGAAATGTTAACGAACAACGTTGCTTCACAACGCAGCGCCGCCAGCGCAAGGTTACGTATTCCCAGCACGTTATTTCGAA
>Ga0073928_10001198_pt1 | contig 51528 bp, 42 predicted proteins | sample PaiPotPPA55metaG_FD_76969 | JGI IMG/M metagenome (GOLD analysis project Ga0073928, IMG submission 76969) | Iron sulfur acid spring bacterial and archeal communities from Banff, Canada, to study Microbial Dark Matter (Phase II) - Paint Pots PPA... ...
AAGGGACGGCACGTGTCCGGCGCAATCACCCGCATGGCTTCCCAAGCTTTCAGAATTCCCAGTGTGAATGGCGCTTCGCTCCCGCCCGTCACCGCTATATCGGCAAGGCCGCCGCTCACCAGGCGAAATGCTTGTCCGATCGCGTGATTTGCGGACGAACAAGCCGTGGAAACCGTATACGTCGGTCCGGTGATTCCCAATTCCATCGAAATCTGGCTCGCGCCCGCATTCGCCATCGTTTTGGGAATCGTCAGCGGATGGACACGTCCGCGCCCCGATACGTAGAGATCTTCGAATCCGGTCTCAATCGATGATTGGCCTCCCACGGCAGAGCCGCAAACGATCGCGCCGCGCTCGCGCAGCGCAGGCGTGAGCTCCAGCCCCGAGTGGCGAATGGCCTCACGCGCGGCAATCACCGAAAATTGCGCGAAGCGATCCTGATAAGCTTCCCGGCCTGCTTCGAAATGTTTGGTCGCGTCGAAGCCCCGCACCTGCGCGCCGTTTCCCAGCTTCAATCCGACGCGTGCACCATCAAGATCCTGGAGCGGGCGAATTCCGGAACGGCCTTCGCGAAGAGAGTCCCACGTGTCCTGGAGGTTGAGACCTAGCGGGGAAATAATTCCCAAACCTGTGATTGCGACTCGGCGTGACGCCATTCGTCAGTCCGCGGGTGCGCTCGAGCCCACGGGTGCATCGGGCGGCGCGGCGGCGACCAGCTTACGGATGCCTTCTACGATGTCATTGACGGTCCGGATCGATCGGACGTCGTCGTCAGGAATCGATATCTTGAATGCATTTTCAAGTTCGAAAAGAAGCGTGAAGACGTCCAGCGAATCGATGCCGAGCTCCTGCAGATTCGTTTCGAGCGTAATTTTCTCCACAGGGATGCGTTTTACGGACGCCAGCGTCGCGATTACCTTGTCTGCCACAACATCGGACATCAATTCACCCCCGGAGAGAACTTCATCGACTGAATTACGCGCGCTGAATTTCAGTCCTCCACCAGCTCACAGACGCTCAGACGCTAATCCAAGCCGCGCAGAAAATCAAATCTTAGCAGGAGCGGACCACGCTGCCCAAGATGCGGTTTCTCAGACAGGCGTCATCGAGTCGCTCCGGGCTGCGGCGCCGCGGCGGGCGGCTCAAACACTCTGGAAGCCGCGGGCGGAAGCTTCTCGATATTGCTGAGGAACGTCACAACTTGCCAGATTTGCGCTTCCGTCAGAGTTTTATTCCACCCTGGCATGCCCGTCCAACGAATGCCGTGCGCGATGATGTAGAAGTTCTGATTCTCGGGCATGTCCGGAGCGTCCTTGAAAAATGCGGGCACCGGTGGGTAAAACGACCTTCCAAACGGCGCATCCGGGTTCGAAGGAACGCCGTGGCAGCCGGCGCAGTGATTAAGATAGAGCTGCGCCCCGGCTACGAGATTTTCTTCTGAGGGAGAGTCTGGGTTCTTGCGCTCGTCCGCATGTCGTTCAGTCGACGCATCCACAGCTCCCATCGCGAGGCTTTTTTCGAAAGGCAGTGGGGCGACGTCCGCACCCATGTCCATGTACCCCTTCTTCAGCAGTACGAAACCACCCACAAAAATGATGACGATCGTAACAACAATCCCCAGCAGAAACTTTCCCATTCGCTTTCTCCCTCTACGGCGCTTGATTCTTGCTGCGGCCTCGCGCTACTTCGAAGCGTCGAGCCGGTTGTATTTCTTCAGGACTTCCCGCAGCTTATCATGAGGGAGCGCTTCCACGGTGTAACCGTCCCGCCCGGTCATCGTTCGCGCTGCAATCATGGCATTTACCACCGCTTCCTCCGTGGCCTGGACGGTGGCCTCGAAAAGTGCATCCATGCGCTCGTTCGCGAGCATTTCCACCGACGCGGACCTTTGCGCCAGGCCCGCTCCCGCATTCGCGGTTGAAAAGGCGATGAAAATGTCCCCTGATTCGTTTCCGGAAATGCTGCCAAGTCTCCCGAGCCCCAACGTAACGCGGCGAGCGATCCGCTTCAACTGATGTGGCAGCAGTGGCGCATTCGTTGCAACCACCACGATGATCGAGCCCGTGTCGTTACTTCGATTGACACTCTTGGGAATTTCGTATCCAACGGGAGTTCCTGCGATTCTCAGCAGATGCCGCAATCCGAAATTACATTGCACGAGCACTCCCACGACGTAGCCGCCGGATTTCTCCGGAATCCTGCGCGAAGCCGTTCCAGTGCCTCCTTTGAATTCAAAACATTCCATCCCGGTGCCGCCACCCACATTTCCTTCTTCAATTGCACCTGGGTGCGCGTTCTCGAGCGCCGCTCGTGCATCTTCCGGTTTCACGTGGAACCCATTCATGTCGTTTAGGTCTCCGTCCCAAGTCTCGGCCACCACCGGTAGCGACCACCAGTCCTCCAGAGGAATGGAAGTTCCGTGTTTCAGTTGCCAGCCGATCACTGCATCGCGCACCACTCCGACGCTGTGCGTGTTCGTGATCGTTACAGGCCCATAGAGAAAGCCCGATTCCTCCACCCACGTAGTGCCGGTCATTTCACCATTTCCGTTCTCGGTGAACCAGCCGGCGAACACCGGAGCAACAGCGTTTTTCCCGCGCGGGAAGATCGCGGTCACGCCGGTCCGCACCGGCCCTACGCCCACCTCCAGTTTTCCCTCACCCGAAATCAACGTGCGATAGCCGACCTCGATTCCCTTCACATCCGTGATTGCGTCGAGCGGACCAGGCGTCCCCTCAAACGGCACGCCGAGTTCGCGCGCGCGAGGGCCCGTTTGTCCGAAGCAGGAAAGCGCAGACGCAAACGCAATGGCCAGCGATATCGCAATCCGAGCCTTCATGGTGTGGCTGCTCCGTGCGTGGAATCTAGCTCCCGTTTGATCTCACGCAGCAGTGCGGTGTTTTTCTCGAGCTGGCCATCCAGTATCTTCGCCTGCTCCTCCGCACGCTTCCAATCGCCAGCCTCGGCCGCTTCCGTTAATCCCGGCAATTCCAGGTGTGCGTATGTGTACCGCGCGGCATAGAGCGAATGTTTGAACCATGGCCGCCCCGGTATGCCGTCGGGATTGAGCCAATTCCGCTCAACGCGAATCAGCGATGCATTGATCCGCGAAGCCGCCTGTGCGTCCAGTTGACCGCCGGTGATTGCACGACTGATGCTCGAATTGAGTTCCCGCCCTGCCGTTTGAAAATCCACCACCCGCTGCTGCAATGGCGCAAGATCAACATGCCCGTCGACATGGCTCGTTCCTTCCAAGTCCGCCACAAATTGCCCAATATTCGCGCCGTAAGTTTCAAAATCGAAGGGGAGGACGCCGGCATTCCCCAGACGCAGGGCCATGACGCCCCAGAGTTGCGACATCAACGTGTGATATTTGTATCCGGGATCGCCAAACTGATTCATCCAGTAGAAATCGTCGTACGCCGAGTGATACACGCCATAGGGCCCTGCAAAAGTGAGCCCTACCGTGGGAATCCCGAGAAAATTCAGAAAGACCGTGTGGTCTGACCCGCTGCCGATCCGCGTGTTGACGAGCCTCCCATCCGCCACACCGTCCTTTTCCTGTAGCTCGATCTGCCGCGAAATCCTCCATTCTTCGTAAAGAGTTTTTCCCGATGGCGCCGGCAGCGTGTGGGTCACATCTAGAAGCAGCGGCGCGAGCGAAGCTACCGCGTCGCCCTCAAAATTTTTCCCCGAAGTCGCTTCGTCCACGTTTAGGTAGGCAACCGCCTTTTTCTTTAGTTCGTCCGCATATTGCTCGCCCCATTCAGTCGAGCCGGTGAGCGCGTATTCCTCTCCGTCCCAGCTGCAAATCACAAGCGTGCGCTTGGGACGGATTCCCTGCTTTAGCATAACCCCGAGATCTCGAGTCATCTCGAGCATGGAAGCCGTACCGCTCGAAGGGTCAACCGCGCCGTACACCCATGCATCGCGATGATTGCCGAGAATCACCCATTCGTCGGGAGCTTCCGATCCGCGAATTCGAGCCTCGGTCACGTAATAAGGTTGGAAGCTCGTATCCATATCCACTTTCAAATGGACGCGTACGCGCTTTCCGCCAAGCCGATACCTGATCGGCAAACCGCCCTGCCACGAATCCGGTGCTGCCGGGCCGTCCATATTTTCCAGCAGCGGCTTCGCATCACGCCAGGAAAGCGGTACGCCCATAATCTTCGGCAGTGTGGTAGCTTCAGCAATCGGAATTCGTTTGGCCCCTGGAACGGAAGCCCAACCCGGAGTAAGCGGATCGCCGGGCTCGAGGAAATCGTAGGTGATTGCTCCGCGTTGGATATGGCTCGCGGGGCCCCACGGCCCATCTGGAAATACCGCTCCTTGCTTATAGCCATCCTCTGCAGGATCAGAATAAATCAGGATTGCGGCGGCGCCGAGGCGCTCTGCCGTCAGCGCCTTGAAGCCGCGATAGCTGTAAGGATTTGAATAGCGGACCAGAACAATTTTTCCGCGCACGTCGATCCCATGCTTGCTGAGATAGGCGTAGTCTTCTGGATTTCCACTATGCGCGTAGACCACGGGCGCCGTCACTTCTCCTGAAGCCGAATACCCCAGATAAGCGCCCGGAACGCTTGGGTTCTTCGTGTCAGGATCGGCTTCGTAGGCATCCTCGCGCAGGCTCGCACGAAAATGACCTGGGTGCGTCATTTCGAGCGAAATCTCGCGCGGAGAAGAATTGAGCACGTCGTATTCGTGAATCGTGACGTCCTCAAGCCCCTGTTCGCGCCACTGATCGGCCACCCATCTCGCGAGCTCGTTGTTCCGCGGCGAGCCTGCGGGATGAGGTTCCGCCGTGAGATAGCGATGAAACTTTGCGATTTGGTCCGTGGAAGTAAGCGTTCGAAACTGGTTTTCTATCTTGCGCTCTTCCTCGGCCCCGCTCGGCGAATATCCGAACATTGCCTCGGAAGCCCTCGACCCCGTAACAGTGGCGATGGGAAAAAGCAAAAGAATGGCCGTGAGCGTAACCGGCCGAGGACAGCGGCGGTCAGAGAAGCGCAGAAGAACCTCCAGCGCCGGCGCGATGCGCTTTCTCGAGATCCTCCACTGCGCGATCGAGTGCCGCGGCCAGCATTTGAATCATGGACGACGTGATCGTAAACGGCGGCGCGATCAAAATGTGATCGCCTCGCAGTCCGTCGGCACAGCCTTGAATCGGATACGTCATCACGCCGGCTTCCAGCGCGTCTTCCTGAATTCGCATCGCAATGCGGGCTTCGGGCGGAAACGGTTCCCGTGTTTTCGGATCGCGGACGAATTCGATTCCAACGAGCAAGCCGATCCCTCGTATATCGCCTACCACGGAGAATCGCTTGAGAGGTTCGAGTGCGCTGCACAATTCCCGCCCTATTGGCTCAACGCGTTCGAATAATTTCTCCCGTTCGATGTAATCGAGCACGGCGTTGCCGGCCGCAGCCCCCACCGGATGCGCGTCGTACGTGAATCCGTGAAGGAATGCTCCCGAACCACGCGAAATCGCCTCAGCGACATGACCCGCTACAATCACGGCGCCCAACGGCGCATAACCGCTCGCAATGCCCTTGCCCACCAGAATCATGTCCGGAACAGCGCCCCAGTGTTCCACCGCAAAGGGACGACCGGTGCGCCCCATGCCCGTCATCACTTCATCGGCGATCAACAGGATTCCGCGCCGCTTACAAATCTCAGCGATGCGTTGAACGTAGCCTTCGGGCGGCGCCACTGCACCGAGCGTCGCTCCCACAACCGGCTCAAAAATAAATGCCGCGACATCGTCTGCTCCATCGCGATCGAGCAAGCGGTCGAGTTCGTCAGCGCAATCCACATTGCATTCGGGATACTCCAGGTTCATCGGACATCGGTAGCAATAGCAAGGCGGGATATGCCCCCAATCCGAGAACATCGGCGCGAACGGCTCGCGCCGCCGGACATTCCCGGACACACCAAGCGCCCCGAGTGTGCTCCCGTGGTAACTCTGCCAGCACGAGAGGACACGCCAGCGTTTTTTCTCGCCTCGTTCCAGCCAATATTGTCGCGCCAGCTTCAGCGCGGTTTCTGTAGCCTCGGAGCCGCCCGTCGTGAAATAGACGCGCCCTTGGTTAACTCCGCGACGCATTGCGTCCGGAGCGAGCGCAAGTATCCGTTCAGCAAGTTTATCGACGACCGCAGTGTGGAACTGCGAGGAATGCACGTAAGCGAGACGCACCGACTGCTCCGCCATCGCTCGTCCGATCTCTTCGACGCCGTGGCCGATCGTCACCACCGCCGCGCCGCCCGAGGCATCCAGATATCGTCGGCCCTCCGCGGTGTAGAGAAAACATCCTTCGCCGCGAACCGCTTGCGGATATATCTTCAAGAAATTTCGAGGGAAAACAGCTTGGTCCATCATCCGCCGCCGCGCGCTCCCAACGCCTCAGAAGTAATTGGAGAGATAGCCGGGCCTCGTTCACTCTATTTCGGACGGCTGAGTGGCTACTGCCCGCTGAGATTATTCATAAAATTAGTTATTTGCAAGCTATGTGAGCCGGTCTGGCGGCAGCATACCGCTCGCTCCCGCGCGAAAGTGGACTCACTTCCACTTCAGCCGTTTCACATCCACCGTCGGCGCCGGAAACTTCATATGCATTTTTTCAAGCGTCTCAGCGATCACATGAGACACAGCGAGGTTCCGAAACCATTTCTTGTTCGACGGAATGATGAACCACGGCGCGTCTTCCGTGCTGCACCTCGTCAAAACTTCTTCGTACGCTTTCGTGTATTCCCCCCAATACTTCCGCTCCTGGAAATCCGCCACGGAAACCTTCCAGCGCTTGTCTGGATTGTCGATCCGCTCCATGAAACGTTTCTTCTGTTCGTCTTTGCTGATGTGCAGGAAGAATTTTAGAATTGTCACATTATTCCGCGTCAGTATCTCTTCAAACTCATTGATCTCGTCGTAGCGCTTTGACCAGACCTCTTTCGCCACCAGGTTGTGAACTCGCACGATTAACACATCCTCGTAGTGCGAGCGGTTGAAAATTCCGATATAGCCGCGCTCCGGCACGGCCTTGTGAATCCGCCACAGAAAATCGTGCGCCGCTTCTTCCGCGGAAGGAGTCTTAAACGAAGTAACGCTGCAGCCTTGCGGGTTTACGCCGGACATAACGTGCCGGATCGTCCCGTCCTTTCCGCCGGCATCAAGCGCTTGAAGGACCACCAGAAGCGCTGCTTTTCGATTGGCGTAAAGCAGATACTGCGCCTTGTCGACCCTCTTCAGGCTGCTTTCGATGCTGTCATTCGTCGTGTGGCCTTTGTCCCAGCCAAGCGTATCGCCTGGATCGTACTTTCGCAGCTTCACCTCCTTGCCGTGCTTGACCATGAGCTCTTTGGTGAAATTCGTCGCCATCGGAGTTCCTTTCTTACACTGATTCGCTGTTGAAGACCGCCGCTAACAAGCATATCGCTTTCGGCCCCTTTCGCACATGTCGCGGCAGGTAACTCATTGCGACGAAGGACCTTTTTCTTCCAGCACCCGGGTGTAACACTTTTTTCATCTCGGAGTCATAGTTCCGAAGTATCATAAGATGTTTTTTGAATAGGTCTCTTCTACATGGCTAGTGCAACCACCGACATTCCGGCCGCAATCGAATCAGGCGCGTCACGATCTGTCGCTCCTAAGCGCCAATACCCCGGTGCGCTGGTCGTCGTAGAAGGAATCGACGGCTCGGGCAAAAGCACGCAGCTTTACCTGCTCAAACGCTGGCTCGAAATCGGCGGCTATCGCATCCATTTCACCGAGTGGAATTCTTCACCGCTCGTAAAATCCGCGACGCGCCGGGGAAAACAGCGTCGCTTGCTCACGCCGGCTACCTTTTCACTGCTGCACGCTGCTGATTTTGCCGACCGCTGCGAGCGCCAGATTTTGCCGTTGCTCCACGGCGGCTATCTAGTCCTGGCCGACCGCTATGTCTACACCGCTTTTGCGCGCGACGCCGCTCGTGGCTGCTCGCCCCACTGGCTTCGAAACCTCTACAGTTTCGCGCCGATCCCCGACATCACGTTTTATTTCCGCGCCCCACTCGACGTCGCCGTAAACCGCATCGTCGCCGGCCGCCCCAAACTCAAATATTACGAAGCGGGAATGGACCTCGGCATTTCGCTCGACCGCGCCGAAAGCTTCCGCATCTTTCAGGAGCGGATTCTGAACAACTACGACCAGATGATCGACACCGACAATTTCGTTCTAATGGACGGCACGGTGCAAGTAAACAAACTTCAGAAGCAGATGCGCCAAATCGTGGGCGAGCGCATCGAGCTGGCCCAGTTCGCTCCGACCAAGAAAAAATGAAGCGCTCTGAAAAAATCGCCGCATCCGCCTCGTCCAACGGTCACCGCTCGAAGCCGGCGCGCAAAGCCGTGGAAAAAATCCTTGAAGCGCCTTCGCGTTTTTACGGCATCCCGCTCCCGGGCGTGAAAATCGAAGAGCTCAGCGGAACGCTCATCGTAATCGAGGGCACCGACGGCTCCGGCCGCTCGACGCAAATTTCTCTCCTTACGGAATGGCTCGAATCGCAGGGCTTCGCCGTCCAAACCATGGGCCTCCGCCGTTCCTACCTCGTAGGCGAAGACATCGACGCGCTCCTCGCCGAAAACGCCGTCACGCGCACCACGCTCGCCCTGATGTACAGCACCGATTTCTTCGACCAGCTCGAACGCCGTATCCTTCCCGCGCTGCGCTCGGGCCTGATCGTTCTCGCAGACCGCTACATCTTCACTCTTATCGCGCGCGCCGTCGTTCGCGGTATCGGCCGCGACTACCTCCACGGCATGTACGAAATGGCGTTGCGTCCCGATCTCACGTTCTGGCTCGACGTAAAACCCGAAATCGCCTTCGATCGCGAATTCAAGAAAGCCCACACCATCAGCTACTGGGAATCCGGCCGCGACATGTCGCTCTCGAACGATCTTTTCCAATCTTTCATCCGCTATCAATCCATGATCCGGCGCGAATTCGAGTATCTCTCAAAAAGGCATGGCTTCATCGAACTGGACGGCGAAGGCGGCGTCGCGCAGGTGAACCGGGTGCTTCGCAAGCGCATCGCTTCGCACCTGGGCATCCGCAGCACGCACTACCAGCCTTCGCACGCCTTGTCGCACCTCTGGCGCTAAGAGTGGCCGCTCCCGTTCAACTGGCAGCCATCGACGCAGGCTCGAACGCGATTCGTCTCGTCGTCGCGCGCGCCACTTCTCCGCATCACATCGAGTATCTCGACAACGAACGCGCCGCCGTTCGCCTCGGTCACAACGCGTTCACGCGCCGCCTTCTCGACGAGGATACCATCGCGCAAGCCGCCCGCGCCTTCCGAGAATTCCGCGACAGCATGGATCGCCATAACGTCACCGCCTACCGCGCCGTCGCCACCGCAGCCGCACGCGAAGCCCGCAATTATCGCCGCTTAATGGAGCGCATCTGCCGTAAAACCGGCCTCGAGCTCGAAGTCATTAGCAGCGAGGAAGAAGCGCGCCTGGTTTGCTCGGCCGTGCATTGGGCGCTCGGCGATCAGCTTCAGCCCCGCCTCATTTTCGACCTCGGCGGCGGCAGTCTCGAATTGAATTTCTTTCAGCGCGGCGTCCTCGAGCACCGCATCGCGCTTCCTCTCGGCACCATTCGTTTGATGGAAACCTATTCCATCAAAGGCGCAATCGACGAAGACAACGCCGGCCGCCTCCGCCATCACGTTCTCTCGCTTCTCCGCAGTTCGCTTCCCTCGCCTCCCAAGCTTCCCCGAGCCCTCGCCGTCGCTTGCGGCGGCAACGCCGAAGCGCTGGTTCGTATTGCTCCCGGCCCGATGGTCGGAAGAGTCCCGGCGATGAACGTCCGCCTGCTGCGCGACCAGACCTGGCGATTGCTGGGCCTTGACATTCCGGGGCGAATGAGAACATTCCGCGTAAGGCAGGATCGCGCCGAAGTAATGGGAATAGCCGCCATCATCATCACCACGCTCGCAAAATGGCTCGACGTACGTTCCTTCCTCGTTCCCGGCGTAGGCGTGCGCGAAGGAATCCTCCTCGATCTGATCGAGGAACAATACTCGGGCGGCGTCGCAAGTGAAGAAGAAAAGGGCCGCGCCGCGGAATTAATCAACGGCGCTCGCTGGTTCGCCCGCCGCCTTGATTACAACGCGCAGCACGGAGATCAAGTCGCCCGCCTCGCGCTCTCTCTTTTCGACCAATTGCGCCCTCTCCATGAAATGGAGCCGGACCTGCGCGTGGTTCTCGAAATCGCCGCTTTGCTCCACGACGTCGGCCATTTCGTTAATCGCAAGGCGCATCATCGCCACGGCGAATACCTGGTCCGCAACGGTGAGATTCCCGGACTCCGCGGCTGGCGCTGCGATATGGTCGCGGCACTCATTCGCTATCACAACTGCAAGTCCGAGCCGCAGCTCGAACACGCTTCGTACGCAGCGCTCGATGGCCCGCACCGCCGCCAGGCTCGCTTGCTCACTTCTCTGCTGCGCATCGCCGAAAAACTCGAATCAGACCACGCGCAGCGCGTCGCCGGTGTCGACATCCAGATTCTCGGCCGCAAAGCCATTTTCATAATTCGCGCCGCCGACGGCACCCGCCTCGATCTCGCAGGCCTCGAACGCAAAGCCGAACTCTTCGAGAATGAATTCCACCTCCGCGCCGAGTTCCGGCGCGCGCAGCGCAAGGAAAAGGTCGCATAAACTATGATTCTCTACCTCGTCCGTCACGGCATCGCCATTGACCGCACCGATCCTAAAGCGCCGCCCGAACCCGAGCGCCCGCTCACCGCCAAGGGCGTCCAGAAAACCCGCTCCGCTGCGCTCGGTCTCAGGGAATTGGGCGTCGATCCCGATGTTTTCATCACGAGTCCCTACGTGCGTGCCGCGCAGACGGCTGAAATCTTTGCCGAGACTCTCGGTTTCGCTACCGAAAAAATCCGCGCAAGTGAAGCCCTGAAACCCGCGGGCAATCCCGACGAAATCGTCAAAGAAATTGCCCGCCTGAAGGCCAAAGCGGTGATCTGTTTCGGACACGCTCCCCAAATGGACCAGATGATTGCGCATCTCGTGGGTGCGCGCGGTAACTTCACGTCGCTGAAAAAAGCCGGAGTCGCTTGCCTCGAACGCAAGTCCGCTGCTGGCCGGTGGGATCTACTTTGGATTTTGACGCCCAGGATGCTGCGCCAACTTGCGTAGAGGATTGCTCGGAGAATTACGTGGAGAATTGCGTCAAGGATTGCGTGAAAAAGCCGCTTGGTCAGCTGGCGTAGGAAGTCCTGCCCTCTTCGCGCGGCGTGGCGCTCTTCAGCACGTGCCCCCAGTTGAATCCAGCTCGCCAAACGATCCACGGCGATTCTTTGCTCGCCGTAATCGCGCGAAACTCATCGAGCCGCGTCTTTCGCGCCGCCTCGATCCTGCTAATCCACTCCGCTGCCACAGTCGTATCGAGTTTCGAGCTTTCCTTTTGCAGGTCCATTCGCAGAACGTCCAGGTCGTGAACTTCGCCTAGCAGGTCCTGCAATTTCTTCATTTCGCCGGCCCACACTTCGTAACGGCTCGGCAGAAAATTTTCAACCACGTACCGGAACCCCTTAATCCCGATTCGTACCCGGTGCCACGCCGTCGGGCTCGACCGCTTGCGCGCTTTCTGATGTAACTCCACCGCCTCGTTCAATCGCTCCAGGGCGATGCGTTGGTAGACCACGCTCTCAATCGGGAAAAAATGCGATTTCGACTCCAGCTTTTTCGACCACCGCCGCCAGCTCTTGCTGTCAAACGCGTCTAGCGCTTCTTCAGCAGCCTTTCTTTGTTTCTTCTCTTGCGCCGAGAACACCCGCAGCATCCGTTTGCGCACGGGATCGCCCGGCGTTCCCAGTTTTTTCAGCCACTCGCGCCCAACCTGAGCGTTCCTCAGCTCGCCCAGCGCATGAAATAGCTTTCGGCTCGACTTCTTCACCTTCCGCCAGCCCGGGTCGGGATTCACTTCCTTAAGAGTCTCCGCCATGGTCCGGCAGCGACGCAGCGCCACACGCAAATCGTGCACTTCGCCCGCGTCCCAGTCTCGCCGGACGCGCTCCCCCTTTTCGAGCACGCGCTCCATCCAAGCCTCCAACCCAATGCACTTCGCGGGAATACGCCCGGTCGAAGCACGTGACGAGGTACTTGATGATGTAACTGTGAGTGCCATGGAGGTCCAATCGTTCAGGGACGGCAGGAAGGCCGAATCCTACACCCAGCAAACGGAATAAGCTACAAACCCGCGCCTAAGTTATCCACATCCCCCGGAATTCAATTATATCAGTAGCGTGGGTTTTCACCCGAAGCAATCCACAGGTCCTGGGCCAGCTTCCGGTTACGGTGTATGGTTTGACCGCGATGACTCTCAGTCTTCTAGTGTTGGCAATGTCTTCAACACTTCACTGGCCCGCGGCCGATTGAGAACCGAATCGTCTTTTCGGATTTTGCCGTCGCGAAATACCAGCACCCGTTTGGCAAACTGCGCGATGTCGTGTTCGTGGGTGACCAGAACGATTGTTAATCCTTTGTCGTTCAAGTTCTGAAAGATCTCCATAATCTCGACGGAGGTTCGGCTGTCGAGATTCCCGGTCGGTTCATCGGCCAGCAGGATTGACGGATGATTTACCAACGCTCGCGCCACCGCAACTCGCTGCTGCTGTCCTCCAGACATCTGCGATGGATAGTGCAGGGCGCGGTCGGCGAGACCGACCATCGCCAGCGCTTCGCCGGCACGTTTTTCGCGTTCGGTTTTGTCAATCTTCGTGTACAGCGTCGGCAGCTCCGTGTTTTCGAGCGCCGTCGTCCGCGCCAGTAAATTGAAGCCCTGAAAAACAAACCCAATCTTCTGGTTGCGAATCAGGGCGAGCGCCTTCTTATCGTGTTCGGAAACATCGATCCCTTCGAGCAGGTATTTTCCAGCGCTCGGACGGTCGAGACATCCCAGCACGTTCATGAAGGTTGATTTGCCGCTGCCGCTCGCCCCCATGATGGCCACGAACTCTCCAGATTGAATTTGAACGCTTACACCGCGGAGCGCGTGCACGCGTGTTTCGCCCAGCTGGTAGTACTTGTGCACATCTTCCACGCGGATGACCACGCTCCCCGCGGAGGCAGCCGCCATAGCTTCGAGTTGGTTTGTCGCTGCCATTGTTTCGATGGAGCCGCTTCGAGCTTCCGATCCTTAGCGCCGTATTCCGCCTAAACCCTGGACGCCGGGCGTAACGGACCGAACGATCACCTCATTACCTTCTTTCAATTCACCCTTAAGTATGCCGGTGACTTGCGTGTACGCATGGTCGGTGATTCCGAGAGAAACTTTAACCGGCTCCATGGTGTTGTCCGCATGGCGCTTCCAAACGACGGCGGTAACTGTCTTCGGCGCGCGAGCGGGGCTCTGTCGCCCGGGGACAGCTTGCGTTCCAGTTCCCTCGGCAGCGGGATCGTCCGCGGCTTGCTTTTCGGCGCCTTCGATCCCGTATTGCCTGTAAACCGCTAGAATCTCCTCGGCCGTCATGGGAGGCTTGTACCGCAAGGCAGTATTGGGCAGTTTCAATACGTTCTTCACAGTAGCCACAGGGATGGTTACGTACGCCGTCATTCCAGGAAATAACTTCAACTCAGGGTTCGCAAATTCGACGATCGTGTCGTAGGTGACCACGCTCTGCACGGTCGTCGCGTTCATGCGGACTTGGCTGACAACTCCGCGAAACGTGTCCTTGGGAAAAGCGTCTACCTTGAAGGTCACCGGCTTTCCCAGCTTGATGTTTCCGACGTCTGACTCATCGGTTTTGGCATAAACCCACATTTTGCTGAGGTCCTGCGCGATGGTAAAAATCGTCGGCGCTTGCAACGACGCGGCAACCGTCTGCCCCACGTCCACATTGCGCGCCACAACCGTCCCGTCAATCGGAGAACGAATCACCGTGTAGTCCAGATTGGTCTGAGCCACTGCTACTGCAGCCTCCTTCTGAGTCACCTGCGCTTCGGCCTGCGTTACGTTCGCGGCAGCTCCGGCCACGGTCGCGTTTGCCGCATCATAATTGGCTTTGGCAAGGTCCAATTGCTGCTGGCTGAAGATGCTGGCCTTCGTAAGTTGAGCGGCACGGTCGTAATCCGCTTTAACCTGAACCAACGTGGCCTTAGCCTTTTCCACATTAGCCTTTGCCGCCGCGACGTTGGCCTTCGAATTTTCCAGATCGGCGGCGGCTTGAAGCAGCGCCCCCTTGAACAATGCGGGATCGATGAGCGCGACCACTTCGCCCTTATGCACGCGAGAATTAAAATCAACATTCAGTTTCGCGATGCTCCCGGACACCTGCGATCCGACCTGTACGGTGATGACCGCGTTGATGGTCCCGGTGGCTTCTACGACGTCGTCGATGTCGCCTGTTTCAACTTTGGCCGTAAAGTGTTCCGTTTGAGTTTTCCGGGTCAAACGAAAAGCGAGAAATAGTCCAGCCACCACCAGTAAGCCTGCCAGAACGATCCAGCTACGCCTTATTTTCATCCCTGGTCCTAGGTATCAAAGTTACGGTGCTGCTTCACTCGTATCGCAGCGCTTCAATGGGATCAAGCCGGGACGCCTTCCGCGCCGGGTAATATCCGAAAAACACGCCCACAGCTACCGAGAACATGGCGGCGACCACCACAGATTCGAGAGACATCTCGATAGGCCAGCGTAACGTCTGTCCAACCAGATAGGAACCCAGGAGGCCAAAGAGGACACCCGCGGCGCCTCCCACGAGGCTGAGCATGATGGATTCTCCCAGGAACTGAAGTTGGATAGCTTCTTCGGTCGCTCCCACCGCCATGCGCACTCCGATCTCGCGTGTGCGCTCGGTCACCGAAACTAGCATGACGTTCATGATTCCGATCCCCCCCACGAGCAGGGAAACGGAGGCAATGGCGATCAACAGAATGGTGAGAGTCTTGCTGGCATCGAGTTGAGCTTGGATGATGTCCTCTGGATTTCGAATATTAAAATCGTCTTCTTCTTCGGGACGCAGATGATGCCGGTCTCGAAGCACGGCCGTTGCTTCCTGTCCGGCCATTTTGACCGCGTCCTGCGACACTGCGGAGCAGAGAATATCGTCGAGCCAGGTTATGCCTTTGAGCTTTTTCTGAGCCGTGGTGTAGGGGATTATGATCGTATCGTCTTGGTCTTGCCCCGAAAGGGATAGTCCCTTCGGATGAAGCGTGGCCACCACCTTACAGGGAAGATTGTTTACGCGAATGACCTTTCCAACCGGATCTTCGACGCCAAACAGCTGATCCCGGACGGTGCGGCCGATCGTGCAGACATCTGCCGCTCGATCCGTATCGTCTTGCGAGAATATGGCCCCCTGGTCCACGTACCAGCGTTTTATCTCGAAGTATTCGGGTGAAACGCCGCGGTAGGATGTGTGCCAGTTCTGATTGCCGTAGATGACCTGCACGGGATCATCCACATTCGGCGAAACACTTTTGATGAGCGAAACCTGATTCTTCACCGCCAGGGCGTCGGCCATAATCAGAGTCTTCGTATCGTGTGTGCCCGTGCGCACGCCGTTGACCGCGCGGCCGCCCGCTTCAATCCAAACAAAATTATCGCCCAGATTGTTCAGTTGCTGCTCCACCCGGGCTTGTCCCGCTTTGCCGATGGCAACAACACAGATTACGGCCGCAATCCCGATGGTGATCCCGAGGACCGTCAGGATGCTTCGCATCTTGTTCCTGAGCAGCGCCACCAGCGCTGATCGAAACAGGGCCGAGTAATTCACAACTCCTCCCAGGCTATAGTATCGCGTACAGGACGAACCCCATAAATTGACCCTCGTCCGCGGAGCAATTTCAGAATCTACCTCTGTCGTTCAAATCAGGACAAGGTCTGTTGCTGAAACCCGAATCGCTCTGGTGGACAATCATTCCACGGCCATTTAATCAGTTGCGGGAACTGGCCTACTGCGCATCCTCGCTATCGATGAGCTTTCACCAAGCTTTTACCTTACGCTAACAATCTTTGGCGTACCCAGGGAACGGGCGGGTGTGAATTCGCGCCAATGAGGCGGGATAAATAACGCGGCATAAAGGGCCGGTTCGCGTTAAGTTCCAAACGTTTTGCAATCCGATCTCGATCGGAGTCGAAGTAAACTCTTCGGCATCTTCATATTGGCTGAAATTGCTTCCGGCTCTGGGCCCGCATCTTTGCGTATCCGTATTTCTACGGATATTTTTTCGCCTCAAAATCTGCTACCGTGTCCTGTTTTTTTATGATGATAAATCGCTCACTGACGGCAGCAGTCGCGGGCAATGCACCCGGACCCTCAACCTTTGTTCAATCCCAAACCGCTCGACCCTATTTTCTAATAGCGAATCCGCGATTAGAATCACGTCTATCTCATAGAAAACAAACATCGGTGCACATGTCTAATAGCGAATTTTCTCAGGTTTTTCCATCCGTTTCGCGTAACCCCTTTCCCTCTCGCAATTCGTTCGACATTTCGCGACTTTTTTACAGCTCGCCCGCATGGGATTTCGGCGGTACCCTTGACGCTCTGCTCGCCTCGGGTTATTCACTTCTGCCGGAGACGCACAACGTGCCTCGAAAAATTCGCAGCGTCGATCTCACCCAAGTTTCTGAATGGAACGATGGGACGCTACAGCGAAAAGAGGACTATCTCGCCGCCGAGGAGCCTCTCGAAATCCGCGTGGGCGAAAACCCTTTGAGCGTCACCATGCGCACACCGGGTCATGACGTGGAGCTCGCCGCGGGATTTCTATTCACCGAAGGCCTCGTGCAGCGGCGCGAACAAATTCTCAGCCTCGGAAGCGCTCCCGAAGCGAGCGAGAAAAATCCGGGCAATGTTGTCGTCGCGGAACTGGCGCCGGAATCTGCTCCCGACTTCGAAAAAATGCGCCGGCATTTCTTCGCTGCTTCGAGCTGCGGAATTTGCGGGAAGGCGTCCATTGATTCGGTTCGCTCGCGGACGCTTCGGCCGCCGAATCCCGAATTTCGCCTCGGTGCGGAGGTACTCGTTGCGATGCCCGACGCGCTGCGCGCCTCGCAAGCCGTTTTCGGGCGGACGGGTGGCCTGCACGCGGCCGCGCTTTTCGACGCGGCCGGAAAGTTGCTGGTGCTTCGCGAGGACATTGGCCGCCACAATGCCGTGGACAAAGTAATCGGCTGGGCGCTGCTGGATGGCCGTGTGCCGCTTTCCGATGTGGTCCTTCTGGTCAGCGGGCGCGGCGGATTCGAGATCGTGCAGAAAGCAATCGTGGCAGGGCTTCCGATTGTCGCATCAGTTTCAGCGCCATCCAGCTTAGCCGTGCAGCTTGCCCGAGAATTAGGGCAAACTTTGGTCGGATTTCTGCGCGGGAGGCGATTCGTGATCTATGCGGGCGACGAACGCATCTCAATTCCGAAGGTTCAACTGACGTGAGGTCTCGACCTTCGATTGGGTCGGTTGCGGAGCAGATAGCCAACTAGTTCTGCGTGATCCACAGAGCCAACTATTTGTCGGCCGGCGTGGATTTTCGCGCGCGGATCATCTCGCGAAACTCGGCGAAAAATTCGTGATCCCACCAGCCGAGCCTGGACTCTTCGTCCATCATCGCGAGAGCGACTTCCGACGGCACGGCGGTGCGGTACGGGCGATCCGTCGTGAGCGCGTCGTAAACGTCCGCGAGCTGCAAGATGCGCGCGGCGAGCGGAATTTCTTCGCCGCTCAATCCATCCGGATAACCCGAGCCGTCGCGCTTTTCATGGTGGTGGCGAATAATAGGAAGCACGAAGCGCAGGGATTTCAGCGGCACGCAGATTCGCTCGCCGACCACCGGATGTTTGCGCATCACCGCGATTTCCCCAGGCGTAAGCGGACCCGGCTTCAGCAAGATTGCATCCGGGACAACCACTTTGCCGATGTCGTGAACGATCCCCCCGCGACGCAACGCCGTGATGTGGTCTTCCGGCAGGCCGAGCTTTTTCCCCAACATCACCGACATTTCGGCCAGCCGCTCGCAGTGTCCCCGCGTGTACGGATCGCGCGCTTCGATGCTAAGCGCCAAACTGAAAAGCACTACTTCGGCATTTTCGAGTTCATCGGTGTACTGCTTCAGGCGCAGAAGGGAGCGCGTGCGCGCAAGCAGTTCGTTGATGTCGATCGGCTTACTCAGAAAATCGTCGGCGCCGGCATTGATTCCGCGAATGCGGTCTTCTGTGTCGGAGAGTCCGGTGATGAGCACAACGGGCGTAAGCCTGGTTTCGGGCGTGGCTTTAATGCGGCGGCAGACTTCGAAACCATCCATTCCGGGCATCAGGATGTCGAGCAAAATCAGATCGGGCTTGAAATCAGTACAAGCCACGAGCGCGATCGCGCCGTTCGCAGCGTCACGGACGTCATAACCCTCGCGGCGAAGAAGCGTTTCGAGCGCCATACGGGCGGGTGATTCGTCATCCACGATCAGGATTTTTCCGGGCACAGGCTGGTTCACTCCGACGAAAAAGCCAAAATAGTATGAATTGCGCAGAACGCTGGCAATCGACTGATTGTTCCGCAGTGGGGCACCGATTTTTCTCGAGAGTATTGGATACTTTATTCCTTTCGCAGCGTTGCTTCGATCAAACCGTGAGGCTCGTCAGTGGGGAGAAAAACTTCGGCGGAATTGTCCATACCGAATGGCGAGAGGTCGACGAGATTGAAGTGCTTGTTCGGCAGCGAGAGATGAATTTCGCGAATTTGATCGAAGCTGTTCAGGACGGCTTCGCCCATGGCATATAGGGTGTGCTGAAGCGAGTGGCTGTCGTGCTCGGCGAACGTTTCGAGGATTGTCTGGCGCACACCATACCAGATGGGGCTGAATTCAATCTCGTTGCCTTCGTAGAGCCAGTTCGCGTGGATGACCGTGGAAAGGATTCGATTGCGATCCTCTTTCAGCGTCGTGTAAGGATCGCTCAGAAAACCTTCGAAGGCGGACTTCGTGGTTTTCAGGACTAGCAGATCGTCGATGCCCGCGCGAATCGTGCTGCCTTCGCGCGCGCCGTCGATCGCGGCGATGCGTTTCTCGCACGCGCGTGTGAACGCGGAGGCGTGGGGTTTGCCTCCCTGAACGATGCGCGTCCAGAGGTTTTCGGATGCTTCCACTCGCACGCGTGAAACTTGCTGGTTGTAGGTAAGGAAATGCTCGATGAGATGCAGTGCAAAATCTTCGACGGCTTCGACGGGATATTGCCGCGCGAGAGCGTAGACGGTGTTCTTGATCGTGTCGGTGGGCAGGATTTTTCGGTTGTCGCCTTTGGTGTGAACCTCATCGAAGTCGCCTTCGAAGAGTATCTTGAGGGTCAACTCCTTGACGTCGTGACGGCCTTCCTGCCGGACCACGCGCAGCAGACGTACGCGCGATTTGCCGTAGCTGTTTTCGCCGAGCTTGATGGACATGCGTCAGCTCCCGCGATACGTTGAGTAGCCGAAGGGACTCAGAAGTAACGGGATGTGGTAGCGCTCGCTCGCGTTGCGCACCTGGAACACCACGACCACCTGCGGATAGAGACTAGCGATTTTGCGGGCTTCGAAATAGGCCTGCGTATCGAATGTCAATCGGTACGTTCCTTTCACGAGCGAGCCCGGCGCGACGAGATGGCGCAGACGGCCGTCGCCGTCGGTGGCGCCGCGGCTCAATTCTTTCCAGCTGCCGCCAGTGGACGCAATATCGAGAATCACCGATACGCCCGCGGCCGGGTGACCGAGCGAAACATCCAGCACATGCGTTGTAATTTCACTCATAGTTCGAGAAGGTTCTCCAAGCGAAGTTGCGTGATTTTTCTCTGCTCTTGCGCAGCGGTATTCAGTTCGACTTCGGGATCGTTGGACAAGCGCTGCTGAAGCTGCTTGAGGATCTCTTCGCTCGTCTTGTCCGCGGCACAGATCAGGAATACGTAGCCGAATCTAGCGCGATAGGTTTCGTTCGCGGCGGCCAGAACGGCGAGCGTTTGCGGCAATGCTTTTTGCGCCTTCGATTGTTCTCCGGCGGACCATTGGCGCGCGGTTTCAGACTGAAGAAGGTTCGCCTGCTCCGCGCCGATGGCCGGGTGATGACTGAACGCGGCGAGCCATTCCTCTTTGCTCAGGCTTTTCCAAACGCCGTCCGCAACATCGCGAAGTTGCGATGCATCTGCGAACGGCCTCCGCGAGAGCACTTGCTCGGCCCACTTTTTTGAACCGCAGCAATCGAGAAGCGTTTTCCGAGCCTGCGCAGCCGGGAGCGCATTGAATCGTTCGATGCCCTGCGACCAACCCGACGAGCCGCCGGCAGACTCCGCGGACGGGCGTTCCGCGCGGCCCCAGACCCGCAGACGGCTCACACCCCCGTCCGGATAAATCTGCAAGCGGAGGTGGCTCGAGGGTCCCACATTTTGCAACTGCTTTGAGAATACGCGGCGATCGTTCGCTTTGAGCTTCGTTCGAGACAGTATCGTGTGCCAATCCACGACCGCGAGAGAAGAATCGCTTGCCACGGCCGTATCGAGGAAACAAGACTCGACGGAACAACTTTCGGGAAAGTTTCCTTTGAAGTGATGAGTGTCAACTTCCAGACGGCGGATGATCCCCGGAACGCCGAGCTGCAAGATCACCCAATCATTGCCCGGGCCGCGGCGACGCTTGGTCTCCCAACCGCCGCCCATATTTTTCGCGCGGCCGGGAATGAGCAGGTTGAGTGGCGCTCCGTAGAACTCATCGCTCGAGGCGATCACGCGGCCACCGTTTTCAATCGCGACGAGATCGATTTGCCGGCGCGCGAGGCGCTTGGCGTCCGGCGAGGCTTCACCATGAACCCTCAGGCGGGCGACGCCGCCGTCGGGATAAATTTTCAGCCGCAGATGAGTAAAGCGGCCGGATTCGTTGATTTCGAATGGATTTCTGGAATCGCCCTTCAGCGCGGTTTGCGGCAGAATTTCGGACCAGCGCGTTCCCGCTGCTTGCAGTCGCTTTCGCTCGTTTGTGTACGGCGGCGCGGCGCCCAAATCACAGGCTTCGAGAGAAAAATGTTCGGGGTAATTTCCCGTGAAGAAGCTTGTGTCCACCACGACGCCGCGAAGGATTCCCGGGAGGCCGAGCCGGATGATGCACCAGTCATAACCCGGAGTCCGGCGGCGGCGCGTTTCCCAACCATCCATCCATTTGCCGCGAGCGGTGTATTTGTGCTCGATAAAAACCGGCGCGGATGGCTTCAGCAGATTTTCTTTAGGCGCGAAAAATTCATCGTTCGACTGAAGTACGCGGCCCCCGAGGCGCTGTGACGCAAGGTCCGGCCATTTTGTGAAATCACTCATGCGCTGCCCCGGCGTAAAATCTGGCCGATGGGACTTGCCGAAAATTCTCCGCGATCGAAGATTTTTCTCCCCCGTAAGAAAGTCGTCTCAACCATTCCAGCCAGTTCACGTCCTGCGTAAGGCGTTAGCTTGTGCCGGTGCTGGAGCTGCGCCGGGTCGACGCGAAACTTTGCTTCCGGATTCCAGATTACGAGATCGGCGTCGCAACCGACGGCAATCGAACCCTTCCGCTTCTCAAGACCGGCGAGCCGGGCCGGCGCCGCGCACATCCATCCAGATACGCGCGAGACAGCATAGCCGCGCCGCTGTGCTTCCGTCCAGACAGCAGGCAAGCCCAGCTGCAACGAAGAGATTCCGCCCCAGGCGCGGAGGAAATCGCCCTCGTCCTTCAGCTTCATGGCGGGCGGACAGGGCGAGTGATCGGTGGCAATAAGGTCGATGGCGCCGTCGGCGAGGGCAGCCCAGAGCAGTTCGCTGTTTTCGCGTTCGCGAACCGGCGGCGCGCACTTGAATTCAGTGGCGCCGTCCGCAATATCCTCCGCGGAGAATGTGAGGTAGTGAGGGCAGGTCTCGACGCTTATCGCAAGACCGCCGGACTTTGCTTTCCGCAAATCGGGCAGCGCGTCCGAAGAGGACAGATGGACGATGTGGATTTTTGCTTTGAACTCGCGGACGAGTTGCACGAGAAGCGCGATGGCTTCATTCTCTGCCGCGCGCGGCCGCGAAGCGAGCCAGGTGGCATAGGCGCGCGCCGATGCAGATTTGGGAAGTTTAGCGACAGCTTCTTCGATTGGTCCGGACAGTTCCGCATGGACAAGCAGGGGCGCCCCAAGCGCTACGAGTTCCGGCAAGGCGGAGACCAAATCGGCCTTGCCTACGTGCGCGAATTCTGCGACTCCGCTCGGCACAAGGAAACATTTGAATCCGAAAACGCCGGCGTCCCATAACTGACGAAGTTCAACGATGTTTCCCGGAACAATACCGCCCCACAAGCCGATATCGACCCAAAGTTTTCCTGCCGCTGCTGCCAGCTTTTCGCGATAGGCGGCAGCGGTGGTCGTCGCCGGGATACTGTTTAGCGGCATTTCGACGAGGGTCGTAACTCCTCCCGCAGCCGCGGCGCGCGTGGCAGTCGAAAACCCTTCCCAATCGGTGCGGCCGGGTTCATTGATGTGTACGTGCGTGTCGACCAATCCTGGCATCACCACCGATTCACCCGCTTCGTGGAGCGCGCACCCGGCGGGAATATCGTTAAATCCGGAAATTGCCTGTATCGCGCCGCCTCGAATATGAATTGCAGCAGCACTTTCGCTTTCCGGAAGGACTACGCGCTTGCCGCGAATGATGAGATCGGGATTCGCTGCGGGATTTACGGGCGCAGCCGGTGGATTTGGATTTGGCATGGCTAACCTGAGAGGGTCTCGAGAAATTCCGCGAGAAGATTCTGGGCAACGCAGCGGCGGTAGCGGGCGGTTGAACGCATGTCGTCGATCGGCGCAATTTCGACTGCCAGAGCCGTCTGCGCCGCAGTTAAAACCGCCAAAGCAAGCTTTTCGCCCCGAAGCAAGTTTTCGGTTTCGACGGCGCGCAGTGGCACCGGTGCAACACTGCCAAGAGCGATGCGTACGTCCGCGATTCGCCCGTTTTCAACGCGTGCCGCCGCGGCGAAACAAACTTTCGAGATGGCCTGCGCGCGGCGCGTCCCGACTTTCCTGTAATAGTGCTTCCAGCCGCTGGTGCCGCGGGGCAAGCGAATCGCGCGAATTAATTCGTCGGGACGCATGTTTATCTTTTTGTATCCGGTGTGGAAGGCCCGATACGGGAGCCAGCGCGAGCCGCTCGTGGAGATCAACTCGAGTTCAGCGTCGTAGGCTAGAAGCGCCGGAGGGGAATCGGCTGCGGGCGATGCATTTGCAATATTGCCGGCGAGCGTGCCGCGGTTCTGCGTCGCAATCCCTCCGGTTTCCGCCGCAGCGCGCCCGAGCAAAGAGAATTCCCGCGAAAGAGCTTTATGCTCGCGCACTTGCGTGTACGTTACGAGCGGGCCGATGGTGACGTGCCCGGACGTGACTTCGATTCTCCGCAATTCGTCCAGGTTCCAAATGTTCACGAATTTTCGATGCGCGAGCTTTCCGGCTTCGAGCAAGACCATCAAGTCGGTTCCACCCGCGAAGGGTTTCCAATCGCCGGGCTCGCGCGATAATCGTTCGAGCGCGGCACTCAGGTTGCGCGGCGTTTCCATTTCGTACGCGGGAACAAACGATCTCACGCCGGGTGCTCCGTTTGGCGGCAGGCCGCAACGACCGACTCAAAGATTTTCGTGTAGCCGGTGCAACGGCAAAGGTTTCCGGCGAGGCCTTCGCGGATTTCCGATTCGTTGGGGTCCGGATGGCGCGCGAGAAGATTTGTGGCGGCGAGGATCATTCCGGGAGTGCAACTGCCGCACTGCGCGCCGCCGTAGTTGATGAACGCTTCTTGAATGGCCTTAAGATTCAATCCGTCAGCGACGCCTTCGATCGTGCGAATATAGGCGCCCTCGGCGTGCGCGATTGGAACGAGGCAACTGTTTACAAGCGCGCCGCCGATCTCGACCGCACATACACCGCATTCTCCCTCGCCACATCCTTCTTTGGTGCCGGTCAGTCCCAGCTGCTCTCGCAGGACATCGAGGAGTCGCGTCATCGGGTAGACTTCGAGCGTCACCGGCTGGCCGTTAACACGACATTCGACGCGAACCTTGCGTGCCACGTCAGGCATGCACACCTTCCAGCATTTCCATGAGCGCCTCAGGAGTGATGGGGAGCCGCGTGATGTCGGCACCGGTTGCTCGGGCGATGGCATTCGCGATGGCAGGCGCGGTACCGTCGAGCGGCAATTCGCCGATGCCTTTCGCTCCCGCCGGACCGCCGCCGTAGGGAATTTCTTCGAAAAACGCCTGGATTCGGGGAACGTCCATCGAAGTGGGTATCACGTAGTTCGTCATCTGATTGTTGATCATGCGGCCTTCCTGCCAGACTACGTTTTCATAGAGCGCGAAGCCGATTCCTTGTGCGATGCCGCCTTCGATTTGACCGGCGGCGAGCACCGGATTGATGACCTTGCCTACCTCCTGGACGGCGACGAAGTCGTTCACGCGAACTTCGGCGGTGCGCGTGTCCACGGAAACTTCGGCGACGTAAACTGCCCAAGCGTATGCGCCGTAGGCGTCGCCCTGATAACGCTCGTCGTCCCAATGGAGACCGGGCGGGTGGTGGTACTTAGCGAGAGAATCGAGCGGGCCGAATTTCTCGATGTAGCGATCGCAGGCTCGCGAGAAATCTTCGGCGGCGTAACCTGAATTCAGGAAACCGGACTTGAAGAGCTTCTGCTGGATTTCGCGCGCCGCGGCTTCAACGAGTTTGCCAACAATCATCGAAGTGCGGGAGGCGACGGTAGGACCGCTGTTCGGCACGGCGGCTGTGTCGGGCTGGATGATATCGATGCGATTGCAGTCGAGCTCAAGCGTTTCTGCCGCAATCTGGGAAAAAATTGTGTTCGTGCCTTGACCCATTTCGGTGCTTGCGGCGAAGATGCGAACCATGCCGTCGCGGGTGGCTTCGGCGGCAACTTCGGACGCGAGATATTCTTCGCCTGAACCTGTGAACCCGGCTCCGTGAAGGAATGACGCAAAACCCATGCCACGCTTGATCGTGCTCCGAGCGTTCGTTTCGGCGAAGAGCTTGTTCTTCTGGTGATAGCCGCTGAGATCGAATGCGCGGTCCATCAAACGATCCATGTGCACTTTTTCACGAATCACCTGGCTGACCGCAAGCGATTGACCTTCGCCGATGAAGTTCCTGCGGCGCAATTCGTCGGGAGCGAGGCCGATGGCCAATGCAACGCGGTCCAGATGTCGCTCGAGGGCAAAGACGCTCTGCGGCGCCCCAAAGCCGCGAAATGCCCCGTGCGGAGGCGCATTGGTGGCTACTGCGCGACTGCGGATGCGGACGTTGGCGCAATTGTAGGGACCCGCGGCATGGATGGTTCCGCGCGAAAGCACGACGGGCGAGAGTGTCTCGTAGGCGCCTCCGTCGATGGTGAAGTCGATCTCCATCGCGAGGAGCTTACCGTCGCGAGTAACGGCGGTGCGATGGTGCGTGCGCGAGGGATGGCGCTTGGTTGTCGCCGCCATGTCTTCGGCGCGATCGTAAATTATTTTGACGGGCCTACCGGATTTCCAAGCGAGCAGCGCGGCGTGACAGGCAATCATGGATGGGTATTCCTCTTTGCCGCCGAATCCGCCGCCCGTTTCCATCTGCACAACTCGGATACGATCTTTCGGCAGATTAAAAAGGGGCATAAGGGCTTTGTGCACGTAGTAGGGGCACTGGAGTGAGCCCCAGACGGTTACGCCTTCGGCAGCGCTGAAGCGGGCGATCATTCCTTGAGGCTCGATGTAGAGTTGCTCCTGCGCGCCGGTTTCGTAGTCTCCTTCGATTATGCGGTCCGCCGTGGCCCAAACCGAATCGACATTGCCCTTTTCCACGTGGAACGATTTGAAGATGTTGTCGTCGCCCCATATGATTTGCCGGCACGCGAGCGAATCGTCGATCGTGAAAATTGCGGGCAAGGTCTCGATATCGACACGGACCGCCCAGCGGGCTTTCTCGAGCAAATATTTGTCGGGATGCGCCAGAAGTAGGACAGGTTCTTCAGGGTGATTTACGAAATCAGCGGCGAGGCAGGGTTGGTCTTCGATAAGCAGTGTGACGCAATTCTTGCCGGGAATGTCTTTTGCTGCGACGACCGTGAATTCTTTCCAAGGAATGTCGCCTTCAAAATAGATTCCGCGGATACGCCCGCGAGGAACAGAGCTGCGGACGGTGGCGCCGTAAATCATGTCCGGAAATGTGAGATCGTCGACGTAGCGGGCGCGGCCTGTAACCTTCTCGCGTCCTTCCTTGCGGGGGACCGATTTTCCGATGACGCGCGTTTCCATCGGCGGCGCCCTCAATAACCAATCTTGTCGGATTTTTCTTGCCAGGCACGGAACGCGGCCAGCGCTTCCTCTCGCATCATCCCAACCATAGGAATTTTGCGGGAAGCGTGCGGCCGCGCAATTTCCTCGTAAATAAACGAGTCGTCGAATCCGGCACTCGCGGCATCGGCGGCCGTCCCGCCAAAAAAAACTCGCTCCGCACGCGCCCAATAAATCGCGCCGAGGCACATGGGGCAAGGCTCGCAGGTGGTATAGATTTCACAGCCTTTCAACTCGAAATTTCCGAGCTGTTTGCAAGCAAGGCGGATGGCCATCATCTCGGCGTGTGCAGTTGGATCGTTCGTCGAGGTGACGCAATTGGCCGCCTCGGCAATAATCGTGCCGTCTTTCACAACAACTGCTGCGAACGGGCCGCCGCGGCCCGAGCGGACATTTTCGATGGAGAGCTCGATGGCACGAGCCATGAAGAGATCGCGCATGATTTTGGCGAATGCGACACGCGTTTGAGAGTGGCGCAGTCTTACGAATACGCGTCAGATACTCGCTGGAGGATTGTAGCGCAACAACCTTAAATCACGGGCGGCTCTTGAAGCGCACCGGCGAATTACCGGTCTAGTCCGATGCGGCGCAACAGATCCTGGAAACGCGGGTCGCTGCGCAACGAATCGTAGTTGGGTTCCACTTTGATTCCAACGACAGCGGCAGAGTGCTCCGCGTAGCATTTCTGAAGGAGCGCGATGGCTTGGTCTTTCATGCCCAGACCGGCATAAGCGCTAAGCATTTGTGACGTTGCATCAAACGCTGGATAGCGGCGAAGCAGGACTTGAAAATGTGCCAGCGCGGCCTGGCCCTCAGCGCGCCGGCCCCACCGGCCATAAACATACGCTTGCGCGCCCGATATGATCGTTTTACTGTCGGTGCGCCGCCAGTTTTCGAGAGCGGCCATGGCTTCCTCGAACCGGCCTTCCTCCACGTAGGGGGCGATGATCAAATGCGCTCGGGAAAAATTCGGGTCCATCTCGGAGACACCGCGAAACTGTTCGATAGCTCGGTCGTATTGACGCGCGAAGTAAAGAATCACGGCGTGATCCGTGGCGATGATCAGTGAGAGAGGGTCAAGCTGACGGGCACGTTCGCTTTCAGCGAGCGCTTCGTCAAATCGTCCCTGAAGCGAAAGGAATTCCGCGTACCACTGGCGCGCCGTAGCGTAGGCTGAATCCAACTCGATGGCGCGCCGGTACTCTTTCTCCGCAGTTTGCCAGTCGTAATCGTGATTTTGCGCGATCAGGGCGAGCGAACAGTGGGCCTCGGCCAGACTGTCGTCAAGCTGCAAGGCGTGCAACGCCGCCTCGCGCGCCTTGGGGATGATTTCTTTTTGCGGAACCACGAACCAGCTGGCCATCAGCGCGTAGGTGTCGGCCAGTCCGGCATAAGCACGAGCGTAGTTGGGATCCTTGGCGATAGCTTGCTGAAAATACTCGGCCGCTTGCTTGAAACCCGCGGTAGTCCGCTTGTTCCAGAAGTAACGACCTTTGAGATACAAGTCGTACGCCTCGTACGAAGTGGTTTGCGTTGCGGACTCGCGCGCCGCGGCGCTTCGTCCTGCCGTCTTTCCCGTGATCGCGGAGCGAATCTCATCGCCGATTTCTTGCGCGATTTCGCTTTGCAAAGTCAGCAGGTTGCTTAGTCCCCGATCATATTCACGCGCCCATAGCTGGGTTTGGCCCTTTACCTGAATCAACTGCGCCGAGATGCGAACCTTGTCGGAATCACGCCGCACGCTTCCCTCGAGCAGATATTGGACTTCCAATTCTTGGCCAATTAGATCCAATTTCTCCTGCGTATTCTTGTAGCGCATTACGGAGGTTCTCGCGACCAGTCCCAACCTTTGAGGATCAATGCTCGCCAGCTGCGTGATCATTTCCTCGGTCAGGCCGTCACTGAAATATTCCTGCTCGGGGTCTCCAGTAAGATTCACGAAGGGAAGTACTGCCAGCATGGCCTTCGCCGGAGGCGTCGTTGCGCGAATCGAGGCTCGCCAGCGTGCCACGGCGAATATTGCTGAAATGCCGACGATTGCGAGCGCCCAGGCCAGAACCTGCCGCCTTTCCGGCCAGCGGGCGCCTCGCGGAACGGAATCCGGCCCGGATTCCAAGGTTGCTCCTGGAGTAACGAGGGGCGCGGCCGCAACGTCGGCCTCTGCCGAGTTCACCGGAGCGATAAAGCGATATCCAAGCGTAGGAACCGTTTCGATGTAGCGCGGGCTCTCGGCCGAATCCGAAAGTGCCTTGCGCAGCTTCTTTACCGCACTGTTCAGGCTGTGTTCAAAATCGACGAACGTGTCCGCAGGCCAAAGTTCCGCCTTGAAGTCTTCTCGCGAAATCACGTCGCCCGGACGCTCCAGGAGAAGCGTCAGGATCTTGAGTTGTTGACCCCGCAGGCGAATCCTCAAGCCGTGTTTGCGAAGCTCACCGCAACTTGGATTCAGCTCATAGACTCCGAAGCGCACCACCGCAGCTTTTGCCTGTTCTCTCATCGAGGGGCTAACGAGTGCCGTGGATGCTACCATAGAGAGAGACGAAGCGGGATTCGGACTTCCGGCCGGCCCCCTGTGTCCGTATCCATCGACGCTGCAATAAGTTCCAAGGTCACCTACAAATAGCCCTGTATGCATTGCGGGACGTCGACCACCTAAATATCCTCGCTCAAATCGTCGCAAACTGTTGTTTGCCGATCTCGGGAGAGAATAAATGGCCCAGCCGAAGTGTAATCAGAAAATTTGCTTGCTCGGTGTTCGCATCGTTCGGGGAAGGTTCTTGGCTCTCATCGCAATCGCGATCGGAGCGATAGCTCTGGGTTTTGCAGGCGCGCACGCCTCTATTGGCCAATCTTCGTCGAACATTATTCCCAATCTACAGCCGTTTCGGGATCCTAGCGGCTTTGTGAAGACATTCTCAGCGGCGGGGTCTATCGACGAGAGCAACCCGTTCTTTCAGGATATCGGAACTAATGGACGGCGGTGCGTCACCTGCCACCAAGCGTCCGACGCGTGGACTGTGACTCCCCCCCACATCCAGGAAAGATTCGAGAACACGCGCGGGACGGATCCGATCTTCCGGCCCGTAGACGGCGCGACTTGTCCGACCGATGACGTCTCCACAATGGCGGCCCGCCTGGGCGCGTACAAGCTTGTCCTCACCAAGGGCTTGATCCGCGTCGGCATTAGCCCTCGTGCCGGCGCAGATTTCGTGGTCACAAACGTCGATACGCCATACGCCGGTTGCAATGACACGACCAATCTCTCGATGTATCGCCGCCCCCTGCCCACTACGAATCTTGGCTTTCTCAGCACCGTAATGTTTGACGGGCGCGAATTCCCTTTCGTCGGAGAACCGAAGCCGTTCACGGAGGCTGAGATCCTGGCGTCGTTCCAGCAGCAAGCAATCGATGCGACCGAGATTCACGCCCAGGGCCCACAACCCACCGATTCGCAGCTTCAGCAGATCGTTTCCTTCGAGACTTCGATCTACACCGCGCAGTCCTTCGATGACCACGCTGGACCGCTCCACATCGATGGTGCTACTGGCGGACCTGTGGCTCTTTCAAACGTTAACTTTTTTCTCGGCATCAACGATCCCTTGGGCAACAATCCGGAAAACCTGCCTTTCACTCCGGCGATCTTCTCGCTTTATCAGAACTGGCTGAATATCCCGGATCGCGAGTACGACGAGCACACCGCGGCAAGACGCTCGATCGCCCGCGGCGAAGAGATCTTCAACAGTTTTCCGATCACCATTCAGGGTGTCGGGGGCCTCAACGACGTGCCTTTGCAGGATGGCCAAATCCATCCGTCCATCGCGGGCTTCTGTGGAACATGCCACAGCACGCCCAACGTCGGCGATCATTCGTTCCCCGCACCGCTGAATATCGGGATAGCGGACGCGTCTCGACGCACGCCGGACCTGCCACTGTTCACCATCCTGTGCAATAACGGCACCACCGTCCAGACCACGGATCCCGGCCGCGCCCTTATCTCCGGTCATTGTTCAGATATCGGAAAATTCAAAGGGCCAATTCTGCGTGGGCTTGCCGCGCGGGCACCGTATTTTCACAACGGAATGGCGGCTGACCTCGATGAAGTCGTGAACTTTTATCAGACGCGATTCAACCTTGGATTGACCGATCAGCAAGAGCGGGATCTGGTGGCATTCCTAAAGTCACTTTAGTCCCTTCAAGCAGGCAGCGCCGGTCCCTCCGGCGCTACCTGCTTCGATACCCACGCGCCCGGCCTGCGCTCATGCCGCAGCTTTCCCGGGCCGAACCACTAGGTTGCGAATCGGGCTGGCAATTTCACATCTTGCGCCAGGAACGACTGCTCTTTTCGGTGCCAGAAGTAGAGCAGCACGGTGCCGATCAAGATTAGCGCCGCGCATAGTCCAGCCCAAAGGCCCTTGGCGCCCCATTTCATGCGGAAACATAAAAACGCGCCGACAGGCAGCCCGAGGAACCAATAGAAAACCAGATGGCAAATCATCGGCGTTCGCGTATCTCCCGCGCCGCGCAGCGCGCCGGTAGCAACCGTTTGCAAACCGTCGAAGAGTTGAAAGAAAGCGCCGACAAATAGAAGCCCCGTCGCCGCCTCGATCACAACAGTATCCGGAGTATAAATCCTCACGATGATTCGCGGGACGGCCACGAGCAAGATTCCCATGCAGGCCATAAAACCAGCTCCTAGCGCCATCGCTGTCCAACCCGCGCGGCTTGCGCCCTGTGGATCACCGCGGCCAAGCGCCTGCCCCACCCGTACAGCAGCTGCGGAGGAAATTCCGAGCGGCACCATATACGTCAGGCTGACGGTATTGAGCGCGATCTGATGGCTCGCCAGCGGAACGGCGCCCAGCTTGCCGATCAGCGTAGTGGCAATCGCAAAAACGCCCACCTCCATGCCAAACTGAGTCGCTGCGGGAAAACCAAGTTGCACGAGTTTCCAAATGCGAAAAAAATCGGGGAGGCGGCGCGCTTCGCGCAATCCTGTTTCATGGCGGTGATCGTAGTAAACCGAATACACCAGCAGCACGCCCATCATGTAAATGCGTGCCACACAAGTGGACCATCCGGAGCCCACCGTACCCATCGCCGGAAATCCCCAATGGCCGTAAATCAGAATCCAATTGCCCGCCAAGTTGACCAAATTCGCCGAGACCAGCGCGAACATCACCGGTTTCGCCAAGCTCATACCCTGGAGGTAACGACGAAAAACAAAATAGAGAAGCAGCGGCAGCGTACCCCAATTGAGAGCGCGCAGATAGGGAATCGTCTGATCGAGCACCGATGGATCAATTTTCACCGCGTGCAACACGGGCTCTACGACTCGCACAATTCCCATAAGCACCGGAGTGATCGCGATGCTCAAATATACGCCGTTAACCAGCGACCGGTGGCAATCCTCGACGTCGCCCGCTCCGTAGGAATGAGAAACAAGCGTATCGAGACCCAGCATCAGGCCCGTGCCAAAGATCGCCACAGCGATGTAGAGAATACTCGCGAGACTTACTGCGCCAATAGCGCGCGCACTGTCCGGCAGGCGGCCGACCATCATGGTGTCCACAATGCCCATGGTCATCCAGCCGAGCTCCGCCATCACGAGCGGCATCGCCAGGCCCAGCATGGGCCGAACTTCGTCCGCCATGTAGTGCGAGAAAAGGCGCTTCAGCATTATTTCGCGCTTTCAGTCCGATCGATTGGATGACGCCGGCGAAAAGACGAGAACATCTCCTGTGAACGCCAGTTCATCCCGCACAGTTTATAGGGAATAGAAGACAGAAAAAACGGCTATCGTGTGAGGATGTTTGTCAGCAGGTACTTCAATTTTCTTTGAGCTCTTTGTAGATTCGGACGATGTCGTCCTTCGATTCAACGACGCTGCCAGGATATTCGCGCGCGGCCTGCTCGCGCAGCTCCTCAATCGACGGATAGTCGCCGTGACCATCGAAGTACCGCGCGTCATCAATCAGCAAGACGTGGTCCCGAATGGGATGCCGGTAGATGCATTCAAGTTCTCGCCGGATCGGCGCCGATTCTGCTCCCCAGTGCGCGTCCAGCCAAAAAAGCGTCCGCCCCTTAAGCCCATGAACGATTCCGGGCAGCACTTCGCCGCTATCGCCATGAAACAGGTGAACGTTCGAACAGCCGGCAAACTTGCGCTTTGCGCGAGTGGCCAGGTAGTCGTCACGTTCGATGGAATAGATTTCGCGGAAGCGGTTTTTTTGAACGTTAATCATGTTTCCGAGATTTGTGCCGCCCTCGACCAGCACGTTCAGCTTGAATCTTCGGGCGAAGCGGGTCAGCGTCCGTTGCTTCACCAGATGCGGCACCTTTGGGCGGGGTGAACCGCGTAGTCGCCACCACGCGTATTCGCCGACGAACGCGATGCGTTTGTACGGGTCAAAAAAAGCACTGTCGCGGAACGGTGTTCTTAAATCTTCAGCCATGTGCGGCTAGACCGGTATTCTGTCGATTTTCGCGGCTAGAATGAAATCACTCTCGGTGAGACCGTTGATCTTGTGCGTCCACGTAGTGACTTCAGCTTTGCCCCACGAAAGCAGGATATCCGGATGGTGCCCTTGCTGCTCGGCGATTTCTCCGACCTTGTTCACAAATTCCAGCGCCTGACGAAAGTCAGGAAACGCGAAGCCGCGAACAATGTGGTGTGCGTCGACAACTTTCCAATGCGGCACTTGCTGCGCGAGGTTTTTCAACTCCTCGCCCGCAAGAGGCGGTACTCCACCCCGGCATGGGACGCAGGTCTTGCTCGCAAGATCTGGCATAGGTTCACCTCCTCAATTCATGACTCGGTAGCGATTGTACCGGAACAAACTGCGGCGACATAGACCCGCAGTGGCAGTGAGCGAGCCGACTCTGGTATCCTCGTTCGCTCGATAGCGGAATTTCTCGCAGCGGAGGACCAATATGCCCGACGAACTTAGCGAACTCCAGGAACGCGCTGAAAGTGGTGCGCACGAACACAACCTTGCTCCCGTCACGGTCACGATGTCCATTCTTGCGGTTCTCGTTGCCGCCGTTTCGCTGCTCGGCCATCGCGCGCATACCGAAGAGATCGTTCTGCAAACGAAAGCGACGGATCAGTGGGCCTTCTATCAGGCAAAAGATATCCGCCGCCGGGCTTACGAGGTTTTTCTCGACCAACTTTCGATCTTCACCGTTCAAAATGCGGAGCAGGCCCAAAAGGCGCGTGAAAAATACTCGAAACAAGTGGAACGTTACACCGAAGAGCAAAAGGAAATTCAGGCCGACGCCAAAAAAGAAGAAGCTGAAATGGCGACCCAGCAGCGGAGGGCGGACCGCTTCGATCTGGGCGAAGTTCTGCTGGAGGCGGGACTCGTAATTTGTTCGATCACTCTTCTCACCCGTAAGCGCATGTTCTGGTATTGCGGAACGGTTCTGGGTGTTCTCGGAATAGCAGCCGGAGCAGCGGGATTCTTAATCCATTAATTCGGGAAAACCAATGAGACAGGCGCTCTCGACAAATCAGCGACGCTTTTCGGATGAAGCCGCACGTGCGTTGATATATTCGCGAACGTAAGTCTCGAAGGCTTTCTCAAGTTTCTTCGTGGTGGGGCCGGGCGCTCCGATCTTGCGGCCCTCGATCTCTCCGACAGAGAGCAAGTTGCGATTCGTCGAGGAGATGAACACCTCTTCGGAGCTATAAAGGTCTTCGGGCAAAAGCGTTCGCTCCTCCAGCGGCGCGCCCGCGCCTGCTCCAATTTCGAGCAGAACGCCACGCGTGACGCCCTCGAGGCATCCCGCCGCTAGGGGCGGAGTCAACACGCGTCCGCCGCGCACGCAGAAAATATTGGCCGCCGTACATTCAGCCACTTCGCCGCGCTCGTTCAGCAATACCACTTCATCCAGGCCTGTGGCCTGCGCTTCGTTGAGGTTCCAGACGTTCGTGAGCCAGGAAGTCACTTTCACACCAGCAAGCGGCGACGCCGCGTATCGGCCGTGCTCCCGCAGACCAAGCCGCGCCGGTTCTTTGTATGCCGGCAATCCCGCCGAGTACAGAATCAAGTCAACACGAGGGAAGTCTTCGTCGCTGCGCCAGAAACCCACTTGGTTGTAAATCACGTATATGCGGGCGCATCCCTCTTGGACATGATTCGCGCCCAGCACCTCTCCCAGCTGCGCCCGGACCCTTTCCAGTTCAAACGGAAACGGGCAGTGCGTGCGTGCAGCGTCGCGCTCCAGCCGATGCCAGTGGCGCTCGAACGCAAAGGGAATGCCGTCGACCACCCGGAGGGTCGTAAACAGGCCCCAGCCATTCAATAGCCCTGCTTGACCCGGCGAGAGCCGCACCTCTTCAACGGGAAGCAATTTCTGGTTATGAAAGACGAACCGATGAATCACGCGGTCTCCAAAAGTTCGGCTTATTCTATCCCAGAATTAACCCCAAGCATCGAGTTGGGTGACTCAGACGGAAAAAATCCGTGAACGCCTGAATATTGCATCTCTGGTTGAAGCCGGCGGGCCAGCATAAGCCCTCGGTATCTTTCCTTAATGTGCTTCTGAATGCTTGACACCGGAGATTTACGGGCCTAAATTGGACTTGTATTCTCCGGAGGGAAGCGTGCGATCGACCGCTCGTTCCTGCCTCATCGCCCTTTTAGTTTGTGGTCTTCTTGACCTCCCTGCTTTCGCGGCAAACGACAATTCGCTGGGGAAGTCCCTGGGAATGATCATAGAATCGAATACTGCCGGTTTGGGCAAGACGTTGGCTACCGTCGGCACGACCGTCTATGCAGGCGATTCTCTCTGGACCGATTCGGGCGGCATACTGCGCCTAAAGATCGGCGCCGGGCAGATTTACCTGCTTTCTTCCAGCAGTGCGACTTTGGGCGGGAATTCCGACGCAACTTGGGCGACGGTTAGCAGTGGCACAGTGGGCTTCTCATCTTCGGCGACGCAGCGGCTCGAGCTCGTGATACCCGAAGGCATTCTACGCGCCGCGAATGGGCAGCCCGCATTCGGGCAAGTCACAATCACCTCACCGAATGAGGTTGTAATCTCCGCGTATAGCGGAGCGTTGGTTCTGGATAATGCGGGTGACCTCCACACAATCGGCGCCGGCGCTTCTTTCCGCGTTACCATGGCGCTTGAGGACGACACTCAGAAGCCCGAGGGTTCCGAAACGAATCCGGAAATTAAATTCGTTCCTCAGAAGCGCCGCCACCTGCTCTTTGCTCTGCTTGTCACCGGCGCTCTCGCGGGCCTTGTTGCTTACCCTATCTATCTGGAACTTAGCGAGAGCCCTTCGAAACCCAAGAATTAATCGCCCTTTCGTCTTCGAGGCCTGCGAGTGCAGTCTGTTTATCGGGTCGGCGACGGAAAGTGGCAAGCCTTGATTCCCTGCTTCTCAAAATACTGTTGGTGGTATTCTTCGGCGCGGTAGAACTCTGATGCGGGCGTGATTTCCGTCACGATCGGACGCTTGAAGATTTTTTGTTTTTCCAGAATTTCCTTCGAACTCCGCGCTTCAGCTTCCTGCTCGGCGCTATGAAAATAAATTGCCGATCGGTATTGTGTGCCGACGTCCGGCCCCTGCCGGTTCATCGTCGTGGGATCGTGCATCTGCCAAAAAGCCGCGAGCAGTTGAAGGTAGGAAACTTGCGAAGGATCGAATTCCACTTCGACTGCCTCGGCATGCCCGGTGCGTCCGGTACATACGTCTTTATACGTAGGATTCTTGGTGGTGCCGCCCGTGTAACCAACTGTCGCGGACGTTACGCCCTTCAACTGCCGGAACGCGTCCTCTACTCCCCAGAAGCATCCCGCCGCAAATGTTGCTTTAGACATCGTGTGAAACTCCTCGCTCCAGCGGATTCCTATAGTAAAACTTTATTTTGCCACATCGGAACGGTCAGGTCGACTCGAAGCTGGGATCGCCACTGGCGCCTGATCGTATCGCAAAAAAACGAGCGCTTCAGGCTGCCGTATTACGACGACTGGCTGGCAAGCACCGCGCTTACGCTTGCCTGGGCGCTTGTCCGCGTCCGTGCAAAGATCTCCTCAAGAATTGCTGGAATCTCAAATACAGCCTGATTATTTAGGGCTGCCGCTCGGGCGCGGCAAGCCGCCAGCGTGGGGGGATCGATCAGTTGGGCGACGGCGCGCTCGATATCTCGAAAGCTTCGCAGCACGAAGCCCACTTGTTTCTCTAGAACCCATTCGGCGTTGTAGCGTTCCTGCGGCAGAGTCCAGGCATTGCACTCGACGATTACAGGCAAACCCACCGCAAGCGCTTCGCTCAAACTCCCCGGCCCGGGTTTGCCGATGAAGAAATCGGCGAGCTGCATGTAACGATTCACTTTTGTCGTAAAGCCTTCGACGAATTGTGGGAGACGCGACTTTCGCGCGCGCAACGCATTCACCAGCTCTTCGTTCCGACCACAAATAAATATCAATTGAAGCCCTAGTCGCGATCGATCGAGGCGCTCGGCAATTTCGAGCATCACCTTCGATCCATGGCCGCCGAAGAGCACTATTCCCGTCGGAAGGTCGCGCCCCAATCCCAGCTGGGAACGCTCTTCCGCGCGATCCTCCACAGCAGGCTCGTAAAACCGGGGGTGAAGGATCATTCCTGACACAGGAAAGATTCGGTCGTCGGAGTGCACCATGGCGCGCGCTTGCGCCACCGCGCGCTCGGAACCGCAGATTAAATATTGCGCCTGCCGCTCGATCCAAAAGTGCGGCGGATAGTCCGCGATATCCGTGAGCACCGTAACAAATGGACGCCCGGGGAATGCCCGGTGAAAGCTTTCTCCCAAAGCACGATTGAAGTGCGGAACGAAGGAAACTACGATGTCCGGTTGAGTTTCCTTCCAGTGCGCTTCGAGCATTCGTACGGTCGGGCGATGATACATCCGCACCGCGAGCTGCAGCACCTTCATCAATTGCGGACTCCCGAGCGTCCACCCGGTCCGCAGCATCGAGTTATAGAAGTCCTGTATCCGAATGTTTGCGTATTTCTTCAGGATGTCTAGTTCGTCCAGCAGTTCCTGCAAATTCATCAGTCGGACGTCCCAGGCGCGCTCCTGCCCGCGTATAGCCAGCTCAAGTGCTGTGGCTGCAGCACGATGGCCGCCACCAGCGTCAAAAAATACAAATTCAAGTCGCTCCATGCGACAGCAATATTTGCAGTGCCGCGTGCCGCCCTCTTTACAGGAATGTGAATTGTGGAAAACCTGTGACCAAAAGGGTAAGTATCTTTAGTTTCTGAAATTTAGCATCATCGTCATATCTCCGTAACCAGCATTCCCTACCTTTGTAGTCGTGAAGTGCGATCTACACGTCCACTCATACTTTTCCGGCCGCTGCACCACCCCTGTAATCAACAAGATTTGCCGCGAAAGCTACAACAACCCCGAGGAAGTTTATTCCCTGCTGGGGCAGCGTGGCATGGACCTCGTCACTCTCACCGACCACGACTCGCTGGAAGGAGCGGACAAGCTGCGGCGCTACCCAAATTTTTTCGTCAGCGAAGAAGTGACCTGTCACATGCCCAGCGGCACGGAAGTTCACGTCGGCGTCTACGACGTGAACGACCGCCAGCATGCCCAGCTTCAACAGCGGCGAGACGATCTGGTCGCTCTGCTGATGTATCTCACCGAACGCAAACTTTTTTTTAGCATCAATCACGTTTTCTCGGGCCTCACAGGCCCGCGAGTGCATGACGACTTCGAATGGTTTCTCGAATATTTCCCCGCGATTGAAACACGCAACGGCCACATGCTCGAGCAACAGAATGCGCACGCCGCCCATCTGGCGAAGCGATGGAAGAAAATCGGAATCGGCGGGAGCGATGCTCACGCACTGCCGTCGGTGGGAACCGCCTACACGGAAGTGCCCGGCGCTCGCGATAAAGAGGAATTTTTCGCGGGCTTGCGTGCGGGAGTGGGCCGCGTGGGCGGGGAGTCCGGATGCTTCACGAAACTCACTCGCGATGTCTTCCTAATCGCCGGGGAAATGATGCGCGAAAAACAATGGACCGCTCTTCTCTCGCCTATCGCTCTTCTCATACCGGTCGCGATCTTTTTGAACTACCGGGACGAGCACAAATTCTCTCGGCGCTGGGCAGCTGAGCTTTTCGGCCAGCCAGAAAACACCAAGGGCGCTTCTTGGACCGGAGTGCCTCGGCCCGCGGTGGAGGAATGGATATGACAGTCGCCAAGGCAGTATGGAATCAAATTCAGTCGAACGATCACAGGCTGATGCGCCGCGTTCACCGATGGCGGCCTCCGCGTTGGTTCCGGATCCTGATGATCCTCGCAACGCGAATGGGCGACGGGTGGTTGTGGTACCCGCTCGGTTTAATTTTGGTGGTATACGGTGGACACCAACGCTTCCTGGCAATTGGCGCCGCGTCCTCGGCCACGGCCGTAGGAATTGTTCTCTTCCAGAACTTGAAACGGGCCAGCCGCCGGCAGCGCCCTTGCGAGATTGAGCCGCATTGCTGGTCCGCCATATTACCGCCCGACAAGTTTTCCTTCCCCTCAGGCCACTCGATAACAGCCTTCGCCGTCGCTCTTTCGATCGGGCTCTTTTATCCCGAGTTGCAAGGATGCCTGCTCGCCGTCGCGTTTCTGATCGCCTCCTCCAGGATCATTCTCGGAATGCACTTCTTGAGCGACGTCCTCGTCGGCTCGACGATTGGAATTGTGCTGGGCTTCCTTAGCTATCACGCCTTCGTGCTGTTATAGCGATCTCCGCTTGCAGCTCGATCAGCACCGGAAACGTGATGCCCGCTAAACGCTCTCCTGTTTTTCAATAACTGTTTGCGCAAGGACCATTGACCTGGACGTTCCTCCCCGCGAGCCTATTAGCGACGGGAAATCCCACAACGAGCCTCTTCCAGTCGAGTGGTCCGGGAGATTATGAGACGCGGTGTTTCCATCGAAGGCGATCCCTCATCACCTGAAAACGCTCTGAGTGAGCCTCCGCCTCGAACGGGACACGACGTTTTCATTAGCCATTCCAGCAAAGACAAAGCGGCTGCCGACGCCGTCTGCGCCATCCTGGAACAGCGCAAAATCCGCTGCTGGATAGCTCCGCGGGACATTACGCCCGGCAAAGAGTGGGGTGAGGCAATCATCGACGCCATTGCCGGCAGCCGCATGATGATCCTGATTTTCTCGGCCAACGCCAACGATTCTCCTCAAATCTCGCGCGAGGTCGAACGCGCGGTCAACAAGCAAGTCGTCATCGTGCCGCTGCGGATCGAAGACGTCGCACCGACGAAATCGCTCGAATATTTCATCGGGTCTGTGCATTGGCTCGACGCGTTGCACCAGCCTCTCGAGTCTCACCTCGAGAGAATTGCCAGCGTTGTGGAAGGAGCCTTGGGAGGCGATGCCGCGGCAGCCGCGAAGCAAGTCGCGGAGCCACTCCAGCGCCCGGCCCCAATCGTCGGGTGGCCCGTCCAATCCGCTTCCTCGCAAGGCGGCATTGTCGCACCTGGCGATCCGCGCTTGGGGCGAACCCAAAAATCCCGCCGGGTTTTTGCGCTCAGCCTGGCGGGCGCTCTCGGAACGGCCGCCCTGCTCGCGGCGGGCGGGCTTTACTATCGTTCCCATCTGCAAAGCAACCGTCTCACTGAGAAGGACACGATTGTTGTTTCCGACTTCACCAACACCACGGGCGATGCGGTTTTCGACGACACGCTGAAAACAGCACTCAACGTGTCCCTCCAGCAATCACCCTTCTTGAATGTGCTTTCCGACAGCCAAGTCGCGAAAACCTTGCAGCAGATGACCCGTCCGGCCGGCACGAAGCTCACGCCCGAGATGGTCCGCGAGCTTTGCTTGCGGGCACACAGCAAAGCCTACCTTGCTGGATCGATTGGCAGTCTCGGTAGCGAATATGTACTGGGATTGAAGGCGGTGAATTGCCAGAACGGAGACACCCTGGCTCAAGAGCAGGTTACGGCCTCGTCCAAGGAAAAGGTGCTCGACGCGCTTGGCAAGACGGCATCCAGGCTGCGCAGCGAACTGGGTGAATCGCTGGCCACGGTGCAGAAGTTTGATGTTCCGCTCGCGGAGGCCACCACGTCTTCACTCGAAGCTCTGAAAGCGTTCAGCCTTGGCAGAAAAACCTTCAATGAGAAAGGCTCGGCCTCGGCGCTGCCTTTCGATCATCACGCTATCGAGCTCGATCCGAATTTTGCCGTGGGCTACGACGCCCTGGGCGTGGACTATTCCAGTCTCGGCGAGCTGGAGCGGTCCAGCGAGTACCACACCAAAGCATTCCAGTTGCGGGAACATGCCAGCGAACGCGAAAAGCTCGCCATCACCGCCTACTTTTATAACAACGTCACCGGAGAACTTGGTAAGGCCGTTCAGACATATCAGGAACAGATTGAGAGCTATCCGCGAGCACCCGCAGCGTACGTCAATTTGGGTGTGGTGTACGCCCTGCAGGGGCAGTACGACAAAGCTGCGGAGGTCACTAGGCAAGCCGTGCAACTTGCTCCGGATACGTTAGCCTCGGACCCCAACCTCGTCAACTATGCCCTTGCCTTGCAGAGATTCGACGAAGCGCGGCAGATGATTCACGACATGCAGGGGCGGCCAAAAGGCGACGATTTCATACTCCACGATGCGCTCTATGCGCTCGCTTTTCTCGGCGCGGACTCCGCTGCCATGGCCGATCAGCAAAAGTGGTTTGCGGACAAGCCCGATTACGAAAACGCGGGACTAGCGCTCGCATCCGATACCGAGGCCTATGCCGGTCATCTTCGCAACGCGCGGGACCTGACTAAGCGCGCTGTGGACTCGGCGATACGCGCGGACAGTAAGGAAAGTGGGGCAGTGTGGCTGGCGAACGCTGCTTTGCAGCAAGTGGCATTCGGCAATCCCACTGAAGCCCGCCAAACAGCTGCGGAAGCTTTGAAATTGGCTCCGACGAGTCAGGGAGCGGAGAGTGAAGCCGCACTTGCGTTCGCCATGGCCGGCGATACGGCACGCGCCGAGTCCCTGGCACAAGAACTGGGGAAACGCTCCCCGCTGGCCACGCAGATACAGTCACTTTGGCTGCCCACCATTCAGGCGCAATTGGCACTGGATAGAAAGAACCCGGCTCCCGCCCTGAATGCCCTGCAAGCTGCTTCACACATCGAGTTTGGGCAAATTGATTTCGTTGCCAATCTTTCCTGCCTTTATCCCGTTTATGTGCGCGGGCAAGCATACTTGGCGGCCGGGCAGGGCGCTGCTGCCAGCGCCGAATTTCATAAGATTCTCGACCACAGCGGCATCGTTTGGAACTGCTGGACAGGTGCGCTGGCACATCTCGGAGTGGCTCGTGCGAATGCTCTGCAATCGAGAACCTCGCAGGGAGCCGACGCCGACACCGCCCGCGTCCGGGCGCTCGCCGCTTACAAAGATTTCCTCACGCTATGGAAAGACGCCGACCCCGACATCCCAATCTTCCAGCAAGCTAAAGCCGAGTACGCTAAGCTGCAATGATTGATGACCAATGATCTAGGGGAAGCCGGTCGCGGCCAGCAAGACCTGAGCGTAAATCTCGTCAGATTCGAGCCGAACCCACCGGGTGGCTGAGAACCACCAGTTCCGCGCGAAATCCACCAAAATTCCCTACCGGTAGGAAAGACTAGAGTTTCGCGGCACGCCTCTAAGGTATAGACATTATTAGACGTAACCGCATAACTTCGCGCTGAAGAAGTTTGGTACTAGCCCTGCAACGAATGTCTGGCCCGGCTCGCGCGTCCGCAATTATCAGAGCCCGTTTCCTTCTTCCCGCCGATTCTGGCGGCTTTTGGTCGACGTACCGCACGAAGCGGTAGGGATAGGATCATGTCAAGTTTGCAAGAGCTCTTGGGGGCCCTCACTCCTTCGCGTGACCGACGCCTCCATACCCGCACCACTCTCGCTTCTCTTACCTACGTAGAGCTCGGCGATACCAAAGGCGGTATGATTCTCAATATAAGCAATGGCGGCATGGCCCTCGCTGTCGTCGACAGGTATGTAGTGGGCGAGTATCTCTCACGAATTCGCTTTCCATTACCTATTTCCAGTGAAGGCTTTGAAGTCTCCGCGCGGATTGTGTGGCTGTCGGAATCGAAAAACGGCGCTGGCGTCCGATTTGTTGATCTCACTCCCGAGGGGCGCGATCGAATTTCTCGCTGGATCGAATCCGAAAAGCCGGCTCTCGAATTTGAACACTTGCCCAAACCTCTTCGCCGCGAAAGCCAGGCCCTCGAATTTAGTTCTCGCGGGTCCGGAGGGAGCTTTGGCGCCCCGTCAGTTCCTGACGAAGAACTGGCCGCGCGTTACGCGGAAATATTTCCGTCCGAAAGCACTTATGCAAAACACACCGTTACGCTCGACGAAATCAAATCGCCACAGGCGCCGCTCCCAATCTCTTCCAGCGCTCCCACTGGCGTGGATGTTTCGATGGCCAGCTCGGCTGCGGAAATTTCTACGGGAGAAGTTCCGCAGAACCTGGCCGACATGTTTCCATCGGAACATGCAAGAAACTTGCCATCCGAGCCAGCTGAGGTTTTTATTCCCGAATTAAGCGGAAGTCCAATTCCAGAGCGGATCGAGAGCCTCATCCCGGCCACGCCCGAAGACTATCAGGCAAAATTGGATGGACGTTTTCCCCACGAGCAAATCCAAAGCTCCTCTCCGGAATTGGCCGCACCAATCGAGCCGCGAACGCCGGAGATCGTGGTGCCGGAAGTTCTGCACGCGGGCGGACTGTCGCTTGTCGAAGATCTCCATGAAAAAACGCTCGAGCACGTTCCGGTTCCCGGGATTGGATTGCAAGTCTCAACGGGCAAAATCGAATCGCCGCCCGATCTTACCGCCCACTCGCCTTTGCTCTTTTATGTTCCTGAAAGGCCGGCGGAGAGAGGATTTGGCTTCCAACTCATCGCAGCAGTGTGTTTGTTCGCTGTGATCGGTATCATTGTTGAGGTCACGGGCGGACTCGGCACTCTCGGAAAACGCATTCGGCATCCCGAGAAGTCCACGCCTGCTGCTGATAGCACATCGCCGGCGCCGCTGGATCGCACAGGCCCAACAACTTCGCGAACGCCCCCGCCGCCCGCAACAAATGCCCCCGATAATCCGGCAGCATCCGTGCCGGTTCCGGGCGCGGACGCATTGCACAAGCATGTGTCGCCCTCGGAAACTCCATCCGATCCATCCCAAAATGCACGGTCCGAAAATTCAGCATCTCGCCCAAAGCCCGCCGCGCCAACTTCCTCTGGCACGAGCCGACACAACATCGATTCCGGTAACGCGTTGAGTGCCGATGAAATTCCCGATAAGTTCGGCGACGCCGCGCCTGCTGAAGAAAAATCCAGGGAAGTCGCCCGCTCCTCTGACTCTTCGGCAAATGTACCATCCAACAATTTTAATTCGTCCGCGGCAATCCAACCTCAACCATCCACCAATCCGGAAAGCAGTCCCAGGCCTAACAGCCCGGACGGCCTAATCGCGCGAAACTCGCCACCAGGCGCAAAGTCCGCGCCCGGGCTTCCGCGTCCACCCATGCCCGTCGACCCCATATCTGCCGCGCCAAAAAATGCCGGTCCACGCAGCGTAGCCCCAGCGAAGAGCGTGACTCCGTATCGGTCACGGCCTCCCGCAGTCCTCGTCACTCCTCCAGCCGAAGGCAGCAATCCGTCCAAGCTGGTTTTCGCTGAAAAAGCAATTTCCGTCTCATCTACGTTTGCGATTACCTCGCAACTTTCCGTTCTAGTTTCTCCTGAGCCTGGACCCGCCGCAGCCCATCAGTCGGCCCGATTGCAAGCGGGCGAGCTCATGTTCTACGCGGAGCCTCGCTTTCCAAAGCCGAAAAAAGGACACGAATTGGCAGAAACAGTAAAAGTCCGCGCCACCATCGGACAGCAGGGCCAAGTGATCGACGTCAAGCCCGTGAGCGGCCCGCCAAATCTTTTTCCCGCTGCAGCGAAGGCCATTCGCGAGTGGCGTTACAAACCCACTCTCTTGAATGAAAGGCCTATCCAATTTCAGCAAGACGTCACGATTGAGTTCCGTCCGCCGCAGACGTCGCCGCGCCGCTAATTTTCTTGCGCGCTGGCATGTCATCGTGACCTGTTACAGAAGTTTTCCACCCTTCGGAATTAACTACAGTTCATTGACTGACGGATCGGCCATCGCGAATTCGTCGCGAGAGAGCCGTTGATCGCTATCGCGCTCGAGGGGGCTCGTCCTTGTACAGCGGTTCGAGCAACTGATGAAGCAAGAAGAGCGGATCTTCGGTTCGGGGGTTTTTCAGACTTGATTTGAATCGGGGATTGGCCATGGCCTGAGCCAGGAGCCTAAGGATTTGAAGGTGCATTCCAAATGGAACGGCGATCCCGCGTTCCCAGCGGCTCAGCGTGGAATACGTGACCCACAGCACACGCGCAAAATCGTGCTGCGAAAGACCGAGGCCCTTGCGGATTCGCCGCACTTGACTGGGACTCACGCGAGGTTGCTGCCGTAGAACGTCTTCAGAATTCGATACAATATGAACATGGGATCGACCGCGCGCGGATCCTTAAGAGCAGCCCGGAAGGCGGGGCGGTCCATGCTCTGCTCGACCAGAATCAACAAGCGCTGATGTGCTCCTGCCGGCGAAAGACGTCCGGATTCCCAGCTTTTTACCGTCTTCAGCGATGCCCATAGCGTGCGGGCAAACTCCTCCCGGGAGAATCCGAGGGACTTCCGGATTTTCCGAACCCGACTCGCCGTGAGTCTGCGCACGGTTTTCAGTTCTCCATTCGGCGGCGGTCATACCGGAGAGGCGTCGGGGGAGGAACCGCCTCTCCGTTGACCGCACCTCGGCTAAAAGTGGAAACCCATCTCGGCCGTTACGGCGCGCGGCGTAACGTAGTGCGTGCCGCTGAACGTCGAGAGGAAGTTATACAGCACGAAGTTGTTGGTCATATTGATCGCGGTCAGGCGCGCGCTCCATTTATATTTATCGCCATGAAAGAGGTTGTCGTCGCCTACGGACATGTCGAACAGGTTGCGCGACCGGATGCGTTGCGGGTTGTGGTCGTCATTCTCGGTGTTTGGCCCGGGTATCTTTATGAGCGTGGACCCAAACTGCGATGCCAGGCACGGATTGGGAAGAGCCACGGTCGGGGTGGCATGCACGCCGTTGCAGGTGAATCCGGCCTGAAATTCCTGATCGGCCGTTAATGCCGCGCCCGAGATGGTGTTAATCAAGTTCACGAAGTCCTGGCCACCTATAACAGCCGATGAACCAAAGCACGTTGCAGTTGCCAGATTGAAGCAAGGCGTGGCGCCGGCCACCAGCCCGCTGTCGTAGCGCCAATTGAAGCCGAACCACGGCCAGTTTTTTCGCGGCTGATACTGAAGGTGCGTTGTTTCGTTAAACCTTTCGTCATGGTCAATGCGGAATACGCCGGTAGACGGAGGAATGATGGGCAGCCCCGCGACCTGCGGCAGAAAGAAGCGTGCGGCCACGCTCGACATTACGACCTGCGCCGACAACCCGCGATAATTCGGAACGCTCACGCGGATCGCGTACCCCGGAATCTTCGAGTTGTGCCACTCAATCGGAAAGGTGAGAGGTGTCGCGCCGACGATACCGAAATCGTAGCCGTTGTGCGTGTACTTCCAAATGTAATCACCACTCACGACGACGTGGCGTCCGATTGCCTGTTGCAAGCCGGCATGGAATTCGTTGCGGTAGCCCGGAGTAATCGGTCCTGCGTTACAGGCGACACCAGGTGGCGGGACAAGTGCGGCAAGGAATGGGATCGAGCAGCCCGTGCTGGCGATAACCAGATTCTCGTTAAACGGACTTTCGAGGGTACGCGCGTAGGAAACGCGGAGAACCGTGTTGCTCGGCTTGATGTTGTAGGCGATACCGAACCTTGGCTCCGCTTGTTGAGCGCGGCTGATGCCGTTATACGAGTCCCCGCGGATGCCTACGTTGAACGACCAGTCTTTCCAGGTGATCGTGTCCTGAACGTAGAGCGCGGCTTCCTTCACGTCCGTGTGTCCATGGAAGAGGAAGAGATCGCCTGGTGTGGACAGACCGCCTATGCCCGTCAAGTCATGGGACGCCAGGACGGCGCAGGGCGTACCAGGCAACGGCTGATGCGTCACCGGATCAAGGCAGGAAGGAGAGATTGACTGAATCAGACCTGGATCGACGATTCCGATCTGGTCATTCTCGGTGAGGAACGTCTGCTCGTAGGTGACTCCCGCTTTTATGTTATGCATCCCTTTCACGTAGGACACGCTCGCGCGGACGCCGGCATTGGTAAGTGTCCGGTTCTGAGCGAACGTCTCGCCTTGCAGGTCCGGAGAGAAATCGTCAAACGGGTTCGCGCTCGGGAAATAGTTGTATTGGTCGCGCCGCACGAAGCCGCCCAAAGTAAACACGGCGTTCGAGCTGAGCAAGCGCGTCCAGTTCGGCGCGATGTTGAATGTCCCTATCTTCGAGCGCTGGTCCGTCGGCCCCAGAGGGTTGCCGGTCAACGGGTCGAGGAGTTGAACGGCGGGACCGTCTATCGCAACAAAATGATTTTGCTGGTCGAACGAATTAGGATTTTGAAACCAGGAACGGGAGTAACCGAAATTCACGTGAAGAGAATCCGCAGTCGATAGCTGATAGTCCACGCGATCGAACAAGTTCTCTTCATTGCCCTTGTCGTGGAATACGGAAAACTCGGGCGGATCGAGAAACCGGCCGCTGTTCAGCCCGTTGGCAGAGATAAAATTCCCCCACTTTGCTCCTCCGTACGCGAGATCGAAGCCCAGACTAGACGAGCCAAACGATCCGTAGGAAGCGTTTACGCTGCCATGGGGAGTGGTGACGCCTTGGCCCGAGCGTGTCGTCGCTACAATCACAAGGCTGGTCTTGCCACCGTACTCGGCGGGTGGCGCGCCCTCGATGACTTCCAGGGACTGAACCGAATCAATAGGAATTTGGTTCGAGAATACCTTGCTTTGCTGGTCGGTGATTGGCTGGCCGTCGACCGAAAATGAGTTTTCCGCGTGATCGCCCAATCCGTGGAAAAGGCCGTTCGAATCCGCCGCGACTCCCGGCGAAGCGAGTGTAACCAGCGAGCTCAACGACGATGACTGGCTTTCCAGTGGAAGCTTGTCGAAAAGTGCGCGGTCCACATCGGTATGCGCGGTCGAATCGGTTTCGAGGAGGTCTTCCCCACCTTCGACTGTCACGCTAGTCGTAGCACCGGCTACTTTTAAATTGATTTTCAGATCGATGGGAACGAAGGATCGCACGTCGACATCCTGAGAAAAAGATGCGAATCCCGTTGCGGTCACGGACAAGTGATACGGATTGAACGGCACGTTCGGGAAGGAAAAGCTTCCCGAACTGTCCGTCGTCGTCGAGCGGTCGTAGCCGCTGACCGGGTTGTGAATCTGCACAGTTGCGTTCACCACCACTCCGCCGGAGGGATCGGCGACGGTGCCTGAAATCGACGCACCTCCCTGCGCGCGAACCACCGCCGGAACAACAAATCCCCCCAGGCACACAATCACAATTAAGAACGATCTTAGAATTCCACGCATTGCATCTCCTTTAGGAGTCCAAGCCCATCGGGCCGCGGACATGTGGAGTAGCCAATCGAATGGAAAAATGCTTGTTCCGCGCTACTAGTCGCGGAGCAAGAGATTCAGTTGTTGCCTTCTCGAGAAAAGGAGACTTACGCGGAAGGAGGTGCGCGGGGAGATGCGTGAAGCGCGACGGGATCGAGTGCGGAACTTTGTGCTTCAACCGGGAGGGCTGCTCGAATCGCAACCGGCCGAGCGATCTGGGCGCGAACCTGCGCCTGAACCAACGGTTGATGGTTCGCGACATGACAAACCTGGCACGTCGCTGAAGAATCGGAGTCGTGGTGGTGCCACAGGCCAACGGACGTCGCGAAAAGAAGCACAACGATCGCGACGCAGGCTGCCAAACGCCTGCGGCTTCCGTGTTGCGAGCTGCCGCCTGAAACCAACTGTTCCCCCACCCAGTCGAACTGCTCCAGCTTACTTCGACGCACGCCAGTCCACAAGGGTCGCAAGAAAAATGTTACAAAACAAGAAATATTCGAACGAGAACTTCTCACAGGCAAGTATCCCTTTCGTTGACTTGCTCGAACGCAAATCCTAAGATTCACGCGCGTGTCCGATTCCCACCCCATTTCCGGCCGTACCATCTCCCACTACCGCATCCTCGAAAAGATCGGTGGCGGAGGAATGGGCGTCGTCTACAAGGCCGAGGACATTAAACTCAATCGCTTCGTTGCCCTCAAATTCCTTCCCGATGCGGTAGCCACGGATCCCCAGGCGCTCAGCCGCTTCCAGCGCGAAGCCCAAGCCGCGTCGGCCCTGAATCATCCCATTATTTGCACTATCTACGAGATCGATGAGCAAGACGGCCAGGCCTTCATCGTCATGGAGTTTCTCGACGGCGAGACGCTGAAGCACCGCATCGAAGGCAAGCCGCTCCCGCTCGACCAGATGCTGGAACTGGCAATCGAGATTGCCGACGCTCTCGATGCCGCGCACGCCAAAGGCATCGTCCATCGCGACATCAAGCCCGCGAACATTTTCGTCACCGCGCGCGGCCATGCCAAGGTTCTCGATTTCGGTCTTGCGAAGGTCTCGCCGGCTCGGGAAGGAGCTGGCGTTTCGGCGATGCCCACGGCCACGGCGGAGGAACTCTTGACCAGCCCCGGCACCGCGATCGGCACAGTGGCCTTCATGTCGCCCGAGCAAGTCCGCGGCGAAGAACTCGACGCGCGCACCGACCTGTTCTCATTTGGGCTCGTCCTCTACGAAATGGCCACAGGACGGCCCGCATTTCCGGGAAACACATCAGGTGTTATCACCGAAGCGATTCTCAACCGCACGCCACTTCCTCTGGAGCAGTTGAATCCCGAGCTCCCGCCGAAGCTGGAAGAAATCATCAGCAAGGCGATCGAGAAGGATCGCAAGCTGCGTTACCAGCACGCGTCCGACATTCGGACTGACTTGCAGCGCCTCAAGCGCGATTCGGAATCTGTCAAGCTGCCCGCTGTTGCCATCGCCTCTGCGGTGCCGCCGGCCAAGCCCGGACTCTGGAAGCGAATCGTCCCGGCCGTTGTCCTTCTCGCGGCGGCATTGGCGGCGGCCTTCTTCTATTTTCATCGCCCGCCGAAGCTCACCAATAAAGACACCGTCGTGCTTGCCGACTTTAACAACAGCACCGGCGATCCCGTCTTCGACGGCACCTTGCGCCAGGGGCTTTCGGCGCAACTGGAGCAGTCGCCGTTTCTCAGCCTTGTCTCGGACCAGCGCATCGCGCAGACCCTCACGCTCATGGCCCAGCCGAAAGAGGTACGTCTGACCCCATCCGTGGCCCGCGAGGTTTGCCAACGCACCGCCAGCGCCGCCACCCTCGAAGGCTCCATCTCCAGTTTAGGTAGCCAATATGTCTTGGGTTTGAAGGCGATAAATTGCCGCAGCGGCGATTTGTTGGCGGAAGAGCAAGTGACCGCCAGCGGAAAGGAGCAGGTTCTCAATGCGCTCGGCGATGCCGCCACCAAGTTGCGTGGCAAGCTGGGCGAATCGCTGGCTTCAGTGCAGAAATATGACGCGTTGCCGGAGAACGTCACCACTCCATCGCTCGAAGCGCTGCAAGCCTATACGCTCGGCAATCACACCATCGACGTTGTAAACGATTACCAGGCCGGAATCCCGTTCTTCGAACGCGCCATTTCTCTGGATCCCAAGTTCGCCATGGCCTCCTTGCGACTGGGCCAGAGTTATCAACTTTTGAGTCAAATGAGCCGCTGTGCCGAAAATACTCGCAGGGCTTATGAATTGCGGCAGCGAGCGAGCGAGAGCGAACAGCTTGCCATTTCCTCCTTCTACGAGCTTGTCGTCACCGGAAACCTGGAGGCCGCCCGCTCCTCATATCAGTTATTCGCGCAAACCTACCCCCGGGATGAGGAGCCGCAGTCTAACCTGTGGGTCGTTTACACTTTCATGGGAGATTACGAGAAAGCTCATGCCGCGGCCCTGCAGGCGCTGAAACTCAATCCCGTCAGCGGCAACAATTTCGCGAATCTCGCCTATAGCTACCAATGGGTCGGCCAGTTCGATCAGGCCCGAAGCACCACAGAGGAGTCGCGCGCCCACAATATCGACTCGCCCTGGCTGCCTTTGGTTCTCTACATGGTCTATTTCCTCCAGCACGACGCGGCTGCGATGCAGCGACAGGTGGCTGCCGCCACCGGGAAGCCGGGAATCGACGATCAAATATTGTTCCTGGAGTCGGAAACCGCAACATACAACGGCGAGTTCACCAAAAGCCACGAACTCACGCGCCGCGCCGCCGATTCTGCCCTACGAATCGATGAAAAAGAAACCGCAGCCGAGTATCTGTCGCACGCTGCAATCCGCGATGCATTAGTCGGAGATATCGGTGACGCAAGACAAGAGGCACAGGCGGCACTCGCCACGGCAAACAGCAGGCTAGCTGAGGCATTCTCGGCCATTGCACTCGGGCTGGCTGGTGATTCCACGCCGGCCGAGCGTTTAGTCGCCGATTTGGGCAAACGCTTCAGCGAAGACACCATCGTAAAGTTCGATTATCTTCCGATGATCCGGGCTGCAACTGCGCTTCATAGCAGTGACGGTAAGCGAGCCATCGACGCGCTGTCTGCGTCTGCCCCTTATGAGCTGGGAGAAACGAATTCTTCCTTCACCTTTGCCCTCTATCCAGTTTTCTTGCGCGGCGAAGCGTACTTGGCAACGAAGCAGGGGCCGCAGCGGTTAACGAGTTCCAGAAAATTCTCGACCATGCAGGCGTGGTCGGAAACGAGCCCATCGGCGCGCTCGCGCATCTCGGTCTCGCCCGCGCCTACGCGTTGCAGGGCGACACCGCCAAAGCCCGCGCAGCATATCAGGATTTCCTCACGCTCTGGAAAGACGCCGACCGCGACATCCCCATTCTCCTCGCCGCCAAGTCCGAATTCGCCAAGTCGAAATGAAGTCGAAATAGTCCTCGCGCTCAATCGCGCGTTCCCCGCAAGATGTCGGCTGTAAACCCTTGATCCATATCGATTTCTCAAGCCACTGTCCTTCGTACAGGAGGGTTATGGTCCGTTGGTACAGGTGTACCTTTTTTGCCCTCTAACACAGGTTCTTTAT
>Ga0073928_10001199_pt1 | contig 51511 bp, 50 predicted proteins | sample PaiPotPPA55metaG_FD_76969 | JGI IMG/M metagenome (GOLD analysis project Ga0073928, IMG submission 76969) | Iron sulfur acid spring bacterial and archeal communities from Banff, Canada, to study Microbial Dark Matter (Phase II) - Paint Pots PPA... ...
TAGCGCTGTTCATAGCCCTATGGGTTCTTCAGCTCGTTGTATTTATCCCGTTCTTCCTAGGGTACACAGGTGGCATGTAGCAGGACCTGGTCCAAGCCCAATGCGTGATGGCCGGACGCTTACCGAGATTCGGCGAGGCGATATTGCGCCAGGTGACATTCAAGCGCTCGTGCCAGTTGTTGAGCGTGTCATCGTCTGCGCTTTCAAAACTCAAGCCCGCGAGCCTGAAGCTCTGCACGTAGTCGCCCGAGCGATTGAGGATCACCTCCGGGGAAACGAGCGCGGCATACGGAATATGCCTGGATGCGGCAAGTTCCTTTCTCAATGCCGAGGCGCGGATCATGCGCGGCGCCTTAAGGTTTCGCCGATGACCGTCACCGACGCGTGCCGACGGCCGAAGCGGCTCGGCAGATCGAGCGTCAAGGGGCTGTAGCTGCTCGCGACCCACGCGCGATAGTTGCCGAAATGCGACGGCATACGCGTGCGCCCCCAAAGCAGCAGCAGATCAAAGAATCGCGCATCCCGCGCGCAGAGGAGCGCACAGACGCCGTGGACCGGAATCGCGATCAATAACGTGAGAAGATTCTTGGTCACGAGAAAAATTTCCATGGTGAAGACAAGATTCAAGAGCAGCGCCGCGTAGGTCACACCCCAGCGCATGGGCGGGCGCGTGACGGCGACAAAGAGCACATCCGCGGTCAGTCCGTCGTTTCGGCTCATGGATTAGACCCCGAACATCCCGCGTACCCAGGTGACGATTTGCGGCGCACCGAAGGCAATCGCGATGCCAATGACGGCGCCAATACACCAGCCCCAACTCATTCGATTTGCCATCGCCATGCCCCCGAGAACCATGATGAGGATGATGGCGACCGGCGTGAGCCAGGCGAGGATGTTGGTCTGCAGAGAGTTCGCCCCTGTTAAAAAGGGCGAGGTCGCTTGCGCGAGGGCAAACTCCGGTGCGATGAGGACGAGGATCGCGAGGAAGGTGAGAATCGGAGTGTGTTTTTTGAACGCGAGTGTCATGCGTGCATCCCTTCGTTTAGTTTTCGCTCACGAGGAATGACACCACGGATTCGCGGCACGCACGCAATCGATTTCGCGCACAATTCAGCGAAACTTAACGCGATCTAATGAATCGCTTGGGCAGTCCGCTCCAACACGAGCCATGCCCGATGCGTACCGCATCTTTGGCAGATGAAGGGCGCTCGGGTCATCAGTGGTGTTGCGGCCTCAGCCTCCAGAGGAAACCCCTTCGTGAACCGATCCATGCAGCCACAGATCGGACACTCGATCCAGGCGCGAAGCAGCATGGGTATCAATTTGGGATGCACGGGCGAAGGGTGCCGCGCTCTGATTGGCGCGTCACCACCGAAATCCACTGTATTTGCCCTGAAATGCGAAGCTCTAATCCGCTCACTCATCGCAATTCAGGCAGCCCCGCATCAACAGCGCACTCGCACGACGATCCGCTTGAATCCTCTGCGCTATCGCTAAGAGTGCCTCGGCCGCATCGTTTCGCTGATTGCGCTGAATTGGCCGCTCGGCCTTGAGGGCCAGATCCCGGTACGCACTCGCCTGCGCGCGGCAGGCGCTTTCAATGACATCAAGTTCCGCTTGGATGAAGTCCACTCGTAAACGCTAGCACGCAAGACCCCTCATACAGCAAATCGACTTTGCGACTACTGTATAAACAACGCGTTTCTTGGCTAGTCGTCATCGTCTGAGTCCTCGCCCGGCGATTCGGGTTCAAAGATCGACTTCTCGCGATAGGACCAATAGGGATCCCGATCTTTGCGCGACACCCCGTAGTCCTTACCGACCTTCCAGGCGTCCTTCCAGAGAGAGCCGACCAAGCGTGCCAGTCCCTTCTTCCATTTGTCCTCATCGCTCCCATAGTCATTGGAGGGCCGCTCGAAATCTTCAGAGCGCGGTGTGTCTGACAGGGGATCCAACTGCTCAACGTAACGATCCGCCCACGCCAAAAAGTCGATCATCGACTCAAGATAGCGCACCGGGATCACCTCACCGGCGAGGCGCCGGCGCGCGGCGCGAATGTAGCGGCGCAAGTACCGGGCGCGGTGCCAGGCACCTGCATCGGTTTCAAGTTGCTTGATGAGCTTGGCGTTGCCTTCCTGGCGGGCGAGGCGCTCCTCGCGCAGCCGTTCTTCCTCCTCGCGCTGGCGCGCCTCTTCTTCGTCCATCGCACGACGCGTCTTGATGTAGAGCGCCACCTCATAGCAGCCGAGGAGAATTTCTTGAATCTGATCCTCGACCGGCGTGCCCTTGCGGTCGTACCAACTGCGACGAGGAGGCCCGCCGTAACGCCCGTAGGTATAAAGCCTCGCCACGCGCAGGTGCCCCGTGGCGATCGAGGTGGTTCGCGGTGCGTGATAGCCGTACTCGCGCTTTTCGCGCGCGAGCTCGGCGGCGCTCGGGACTCGCGGTTCTTCCCGAAATCGCTCCTCGATGCGGATTTCGACCTCTTCGCCCGCCACCACCAGCCGCCCTTCGGGCGGCGGTGGCGGCGGTGGCGGCGCAGGCGGCTCTGCTTGCGCATAACGCCCGTAGCGCGACGCTGAGTGCGTCTCTTCCTCGCTAGCCCCCTTTGCGCGCGAGGCGGGTTCGATGAAACTCCACCCGAGCGTTTCGGCGGACCGCAGTAGCTGATCGGCCAATAGCAGTGCGCGCTCCAAGGCCTCGGGCGTCACCTCGATCGGGACGAGAGCGCCGCTGCGCTCGCCGCGATCGAAGGTAAGTTCTGCCCGACGCGGATGCTTCAATCGGACCGCCGTACGCTTGACCGCCGGCAGGATCTCCGGAAAGCTCGCCGCAGGCTCGACCGCGAGCGATGCAATTTGCCGCACCACGGGGTCCGCGCCCTCCTCATCCGGCGAGGCCGGCATCGACGAGTGTGGAATGCGTGCCAGGGTCAAGGCGCGACGATCGCGCCAGTCAGCTTCGCGCGCCGGCAGCTTGGGACGCGAGGGCTTCTGCCCTGCCTCAACTCGTGCCCAGTAGCCGCGGCCGGGAATGGGGATCAGCAAACTCCGACAGCGCTTGGCTAGCGCGACATCCGAAATTCCGAAGTCTTTCGCAAGCGATGACAGCGCCTTCGACCACGCAAGTTCATAGAGTTCCTCGCGCGATAGCGTGCGCGGTTTGCCGTCGCCGATATCCATCACGAATAATTGGAAGGGGGCCGCTTGCGCGCAGGCTCACAGAGCGCCTTGAAGTAGGCATCGACGATTTTGGGCCAAAGCTCGACAAGAAGCTTGTTGCCCTCTCGGGTCTTAAAATACTCATGGAATATCGGCCGTTTCTCCTGCGGAATCGTCTCGATGAAAGACTCCGCAATGTCTCCCGCAAGGCGCTTCAGTGCCTCTTTTGCTGCTGGGCGCTCGCGTGCGCGCCGGAAGGATTCCTCATCGACGACGAGTTGTACCGGCGGCTTTCTCATTGGGGTTCCGAGACAGTGTGTACGGCAGCGTTTAAGGGCCAATCGACCTCGCCGCCGGCGGCTGCGATCGAGTGGACATCAAAGAACGCACCGAGTCGCGCTGCGGACTTAAGATCCGAGCGGTCCGGCATGTAATCGTCGCCCTCCTCTTCCTCGTGCATGCCATACATACCTGCGCTCCTTTCACAAACCTTAAGAGCGCTTCGAAATTCAAGATGGATACTCAATAGTTAAAATTCACCATCGATTTTGTCTACCGGACCCGGCCGTCCAATCGCCCGGCAATTTTGGATACGTGTAATACCAGCCGTCGTGGTGTTCATCGCCGATCCACCACTCAAAGCGCAGTACGTGAGCTCTCACGCGTGCCGACTGCAGCTCATCGTGACGGGCAAGCACCGCAATCGCGCCCTGATCTGTCGTCCAAGCGCACCAAACCGGCCGATCATCCTGCGGCTCGCATGCTAGCGCACGCTGACATGACGCGGGCAACTCGCGTGTATCGACAATGGGACTACCTAGCGTGAGGCCCAGGGCGTGGGTGGCAAAGCTTTGAATCAATGCTTGAATCGCAGCGATCTCCAACCTGCGCCCCCCTACTACGGATGGATCTCCGCTTGGTGACTTAAGAGCGTTGGCTGGCGATGAATGGATACGAAGAAGTCGAAAAATAAATTGTTCGCGAAGGTGATCTTGCTCGCGTAGCATCGCGGGCGCTGACAACGGACGGCCGCAGAATCAAAGACGGCCCAGACAGTAAACCTCCCGCGCTCCCCCTGCGGTTTTCTTAAGGACTCGCCGTCTTCCCTCGCGCGCGAGTCCGACTTTTTTAGCACGGGCGTTAGGAATTGGATGGTAGGCCGGGAGGTTTATCGCCATCGGGCGCCTGTCCGCGCTTGTACACGACATGCAACGGAAAAACCTGGTAGTAATGATCTTGGTCAATTATCTAGACAAGCGAGGGCAGCGACCAACTATCGACGTTTGAAGTCTAGCGGAGGAAAATTGTTATGTCAGTTACTCGCGCTGGAGTTGTGATGTCAAAGGTCTCTTCTGCGCCATCTTCGATCGATGTCCTTCCGCAGTTCCTCGCGTACCTGGATGGCAGAGGTTGTTCACCCAACACTGTTCGGGCGTACGGATTCGATCTACGTCACTTCGAAGGCTTCTTGCGACAGGCTTCGATTGCTTGGCGGAAGCTCACGACGAGTCAGGCCACAGAGTTCTTGCTCTATCTCAGAGGCACACGTACAAAGCGACGTGGGATGCGAGCGGCGCATGAGCGTCTGTCACCCGCGACCGTCAATCGCATCTTAGCCGCGCTCGCCTCTTTCTATTCCTGGGCGCAGTTTACCGGGCACTTCGCGCTGCGTAGCCCATTTGATCCCGTGCAGGTACGAGGAGGCGTCTTCGTTTCAGATCAGCATCGTCCGTATCTCTCGGGAATCGCACCGCGCTCAACGACGAGGCGGCCGTTGCGTGTCAAGGTTGCGCGCCGCCTGCCACGCCCATTGAACGACGATCAACTAAAACGACTCTTCGCCGCCTTGCGATGTCAGCGCGACGTCGCGCTCGTTCGCCTGATGCTGGACGGCGGGCTGCGGCCGGGTGAGGCGCTCGGCCTGCAACTCGCGGATATTTCGTACGGCCGCCGACGAGTTACGATCCGCTGGCGCGAGGATCACCCGCGCGGCGCGCGCGCCAAGTCGCGCACCGAGCGTGTGGTGGATTTGCACGAGGCGGCGACGCTCGCTGCCGTGAGCGACTACGTCCTCTCCGAACGACCTCGAGAGAGTACCTCGCCCTACTTGTTTCTGGTTGGCGGGCGAGGCGCACGCGCGCTGCGTCCGCTCTCGTATGCGGCGCTCGTCCGTGGTTTCTCGCGTGCGTGCACGAGAGCCGGGATCCGGGCGCCCGGCGTGACGCCGCACGCGCTGCGACACACGCATGCTACACGGATGTGGGAAGGGGGCATGCGCGAGCTGACCTTGCAACGGCGCTTGGGACACGCGTCGCCCGAGTCGACGCGCCTCTATACACGTGTCTCGGACCGCGTGGTGATCGAGGAGTATCACCGTGCCCTCGGACGGCGGGTCTTGTGAGCGTGCACGCGGCGAGCGCGACCGTACGATCGCTGGCGCCGGCGCGCAATTCCGCTCCGATCGCCAGGCACTGCCCTGAGCTGTAGTACGCCGCCTACGTCAAATCGCTGAGCGTTACGGAACATCATCGACAAACGCGCATGCGCTGGCGCGCGCAATTCGTGGCCCAATGGCCGCGCCTCTCCGATTGGTTAACCGAGCCTTTGATACAGCGGCTCGGCCGGCGTCCCGGCGAGCCGTACAAGCACGCGAGTTACCGAATTTCGTATCTCGCCCACTCCTACCTCTGGTACTTAGGACTCACCGACCGGCTGCGGTCGACTATCCGTTTCTGCTGGGAGTCGGCGGAATGTGTGTGGTGGAAGTTGCCACGTCGCTTAAGATCGACTGGCAGACCGACGCGCTTCTGCGCATTGGTGAGGGACTGGGGTTTAAGAACGACCGGATGGCGTTGGCGCTCGGCTGGACGGTCCCCAGGATCGCGCTACACACCGGAATTCGAAACACCTCGCTCTGGACGGACGAGCACTTGGATGAGCTTCAGGAGGCGATCGAAGCATTCCGACGCTGTCCGGTCAGCTCCAAGCGCACCATGCGCCCCTCCCTGCTTATCTGGCCGAGCCAGTTGCGTGTCCTGGGCGTGCTCTTGCATCACCGCGGTAACAAAGTAGCCTTGCCACGCCGCTTAAAGCCGCTAAGGATATCCCTGGCAGCCGGTCCGCCAACGCTGCGTAAGCCCGCCGAACGCTGGATGGCGATCAAGGCGGCGACCTGGTCGCCCGTGACGACCAAGCACCAGCGGGTATCGCTCGAGCAGTTCTTGAAGCATCTGGAGGCGACCACGCCCGAGATTCGGACCTTCTCGCAGCTGACCGAAGCGCATGCGTCTTCCTACGTCGAAATGCTGACGCACGAGGTTCGGCCAGAGACGGGCGGGCCCTTGTCGATTTACTCGCGCCGCGCGCGCCTGGGCGCAGTGGCGGCATTCCTGCGCGATGCGGCCGCCTGGGGTTGGCCCGGCATGCCGACGCGGCCGATCCTGGATCTGGCGGCGCTGCCTCGTCTACCCCAGCGCGTACCGCGATTTATTCCCGCCGACCAACTCGACAAGCTTATGGTCGCCGTTCGTGCTCTTCCCTGTCCGTTTCAGCGTGCGGCACTGCTGACCGCTCGATGGAGCGGCGCGCGGCGCGATGAGATTGCACGACTTCCAATCGGCTGCCTGGATACTTATCCCGATGGCACTCCTCGCCTGCGCGTTCCCGCGGGCAAGACCTATCGAGAGCGACTCGTGCCGCTGCACATGGAGGCCGCGACGGCGCTCCGTACCCTGATTGCACAGCGCGAGAAGGCACGGGATCGACCTATCATGGACTCGCGTACCCATTCGCCGGTCCGCTACCTTTTCCTGCGGCGAGGGTGCCCGATCTCCGCAGGCTACCTATTCGGTGTTGGCTTAGAACAAGCGTGTCTAGCCGCCGGCCTCATCGACTCCCGCGGCAAGTACACGATTACCGCCCATCGCTTTCGGCATACTGTAGGCACGCAGCTCGCCGAGCGCGGCGCGAAGCTGCACACCATCATGAGCGTGCTCGGCCATGAAAGCCCACACATGTCGATGGTCTACGCCCGGATCAGCGACGCGGAGGTTCTGCGCGACTATCGCTCCGTGCTGTCCCCGGGCGCGCCGCTCGCCGGCGCGGGCGCCGAAATCGTTCGCGCGGGGCAGCTATCCCATACCGACATCGACTGGCTGCAATCGAATTTCTTCAAAACTTCCCTCGAACTAGGTCACTGTCTGCGGCTTCCCTCGGAAGGGCCGTGCGAGTGTGATTTGTATCTCACTTGTGCGAAGTTCGTGACGACGCCGAAGTACGCACCGCGTCTTCGTGAGAGGCACCAACTCGAACTGAAGCTTGCCCAGGATGCCCGCGAACGCGGCTGGCCCCGTGAGGTTGAGCGGCACTGCGCCATCGCCCATCGCGTTTCGAACCTGCTCAACGAGCTCGGAGAACCCGTCACATGTCCCAACAGCGATTCAATCTGACAGACATTGTCGAGGCATCTCGCCTGGAACCCAGCTTGGGAAATCGACGCGGCGACGGTAATGAGGTCATCAAGGTAGAACTGGCACTGATTGTCGGTAGCGGCAAGCATCTTGGCCTTATCGAGATCGTGCGTCAGCGCCACACTGCGGATCGTGCCGGTGGTGCCATCACCGTTGTCGAGAATTTCCAGCAAGCGCTGCTCCTGCGGATGGTCCATCATCGACCCAGTATTGGTCTTCCAGAACCCGGCACGGACAGGGGCAGTACTTTGAAGCATGCAGCCAGGCATTCGGGCCGAAACGCAAGTGAACGCCGAGTTAGGTAGGTCGTGGGTTGAACTGGGAACAGAGCGCGAAAGTCTTCTCCAGGTGCTCGATGAAAATACGAACCTTGGTGGACATCCGGCGGCTGGCACGCCGCACGGCAAGAATTGGCATTGTTCGCTCAAACTCAGTCAGAAGACGGATGACGGTACCTTCTCTGAGTTCTGCGGCAAAGAGCCATGCTGGGGCCTGGGCAATCCCCAGATGTTCCAGGACCCCCATCCGCATCTGTTCAATATCGCTGGTTCGAAAGACTCCCTTGGGAATGACACGCTTCGTATCCTGTCGAGCGCCAAAGCTCCACGGCTGTATGGATCCCCGCTCGACAAGAACGACACATTGAAAGCCGCTGAGATCATCCGGCGATTCCGGCGCACCGTAACGTGTGACGTATTGAGGGGTGGCGACGAGAATGGTCATCGTCTGCGCGAAGCTTCGCGCAACCAGACTGGAGTCTGGAAGATCACCTGAGTGAATAGCTAGATCGAATCCGTCTTCGATGATCGCTGTCGGGTTCTCCGCCGCCGCCATCTCGACCGCCAGATCGGGGTACGCAGCGAAAAAAGCAGGCAGCTTTGACACCACATGGAGGCGGACAAACGCCGGAGGAGCGGTCACACGAATGATACCTTTCGGTGCAGTTTGGCCGCGACCGATTCGTGACGCCGTGCTTTCGAAGTCGGCGAGAATGCGCAAAGCAGACTCGTAAAAGTCGCGGCCTGCCTCCGTCAGCGCAATGGAACGAGAAGTACGGAGTACAAGTTCGGTGCCGAGCTCATCCTCAAGCGCGGAGATCTGCTTGCTGACGGCTGGTTGACCAACTCCGCGTTCCTTGGCGACAGCGGAGAAGCTTCCTTTTTCAATGACCCGGACGAACATCGCCATTGCATCGAATTTGTCCACACCGGCCTCCGTATGGAATGAGGCATTCCTACTGGGAATAGTCGGTATTCCCCGAGAGCGCCAAATACGCTTGTTATGATGCCACATCAGTGATGTCCCGAGCTGGAGGAACCATTCCAATGACTGACGTGATCAAGAAGCACAGCATCTCTTCTGAGTTGGCACAGAGGATGGTGGATGCAGCGGTCGCGAAAGCCAGAGAACTTGGAGTTACGGAGAACGTCGCGATTCTCGACGACGGCGGCAATCTCAAGGCTTTTTGGCGGATGGACGGAGCCCCGATCCTTTGCATCGAGATGGCGCAGAACAAGGCGTACACAGCTCTGTTCGGCGTCTCCACGCAGGACTTTTTCAACTTTATCCAGGGCGACCCATCGCTTCTGGTCGGCATCCCCACGCTTGCGCGTGTGGCGGCGTGGGGTGGAGGGTTTCCCATCAAAGTGAACGGAGAAGTTGTCGGAGCGATCGGGCTGAGCGGAGCGCCCGCGGTGCAGAACGATGTCGATTGCGCGGGAGCAGCCCTAGCGCTCATATCCGATGCCGTGCCGGGCTGATCGGGTATCCCGAGGAGGCGGGCGCTTCGTTGTTCGCAAGGGACCGGACGCCAAAAAGCTACCGAGAGGCGACAGGCCTTCAGAAGGAGAACTGATATGACTACACAGGTTGTCTTGATTACTGGTGCGTTGACGGGAATTGGTCATGCCACGGCTCTTGCGTTTGCGAAAGAAGGCTCACGCATCGTTATTTCCGGCCGGCGCGCGGAAGAAGGCGAGAAAGTTCTTGTTGAACTCCGCAAGCTAGGCGTAGAGGCTGAATTCGTGAGCTCCGACGTGCGTCACGAAGACGACGTACGAGGCTTAGTGGATAAGGCTGTCGCGCGCTTTGGTCGCCTGGATGCTGCTATCAATTGCGCTGGAACGGAAGGCACACCCGGTCCACTGACGGAGCAGACTGCAGAAACCTATGCCGCAACCTTCGACACAAACGTCCTCGGTACGCTGCTCAGCATGAAGCACGAAATGCGAGTGATGCTTGCCCAGGGAAGCGGCAGCATTGTTAACTTGTCGTCAACCTACGGCCATACTGGCGCTGCCGGTGCCTCCGTTTACGCGGCGAGCAAGCATGCGGTCGAAGGGCTGACCAAGTCGGCGGCCCTCGAAGCCGCCTCTTCAGGGGTGCGCGTCAACATGGTGGCCCCAGGTCCAATCGAGACTGGGCTGCTGAGCCGATTCACTGGCACTGCGGAGAGAAAAGCGGGTATAGCGGCGACCGTTCCACTCAAACGAGTAGGGAGACCTGAAGAGATCGCCCAGACCATCGTATTTCTCGCGTCCGCCAAGGCGTCGTTCATCACGGGTGCCTCGTACCTCGTGGATGGCGGCAAGACAGCTCAATAGTTTCCTCATGACGCCCGATACGTTGAAGCTTTACCAATCGACGGCGTCGCCGAATTCGCGGCGTGTGCGAATTCTTCTGGCCGAGAAGGGTCTGAATGTTCCGCTCGTCGCTGTCGACCTCGGCAAGGGCGAGCAACACTCGGAGGCGTACCAGGCGATCAACCCGCGCCGCGTAGTGCCTACCCTGGTACTGGAGGATGGCACCGCCATTGGGGAGGTGCCGGCGATCATGCGTTACCTCGACGAGGCCTTTGCCGAAAAGCCGCTGCTGGGTACCACGCCCAAAGAAAAGGGCCTGATCGCGATGTGGGAGCGGCGCGCCGAGCTGGAAGGTTTCGCCGCGGTGATGGAGGGCGTGCGCAACAAGATTGCGGGGCTGAAGGGCCGCGCCATCGCCGGGCCGCACGACTACGAACAGATCCCGGCCCTGGTAGAGCGAAGCGCGCTGCGCGTGAAGAACTTCTTCGCCGACCTGAACGAGCGGCTAGTGCAGGTGCCTTTCGTCGCCGGCGATAGCTATTCAGCGGCTGACATTACCGCCCTGGTGACGGTGGACTTCGCCAAGGCGCTGCAGCTCTCGATACCGGACGAGCAGGCCGCCCTCAAGCGCTGGTACGAGACCGTGTCCAGCCGCCCCAGCGCGGCGGCTTGAGCGGGCAGCTTCGGCGGCGGACGCGTCGAGTCCGGGAGCCTTGAGGCCATAAGCCTCGATCATCCAAAAAGCGCGAGAGCACTTCTTCAGGTTGGGGAGGCAAACCGAGGTTAAATTTGGATCGGTGTCAGTCATGAGCAAGATGATTCACGGCAGTTCGTCATAACGCCATTCTGTCATCGGTACAAGCGAAGCGTGCAAATCAGCGGCAATAAATCTGCGGGATCTCGCTACCGGGCAGGCCTGTGGCAAAGCGATTGAACGGAGGCCCCCATCTGTCCGGATCCAACGAGATCAGCGATGCCATCCAGTTCACGTACGAGCAAGCCGGCCGAATGCCCTTGACTGTCCAGTTAACATCGAACCATGAACAAACCATGTCGAACAAACGCAGGCCCGTGCGGCGTGAGAGCGCGAGCGCGTAAGTCATGAGCTGCGGAATCGGCTTCTCGGACTTGGCGCCTGGCTTGTAATCGACGATGTGGATGGCACCGTTCCGAATCTGCAAAAAATCGATGTGCCCCGTAAGGGTCACGTTGCTCACAAGTGGAATGTCAAACCCTGGCAGGCTTTTGAATTCCGCGAGCTCGTCCGTGGTCAAGTAAATCGGCACCTCCACGGCCACGGTGACCGAGTCGGTCGCCAGCATGAAGCGCTGAATTTCATCGTGGCGACGCTTGTTGTTCGTCACCGTTTGCAGCACCAGATCGGCAACCCGGCAAGCGTGGTTGCGCTTGGCCACAATCTGCACGGCATCCATGTCATAGGCGGTTTTGCCCTGGGAGGCTCGCGCATCCGCTTGAAAGAGACCGTTGGGACAGGAGGCGGCCATGTACCAGAGGAATGCCTCGAGCGGCAGAAGGTGCTCATGCTTCGGAGCACGAAGCAACGACTCGAGTTTCGCTTGATGAATCCGATACTCGTAGACTTGTTGATGATGCAGCCGCACCGAGCGGATGATGCGATTGGGGCGAAAGTTCGGCAGATGCTCCGTACGAAGCCGCGCATAGGGCGTGAGCTCGCGATATTCGGCGAGCCATGCCGAGAGCGTGCGGGCGGGCACGGAGATGCCGAAGCGCTCTTTGATCAATTCCGCGACACGCTCCCGGGTTTCTCCACGGTAGTAAGCGATCAAGGATTCGAGAATCACTTTTAAGGGATATTGCTTGCCCTTCGCCCGCTGGGCGGTGAAGACCCGATCGCAGGTGCGACAGTACCAAAGCTGAACGGTCTCGAGTCTCTTGTAGCGCTTGCCTTCGCGCGTGACTTGCGTGCCATTGCAATAGATGCAGCGCTCGAGGGCCTCCCCCACAATCGCACTTTTACGTGTCAGTTCCGTTGTTCTCACGAGGCGTCCCTCCTCAAGAGTTAGAGAGTTCCCTCCCACTTAAAGAGCCGGGCTACCCACACAATGGCTACCGAACCGAAGAATTAACTCATCCTCGCAGTCGATTCATTCCAAAACCGTGTCTCTCTCCTCCTTAGTCGGCGGCGGGGCGGGTGGGTGGAAGCCGCCGACCGGACCCACCGACTTCTGCATCGCTCGCGGAGCCAAGTCATTGAGCGAACTAGCAACATTCGAAGCCGCGATTTGAGATCCCCTCACGGTGAGGGAAATTTCGAGACGATCGCGGTTTCCTCATGTAGAATTTGTAGCGCGCCGATTTGATATTCAGCTTGCAGGGCGCTTAAACAAATACTGGCTAAAGCGGACGTGGGATTGACCCGTTAGGCTTGGCTAGACGGGTCTTTTCGTTTCTAGGATCCCGCCTGGTCGTCTTTCGCTCTCCTCGTCTTCGACATATTGAGGAGAGTCCGTGCAAAACGTCATTGTCTTGAAATTCGGCAGCTCTGTGCTGCGTTCTACCGACGATCTTCCCAACGTCGTTCATGAGATCTATCGCTGGTATCGCGAGGGCCATGGCGTCATTGCGGTAGTCTCGGCGATCGGAAAGACCACGGAAACACTGATCCGCGAATCACAGATCCTCACGGACTCTCCCGAACCGTTCGCGACCGCTGAGCTTCTCGCCACCGGCGAACGTACGTCTGCGGCACTCCTAGGGATTGCTCTCGATCGTGCAGGCGTGCCGGCACGCGTCGTGAATCCGCGAGAAATCGGCTTCGAAGTGGCCGGCACGCCACTCGACAGTGTGCCCGTGAGTCTTGATGTTGCACGCGTCCGCCACTTGCTCACCGAACATGCGGTCCTGGTCGTGCCGGGATTTTTTGGCACCGATAAGGCGGGACGCACGCATCTCTTGGGGCGCGGCGGCTCCGATCTGACCGCGGTCTTCCTCGCCGTGGAGCTTCGGGCGCGCTGTCGACTCTTAAAAGACGTCGACGGCGTGTACGAATCCGATCCGGCAGACCCGGAGGCGCATCCGCGGCGTTTCGCAGAGCTCAACTATCAGGATGCACTGCGGGTCGCGGGCAAGCTCATTCAGCCGAAGGCGGTGAGCTATCTCGCGAAACATCGCGCCAACTGCGAGGTCGCCGCATTGGCCCTGCCCTACGCCACGCTCGTGCACGGCGCGCACACAGCGCGCGCGCACCCACCATCTGCACCAAATCTCGCGCCGATCGATGTGGCGATCTTGGGGTGCGGGACCGTCGGATTCGGAGTCTATCGGCGGCTTTGCGCGAATCCGGATCTGTTTCGCGTTATCGGCGTTCTCGTGCGCGAGCGTGCGAGGCATGAGGCGGCCGGCGTTCCTTCCGCGCTTCTGCATACAGATTCCGACACGCTCGCGAAGATGAAGCCCACGCTTGTGATCGACGCTCTATCCGGCAGCGAGCGATCTCACGCTCTGGTTAAGCGTTACCTTTCCGAAGGCGTCGATGTCGTTTCCGCAAACAAGGCCGTGATCGCGCAGTTCGGATACGCTTTAACCGAGATTGCCCAAGAATCGGGGGCGACGCTCGATTACTCGGCGTCAGTGGGTGGCGCCGGCCCGATACTCGAAGCGGTCGATCGCGCGCGTCGGCGCGGCGATATCCGATCTCTGGTCGGTGTGCTGAACGGGACCTGCAACTTCCTGCTCGATGCATGCGCCGCCGGCGACTCCTTGGCCTCCGCGATTCTCGAAGCGCAACGGCTTCGCTTCGCGGAGACCGATCCGGCGGAGGACCTTTCCGGGGGAGACGCCGCGCGAAAGATCCGGATCCTCGCGCGCCATGCATTTGGAGTGGAAGCATCGGACACCAAAATCCAGGAATTGGATGAGTCCGTGGCAGAGGCTGCGCGTGGGGCAGTGGCTCAGGGTCACCGGCTTCGCCAGCTTGCTCAGGCCACGACGAAGGACGGACACGTAAGCCTGTCGGTCTCATTTGAACCGGTAAGCCCAAAGTCCCCGTTTTACTCGCTCGCCGGCGAATGGAACGCGCTGACTCTCACGTTCGCGCAAGGCGAATATGAGTATATAAGCGGCCGCGGCGCGGGCCGATGGCCGACCACCGAGGCGGTCATAGCGGATGTCTTTAGGATCGGTCGTTTCCGGCGCGACTCGAAGAACGAGCCGAAGCGCATCTTGGACGCACAACTCGCGAGTGCGGGAGGAGCCTTCAATCGATCTTGAGGTAAGAATCCCGACCGCACCGGATGCTGTAGAGAGTCACTTCGGCCATCGCCGTGTCGAATACATCCGAAGCAGCAAACTCGTGAGGCCCCAATTTGAGGTCTTGCAGAAGCGCCTTCCAGAATTGATCGCGCTGAGGTTCGCTTAAGCCATCTCGAGTCAGCTGCAGCTGCGCTTGCGCCAGCATCACGCGCGCCTCGCGCCGGTCAAGACACCGCTTAAGGAGCGCCAAGATCTCCCCACGAAAAGCCTCGAGCATAGATCCTTAAGGGCGGTTGTACTGACGGTTTTATCACCCCAACAGGTCTAAGAGCCTCGGGACGCGGTAAATGGATATGGGTAACGACTCGGACTTGGTTAGGCCAAGTTGCCGGTGAAGGGCTTACGGCCTCGTACATGCCCTATCCTCGAGAGGGCCTCTAGCTTCGCTGCTCGTCAAAGAGCCGGACAAGGGTGCCGATCCTCCGGTCCGGCGCCAAGAACGTCACGACCACTTGCCTCGATCGACATCGATCACAGCGCAAACGCTCCCGAACCTTGATCAAAGGAAAGTCATCGCCTAGATGGGCCCGAAGCTTCACCAGAGACAACCGGGAGCCGTGTTTGCACTTTCGACAATACGCACCGTAGTAATACGAGTCATCGACGTGTGCGAGTGAGGCGGTCTCGAGCTTGGCGTATTCCATCTGCCAACAATAGCGCCGCACGACTGTCGGTATCCACGGGATAACTCATCCAGTAGTTGCCGCGCGCTAATACTGTATATGATTTTCTTGCTCGCAAAATGGGAGCAACTCGGCAGCTGAAATGAGAGAATGGCGCAATGTGTGGACGCTATGTATCCCCCGATGAGGCTGCGATTGAGCGCGAGTTCAATCTCGTGCACCAGGAGTGGCAATTTCCCGCCTCTTTCAACGTGGCACCCACCCAGCAGGTGCCCATTCTTCGCGAGGTTCACGGCGAGCGCCGCGGCTCGATGATGCGCTGGGGGCTGATCCCATTCTTCGCTCACGGAGAAGCGCCCAAATATTCGACTATCAATGCGCGCGTTGAGACCGTTGAGACGGCTGCCTCCTATCGGGGGCCTTGGCAGCGCGGCCAACGCTGCCTGCAATTCGCGACCGGATTCTACGAGTGGCACGTCGACGGAGACGGGCGCAAGGCTCCCTACTACATCCATCTGAACGACCAGTCGGTATTCGCCTTCGCCGCGCTCTGGGATCGCTCGAAGAAGCCAGACGGCAGCGCGATCGAGAGCTGCGTCCACATCACGCTGCCCGCGAATGAGCTCATGCGCGAGATCCACAACGGCGGCAGCAATCCGCATCGCATGCCGGCGATCTTGGCACCTGAAGATCATGAGGTTTGGCTCAACGGCTCGGTGGACGAGGCTCACGCGGTGTTGCGCCAGTATGAGGCCGGTTTAATGGTGGCCTACGAGGTAAGCACGGCTGTGAATTCGCCGAAGAACAACAACGCGCAATTGCTCGAGCCGGTCGGACGTGGCACCCAAACGAAAATCGCCATCGGCGAGTAAGCTCAAGGCTCAAGCCGGCTTCATCGAAACGATGGACTGCCTACCGGTTACGGAAGTGCCCGAAGGCGCGGAGTGGACTTACGAGATCAAGCTCGATGGCTACCGGCTCGAAGCCGTCAAGACCAAGAGCAAGGTGACGGTCTATTCGCGCCGGCGAAATACTCTCAACGCCAAATTCGGGTACATCGCAGAAGCGCTTGATAAGCTGCCCGACGAAACGGTGCTCGATGGTGAACTCGTCGCGATGGATGGACAGGGCCGCTCGAACTTTAACCTCTTACAGAACTTCAAGTCCGCGCAGCTAAAGATCCACTATTACGCCTTCGATGTGCTGATGCACCGGGGCACGCTTATGACCGAACGCCCGCTCGATGAGCGCCGGGCGATTCTCACCAAGATCCTACCGCGAAATGATCACATCAGCCTCTCGGTGGTCGGGCGCTCAGCAAGCCAGATGCTCACCTTCGTCAAGGAACACGGACTTGAGGGCATCGTTGCGAAGCGCGCAGACAGCGTCTATGAGCCTGGGAAACGTAGCGGCCTTTGGAGCAAGTATCGGATCAAGCTTGGCCAGGAGTTTGTCATCGGCGGTTATACGCCGGGTAATCCCTTCGATGCACTGATCGTTGGTTTCTATCGCGGCAAAGATTTGATGTTCGCGGGTCGAGTCCGCGCCGGATTCGTTCCTGCCACTCGTCGAGAGGTGTTCGCCAAGATCAGGGAACTCAAAATCCAGAAATGTCCATTTGCCAACTTGCCCGAGAAGGAACCGGGCCGCTGGGGTCAGGGACTGACCGCCGAGAAAATGAAGTCGTGCATCTGGGTTAGCCCCATCGTTGTCGTTCGGATCGATTTCGCAGAATGGACCGGCGCGGACAAGCTGCGGCATACGAAATACGTCGCGATGCGGAACGACAAGGCGCCTCGGCGGGTGGTTCGGGAGACTTAGACAACGCCTAGGGGCCCAGCTTTCTCTAGGGCAAGCACTTGCCATCCATGTTGCATTTTCGGATGAGCTTTTTATCGTGATCAAACTCCAGAGTTACCCGGCGCTCTCCGATGAGCCGCCGCTAGCTGCACTCCTCGGCCGTCGGGTTTTGCATGGTCGGCACCTCACGCGTTTGGCACCTGCCCGGGTGCCAAGTTGCAGAATTCATGGGGCGCTAGGGTGATGGGGAGTGTTCCCTGCGGGGAGTGCTCCGGGAGCGCCGCAGAAGGGGTGCGCGGCCCCGTTAGACCTTCGTCAACTCTTATCAAGCCTATGCCATGCAAAGTCGCGGAAGCCTTGCAGCGCGCGAATGTCCTTCTGCAAATGCTCGACGCTGAAGAGACGAAACCCGTGGGGCGATTGTCTTTCGACTCCGCTGACTCGTTCCACACCCGTGTTGAGATCCTCAGTCGCGTCGATGGCAGCCTTGGACGTGGCGTCCACATTTCCCAAGCCCTCGAGTTGCACGATCAGTCCGGCCATATGCGCGCCCCGAAATTCCGGCAGGGCCGGTTGATACTCTTGGGTTCCCCGCGCGGCGTACCACACATACATCAACAATCGACCGCGGCCGTCGTCGTCTGTCGCTTGTTCGATCCCCGCCGTGTAGTACTTGATCTCGTTCAGGCGCATATCGTACTCATCCAGAATCTTTCGTTCCTCTTTTCTGCGCGCTTCCGCTGCATCGTGCTTCTGGTTCCAGAGAGTAAAAATGGAGCCTAAGCCGGTGACGAAGATCGACGTGATAATCAGAATGCCCAGGTTAGAATTGAAGAATTTCCATGGTGTAATTTTCTCGTCTGGCTTCTGCACTTCCAGCTCGCGCTTCACCTGGGCCCGAAAGGCCTCCTCCTCCCGAATGCGAGCCTGGACGTCTTCCGGAATTCTCATGGTCGCTTCCTCCGTCGAACAGTAGCCGCTGCAACGTCTTAGATGTCTTGAACTTCGATGACCGTGCCGAGCACGGTGCTCATGTACGAGCGGATGTCGAATCCGGGATGCAGCTTGTGCGACTGCAGATCGAACCAGAGACGCTGTAAGAATATGAACAGCGCCTTCGCCGGATCCACGCGCTCTGAATGACCTTTGACTAGTGTTTCGAAAGCCCTCGTCACGCCCGCATCATCGGCCACGGCCACCCACCGCTGAACGAATCCGTTGGTGCTCTCCATGAAAATGACGCCTTGATCGAGCGCGCAGACGCGGATGATGCGAATCTCCGGATGTGTGGGCGCGGCGTCCCGGAGCGGTACACCGCGATGCAAATATTGCCAATCGATCCATGCCGCGAAAGTCTCGAACGACTTGCAGTCGGTTCTGAAGGCGAACGCGTACAAGGCCGGTGGATCGTGGTGAATGCTACGCTCGCGAGTCTGGGTTTCCCAATAAGGAGTCAATGCCGGCCGGAACTCGAGCTCGGACACCGACGCGAGATTTTCCATAGATGCATTTGCCTCCGAGGACGACATTGACGTCTTGACCTCAATGACCGCGTAGACAATCTCGACCGGATAGACCTTCCGTAAGAAGCTCGCCTGATTCTCCGCATCATATATGACGATGTCGGCCTGGCGGCTTACTCGTCCGAAACGATCGATGACAAGCGCGTTGACTTCGATTCCATACTTGGCCGGCAGGAATTGTCGGAGCACCCCTGCCAACGCATTCTCGTTCTCCGCACCCATGAGGCCGGCGTGAGGCAGTTGGCGGTTGAAGAGCAGCGCGTCGGCCTCAAGCTTGTTGTACACGCTGGCGAAGTAGTGATCCAAGAAATTCCGCTCCCCCGTTGGAGGCGGATGCAACATGCCACCGAAGTTAGGAGGTATACCTGCATTCATTTCAACATCCTGAGAGGCTGGGCGACGTGCACCCCTGACATTATGAGCTGTAGGTGGTGGGCCAGGGAACCTCGAAACCCTGGGGCCGATCGAGCAGGTCACCATAGAGAAACCAGCGCGACTGGTCAGGGGCGAGCGCCGCGTACAACCAGATCTCGGCCACGGAGGTGGCAGGTCTTGCGATTGCGGACCAAACGAGTGGCCCCTCCTGGTTAACGTGCACCGCGACGAGCGTCTGATTCGAGGTCGGATACTTGCCGAGCTTGGCGAGCTCCGATTCAATCGTTGCGTTGGGGTTGATGTGCGGCGGCACAATTTCCTTTAGCTGCACGCGCCCGTAGTGGCTCTTTCCCACCTTCTTACCCCCTTCCTTCCACCATAGGACGCAATCGTAGTCTTCATCCTCAATCATTGCGTATGCCATAGGCAGCTTCAATATCGCATGGCTGACAAAGTACGCGAACAAGGCCGCTTGCTTGCGCTCCAGGTGCGGTTTCAGTTCCCGCTGGCGCAGGTCGTCGTGGGTCACGGAGATTCCGCGTCGCTCAAATTCAGCCGCTCTACGCCCAAGATTAACCAGGTCGGTGCGCGGATCGCGCCAATCTAGCGATCGCCACTTTCGGGCGGTGATCCGATCTGCTTTGCCGAGATCGCGCATCGAGTGGATCATACGCCTGCTAGTAGGGCGCGCTGCGCGAGGCACCGTCGGTCTTTAATCTGTGGATCGATCGACATCGCGTGCCGATCTGGCGTGCTATCTCTCATTTGATCCTATGTCCGGCACAACTTCATTTTCGCTATGCGGCAAGGAGGTGTTCGTCTTCGAGGAGCACCACTACGCTTTAATTCCTTGGGCTGCCCTAAGGAAACGACTACGAGTACGACCACGCCTAATTACCTTTGACTATCACACTGATACTCGACCGGCATTTGTTGGGTTCGCCACTCAGCGAGACCCGTCCAAGTGGAAGCAGATAGCCAAGACGGAGGTCGCGGCCATCGACTTTTCGGTCGATGCCACAGTTGAACGCGCCGTCTCGAGACTTCGGTACGATGAACATATCGACGCGGCTTGTCGCGCTGGCATTTTAGATATCGCATTTGTGGTGGCAACGGCTGCCAACGGACAGATCGTCAGCAACGAGCAAAAGGCGTTAGACAACTCAAGCGAGCGATTCGCCGAAGTCTCTGTAAACGGGAAGAAGAGGCGAGTTAGACTCGCCGGACGGCCACTCGCTAAGCCGCCGTATACTTACAAGATCCCAAGCAAAAGAATCGTCGTGTTGCCACGCGCTTCTATTCCCGAAGATGAAGAATACAGCATCGAAGGACTGGACCGGGCGTACCGAAATGCGGCGTTGGAATCCTTTTTCATAGCTGATCGAATTGAGCTCGTTGACTCCATATGCTCGACTGCTGGGAAAAAGACCCTGTTTCAACGCCCATACATTTTAGATGTCGATCTGGATTACTTTAACACCAAGAAGGCGATTGCCCCGAAAGACGCCGCGGTCTTTCAGGGCCTTATTCGGGGGGCCTCAATCATCACCATCGCTCTCGAAAGCAGTTGTGTCGCAAGCCTTCAGCTGCCCAATGAGGGGTTGACCAGTACGTTCCTGAAGGACGAACTTATACGTCTTATTGAGAGCGCGTTAGCCCCGATGAAGTCCCCATCCCTCCCGGCATCGTCGTCTTAAACCCCGGCTCGTGAGCGGCAATCACTGTGGCGAGGGCCAGGCCCCCCGCCGAGGGCCTGGCAGAGGGTGGCGTGGTTTTCGAGTTGGACGAGGCGATTGGCAGCGAGGGCATGTTTGGTCTCCTCTGCGAAATGCCTTCGCGTCGGCCCGGATGTTCTCTTACTACTCTCGATCTTCACCCTCCTCCTCCGCGTCGCCTTCATCGGCACCGTCTTCGTCCATTTCGCCCCCGCCTTCCAGAGTCCATACGTGTCTCACGCCTACCCAACGGTAGTACGTCGATCGAAATTGGCTCAAGGCGGCCGCATACTGCGAAAGCGCCAGGACCACATCGCTGTTCTGTGGCAGTTGCTCATCATCGAAGACATCGAGGAACTCAAGAGAAGGCTCATCGCGCAATAGTTCGCGGCATTTGTTTAACAATCGGTTGACAACGTTCACCTTATTTTTGCTCAAGACGCCTTCCGCTTTCTTTTTGCTCAACTCCTTAAATTCTGCAAACATCGCGTTCAGCATAGGCATCAGCACACGCCACTGGCTCGCCTTTTTTTGCCGTCGTAGTTCGGTCCTTATAGCTCATTTTATTCCCGTAGCCGAAGTGGTCTCGTAGTTCGAACCAAGATCTTGCCGTGTTCGTTCGCTTGCTCGCCTTTTTCTGCGTCTATGTTCCAATACCACGAGCCATGTTGCTGAACCACGTTATCTGCCCTTAGTTTCTCGTAACACTGGAGATACTGCGCCAAAATAAAAACTACGTCGCTGTTTTGCGGAACCTGCTCAATGTCGAAAACCGTAAAATCCTCGAAGGGTCGATACTTCTTCCCCAATACATCGTTGGAGTCTGCTAGAAGGGTGTTCAGGAACGTTAATTTGAATTTGTTGACGGCATCATTCGGCGATTTTTTAGACAAAACAGAGAGTTCGTCGTACACGCTCTGAAGCTGGCCTACCACTTTCTCAAAGCGATCCAAGTCTGATTTTTTCACCGATCCTCCTACGACGGACATGCTCGACGGAAGTTAAGATAACTTCTCTTAACAATCTCGATTGGCGAGCGCTGCTTACTCTCGAACACATTTACCATGAGTTCGATGTCCTCATCCGTCAATGTGATGATGCAGCGGCGCTGACCTGACCACAAATCTATCGTATTGCGTAACATTGCCCTACTCAGCGGCTGGCGCGTCACTAAGATCCCAAATCGACCCATCTCGGTATCCAAATACCTATTGAGCTGATTGATATGTTCCCTCTGGATAGCAGCGACGTTCTTTAGCTCGAGCACGAGTTGCCGGCAATCATAGTCTCTGTAGGTATCTTCGAGAAAATCGATTTTTCGATTGTTATACAAAATCAGATCGCGTATGAGTGCACCAGAATCAGTCCGGCTCTGCTCTGCCGCAAAGTCGAGGTGCGGATATAAAAGTGACGTCAACAATTGGACCTGAAGATCTTCATATTGCTTGTCCGCGTTACCACTCTTTCCCGTGGGCAACTTCCGAATGTCCGAAAGTTTTCTCTTGGCTGAAATCACAGGAATTTGAGTAAAAAGCGGATCGTTGTGACAGTCCGCTTGAGTCCGCTCTTTGGCTTCAACGAACGCCCGTACTACACCATAGTGTTCGCGGTTGTAGCGTAGTACCTTGACGCGCTCTTGCGGCTCATTGGAATTAAAAATATCGTCCCGGGGACAGTGCGCGCTGAAGTAGTCGTCGTAACCGATCCAGGGGCCAAAGCGCAACCACCGCTTTGGAACCAAGAGTATTGCCTCGCCGGTATCAGGATTTGTCGGGAGAGTGGCCTTGGTTCCGGAGATAAACTTGTGCGCCCTGGAGTCGTAAACCGAGTCGATGACTACTTCGTTCAGAGGGATTCCCAGTTCTTGACACTCCTGGATGGTGTAGTCGATTAGAAAGGACTTAAGGAAGCTGCAGCATATGTCGCTAATGCGGTCCTTCGAGATATCCGCAACGTAGAGTTGTATTTCTTCGAAGTGCGAGAATCCTTGTGTCCTATAGCTATCGATTTCGCGGAACAGGGAAAGTATTTCGCCAGCCAATGCTGACCCTATCCGGTGACCGCGGCGCTTTTTTGACTGCCCTAAACCCACTTCGGGACATTCAGAAGCCAAAACGAGAATTTGTCTTGCTTGCTCCTCCTTTGACGCGGCGAGCAATGTCTTCAAATGATTGAAAGAGTTGATCACCGTAGTGTGAAGCGCTTGATCTTGCTGAGATGGCGATTTCCACAATAGAAAGGGATCGACATAGAGAGGTATGTCCTCGTCCAGAAATGGAATTGCAAAATCTAAATCAGACTGCGCTCGGTACACACCGAAGTAATCCGTCAGCCTTGGTCTTATTAGCGACATTCAGCGTAAATCTCGCCGTACCACGAATTTGAAGTAAATAACTTGCGACGGCGCATAATTACGGCATCTGCCTGGAGGTTGGGCGACGCGCTTCCTTGTAGATTGACACGCTCATCTGGCCAACATGCCCTCCTTGGCTTACTGGGGCATTTTACTCCGTTCGGTCGCCAGTGCCACCACCGGGGACGAGGCAGCGGGTGGCGTGGTTTTCGAGTTGGTGAGGCAATTGGCGCCATCCGCGTGGTCAGCGGCTAGTAGGTCCGGGCTCTGGCTCGTCTCGGCATACAATACGAGCGGATTCGATCACTTGCGGTCTCATCATGCTCAACCAGGAAGACGCAGAAGAAAAAGCGCAACGATTGGCGCAGGAAAAGCAAGAACTGGACGATGCCCATCGGGAGCTTGTGAAATGCGTCTTAAGCAACACCCGGATCGATCCCAAGTACAAGGGCAAGGAGATTGAGTTCTTCCAGGCACATGAAGCCGATGCGACACCAGAACAGATCAAGGCGCTGACACAGGGCAAGTACTATGGCGCCTTTAAGGACTTTCACAGCGAGTGGAAGAAGCTACCGCGCGACAAGCGGCCAGAGCTGTACACGGTTGTCGATGTGTTCAATCGGCTGTCGAAGACAACAGTCAGTATGTTCCGTGAGATTCAGCACGCTGAGAATGAGAAGAAGCGTGCACTCACTGATGTGGAGATTCTCAAGCAAGCAACGTTCCTGTCGCAGCACATTTGGAGTGACAACAGCTCCGGATTCAACGTCGATGACCTGTCCGAAGCTCTGAACGATTACATCGACCTGGGTTTTCATCTGCCACTTGTGGACAGAGCACTGTTGAAGCTGTCTGTCACAAGAGCAAACGATGAGCAGAGAGCCAAAGCAACTGACACAAGCGAGACGCTTGCAGAAAAGTGGTTCGGCAAACTAACGTACGCGAGCATCTTCGCAACGATGGCATTCAAGGTCCTTGGCTACCTGATTCCAATCGCTATCTACTTGGCCATTGATGTATGGATCGTTTTGGCATCGCTCAACCACTTTTCCGGCGAGAACTTCTCGTACTGGTCATGGATTGGCCTTGGGTATGTGGCGGTCACTGGAATCATTACGCTAATTCACCTGGGTACCTATGGCACGAGGAACGCTCTTGAGGCTCTGGCCAAGCCCAAGATGTCGTCTTCGGCCGCTAATCCGTCGGTGAATGTCGATTTGTGCGCGATGAACAAGGCCATTAACGCTTACCGCAGCGGCCATATCAACCTCAGGTTGGTCAGGGAGCAGCTTTCGAGGCTTCAGAACACCGAGATTCAGTTTCCCGTGCAGCTGCTGACGCTGATCGACCGGTCAATCGCGAAAGGCGTTCACTATTGGTGAGTTTCCTTTCCGAGGACTGTGACGATGCGGCGCGGCGGGCCTTCGGTCGGCGCTGGCGAGGCCAATGACTGCAGTGGCGCGCGCAGCCGGGTCCTCGTATACTCGCTTCTAACACAAACAATCGCATTGCACCGAATCTAGCCATCCAGGGAGTAGGATCATGAGCCTTCGAGTGCCATCGTTAACAGCGCTGTTGATCTGTCTATCCGGATGCACGTTCAGACTACTGGAGCCGCCGTCGCCGCCGCCCGAGGCCTCCCAGTGGGTACCACTCGCCACGGGACTCCAGGCGCTCGCTAGGGATTTGAACGAGGCGGCACCCGTTGCCTTGAGCGATATAAAAAAAGAGGACGGCCGGGCGCAGTTGAAAGCGGCGATCTTTGCCCGGCAGTGTGCGGTCCACGCGCCCGATCCACCGCTGCCTGTCATCACGGGTCCGATCACTTTGCAGCTTCAAGGCTCCTTTCAAGATCAGCGACAAGCCGGGGCCAACGTGGGATTCCCCACCGCGGCACAGATCTCCTTTCAAGTGCAGGTCGCGAAGGCTCGTCAGCAGCAGATCTCCGTTCCGATCACCTTCGTTGCGGCCTCCGCGCTTTCGAATTTCTTTCTAGGACAGAATTTAACCAACGTCAGTACGCTGCCCGATAAGCCCGATGCGCCGCCATCACCGCCAAAAGGGTCGAAATCTCCGAGCGGCCCGCCGCCCGACAAAGCGGGACTCGAGCAGGAGAAAACCCGCATTCAAGGCGAGCTTCTCGCTAAAGCACAAGCCATTTACCAGGCCGCGAAGGAGCAGGTTGCCGCGTACAGGGACAAAGACCCAGATTGCTCCAAGGTCACCCAGCAGGGCATAGGCTTAATGACCACTCTTCCGATCTCGGTAGTTCTGCCTCAGGGCTTTAACTTTAACTGAAGAGGCTATTTCAGCCGGTTGCGTGATAATCATTACGCTTTAGGCTGAATTGGAAGCTTGACGAATTAGACGGGCGCGCAAGTTTTAAATTACCGTAAGTAAGGAAAGGAGTCCTAGAAATGAAGCTGTTGCTCTGTTCTCTAAGTTGTTTGGCAGCGTGTGCTGCCTGGACGCTTTCTGATGCGGCGCCGCCGGGAAGCTATTGCATTGCGGACCCAGCGACGCATATTCCGTATGAGCTGCGTATTGTGTTCGCACCAGGGTCGTTTTTGACTGGCAAAGCGGAAGGCGGCGACTCAAATACGCCCGGGTCCCAATTCCTCTGGAAGTGGTCTGCCCCAGGTCCGGTGTGGGCGGTAGAGCCCATCGACCGCGTCGGCCCATGGGAGCGAATAAATTATTGCCAGGCTGAAATGCCGGATTCGAATGTGGCGACGTGCGAAGGATGGATAAACGGCGGTAACGCAGGGATGAGTGTCGTAGTTCGTTGGGAACAGCCCTGCACCGTCCAGGAACTGCACACGGAGCTGTCAAAGGCGAAGAACCTAACTCTAAAAAATATAAAGATAGAGAAAATGAACTAGCGTCCATAGACCAAGTCTCCTCTCACCGTATAGGGCGATCATCGCTTTAGCTGCCGCCGCCGCCTAACGTACGGTAGAGGGCGGCTAGTATTCGCGGGCGCGGGCGTCGATTTCGTTGGATGGCGGGAGTCGCAGACGACATCGGTTACCGTTACATTGCGCAAGGAGGTGCCTATCCGTATGGCTTCACGAAGGCGCTCGATCGGGTCTGTGAGGGCGGAACTTATTGCTAAATCGCGTGAGGCGGCGCTGTCCGCCATTCGCGTGTTCAACGATCCGATGACCCAATTCAAGTCCGAAACGTACATCGTGCTTATGATGATTGCGTGGACCTATTTACTGCACGCGTACTTCCGACAAGAGGGCATCGAATACCGATATTTCCAACAAAAATCCCATAGGCGCGTGTTCGACCGCACTAAGCGCGGGGCCTACAAGTATTGGGAACTGGAGCGCTGCCTCAACGATTCCAACTCGCCACTCGAACGAGATGCCGCCAATAATTTGCGCTTCTTGATCGGACTTCGACACGAGATCGAACATCAAATGACGCACGCGCTCGACAACTATCTATCGGCCAGGTATCAAGCATGCGCGCTCAACTACAATACCTACCTCAAGAAGCTGTTTGGAAAGACCGAGGGGATTGAGGATCACCTTACTTACAGCATTCAATTCGTGCAGCTTGCGAACGAGCAGATTACGGGAGCACTGCCGGCGGCGGAGATCCCGCCACGGCTCCTGGCGTATATCGTCGACTTTGACAGCGGATTGAAGCACGATGAGTACAACAGTCCCGAATACGCGTACCGGCTTCTGTTCCACAAGAAGCTGGTCGGTCGTGCGGGCCAAGCTGATCGCGTCGTGGAGTTTTTGGACCCAAACTCCGATGCCGCAAAAGCCATTGACAAGGAGTTTTGGGTCAAAAAGGAAGTTGAGAAACCCAAGTTTCGGCCTACCGACGTTGCGAAGGCGGTACAGGCTGCCGGTTTTCCCAAGTTTCGGGTCACTCCAGAGCACGCCAAAATGTGGCGGGAGCAGGAAGCAAAACAGGACGGCAAAGGCTATGGCGTGCTCATTCAAGGCAATTGGTATTGGTACCAGTCGTGGATAGACCGATGTATCGAGCTGTGTAAGGCTCAAGCCATCTCGCCGTCACCAACCTGACGGAGAGGCGCGATTCGCTGACCGATCGTCCGGCAATCATTGTCGAGCGGCGGGGTTGGAGAGAGCCTTGAAGTAGGCGTTTACGATGTCCGGCCAGATTTCCTCGAGGATTTTCTTGCCCTCGCGTGTGCTAAGTCCTTCCAGTAACTCCTGCGGCATTTGCTCGAAGGCCCAGTCGGCAATGATGCCCGCCCACTCGTTGAGGGCGCGCTTGCCCTCCTCCGATTTCATACGAGCCTCCATGTGCTGCTTAAACTCGTCGCTCAATATGAGTTGCGTCGGGGGTTTGCGCTTTCGCACCGGCTTCTGGCTCTTGGTCATTCACGCGCTCACGCGATGGTCGGCGCTTCGTCGATCTCTATGGGCACGCCGGCGGTGCGTTTCGCAATCCACTCGTTCACCTCGGCGGTGACCCAAAGAGACGCGCGCCCGAATTTCCGTGGGCGTGGGAATCCCCCACTCGCTACATATCGATAAATGGTGGTCACGCGAAGCCCGACGCGAGCCATCACGTCTTTCAGTCGCAGAAACTGCGGCGGGGTCGAGGTTTCCGCCGCCCGGATTTCGCGCGGTGGTGGGTTACGAGCGAGTTTTTCGACCAGCGTCGTCAAGTACTGCAGTTTGCCGTCGAACTTCTGGATGACGTCCCAGAGTGCCTGTTGTCGTGCAATATCCTTCATCAATGCTTGATGAATGCGGCTGTCTAGCAGGCGATAGGCTGTGCTTTCCTCGATTTCAGGTTTTACAGGCGCACTCGTCACCGGGGCGACTGGCACCGTTGCGGCATCTTCAAGTCGCGACAGTCGTGCGATCTCGCTCCCGGGCACAAACGTCCGCTTGCCGTTTTTTAGCACTCGGAGTCGGCGAGCATTGATCTCCTTATAGATGGATGCGTGCGAAATCCGGAGGTAAGAGGTCGCCTCCTTAATCGTGTAACGCTGAGCCACATCCACCGGCTCGAGAGCCTGCTTGTCTGCCGATTTTTTCACTTGATCGCATAAGAGCGTTCGCGATGGAAGAATGGATACTCGCGCTAACTCTGAATGGATTGCCTCTTGGAGTAAGAGCGTTGAGATGACGCGCGCGGATACTCGCAGGCTCTCTGGGAGGACCTAGCCGAAGTCACATCCGTCGATGTATGGTGACGCCACTTAAGGGGCGTGGCCGCAGGATGCAAGAAGCCATTGGATATTTGAGGGTCAGCACGCGGGAACAGGGACGAAGTGGGCTAAGTCTTGAAGCGCAGCGCCGAGACATCGAAACCTTCGGTGAGCGTCAAGGAATCGCAATCCAGTCCTGGTATCAGGACGTACAGACCGGCGCCGGTCGGGACCCGCTGATCTTGCGCCCCGGACTCGCCGCGGCGCTCGAGGAAGCGCGCGATTGCCACCGCGCACTCATGGTGTCGCGGCTCGATCGCCTGTCGCGAAACGTGCATTTCATCACCGGTTTGATGGAGCACAAGGTCCATTTCATCGTCACGGCGTTTGGTCGCGACTGCGACGAGTTCACGCTCCACATCTATGCCTCGCTCGCCGAACAGGAGCGCAAGTTGATTTCCGAGCGCTGCAAGGCAGCCGCGGCCACCCTGAAGCGCCGAGGGAAGAAGTTGGGCCTGGCACTCAAGTCGAAGGCGTGGCAGCGACATGTACGGGAACTCGGCTCGGCTGCTTTGCACAAGGCGGCGCAACATCGCGCCGAGACTTATCGCCAGCACATCGAGTGGGCTTTTCGGCAACCCGCTGTCTACGGACGCGGCAGACCGATCTCGCTCCAGGGTGCGGCCAACAAGCTCAATGAGAGGAACGTTGCATCGCCTCTGGGCGGCCGCTGGACTGGAACGCAACTGCAACTCATGGCCCGGCGGATCGGAATTGAGCACCCGGCCGGTCACCTATTGAGCAATGCGGCCAGGGCGCACGTACGCGCTATTTGGAATCAGCACCCCGAAGTCACGGCGCAGGAGCTGATCGCAAAAATGGGACCCAACCGCCCTTTGGGGAGTACCCGGGCTTGGAGGCTCTTGAGGGAGTGCCGCATGGAAGCAGCCCAGCGCAGTTCGACCCAGAAGAGTATCGGCTGGGTTCTCGACCGTAAGACTGTCGCACGAATCCGGATCAGCGCCATATGGAAGAAACATCCTGCTCTCACGGCAAGGCAGGTCATTGAAAAACTCGGTACAGAGCGCTCGATGAGCATCCCCTGGGTTCAGAAAGTACTGCGGGAATGTTGGCGCGAGTCTCGCAAACATTCTCGGAAGCAATGGCACAAGGGACGACGAATCCATAACTCGGGGCGTGCGCGCAATGTGCAGAGCGCCAGACATAGGACGAAGGAATCCAGGGGAGCACATCAAAAGTGAAAGGCGCCATCGGTTACTTAAGAGTCAGCACAAAGGAGCAGGGTCGCAGCGGACTGGGATTGGAGGCACAACGTTTTGAGATCATGCGGTTCGGCGCTCGTGAGAATTTCTTCGTGAAATCCTGGCACCAAGATATTCAAACAGGAGGGGGCGCAGATGCCCTGCTCCTGCGCCCAGGACTCGCCCAAGCGCTTAGGGAGGCCAGGCGAATGCGATACCCGCTGATCGTCTCGAGGCTCGACCGATTGTCGCGGAATCTGCACTTCATCAGTGGACTCATGGAGCATCGCGTGCACTTCATAGTCGCCGAACTGGGGCAGGACCGCGACCACTTCACCCTGCATATCTGGGCTTCGATGGCGGAGCAGGAACGAAAGTTAATCAGCGAGCGCGTTAAGGCCGCTCACGCCATAGCCAAGGCTCGCGGCGTAAAGTTTGGCCAAGCGGCTCGATCAAAGGCGGAGCAACGCCGATGCAGCCGGCTCGGCAATGAAGCAAAGAGCAGAGCCGCACTAGAACGCGCGGAGATTTTTCGACCGCACATCGAATGGGCACTCCGGCAGCCCGGCCTCAATGGAAGACCCATCTCACTCGCGCGAGCCGCTGAGGTCCTCAATACGCGACGGATTCCCTCGCCGAAAGGCGGACAGTGGGGTGGCGAACAAGTCAAACGCCTAGGCAATCGACTAGGGTTGCGTCACCCACCCGCCGGGCAAGCCAAGAGATTCGCAAAGCCGCCGCATCGCCGAAAGCGATGGGTCATGGGATAGTTCGCCAACACCACCAGCGGGGATCCTCTCATGTAAACGAGGGTCGGGGCAGAGACCCTACGAATTTGGCACACCTTCTCGGGTGGGCCCCTCACGACTTTGGCATGGGCAAGGGATCACCGGCCGATGTCTTTTACACACTCCTCGCCTCACGAGGACTGCATCGAGCCTGACGGTAAATGCAGGATTCGTGGGGTTTTGGCGGCTTTGGTGTGGCGAGTGCCCGGTCGGCGAGCGGCTCACTGCCGTGGCGCGCGTCCGAGCTGCATCGAAGCCGACTATCGCCTTCAGACCGCAACTTAGCCTCCGTGCTCTTCCCGTATTAAACATCGCAATCGAAAGCGTGGCCAATCAACCAATTTGCGAGTGACCGGCGGAGAAATCTCTTTTTGAACGCTAGCAGACTTGATCTACGACCCGCTGAAGCTTTTCGGCGTCGCTCAGGTTGGCGCTCACTGGCTGCACACTCGGGACGGCTTTCGTACGGAAAGATTTAGAGGCAAGTAAATTAGCCAGTGTCTCCGGGTCCCACGCGATTTTCAGCGTATTGAGCAGAAGCCTCGCAAGTTGATACCGGAAAATAAACGCCCGGATCGCTCGCGGCCCCAGGGCCGTCCGAGTCAAATTCTCTGTGTCCAGCGCCGATAAGATGGAATCAATTTCTACCTCTTCCAGTATTTTTTCACTTGCGGTTAGCTTAGTCGAAGCGGACGGCGGTGACTCCGCGGCCTTCCTCTCAGCCTGAATTTCGATGAGCTCATTTTCCATCGCCTGAACTCGTTTTTCTTTTTCTTTCCTTCCCTCCTCAATCTCCTCTTCGGTTGCTTTGCGATACGCTCGTTCCCTGGCTGGTTCACCATGAATCGCCGGTTCCACCTCCCGTGCATCATTTCCAGCTTGAGAGTACGAAAAGGTTTCACCACGGCGTGCCTTCTCAAGCTCTTCCGCGAGGTACTTTTCACGCGCGGCCCGCCTCTTACCTTCGGCGGCTTCGTCGAGCCGGCGATTCGAAAACTTTTCGATCAGCTCACGCAGTTCCGGCTTTGCGAGTGTTGGTAACCGCAGATGCGCCTGAAACAGCTTCTCTCCATTCTCCCAGATCAAACGATTGGCATCGTACTGGGTGCGCAAGAGGCCCGCGCGTTTCTCGTCGGTCAAATGGCCGTACTTTGCGAATATCGCATGCTTGAGGACATCCTCCTCCAGTAACATCGCGACTTGCACGCGGCGACTGACGTCCCGGTCTTCGATCAAGAGCTTGATCGACTCCATCACAGACAACAAATGTTCCGGCTTACAGCGGTCGAGGTCATCCACGACAAGCAGGATCTTGCCGGGTGACGCGCCGCCTACTCGCAGCCAATGGAGAACCCAGCCAAAAAACCCCGCGATCGCAATGACGAGCCCAACATCAACGCCCAGCAACGGGCCCCCAACGAGCGTCAAATCGAAGTACTTCTTCGCCAAATACTCAAACCCCGCCCCTTGCGCTAGGCGTAACATCACCGCAGTAATCAAGGCTGCGGTGATCACGGCGTACCAAGCTGTGAACACGTATCCAAACGGACGATCTGGTATCCATCCCATGAGCAAGGCACGAAGGTCTGCTCCGATCGTCGCCTGAAGGCCGAGTTTTTCGCTGTGGCGACTGGCAGTCAAATACTCGTGGCTGAGGCGAGCCTTAGTCCGTTTGATTCCGCGAAACATGGTCACGAGCAAGACAAAACCGATCACGCCAACGATCGGATAGAGTGCTGCGACGATCGAATGCGCGACGTCGAAGAGGTTTCCTAAAGGGATCAGCCCAAATGCAAAAAGTGCATAAGCCCAGAGTAGTGGCCGAGCGCCGTGCTTTATCACACCGGTGCGCACGACATTGGGCATCACACGGTACCATGGCCCGTCGAAAGCGGCCTTCGCGAACTCCTCGTACAGGTGTACCCACACTTCCGGAGCACTCGGGTACCTCCACGCACTAAAGCAAATGGTTCGATAGCCTCGACCCAGCTTACCAAGAGCTACAGCGACTCGACGCATCAGAAAGGTCTTACCCCGACCCCAGGGACCAAAGACCGCAAGGCAGAATTCACCGTCGTCGGCCCCCGCATACAATTGCGCCACGGCCTTGGCGTAGTCTTCAACGTTGAGAGACAGCTCGTCCTCACCCGCTTCGCGGACGAATTTCAATCCATCGCCCCACAACGCTTTGACCGCAGCCGCGGAATTGTTGCTCGACGGCGCCTCGGAGCCGATTCCAAGTGACCCAGGGGTCGGTTCTATTCGTGTGTCTCCGACCTCACGCTGGGGCGAGCGCCCACCCTCCGCTGCCACTCCGTCGCTGCCTTCCGTGATTGCGGCACGGCCAACCATCGCCGGCCGCGAGAACAAAATCGGCGGACCCCTGTCCGACCGGAATTCAGGCTGTAGGGCCGGGTCTTTTTCTCCTCGGTACTCACGCTCAAGATACTGAGCGACGGAGTGGGCGTCGATAATGCCATGAGGGTCCCTGGCCTCCCCATCGAGTCCGCGAAGCAGTGTCGGGACAAAGCGCTTCCTCTGGGTTTCCGCGGTCTGGCGCGCGCCGAAGCGGTTGGAGAATGCGTACCAGTAAGCCGCCGGTTGCACAGCGGTGCGCGCGTCTCCCGATCCAAGCTTCAGCTCCCGGGAGCTCCCCTGGTGGCCTAAGAATCGTGGCACATCGGCAACAAGCACAACTTCATTGAATAGTCGTTCGTCCCTAAATTTATTCGCGATGGCGGTGAGTTCCAAACCAACGAGGCGTTCTTCGGTGTCGGTACGGATCAACAACGTCAAGAGTCCCGCCCGGTCGCCGAATCCCGGCCCGATTACTACGATATAAAGGCGGTTGGACACGAGAGAATTCTGCGACCGATCTCGCGAGCGGGCGTCATAGAGGTCGCGAAATGCGGTCTCGATCTCCCCGATTTCGGGGCCGATCACATCGCCGTTGCTCTCTATGCTTGAGGTAATGACCCGCACACTACGTTCGGGGACTCTTCCGCCGTCAGGTCTAATTAACCATTGCACCATGCTCCGCGCTTCTTCGATCTCGATCGGCGGACCATCGGCCGTTTTCTTGACGGGCAATACGGCGATCACGATCGCCGCATTGGTCGAGTCTCGGATAACGACTCCATTCGAGGCCACCTGGGAACCCTGATTTGACGCGTCCATGTCTGTGCCTCGTGTGCCCTGGTTAGTACTCACCGCGATTGCGCCCTAAAGGCATCAATGGCGGCTCGGGAAGGATTTTACTCCACCGATCGAGGGGACATGGAAACCTTCGGGCGAGCTAGCGGATTTTGATGCGCTCGCGACCCACACGACTCCGACGCAGCGCTGCGACTGTTCGACGCGCTTGGCTAGCCTCGCGGCGTAGAATGTCGGCATGAACGTTGCAAACCCCGCGACATTGATGGCCATTGCAAGGAACGCCGCGCGCCATTTGGTAGAGGCGAATCAGCACTACAGTGGGCAGCGATACCCGAGCGCACTCACATCGGCGATATTCGCGATTGAGGAGACGGGCAAGCTGGCGATTCACTCCATAGGCGGCGAGCCCCCAAAGAGTAACCAGCGGCACGCCAGGCACGCGATACTGTTCTACGCGATGGCCCGAATGGCCGAGGATCTGCCAAGCATGCTTGAATGGCAGCCGATACTGCGAAACGGTTGGACGCCCGAGACGACGTTGACCGAGCGTCAGCAACGCGCGCTCGCCGAGCACCCGGAGTACGTCGACATCGTGCGGCGGATGCAAGCCGGTGAGCTATCGACACTCGCCGAGCGTACGCAGGCGTTTGGCGCCGCAGCGACCGCCAAGGCTGAGCGCGACGGTACTGTCGCAAGGTGGCATTGGGTTACTGAGCAAGGGCTCAACCAACTGCGCATTCGAGCAACCTACGTGGACGTGACCGACACAGGCTTTACGAGCCCGGAGGCAACTAGCCCGGAACAGGCGAACGCTATGTGCTGGTTTGCACTCGCGCTGTTCTTGCTTCAAATTGTGGTAGCCGTGAGCGTTGGCCCGTTGAAGGGACACGACGCCGAGGTTGCGAATTTGTTGCCTGAGGCTGAGTTGATCGGGCAAGTCGATATAGAGAAATTCATAAAGAACTTAACTGCCGCCGCCAGCGCCTCCCCCGCCCGCCGCTCCCGAGTGAGTCGGTGATATTGCAGGCGATGGCTCGAAGAGCACCAATTTTCAAAACGCGAGATTGTTTGCTAGGCACGTCGCTGCGAGAGACCGAAAAAATCGTTTACCAGGCCAAAGGAGACTAGATCACTTCCGCCGAAAGTTTCGGCCAAGGTGCGCTTTGATACCCCGCCGAGCCCTTGTTCAAAAATCTGGTCGACGGGCCCCGGGCAATATATCGGTGCCTTATCGGTCGGGTTTACGAGCCGGTACAGTTCAGCCCCCGCCGGATCGATAAGGAGGAACTTCATGCCTTGCTTATTTACGGCTTCGAGCAATACGTTATTGATGTGAGTGTCGCGGAATCCATAGCCAATGATGCAGAGCTGGGACGGCTCGCCGCACAGGCAATTGGCGAAGTACTCGAAGTACCGCGAGAGGATGTTGCTTGATCCAATGGCACGAAGCTTTTCCCCACCGATAATCATCAGAGGGCCGCCCCCAGCCTCTCGCCAATTCGAAGAACCATGAAGTTTTATAAGCGGCTGACATCGCGCGTGAAATTCATAAGTACTGGAAGGGGTCAATGTCCCCACCGCCCAATGTTGGCCTCGCGTTTGCTCTTCCTGGGGAACGCGCGTCATTCCCGGAATTTGCGGCCCGTCCCACCTTCGCCTGTCGCTCGCTAGTAAGACGTGCTGCAGATAGTGTTGCTCAAGCAGCACATCCTGATTGAGCGTGAAAATGGCGTCAAACTCCACCAGAAAAGTTCGCAGCAGCAGGTGTTTGGCGTTTTGGAACTCGATTCCCATGGAATTCTGCTCGTATGATCGGTTCATACGGTCGAAGATTCGAGCGATGGCGGCCTGGATGCCTTCCAGATTCTTCCCGTACTGCGCGGGGTCTCTGCGGTAATCCACCTGCACTTCGGTAAGGGCTTGCTCGAAACCAGCTCCTCTGTGCTTGAACAGCACACCTCGAAGATAGGGGTTTGCGACGACTTCCGGCGCACCAATTAAGTGATCGAACACATCGGACGCCAGCAAGCCACCCCAATTGCGGCTGAATCCAGCACCGAGCAAAAGATATTTCCTCATGGCCAGCCATTCTACGCTGCGCCCCTACGATTTCCGGATGCAGCGCGGGTACCCTTTGCCGGTTCCCGATACTGCGCTCGTCGGACAGTTCGTAGGAGACGGTTCGTCACGACCAATACAGGGTTAGCTGCCCGGTGTGCGACGAAGTCAGTCCTCGGATCCCGCGGTCAGGCGGCGGAATCCGCCTCTCAGCCTGGTTGGCACCAGGTCAGCGCCAGGTAGAACCGTCGATTCGCATAGAAATTAAGGCGCGTAAGCTCGGCATTTTGCGCGACACTCCGCCCCTCTCCTCCTCACTCGCCATAAGGTTACGTCGCAAGAGGCGTGTTTGGCCTATCAAGGCTTACCGGTTCCCGGAGCACCCCAGGCATGCGCGGCGTCCATTTGTTGGATGGAAAAGCGCAGAACCTTGGCGATCATTTCGTATTTCTCTCTGTTCGGAAGAGCTTCGGCGTCGGCGGCCGACATTGAATTGAGTTCCTCAGTGAGGGCGTCAGTCTTTGCAAGATGTTGCTCAAGAGCCGCGAGCATATGGCGCGCGATTTCCACGGCTGAGGAAAACTGGCTGGGTAGTTCCCGGCGAGACATCAGAGCTCCCGTTAACCTGGCAGCCAAGATATTCATGTGAGTTTCAACCGATTCCTCGAAGACGGCTCGCGGATTATTGGAGTCGACTTTGTCGATAAAAGGGAGTGGCGGCGCCTCGCCTTTCTCAGACATTGGGATCGATCTTGGCGCCACCATCACCCGGGGCACTTCAATATTCGCACAAAGGCTCCGGAGATCCTGGCGGGCAAAGGTAACCGCGTCCAATTGATGCGCGAATTTGTTGCGAATCTCGCGAATCGTATGTAGTGCCCTATGCTCCTGCTTCGCGATCAGCCCCAATCGGTAGGACAGATCGATCCTGGAACTGAATGTGGCAAGACAGCCGTTGCCCTGAAAAATCTTGTCGTCGTTTTTCGGATCCGGAATTAAATTGGCTTGCAAAAGATCCGTGAGAAGTACGTCCAAAAATGCTCCAGCCACGATGGCAGCTGCACGATCACTCGCCGTAGCGAACTCCGCGCGGACAGCTTGCATGTGGAAGAACGCGTTATCCATTGGCTTACAAATGACCTATGAGGACTAACAGAGTATAACGTGATTGTGCGTCAGTCCTGTCGCGGCCGACAACCGAAATCAAGACTTTCAGTCCGGGCGCCAAAACCGTCCGACATAATTAGTCGCGCTGTTCGGACCGCTGATGGAGTTAGGTATAGCACGGCCGCGCCACGACAGCAGGCCGCGGCGAAACTTTAAGTCTCGTGAACCTCCATCCACGCTTTGAAATAGGCGACGGCTTTGGCCACTTCGGTCTTCAGTTTTTCGGCGGCTATCTGCATCTGCCCGAGGTCTCCCGACTTGGCGGCATCCTCGAGTTGTTCGGCCGCGGCGGCCGCGGCGAGCGCGAACAAGTTCGCGCTCGCACCCTTCATGACGTGGGCCGCTTCGCGCACAGCAAGACTATCCCCAGCCGCGAGAGCGGTCTCGATGGTGGCGAGGACGGCATTGGCCGTATCGGTGAAGGATTCCACGAGGCCGCGTGCAAAGACCCAATCGCCGTCCACTAACGCAACCAGTGCGGCCACGTTCACGGGGCCTGCAGACTCCTGTTCTGGTGCCACCGAGGCGGCTTCGGCGACATGCTCTTCCGCCCAAGCCGCCGTCGCCGCCGAATTCAGCACCGGCACCGTACCCGTGGAACCGGCGCCCACCGTCAGTGCCTCGACACAGGCTTCGAGCTTGGCGCGATCGATGGGCTTGGTGAGGTAGCCATCCATACCCGCCGCACGGCATTTCTCCTCATCCCCTTTCATGGCATTCGCGGTAAGCGCCACGATGGTGATATGTCGTGGGCCCTGTTCCAACCTGCGAATTTCCCGGGTGGCCTCATAGCCATCCATGCCGGGCATTTGACAATCCATGAGAATCAGATCGAAATTCCCCCTCCGCCATGCCTCGATTGTCGCAAGGCCATCCGCCACCACCTCGATACGACACTGAAGCTTCTCGAGCATGCGTATTGCCACCTTCTGGTTGACGAGATTGTCCTCGGCTAGCAGGACGCGTTTGGGCGACCGGTGCCGCAGCGCGCGCAACGCATGCCGCGTGACGATGGGCTGGCTTTTCAAATGCCACGATTCAGCCGTGTTACCGAGAATGAGCATCAGACAATCCGTCAGATCCAACTGCGCGACCGGCTTCAGCAGATACCCCGCGAAGCCGATGTCCGCAAACAAATGACTATCTCCCCGTTGACCGGAAGAGGTCAGCAGGACCAGCCGTGTCTGTCTTAGGGTCTGATCGGCAATGACGATCCGGCCAAGCTCCGCACCGTCACAATCCGGCATCTGGTGATCGAGCAGTGCAGCGTCAAACGTTCGACCCGCAGCGCGCGCTTGCCGCAGCAATGCGAGCGCCTCATCCGCAGAACTCGCCGACATCGGCTCCAGCCCACAGAGGAGCAGCTGCCCCATCAAGACCTTCCGATTTGTCGCATTGTCATCAACCACCAACACGCGCCGCCCCTGGATCGACGCCGGTGCTGCGTATTTGTGCTGGGCCGCATCGGCGGCAGCGGGCGCAAACATCGCCGTGAACCAGAACACCGAACCCCTGCCTTCCACGCTCTCGACGCCCGTGCTGCCGCCCATAAGCTCAACCAGCTTACGCACGATAGACAAGCCCAGTCCCGTGCCGCCGAATTTACGAGTTGTTGAAGTGTCCATCTGCACAAACGGCGCGAACAGGAGCTGCAGCCGATCCGCAGGAATGCCGATGCCGGTATCGCGCACCTCACATTTCACCCGCGTGCCGAACTCGGTGGTCTCTAGGACTTGAATCTGAAGCGACACTTCCCCTTTGGCAGTGAACTTCACCGCATTGCCGGCGAGGTTTACGAGTATCTGGCGAATCCGCCCCGCGTCACCCTTCACCAGGCCCGGGAGCTTCGGATCGATCTGCGCGATGACTTCCAGTCCTTTGGCATGCGCCTGAATAGACAACAGCCGCGCCACATCCTCGAACGTATCGCGCAAATCCACGTCCAGCTGCTCAAGCTCAAGCTTGCCGGCTTCGACCTTCGAGAAATCCAAAATGTCATTGATAATGGTGAGCAACGCGTCACCGCTGTCGCGAATGGTTCCCACATAATCCCGCTGCAGCGAGTCCAGCTGCGTATCGAGCAATAGGTCCGCCATACCGATCACGCCGTTCATTGGAGTGCGAATCTCGTGGCTCATATTCGCCAGGAACTCGCTCTTGGCGCGATTGGCCGCTTCCGCGGCTTCGCGTGCTTTGAGCACCTCCGCTTCTATTTTGAGGCGTGTCGTGATATCTCGGTCGATGCCGACAACGCCAATCACCCGGCCTTCGCCATCGCGCAATGGCGCCTTGGTGGTCAGTAGGTCGATCTGATTCCCGGCCGGATCGATCGCGGATTCCTGGATATTGATCAACGCTTCACCCGAGCGCATCACTTCTTGATCGCGCGAGGAGTGGCGGAGCGCCCGCTCGCGCGAATGCAGATCGAAATCCGATAACCCAAGCAACTGCCCCGGATCCTCGACCCCCAACACTCGTGCCGCCGCCAAATTGACTAGCAGAAATCGGGATTCTCGATCCTTGACGTAAATGAAATCGGGCAGATTGTCGATAAGCGTGCGCAACATGGTTCGCTCGCGCGCAAGTTTCGCTTCCCCCTGGGCGCCAAGATCGAGAGCCGTTGACCACCCGCCGATGGCGTAAAGGAGCGGCAGCCAAACCGAAACGACGATCAATGCGATCATCACGAAACGCGCCGGCTGCACGACAAGCATCGCCCATTGGGGCTCACTCAACAAGACGTACAGCGGAACAACGACCGCAGGAATGACTAGCAACACCAGCTGTAGGCTGCGTGAAGCGCGAACCTTCAGCATTCGCATGGGATGGCCACAAACACTCCAAGTGATATATGAGGACTACCCATTTCTAACTCATTCGCTCCCAACAACTCCTCCATGAGGACTGCGAAGGCTTCCAGATTTGTCACACCTCTGGTTGTCTGTATAAGAGCGATATCTGGTGATGATTGGACATACATTTTGACAGAAATCTTTTTTGGATTGACGCACTGGTCCGTGCTTCCTCCTTGATGCATACTCATGCAGTCCATGAATCAACCTCTTAAGAGCATTTGCATTAGCAACCCGGTCTTCATCGAAGGCCGGGGTGTTCGCGCGTTCGCTCTTCCATCAGACTCTAAGAGGTATTGGTTCCATGTATTCTCCGCAGGTTTACTCAAGGCGACGGCTGCAAGTAGTCGCTGACGCTGACCCTGGCGCGATCGCGCGGGTCGTCGAGCGATTCCAAAACTTGAATATCATTCCGCGGCGCATATCCGCCGAATTCTCATCGAACGATATTCTTCATATTGAAGTCGACGTGTGCGGAGTTGCCGATGAACAGCTGGCGCTCATCGCCGCCAAGATCCGTCAGGCCACGAGCGTCGTGAATGCTTACTGGCATCGATTATAGAGTCGGTCGCTCTAACGGCGATTTGTAGAGTTTGCACGCGCCTCAACACACGCAAAATTCTTCGCATCATCGCTATCGCCTTTGGCATTCCAGCGAGCCACCTTCGGGTACGGGCAAAGAGGACGGGTGCGGTCAATGACGTCATCGGTTCGGTGTGCTGCAATGATGTGCTGGGGAGCAGAGTCCTTCTCAACCCACTGCTGAAGTGCACTCAGCACGTCGCGGTCCGTATCAATCTCGGTGCGTGGGATGTCGACTCCGAAGAGGAACATATTTCCGAAGAGGTTGGGCCCGGATCCGCCGCCGCAATGAGACATGCCGGGTGCCATGAATAGTCGAAAGAACGATCCCGTCTTCTGCCGCCCGCCGACGAGCTTCTGCACCTTCTCATAGTAGTTGACAGCGTCCATCGATGGGCCAATCGGATCCGCCCATCCCGAATACATGAGAATCTTCCCACCGCGTGCTTTGAATGCCCTCAGATCCGGATTGCTTGCATTGGTCGCTGCCATCTTGTCGTCTGCGTAGGCCACATCGTGATCGTAATCAAACGTGTGCCAGTCCCAGTTAGGATCGTTGAATACCCAGCGCTGCCAAAAGCCCAAGCGCATCGGCTCCGAGCGGTCGGTGATATACGTCTTCCATCCCCCGCTCAAATCCCCCGCAGGACTTTCACTTCCCGGAGAGTAGCCGGCAATAATTTGCTCGCCGGAGCGGGGGTTGCGCGGGCCCGCATAGATTTTCCGTACCGCTTCAACCTGAGCTGAAGTAAGGCACTGGTCATTCTCTGATGCATTGCAAAGCAGGGTTCCTGGATCGAAGTGACATGCCTGCGGCGAAGAGATAATGCCGTCCTTAACACCATCCACCAAATCGCAGGCTGCAACGGCAGCCTTACTTATCAACGGAAGTTTGGAAGTCGGGAGTATTGCGTTGCCATTGAGATCATGCGTCGCCGCGAATGCCCACAAGAAGCCGACGTTGATGTGTACCCGATCATTTCCAGGGTCCCCTGCAATGACACCGTCGTAATCTGCAGGAAAGCGTTGCGCTTCGGATAGAGCCTGTTCTCCCCCGGTCGAACAACCAAAGAAGTAGGCGTGCTTGGCAAAGCGGCCTTCATAATCTCTGACAATGAGTTTGGCCGATTCCGTCATGACGTGAACGGATCGATACCCCCAATCGACGATCTTCTCCGGATGTCCGACTCCAAAGTCGAGATCTTCCCCACCCGTGTGGCCTGTATCTGTGCTCGCGGCTGCAAACCCACGCCGCAACGCATTGGATAAGGCTGCGTAGCTGATGGCGCCCGTATAGCCGCCGTTGCCAACGCCTAGGAAATTGTGGTTCCACTGTTCCGCAGGTGGAATCCAGACTTCAAAGTTAATGACAGAATCTGGCGTTGGCCTCGCCACGGCAACCACACGGCAGAAATCCGGTGTCTCCAAGACAGTCGACAACCCCGGAGGAGTGAAAGGGCCAGCAGGGATATCCGCAGCAGACGTAACAGTCACGTCCGGCATAGTCAGCTTGACGAGATCCTCACATTTTGTACCCCTGGCAATGCTAGAACCATCTTGTGGGCTGGAAGACGGGGTTGCCACCGGAGTCGCAGCCAAACTCTGGTCCCGTGCGCACGCAGTTCCCGTACAGATCACGAGCGCCAGCAAGAAAGAATAGAAGAGCGTCTTCATTTCGCCCCCACCTGCGGCAGGTACGTCATGTATGCGATGTCCTTATTTTTCATACATATTTCACTTTCACCTTTTCACTGTTGGGTAAGCTTCATGAAATCACGACGTAGCAAGAGAATCATTTTGCCGGTCGGGTTTTTCCATTCGAGTTCAGGCAGGCTGAGGATTTGAGAATTCGATCGCGGCGTCAGTGAGCCAGCAAAGGAGGTAGTCGGCGTAGCTTTGCGCGACTACAAGCTCGAATTTGGAAGTTCCCGTGCAGCGGACGATCACCGGCATCCCTGCGAAGCGCGTACGCGCCGACCGCCCAGGCGGAAACAGCGGCGGATGTAGGTCGAGCGAGCACGCCTTGGCCAGGAGATCGCGCGACACAGAGCTGCCGATTTCAATACTCGTCAGGGCCTGCGATACGTCGGTCGCGCGAAAGCTGCTGCCTTGAAACAACTGCTCAAGTCGTTGCAGCCATGGTGCGGCATCCCGATCGGCGGCTACAATTAACCAGTCTGTCGGGCCGACGCAAATGACACTGGCGGGGCCGCTGGCAACCGTGCCGGTCTGCTGCGGCCAAGCAACACCCAAAATGTCTTCGACGGTCGAAGGAACGATCGCCTCAATGTCCCACGACTGGACGCGTATGATGCTGCAGGGATCGAGTACTCGCTTAAGCATTCATGCGCGCTCCGGTCGGGTCATAGAATAGCGGCGCGACGACGCGCGCCGTCGTCACGATTTGACCGCCATCGTGGACTGTAACGATCTGGTCCATTTGACTGCGGCCGGCTCGGAGCATCGCCATCGCGACCGGTGTGCCATCGACGCTTAATGCACCCGCGGACGTGATCCAACCATCCGTGGCATCTCCACTGTGCGCCAGACGCAAATGACTGCCGACGGGCAGCGGTGTGGCGCCACCCCCCGTAAGCCCGACGAGTTGCAGGCGATCCGGCCGAACATGTTCGGGGAGCGATAGTGAGCGCTTGCCGATGTAGTGAGTCTGTTTCGAAGCCGCAGGTTTGCCAAAGCCGACGTCGTCTGGCAAGGTGGTCCCATCCGTATCGGCGCCCACGTGGATAAACCCCTTCTCCATGCGCATGTGCAGCAGTGCATCGACGCCAAAGGCCGCTATACCGAAAGAGCGCCCTTCCTCCAGCAACGCCGCCCATAGCTCGCTACCCTTGTGCGCGGGTACGTTGATCTCATACGTGAGCTCGCCGCTAAAGCTAACCCGATAGATTCGGGCCTCGTGCCCCAAAAGCCGCGTTGCGCGAAAGCTCAAGTGCGGGAACGCTTCATTCGACAGGTCGCACTCGGGCTTTAGGCGATCCAGGATAGCGCGCGCATGTTGTCCCGTGACGGCAACGGTGGCCCACTGATCCGTCACCGGCACCACGACAACTCGGGTGTTCGGCCATTCACATTGCCGCCACTCCTCTAACCATTGGGCGACGCGCCCGGCGCCGCTGCTAGTAGTGGTGAGCAGCACGCGGTCCTCATCGAGGGAGACGACCGTACCATCGTCGAAAATGATGCCGGTTTCGCGCAGCATGATCCCGTAGCGTGCGCGTCCGGGCTTCAAAGTCTTAAGATTGTTGATATAGAAGCGGTCGGCGAATTCCAGCGCATCCGGCCCGATCAGCTCGATCTTGCCCAGCGGCGAGGCGTCGTGGAGACCCACACCGCTCCGAACTTGCTTGACCTCGCGAGTCATCGCCTGGCCGCGGGACTCGCCGGCGCGGGGAAATGCCGCGGGGCGTTGCCATTCGCCAAAGTCTTCGAATAAAGCGCCAGCGCTTGCTTGCACCGTATAGAGCAGTGAGCGGCGGTATGGTGCATACAATTCCCCGACGCTCCGACCCACCAACGTGCCCAGCGTCGCCGGCACGAAGGGTGGACGAAACGTGGTATGCCCAAGCGCCGACGGTAGGATTCCTCGAGTTCGCGCGATCACCTCGATTCCCGGTGCTTGCCCCACCTTACCCTGGTCTACCGACATGCCGAGCGTTGTGTAACGCTTGATGTGCTCGACCGCCGTAAAATTCTCGCGCACCGAGAGTTCGATATCGGAGACCGTCACGTCGTGGCGCAGATCGACCCATTGCCGAGCGGTGTTGCAAACCGGACTCAGACGTTTGCCGAATTCTCCCGGTGACGCTCGCGCCGCAGAGCCTACGATCTCGATCTTCGGATGATCGGCAACCGGCTCGAGCGTCCGCGAAAGCTCAGAAAACCTCAGCTTGCCGCCGGCTTGTGCGAATAGATGCAGGGTCGGGCTCCAGCCGCCGGAGACGAGGAGCGCATCACAGGCGATCTTTCGGATGCTCCTGATATTATTATCAGAACCCAATGTTCCGATGGTCACCTGCCTCAGGGCGCCAAAACCTTTCGTATCGACCGGCAGGCAGTGCGCATGCACGCCTATCTCAAGGGCCATCATTTCCCTCATAAGCTCATCGGGTGGACACTCCCGAGAATCCGCGATCGCCGTGATATTCACGCCCGCACGGCGAAGCTCGCGTGCTACGGTGTATGCTGAATCATTGTTGGTCGCGACAACGACTTGTCGCCCTGGCGCGATCGCATGACGTCGCAGATACTTTAGCGCCGCTCCCGCGAGCATGATCCCCGGCCGATCATTGTTGGAGAAGATCAGCGGTTGCTCGATCGCCCCGGTGGCCAGAATTACCCGTCCGGCGCGCACCAGCCACAGACGCTCACGCGGTCGAAGCGCGCCGCCGCCGGTAGCGGTCTGCGCGAGCGTCACCAAGTCATGATCGTAGTACCCCACGGCCGCGGTTCGTGGAAGCACTCGTACATTCTCGAGGTTTGCCAGCGAGGACGCATCGCCACGGAAGTAATCGTCTTGCTCGACCAGGATAACGCGTTGGCCATCGGCCGCCGCCGTCCTGGCGGCTTTGATGCCCGCCCTGCCACCGCCAACGACGAGCACATCGCAATGCGCGTGCCATGTCTCGTACCGATCCGGGTCCGGACCCGTCGGCGCGCGACCGAACCCGGCGAGTTTACGTATGAAGGGCTCGTACACATGCCAGTTTGGCCACATGAACGTCTTGTTATAAAAGCCAGCCGCAAACACCGAATGCATGAAATCGATCGCCCGTAGCATGTCGAAGGATACGTTCGGCCAACCGGCTTCCGAGGACACCTCCAAACCCGAAGACAGGGGCACGAGCGTCGCCCGCGCGCAAGGGATGGTATGGCTGCCGGAGTGCAGCTGAACGATGGCATTGGGCTCTTCGACTCCGGCAGAGAAAATGCCGCGCGGCCGGTGGAACTTGAAGCTGCGCGACACCACGCGAAAGTTGTTCGCTAGCAGCGCCGAGGCCACCGTGTCGCCTTCGATCCCGCGCACCACTCGGCCGTCGAAGCGGAACTCGACCGGGGCGGCATCGGCCCTGGCTTTTAGACGATAAGGACCGGGCGCCCTCATCGGACCGACTCGATCGACTGACCGGGCTCGCCCATTAGATAGACTTTAAGGATTTCGTGCGTGGTTGTATCGCGCAGCACGTTGAACCAGCGGCCGCAGCCGAAGCTATGCAGCCAGCGCTCGCGATAAGGCCCTTTGGTGTTCTCGCGGTGATACAGATAATGTGTCCATTCCAGATCGGTGGACTTCAGCTCCGGCCGCGTGACATGCGATGGCCCGCCATAGGTGAACTCGGTTTCGTCTCGCGGTCCGCAGTAGGGGCATGGAATGTTAAGCATGGTTCGGCCCCGCGCTTAGTGGGCGACGCCGGACGCGGCGCCTTCATCGACGAGAGCCCCGCGCTCGAAGCGCGCCAGATCGAAGGCGCCGATGAGCGGGTGCGGTTTGTCCTGCACGATGGTCTGGGCCATCGTGTCCCCGCCCGCGGGTATGGCCTTATAGCCACCCGTGCCCCACCCGCAGTTGATGTATAGATTGCGCAACGGCGTGAGGCCCATGATGGGGCTGGTGTCGGGCGTGATGTCCACCGCGCCTGCCCACTGACGCATGATCTTGAGACGGCTCAAGGACGGAAAAAGCTCGAGCACCGCAGCCAGCACCCCGCGCGTGACGGCGAGACTCCCCCGTTGTCGATAGGAGTTGTAAACATCCGCGGCGCCGCCGATTACGATCTCGCCTCGATCGCTCTGGCTCACATAAGCGTGGATCGAACCCGAGATGACGCAAGGATCCAAGATGGGCTTGATGGGTTCGGTCACCATGGCCTGCAGCGTCATCGTGGTGATGGGCAGCGTAAAGCCCGCAAGGCCTGCCAGCACCGAAGACTGGTTGGACACCGACATGCAGACGCGATCGCAATTGATAGCGCCCTGTGAGGTCTCGACCGCCGTGACGCGGTCGCCGGACTTCCGAAAGCCCGTCACTTCGCAGCCCTGAATAAGGTCGACACCATGGGCGCTAGCGCCGCGAGCGAAACCCCAGACGACGGCATCGTGCCGAGAAATGCCCGCCCGCCGCTGGATGAGCCCGCCGAGAATCGGGTACCGCGATTTCATGTTCAGTATCGGGACGAGTTTTCGGATGTCAGCTTCGCTCAGCATTTCCGCATCCACACCATTCATCCGGATCGCATTCGCCCAACGGCGCATGACCTCAAGATCATGCAGAGTGTGGGCGAGGTTGATCTGGCCGCCCTGCCGCAACATGACGTTAAAGTTGAGCTCCCGGCCGAGCCCCTCATACAGTTTTAACGAATGGTCGAAAAAGCTCGAACTAACCGGGTAGAAGTAGTTGGAGCGCGTAACTTGGGTATTGCGGCCCGAGTTGCCCTGTCCGATGTGGCCCCTTTCGAGCAGCGCCACCTGGCGCACCCCATGCTTCTTGGCGAGAAAGTATGCGGTCGCAAGGCCGTGCCCGCCGCCGCCGATAACCACCACATCGTACGAGCGCTGCAAGCCGGGCGTGCGCCAGGCCGGACCCCAGCCGGTGTTGGCTCGTGGCGCAGCCTTAAGCACGTTCAGAAGGGAGTAGCGTTGCATCCGCCTATATACCTGCCCCATTCATCTCACGTGACCAGGTCGCAGCGATTACGGCGAGACGCGGCACGGGCGAACTGAGTAAGGAACGCGCAATACGGCGCACCAAATCCTGTTCAGCGGCCTTGCCAACGAGATATTCGGCAGGGGACTTTCCGTCGATACGCGCCAGCATCAGTGCCGGCAATAGTTCCGCCGCTCGCGCCTCCAATAGCGGGCGCGACTCGAAATCGATGTGCGCGAAGTAGGAATCAGTAAGCTGCGAGAAGCTCTGTAGCAGAGCCGAAAGGCAGTCACGCCGGACCAGCGATTTCAGCAACAGATGATTAAGGCAAAATGCAACATCGAAGGCCGGATCACCATACCATGCGCATTCGGCGTCGAGCAAAACGGGCCCGCGCTCCCCGACCAGAATATTCTTTGGACTTACATCTCCATGCACCAGTGTCAATGATATTGCGGCAGTGCGCGCTGCAAGCGCTTGCAGCCGGTCAGCGAGGTCCGGATGGCGCACCGCGGTCGCCAGCAAGTAAGGTTCAAGGCGCAGCGCGCGAAAGTTTTCAAGAGAATCGAATTCCTTGGCCAGGGCGGGGCGGTTTGAGCTGGCACTCTGCAACTGTGCCAGCAACGTCCCGACCTGCGCAGCTACGGCTGGAATGACTATCCCGTTTAACAACTGGGACTTCCAGACCGGGTATCGCTCTGGAGCCAGAAAGCTCATTGCGAAGAGGCCGGCTTCAGTGTCTTGCGCTAAGGGACACGGCACTGCCTGCGACTGGTGTTTCGCAGCAAAGCACAGCCACCGCCATTCAAAATCATTGCGCGAGAGGGGTGCCTCCCAATCGTCAGCGACTTTGAGTTTCGGCAAAGCGCGTTTGACACAAATACTGCGTCCGGGTAAGTCCACGCGCCAGATCTCGGACGACACACCGCCGCTCAAGGCGTTCCATCGGGCGGTCTCTCCGGGCTTGAGCAGCCCATGTGCTCGCAGAAACTCGTCGAATTGCGCCGGATCTTGCATAGGCGAAGCGCTCCTTAGCCTCTGCCCGCGACCGCACTGAAACCCGCGAATGGCGCGCGGCTGACTTCTTCAATACGTAGCAACTGATTGTATTTCGCAACTGTGCTAGAGGTGCGCAACGATCCGATCTTGATTTGTCCGGCGCCGCTGCCAACAGCCAGGTCGGACATGAATGAATCCTCTGTCTCACCTGAACGGGCAGACACAATGGTGGCGAAGCCGGCTGCCTTCGCTTGAGCTATTACTTCAAGCGTTCCGCTGAGCGTCCCGTTCTGATTGGCTTTTACTAGAATACCGTTGGCGACCCCTTCTCGTATGCCTCGCGCAAGGCGCGACGGATTCGTCGTAAAGAGATCATCGCCTACCAGTTGTACTTGGTCGCCAATCTTCTTCGTTAGTACCCTCCAACTACCCCAATCCTCTTCCCCGAGCCCGTCCTCGATCGAGCTAATAGGAAACTCACGCAACCATGCCGTAAACATGTCTATCATTTGCTCGCTTGTGCATTCACGCCCCTCACGTGTCAGCCTGTATCTCTCGGCACTCGCTTCCAATGTGCTCGCCGCCACGTCAATAGCGATCGCGATGTCTACGCCCGGTCTAAGTCCCGCGTGCTCGATTGACTCGACCATCATTAACAGTGCATCGCGACCACTCTTCAATCCAGGACTCAGCCCGCCCTCGTCCGCAAGTAACGTCGGCAGTCCTCGCTTCCTGACTACCTCGATCGCAGCCGAACGTACCTGCGCGATCAAATGGATGGCGTCCTCGATCGATTCAGCGCACATTGGCATTGCAAGGAAATCCTGCGCGTCCATCCCACCTGAAGCGTGTAAACCGCCGCTTAAAATGTTGGTCATGGGCAATGGCAGCATCGGATTGGACACCTTTGCAAGTTCGGCGATACGCTCAAAGAACTCTTGACCTTGCGATACCGCCACCGCACGAGACACAGCTAGCGAAACGCCTAGCGTCGCATTCGCCCCCAAGCGACTGAGTTGAGGAGTACCATCAAGCTCACGTAGCAACGCGTCGAGTGCAAACTGATCACGTCCATCGCGACCCAGCACACTCTTGGCAATCTCTCCGTTGACATTCGCCACCGCTTTGAGAACACCTAGTCCACCGTAGCGTGCCGGATTGCCATCGCGTAGCTCATGCGCTTCGCTCGCTCCCTTGGATGCTCCCGACGGCACGCTGACGCGGCCGAAACTTCTGTCGGCTAGTCTCACATCGACTTCGATCGTGGGACGGCCGCGCGAATCCAGTATTTGCCGCGCGTGAATCCTTTCTATCTGTGTTTTCATGAACGCAAGGTTTGCCAGCGCGTTTCGAATCGCTTAAAGCGCAAGTTTGTTGCCCCGCACGCTCGTTAGCGTCCTATTTGCGACAATCGGTATTGTCTCCGTAGTAGGTGTATCACTCGCCGACCTGTATACAGGCCAGACTTGGCTCACCATATAAAACCGCCTCGCGCGCCGGCGCTATTGCTAGCACGGCGCGCGTACTCCGGTGGTGAGAGAGAGTTCATATCCGCCGTTCCGATACGCAATGCTGCGCCCAACGCTTTTGTAAAGTAAGTCACTTATTCGAGAACCACTTTTCAACAAGCCGTACCCACATCGATCCGCCCAGAGGGATTAAGTCGTCGTTAAAGTCATAACTCGGGTTGTGCAGCATGCAAGGTCCAGCGCCGTGCCCTCCAGCGCGATGACCACCGTCGCCATTGCCAATCAAGAAATAGCAGCCCGGCTTTTCAAGCAGAAAGAAACTGAAGTCTTCGGCTCCCATTGTGGGTTCGAACTCCTTCACGTTCTGCGCTCCAACCACGTTGTTCAGCAAAGTTCGCACGAAGTTCGACTCCTCCGGATGGTTGATGGTGGGCGGATACAAGCGAGTAAATGTAAACTCGCACGTTGCCTCGAAAGCGTGACACGTCGCCTCGGCGATTCGCCGCATTCTCTGTTCGATCATGTCGAGAACTTCCAGCGTGAAGGTCCTCACCGTACCTTGCAGCTCACAGACCTCAGGCACCACATTGGTGGCCTCGCCAGCGCGGATCATGGTGACCGAAATCACGCCCGCATCAATCGGGCGTTTGTTGCGGGAAATAATCGTCTGGAACGCTTGCACGATTTGACAGGCCACGGGCAGCGGATCGATACCGTTGTGCGGCATCGCCGCGTGCGCGCCCTTACCGCGGATGATGATTCTGAATTCGTTGGCGGAGGCGAATGCCGGTCCGGATTTGAGCGCAAATTGGCCGACGTCCAGGCCGGGCCAGTTATGGATTCCAAAAATGGCCTCCATGGGGAAGCGCTCAAACAGGCCATCCTTGATCATCTCGCGGGCGCCGGCGCCCCCCTCTTCGGCCGGTTGAAAGATCAAATAGACCGTGCCGTCGAATTCGCGATGACGGGAGAGGTATTTCGCCGCGGCGAGCAACATGGCGGTATGACCATCATGTCCGCAGGCGTGCATTTTTCCAGTGTCGACACTGGCGTGTGCGAAGGTGTTGTGCTCCGTCACGGGCAAAGCGTCCATATCCGCGCGTAGACCGAGCGCGCGACGACCGGTTCCATTTTTGACGATGCCGACCACCCCGGTGCGCCCTAAGCCGCGCAGCACAGGGATGCCCCAGCCGGTCAATGTACTGGCAATGAGATCCGACGTCCGCAACTCTTGATAACACAGCTCCGGATGGGCATGAATGTCGCGGCGCAGATTCGCCACTTGCGGTGCATCGGCGCAAATGGATTCGAGCATTTTGGCTGACGTCATAAGTCCTCGTCTCGGTTCGTGCTGGCGGGATACACGATCGGGCTATTTCGAGCGCCGTTCTTTGAGCCAGTCAATTTCGTGGTCGACGTGCCAATCAAGATCCGCCATCGGTAAGGCACCCGGTTTTAGAATCGCGTCATGGAAGTCCTTTAGAGAAAAGTGCGCTCCTAACGCCCGACGCATTCGCTCGCGCATGGCCAGAATCTGCGCATCCCCAAGCTTGTAAGCCAGCGCGTGTCCCGGAATGTCGCACGAGTAGCGCACTGACTCGGTGCGAATTTCCGCCTCCGCCATACCGCTATGCTCTCGCATGTAGTCACGCGCGCGTTCGAGCGACCACCCCAACACGTTCATGCCGGTATCGACGACTAAGCGGCTGGTCAGCAGTGCATCCATCATCAGGCGGCCGTAGCGCTCTTCTGGAAACTCGTACATGCCGATCTCCCCCGCAAAGTTCGCCGCATACTCTGCCCAGCCCTCGACATAGGCATTGACGAAGTTGTACTTGCGAAAGGGATGCAGGGTTTGATTCTCCTGCTGGGTGGCGAAGTGCAAATGATGCCCGGGCATCAGCTCGTGATAGGTCAGCGAAGCGATATTGAACAAAGGCTGTTGCGTCAGATTCGCCGCGTTGAAGAGATACACGCCCCGATCGCGAGCACCAGTGGGTGGATCATAAAATCCGAAGGTCATCGAGCCCTGAAGTGACTCTGGCAACGGCGCAACGCCGTAAGTGGCGTGCGGCCTGATCGAGAACGAGTCGGCGAGGCGCGGTGCGATGCGGTCGAGATAGCGCTGAAACACCGTGGCAACCCCGGCGGCCGAGTCGGCACGCCACTCTGGATCGTTCATGCGATGGGCGAAGAATTCCCGATTGTCTCCGGCGAACCCGAGATCCTTGCGGATCGTCCGCATCGACTGTTGAATCTGCGCCATCCGCTCAAGTCCGCGCGCATGTACTTGCTCAGGCGTCAGCTCCAGTGTCGTATGCAGCTTTACCAGCTCGGCATAAAGGTCCTCACCGCCGGGGTACTGTCCCATCCCAACCTTCTCTGGCGCCTGCTGCAGGTAGGTCTCCGAAAGTCCGGCGAGCGCTCGATCGAATGCGGGCTCGATGCGTGTGCGAATTCGATGCCGGAGCTCA
>Ga0073928_10001207_pt1 | contig 51266 bp, 44 predicted proteins | sample PaiPotPPA55metaG_FD_76969 | JGI IMG/M metagenome (GOLD analysis project Ga0073928, IMG submission 76969) | Iron sulfur acid spring bacterial and archeal communities from Banff, Canada, to study Microbial Dark Matter (Phase II) - Paint Pots PPA... ...
CTGTGGCAGGCGAAATTATCGAGGACGTGCGGGCGCGTTTTCGCCGGATGGTCGAGCTGGGACGCGCCGATGAGAACGACGACTACATCATCTTTCGCTGGCAGTGGTGATCGCGACGTTGGGGGCATGAATCACTGGCCATTTCCCTGTTATTTCCCTGTTATTCCCTGTTCCGGACCCTGCCATTTCGGCAGATGTCATTGTTTATACTCACTTTTCTGCAGATTTTGGCCGTCGCCCCGCCCCCTTTACAGGGATTTACAGGGGGGGAGCCCTGGCACCCCCTGTGGGGTGCACCCCTTGGCGCCAACACCGATAATGGGCTTTCAAACCTGCTTTGGCACGAGGCCGACGTTTCGGTAACGGAGAGGAGGATCATGCTGCACCGAAAGCTCGTCGCGATCGTCACCGGCGCGGCGCACGGGATCGGGCTTGCCATTGCGCAAAGGCTGCTGCGCGAGGGGTGGCGCATCGGCGCGTGGCCGAACGAACCCAAGCCGGATCAGGGTTTTAGATCCGGCAAGTGGCGACTTGCCGCCGCCTCGCAATGACGCCAGATAGCTGTATCTGACGGGAGCATGCTTTCGTGCGACTGAACATCACGAGGTGGGCGTTGGTCTCGGCGGCCTCCACAGTGATTGCCGCTGCCATGCTGCCTGCGCCTGAGCCGGCCGATGCACCGGGGGCGCCGCTTGTCGAGCCCCTGGGCGACAACGAGATCCCCAATCCCGTCCTCGACAACATCTTTGAGATCGGCGGCGACGTCGCGGCGTTCCTGCGGCGGATGGTGCCGTTCTGATTTACTTGAACAGCAGCGATTTGATGATGATCGGCACCACGTTGGTGAGCTCGATCAGGCTGCCGATGTCGACGTAGTCGAAAGCCTTGAGCTGCACGCCGTCGACGGCGATCACGTCGGCATGCGGCGCGATCTCGTGCAGGATGATGCGGCCGATGCTCTTGCCGACATCGCCGTCGATCAGCAGAACCAGGGGCCAGCGCTCCGCAAGCGTGCGCGGTAGCGCCGCGCAGATGCCGGCTGCGACCGCGTGCAGGCGCCCGTGGGAGGGATCCCCCTGCCACGGAAATGCGAGCGCAACCGGGCTTTCCCCTTCGGTGAAATCCGCCCTTGCGAGCGCGGCGCGGAGCTCGGCAGCAACTGCACCGGGGCTGATTTCGCCGTTCAAGGGGAAGCTGCACGCCAGCACCGGAAGGTTTTGCAGGGGCAGCTTACCCGGATCGGCGATGAGGATGGTGTTGCCGCTGATCTGCACCGAGAATTGCGCCGCTCCGATCACAGTGGCGCGGATCCCCTGGCCGGGATCCCACACCGGCGCAAGATCGCGCCGGTGCGCAAGCGAGTGGCGCAGCTGTTCCGCAAGATCGCCGCCGAGATCGCCGAATCGGCGGGTTTCACGCTTGTAAAGATATTCGGCTACACCGCCGGAAAACGTCAGCGCGTCGACGCCCTTGTTGGCAAGCTCGGCTGGCCAGGGATCGGTCACCAGCAGGCGCCGTGCGAGCTCGCCGGGCTGCCGCAGATCGATCAACCCCATGATCATGCGTGCCATGCGTGCGGCAATCCGCTTGCGATCCGCCGCAGGGAGCGGCTGGCCCGAGTGCAGCTCGATGCCGAGCGCCTGCGCGATCTCCTGCGCCGGAGGCTCGATGCGCGTCAGTCCTTCGTGCTCCTCCTCGACCACGAGGCGGCCGCCGACGGCAACGGCGCAGGTAGCGAGAATGCGACCCTTCTCGATCAGCGCAAATTTCGTAGTACCGCCGCCGATATCGACGTTGAGAACGGTGGCGCCGTGTCCGCGCGAGAGCGCAATCGCACCGGAGCCATGTGCGGCCATCTGGCATTCCATGTGGTGCCCGGCCGAGGCGCAGACGAACTTGCCCGCTTCCTCCGAGAACAGGTCGGCTATGGCGCGGGCGTTGCGCCGCTTGAGCGCTTCTCCGGTCAGGACGACCGCGCCGCTGTCGACCTTCTCGCGCTCGATTCCCGCGTAGGCATAACAACCGCCGATAAAGCCCGAGAGCTCATCCACATCGATGGTGTAGTCGGAGCGATAGGGGGTGAGCAGGATCGGCGACTGCCAAAGAATCTTGCGCTCGACCACCACGAATCGGCTCGACAGCGCGGCCGCGAGCCGCTGCAGGTGAACGCGCGCGAACATCAGGTGCGAGGTGGAGGAGCCGATATCGATGCCCACCGTGATCAGCTCGACGTTGTCGGCGGCCCAGGCGACCTCGTTGATGGCCGCATCTTCCGCGCTGACGTGCAGGTGCTCGAACTCCAGATCGTGCATGGGCGTGCGCTTGCGTTATTGGGCTCGTCGACAAGTCGGCGCAGCCGGCTTGTCGACGTCGCGGAATGACAACGAGTGAGCGATAGCTCAGAGCGCAGGCTGGACGTAAGGCCGCTCGTCGATGAACTTGGCCATGCCGGATTTGACCCCGTGCTTGGCGAGCTCCTCCAGGTAGATCCTGTGGATGCGCGGGTCCTGATGCTCGTACTCGATCTGGCAGCCGCCGTCCTTGACGCTCACATCCATGCCGGTGAAGACGCGGCGCTTGTCGGTGGTGAAGGGGTAACGCAGGCTGCCGAAGGCGATGGCGAGATAGCGTGCGGGCTCGCCCGCGGTGTTGAAATGCTGGTGAAACATCTGGTCGGGCGGCGCGAACACCCAGCCGTGTTTCCAGTCGATGCGCACGAAATCCTTGTCCTCCTCGTACCACAGGAGCGAGAAGCCATGCCCGGTCACCGCGAAGACGTGGAAATCGGGGCCGTGCCGATGCGCCTTCTTGTAGGTGCCGACCAGCATCTGGGAGGTGTGCGCATGCATGGTGCCGTCGGCGAGGATGAACATCATGTTCGAGCCGCCAGCGCCCCGCTCTGCCCACGCCTTGAGCTCGAAGCCGGCGAGATCGGGAACGAAATTGGTCTCCCACATGTTGCGGCCGGGGCGCACCGGGATGAACTCGCCTTCACCGCTGAAATACTTGGCCGCGCCCTGGCGTTCCGGAAAATCGAAGGCGTTGTCGAACACGAATGAATCGCTGTGGAAAAGATTGAGCATCATGGCGAGATTGTTGGTCGAGGCGAGCCTTGCACGCTCGCGCCCGCTCGAATTGAAGTGCTGATAACGGGCGTTGAGCGGCAGAGCGAAAAGGCTCTTAGGGCCCCATTCGAAGCTGTGCTTGCGCCTGTCGCTCGTCTCGATGGTGGTATTGCCGTGCCCGGACAGCACGTACACGACCTCCTCGAACAGGTGCTTCTGCGGCGAGGATTTTGCCCCCGGAGCAAGGTCAAGCACGAAGATCGAGACGAAGTCGCCGCGGCCCTTGACGTGCACGATCCCGCCATCGGTGTCGAAGCGTGCCCAGGGCGCGGTGGGTACGGTGAGGAGATCGACCCCGAAGTCCTCGGTGATGGGAACGCCTTCGTTCATCGCCCAGCTGGCATAGGGGTCGAGCAGCATCTTGGGGTGGGGGAGGTCCGTGACGGGCTTGTTCATGGGGCACCTGCGGCGAAGGTCTTCGTCTCGCGTAGCATGAGCGAGCTCATGCGGGCTAGTGCCACCATAATGCCCGCCCTTGTGCCGGGCATCCACGTCTGGTTCTGTGCCGCAAGACGTGGATGGCCGGAACAACCTCCGGATCAAGTTGGGGGCGGCCATGACGCGTGGGAAGCGTATCCATGGCCAAATTGCAGTTGTCGTTCGCGTGCGGTCTCTACGACCGCATGCAGGCGCTCTATACCGGCGAGGTCCAGCCGGACGGCATCGAGCTCAATTTCATTGCCATCGATCAGCCGCGGCCGATCTTCGACCGCATGTCGGGCGGCGAGGAGTTCGATGTTGCGGAATATTCCAGCTCGGAATTCGTCCAACGCTTCGCCAACAAGCAATGCCCCTTCGTCGCGCTTCCGGTCTTTCCCTCCCGCGCCTTCCGCCATGGCTTCATTGCGATTCACCGCAAGTCCGGCATCAGCAAGCCGAAGGACCTGGAAGGCAAGCGGGTGGGCGTGCCGCTCCTCACCATGACCGCGGCGATCTACATCAACGGCCTGCTCCAGCATGAATACGGCGTCGACCTCGGCAAGATTCAATGGGTGCAGGGCGCCATGAACACCGGGGGCGCCCACGGCAGTCCCACCGTGCTGCCGTTGCTCAAGCCGGTGTCGATCGAGCAGAACCGGTCCAACAAATCCATGAGCGAGCTGATCGAGGAGCGCGCGGTCGATGCCACCTTGGGAACGAGCCTGCCGGAGGCCGTACGCAGCAACCCCGATGTGGTGCGCCTGTTTCCCGACTATGTGGAGCTGGAGAAGGACTACTACCGGCGCACCAGGATCTATCCAATCATGCATCTGGTCGCGATCCGCAAGCAGGTCTATGAGCGCTATCCGTTTGTAGCGACGAGCCTCTACAAGGCGTTCTGCGAGTCGAAGAGGATCGCGCTGGAGAAGATGCTCAACCTGCGGGCGCTGCGCTACATGACGCCGTTTCTGATGCGCGATGTCGACGAGATCTACGAGCTGTTCGACGGCGATCCCTGGCCCTACGGGGTCGAGGCGAACCGGCCGACGCTGGAAGCCTTCGTCACCTATCTGCAGGACCAGTCCTTGATTGCCGCACCCGTGCCGGTGGACGATCTCTTCGTTCCTACCTATCAGGGCTGAAGCATGAGCACGTTAAGCACGCTCGTTCGGGATCTCGTGATCGCCAACCGCATCCTGGCGCGCGAGGACGTGGTTGACGCGTACGGCCATGTGAGCGTGCGCAATCCTGAAAACCCGCGGCAATTTTTTCTCTCGCGCTCGGTCGCGCCGGAGCTGGTCGAGCCCGAAGATGTCGTCGAGCTCGGTCTTGACGGGCAGCCGGTGCGCGAGGAAAAGCGCGCGCTCTATCTGGAGCGGTTCATTCACGCCGCCATATTCGAAGCGCGTCCCGAGATCAATGCGGTCGTGCATGCCCATGCGGAGGATATCCTGCCGTTTGGAGTAGCGCAGGAGACAGCGCTGCGTCCGGTCATTCATTCCGGCAGCTTCATCGGAGCGCACGTGCCGGTGTGGGACATCGCGGACAAGTTCGGCGACACCAATCTCCTGGTAACCAACATGGAGCAGGGGCGCGACCTCGCCCGATGCCTCGGTGCGAACAATGTCGCGCTGATGCGGGGGCACGGGTTCGCGTCCGCCGGGCGCTCGTTGATCGAGGTGGTGCGGATGTCGGTCTATCTGCCGCGCAACGCGCGTGCGCTGCTGCGCGCCAGGCAGCTGGGCGGCGAGGTCAAATATCTCTCGCAAGGCGAGATCGATGCCCGCAATCGCGGCTACAGTCCCTACTCGTCGGAAACCTGGCGGGCGTGGGAATATTGGGCCAACAAAGCCGGCTGTAGCCACATGCTGAGCAAGCCCGCAGCCCCACATGCGCACGAACAGAAGAAGACGTAAGCTCGTCCAGGGAGGCTTGCATGCCTGCGGAAGCGCTTGAAAGCTATCTGTCGGGGCGCTGGCAGCGCGGCGAAGGTGCCGAGACGCGGCTCTCCGATCCGGTCAAAGGCGACGAGCTTGCGACCGTATCGGCCAAGGGCCTCGACCTTGCCGGCGCGCTCGCGCATGGGCGCCGGAACGGGCAGGGCAGCTTGCGCGGCATGAGCTATGGGCAGCGCGCAAAGCTCCTTGGCGCAGTAGCCGATGTGCTCGTTGCAAACCGCGCCCGCTACGAGGAGATCGCAATCGCGAATTCCGGAAACACCAAGAGCGATGCGGCAATCGATATCGACGGCGGCATCGGAACGCTGAAATATTACGCCCGGCTCGGCTCCGGTCTGGGCGACGCGCGCATGCTGCTGGACGAAAAGCCGGTACGGCTTGCAAAAGCCGAGAACTACCAGGCCATTCACCTGCTCCTGCCGCGTCGCGGTGTTGCCGTCCACATCAACGCGTTCAATTTCCCGAGCTGGGGGCTGTGGGAGAAGGCCGCCGTGTCGCTGCTTGCGGGCGTGCCCGTAGTTGCCAAGCCCGCCTCGGCAACGGCGCTGCTTGCCCATGCCATGGTCAAGGACGTGATCGCGGCCAAGGCGCTCCCCGAAGGCGCGCTGAGCCTCATCTGCGGCTCGGCCGGCGATCTCCTCTCGGCGCTCGACTCGGAGGATGTGGTTGCCTTCACGGGCTCGGCCGACACGGCGGTGCGCGTGCGCGGCAATCCCAACGTGATCGCGAAGAACGTGCCGGTGAACATCGAGGCCGACAGCATCAATGCGGCGCTGCTGGCACCGGGCGCTTCGACGGGAAGCGTCGCCTACGACGCATTCCTGCGCGAAGTCGTGCGCGAGATGACGGTCAAAGCGGGACAGAAGTGCACCGCCATCCGCCGCATCTTTGTGCCAAGCGAGCAGGCCGATGCTGTGACCGACGCGCTTGCGGACAAGCTCAATGCGATCAAGGTGGGCGATCCGCGGGATACCGAGACGCGCATGGGCCCGCTGGTCACGCGCGCGCAGCAGAAGACTGCGCTCGACGGAGTGCGGCGGCTGGCGGCTGAAACGTCAATTGTCTGCGGCGGGGATACGGCGCAGCTTCCCGGCATCGACGCGCAGAAATCGGCATTCGTCGCTCCCACGCTGATGCGGGCGAGGGAAGGAGCGACGGCAAACGCCGTCCACGAAGTCGAGATATTCGGCCCGGCAGCGACCGTGGTGCCGTATCGCGACCTGGAGGACGCCTGCGCGCTCGTTGCGCGGGGAGGGGGCTCGCTGGTCGCTTCCGTCTATGGGGAGGACAAGGGCTTCCTCATGCGCATGGTCGCCGAGCTCGGCCCCGGCCATGGCCGTATCCTCGCCGTCGATTCCGCCATTGCGACCGCCCATACCGGGCATGGCATTGTCATGCCCCAGTGCAATCACGGCGGCCCCGGTCGAGCGGGCGCCGGCGAGGAGCTGGGCGGCGCCTACGGGCTGCGCTTCTACCACCAACGCCTTGCGGTGCAGGGTTCGAGCGAACTTTTGGCCGGCGTGCAGGCGCAGGCGGCAAGCGTGCACTGAGCGCGCGCCAGTGTTCAAAATCTGTCACCTAACCATGCTCGGCGCGAAGTGTGGCGCACGTGGAGGATTTCAATCGTATGATCGATGATCCGGTTAGAAGATTTTATACCTCTATCTTCTGACGACTCTCACGCGTATCGCGGGATCATCCGTTCGCTGTGATGCTTCGAGATAGTCTGCAATAAATTGGACACCAGCGTAAATTGCTTTCACGACATTGGCGGCGCCCCTCGGATTTCGCCGTAGGGGGGACAGCAGGTTAATGAAATTGTCTTCATCGGAAGAAAGAACGGTACATAGCTTCGTCGAGCGCCATGGGCTGTGGAGCGAGGAGCAGTTCCAGGCCGCGGCCGCAGCCGAGAAATCGATCGAGGAGCGCGGGCTCGAAGTCGTGCGCCTGTCGTTTCCCGACCAGCACGGAATCCTGCGCGGCAAGACCGTGATGGCGGGCGAGGCAGCGCGGCTCATGCGCAACGGCTGCTCCATCACCACGACGCTGCTTGCCAAGGACACCGCACACAAGACCGTATTTCCCGTATTCACTCCGGGCGGCGGCTTCGGCATGCCGGAGATGGAAGGAGCGGGCGACTTCCTGATGATCGCGGACCCCACCACGTATTGCGTGCTGCCGTGGGCGCCGCGGACGGGCTGGGTGCTTTGCGACATGTATTTCGCCAATGGGGCGGCGGTGCCGTTCTCTACCCGCAATCTCTACCGACGTATTTTGGCGAGGCTGGCGGAGGCGGGCTTCGAGTACCGCGCCGGTCTGGAGGTCGAATTCCATATCTTCAAGCTCGACGATGCACGGCTGCGACCCGCGGACGCCACCTGGCCAGGCGAGGCACCAGAAGTGAGCTTGATCTCGCAGGGCTACCAGTATCTCACGGAGACGCGCTTCGATCAGATCGAGCCGATCCTGGAAATCGTGCGGCGGAACATCGCCGCGCTCGGGCTGCCGCTGCGCTCGGTCGAGGTCGAGCTCGGCCCCAGCCAATGCGAGTTCACCTTGCAGCCGCAGCGAGGGCTTGCACCCGCTGACACGATGATCCTGTTCCGCAGCGCAGTGAAACAGATCTGCCGCAGGCACGGCTATCACGCGAGCTTCATGTGCAGGCCCAAGGTGGCGAATGTCATGTCGAGCGGCTGGCATCTGCACCAGTCCCTGATCGAGCGGCGCACCAACGCCAACGCCTTTGCATCAGTCGATCAGGAGCTCCTCTCCGGTACGGGGCGAAACTTCCTGGCGGGGCTCCTTGCGCATGCGCGCGCGGCCGCCGCCTTCACCACGCCGACGATCAACGGCTACAAACGCTACCGCAGCTATTCGCTTGCGCCGGACCGCGCGAGCTGGGGCCGCGACAATCGGGGCGTCATGATCCGGGTGCTGGGCGCCTGCGAGGCATCGGCAAGGCTTGAAAACCGGGTCGGCGAACCCGCGGCCAATCCGTATCTCTACATGTCCTCACAAATCATTACCGGGCTGGACGGGATGAGACGCGCGCTGGAACCGGGCCCGTCGGCGGATACGCCGTACGAGACAGATGCGCCCTATCTGCCCAAGAGTCTCGAAGAGGCGCTACGGGCGTTACGGGACGACAAGTGTCTGTCCGACGGTTTCGGAGGTGAGTTCATCGACTACTATCTGCGCATCAAGGAAGCAGAGGTCGCGCGCTACCAATCCGAGGTCACGGAATGGGAGCAGCGGGAATATTTCGAGCTGTTTTAGTGAGCGAGCGTACCGCCTTCGTCACCGGCGCCTCATACGGGGTCGGCGCAGCGACCGCTCTGGCGCTGGCGCAGGCCGGGTTCACAATCGCCATCTCGGCAACGCGTGGGGAAAATCTCAAATCCACCTTGACGTCAATCGAGGCGAGTGGCGCGCAAGCGCTGCCGATCGTTCTCGACCTGCGTTCGCAGTCCGGCATCCTCGAAAGCGTGAAACAGATCACGGCTCGTTTCGAGCACCTCGACCTCCTGGTGAACAACGCGGCAGGCGACCTGCGCAAGCCCGCCCTCGATGTGACCTGGGAGGAATGGGACGAGCTCGTGGCGATCAACCTGCGCGGGGCGTTCTTTCTGTCGCAACACTTCGCCCGCCACTGCATTGCTGCGGGCCGAGCGGGCGCGATCGTCAACATCGCCTCGGTGCATGGCCTCCTCGGCGCCGCCGAGCGCTCCGTATATGGCATATCGAAGGGCGGCCTGATCCAGATGACGCGCATGCTTGCAGCCGAATGGGCCGAGCATGGGATACGCGTCAACGCGGTCGCGCCCGGCCGGCTCGAAACGGCGTCACCCTCGCGCGCGGCCCGAACCGGCGATCCCGAATATCTCAAAGCGATGCGCGCGCGCATCCCGCTCCAGCGGCTGGCTACCGCCGAGGAGGTCGCCGCTGCGGTGTGCTACCTCGCGAGCCCGCAGGCGAACGCGATCACCGGGCAGGTGCTGGTGCTCGACGGCGGCATGAGCATCGTTTGAGGGCGAGCGCTCAATCTGTAGGGCGGGTTAGCGAGCCAAGGCGGCTCAAACCGACTTGGCTCGCGTAACCCGCCGCGTCCCGGCGGATTACGCTCGCGGTACTGGCTGCGGCCAGTACCGCTACGCTAATCCGCCCCTACGATAATCGAGCGAGGCTACCAGCCGCGCGGCTCGGAGCGCAGCGACGCAATCGCATCGAGCGCGCTCACGAGCTGGCGCAAGCTCACGGCTTCGAGCGCCAGCACGGGCGCACGCGGCTCGCCGCAATCGCGGCCCATGACGCGCATGGCGGCCTTGAAGCCGGCAACGCCGCCGCCCTTCATGGCTTGACGCAAGGCAGCGAGCTGCTCCTGTACCGGGCGCGCCTCGAACAGCTTCTCAGCCCGGCACAGCTCATAAAGCTCGCGTACCATCCGCGGCGCCATTGCGGCGAGGGAAGAGAACATGCCGGTAGCGCCAATGGCCGCCGCGGAGACCATCAGCTCGGTGCCGCTGATGAGCTGGAAGCCTGGCCGCAGCCGCGGGGCCTCGGTCATCAGCTGGATCATGAACTGCCAGTCGAGGCCGAGATCGACCACTCCGGCGAAATTGGGGACTTTCGCAATGAGCTCGCGGCATAGACCCGCAGTGATCCTCGTCCCTTGCATCTCATCGGGCGCGTTACAGACAAAGAACGGAAGCTCGGTCGCGGCCCCGATCGCAACGAAGTGCTCGATCAGCATCGCGTGAGGCGGCGTCCAGTAATAGGGCGTGGTCGCGATCACGCCGGCTGCGCCGGCCTCTTGCGCGTGTCCCGCGAGCGCCGCGGCATTGGCGCTGCCGCTCTCGCTCACATGGGCAATGACAGGTACGCGCCCTTTCGTGCGCGCAATGGCAAATTCGAGCACATCGCGGCGCTCGCGATCGGTGAGGCTGACGGATTCGCCAATATGCATGGGGAGCGCCAACGACTGCGCGCCGCTGGCGAGGTGGAAATCGAGCAGCCTGCCGTAGATCTCGAAGGCGATGTCGCCCTCGCGGGTGAAAGGCGTCACCGGCGTGTGCACAAGGCCTGGTGTGAGAACCGCCATTGCAGCACGCTTGCCGATCACCAGCCGTGCGGCTCGCTATCGAAGATGCCGAGCCGCTCAAGCTCGCTGCGGACGTGCGATTGACGTTCCTTGCTCGCGGTCGGCAACGGCGGCCTGGTCGGTCCGACCGGCCGTCCCATCATCACCATGCCGCCCTTGAGCGAGGACGGATATTGGTCGCGGAACAGCAGCCACAACCATGAGACCTTGTATTGCAGCTCGCGTGCGCGCGGCCAGTCGCCCTGCATGCAGGCGTCATAGAGCTGCGAGCACAAGTTCGGACAGATCGAGCCGGCAGCGGAGTAGGACCCGACACCTCCAAGCGGAATGGAGGGCAGCAGATATTCAATGCCGGTCAACAGCGCAAAGTGCGGCCGGACCGCAAGGGCTGCGCGCGATATCTCCAGAAACTTCTCGCTATTGAAGCTTGCCTCCTTCACGCCGATGAAATTAGGCAGGCGCTCGATCAAGCGCGACATCAGCTCGCCGGTAATCTCCACGCCGGCGAGATAGCTCGGCGAGTTGTAGGAGATGACGGGCAAATCGATCGTGCCGCAAAGCCGAACGAAATAGGCCTCGATCGCCGCGAGCGAAGGCGTCCAGAAATAGGGCGTGATGGCGAGTATGCCGTCGGCGCCGATTTTCTGAGCATGGCGCGCAAGCTCCATCGTGTCCCCGACGGCAAGCGCGCTGACATGGATGGTGACGGGAATCCGGCCGTCCACCACGCGAACTGCGGCTTCGGCAAACCGCTTGCGCTCGGCAATGGTCAGGCTGAGCGATTCGCCTTTGTGATGCGGCCACGAGATGGCCGTCGCTCCGGCGCGGACATGGAAATCCAGGAGCCGTTCGAAAGTCGGCAGATCGAGGCTGAAATCGTCCTTGAACGGCGTGACGGGGCTTTGCATGACGCCCCGGAATCTGGCCGATACCGTCATGCCTCGGCAACGCAGTCAAGCTTGCGCAGACCGCGTACACTTGTCTGCGCCGGCCGGGCATCCACGTCTTTCATGTGGCAGCAAAGGCGTGGATGGCACCAGAACTCGGGCTTGCCCAGGTTCTGGCATTATTTAGGAGGCGATAGTCGGCTAATCCCGGCTATCGCTGACAAGCCCGGCCATGACGAGCTCAAGCTCATAGCAAAATGCTTAGTTGCAGCTCGGGTACATGGCCGCGAGCTCGCGCCCGCTGAGATACATCATGCGCGGAGTGAGGCCGCCACGCTCCTTGATCCAGCTGCGCACCCGTTCCGGATAGATGTCCATCAGCAGCTTCGTGGCAGCTTTGCTGGTCACCGGGCGTCCGTTCTCGCCGGGGTTCCAGGCCGCATGGAAACCAAGCTTGGCCCGCGGGGTGACGCAGATGCGCTCCTGCGGGATGACCCCGAGCACCATGGTGCAGGCGGAAAAGCACGGACCATCGATGACGACGCGTTCGCCGGAGTCCTTCAAAGCCGTGAGGTGCTCGAGGTAGGGCCCGATCTGGCCCCCCGGATCGGCAACGATTCGGACGGTCGCCTGTGCAGTGGTCATCGCCAGCGCCGCCATCACGGCGCCGGCCAGAGCCGCAGCAATTCGCATGCTTTTCCCCCACCCCTTTGAACCACGGCGCTCGCGTTTTCCCCGAACGAGCGCCGCCCCGCGCGAATATCTGAAAACAAAATGTGTGGTAAATAAGGAACGGCTTAGGCCCTGCTTAGCCCCACAGCGCCTTGGCGGGGGGATAGACGAGGCTTCCCTCATACCGGAGCCCATCCGGCCGATCGCGCGCGAGCAGAAGCGGTCCATCGAGATCCGCCACGGCGGCATGTTGCGCCACGAGCAGGGCAGGGGCCATCGCGAGCGATGTCGCGACCATGCATCCCACCATCAGCGTCAGGCCAAGCCGCTCGGTTTCCCTGGCCATTGCGAGTGCTTCGGTCAGCCCGCCCGCCTTGTCGAGCTTGACGTTGATGGCGTCATACTTGCCGATCAGCGGGGGTAGCGAGGCCTTCGCGTGGGCGCTTTCGTCGGCACACACGGCAATCGGCCGCGCTGTACGCTCGAGCGCATCGTCTCGATCCGCCGGCAAGGGCTGCTCGACCAAGGTCACGCCGGCCTCCGCGCAGGCGTCGAGGTTCTGCTCCAGATCATCTGGCGTCCAGCCTTCATTGGCATCGACAATCAGCTTCGCGCGCGGCGCTGCATGGCGCACGGCGGCAATTCGCTCCGGATCCCCAGGAGCGCCCAACTTGATCTTGAGCAGCGGGCGGTGGGACGCTGCCGCGGCCCGTTGCGCCATCTCTTGCGAGGTGCCGAGCGAGATCGTGTAGGCCGTGAGCAACGGCTTCGGCGGCCCTTCGCCGAGAAGCTCATGGACGCGCCGGCCCCCACACTTGGCCTCCAAATCCCAGAACGCGCAGTCAAGGGCATTGCGCGCTGCCCCCGCGGGCATCGCGCTCTGCAGGCCCATCCGATCGAGGCCGCGCGCCAGCTCGGCGGCCATCGCCTTGATCGCCTCCGCCACGCCGGCGACGGTGTCGCCATAGCGAGCATAGGGAACGCACTCGCCGCGCCCGCGATGATCCCCACGCGCTAATTCAGCCACCACCACCACTGCTTCGCTCTTGGTGCCACGGCTGATGACGAATGATCCCGCAATCGGCCAGCGCTCGGTACGAACCGACAAATTCAGGACAGGTCGGCTCATCGCCGGCCTGCTGGACTCTGAGATTTACTCGAAGCGGCCGGCTGCGTGAGCGAGCAGGGTGTACACCTTGCCGGTTTCCGACGTGAGATAGGTGCGGGCCACGACCTGGCCTCGGTCGTCGCGCGAGACCTCCTCGAGCAGCCGCTCGAACTCGCCGATGTAACGATCCACGGTCCGGGTGAAGTCGCGATCGCTGCGATATTTCTTGCGAATCTCCTCGAAGGCTCGCTGGCCCTGCGGCGTATAGAGCTTGCGCGAGAAAACGTTGCGCTCACCGCGATTGTAGCGCTCCCAGAGCTCAGCGGCAGCATCGTGGTCGATCATGCGCGCAATGTCGACCGCAAGCGAATCCAGGGAATCGATCGTGCTGCGCTCGGCACGCGGGTCCTCGTGCGGGGGCTCGCGCAGCGCCGGCTCGGCAGGCTCCGCCTCCTGCGAGGCCCGCGTGAGCAGCTCGGAAAGCCAGCCGGCGCGTCCTCCCGCCGTTGGCGCAGGACTGACAGGGGGTGCTTCCGTGCGGCGGGTCGCGATCGGCGGCGCAGCCATGCCGGTGATGTCCGCGCGTTCGCGTTGCCGGGGCGGCTCAGACCGCGGGCCGCCATTGGTGAGCACCATGTCCTCCTGCACCGCCCGCCGAGAGGCTACAGTCGCGGGCTCGGCGCGCCGCATGGCGGGCTCGATCGCATCCATCCCTCGGCCGTGGCGGGCGACGATGCGGTTGAGCTCAGCCAGCGCCTCGATCTGATCGACGATCACGCGGCGCATCTGGGCGGCGCTGTCCGCGGTTTCCTGCGGCAGCTCGAGCACGCCTCTGCGCAGCTCGGTGCGCGTGGTCTCGAGCTCATGCTGCATTTCCGAAGCCATGCTCTTCAGGCCCTGCAGCACGTCGGCGAAACGCTGGGCCGCCTGCGCAAACATCGCGTTCGATTCGGCGGTGGCGTCCTGATAGATCGCCTGGAGGGCCTCTCCCGTGCGCGCGCGCTCCTCCTCGGCATTGCTGCGGATCGATTCGAAGCTCTCGGCGATGGCCCGAGCCCCGCCTGTGGTCGCATCGGCAGTGAGACGGGCAATCTCGCGTGCGCGCTCGGTCGCTCCTTCCAGCGATTCGTCGAGCACGCTGGCGAAGCGCGTGAGCCGCTGCTCGAGATCGTTGCTCTTCTCCTCGAGAGTCGCGATCAGTTGCTGCAGTGAATTTCGCCGCTCCGTGATTGCCCCCTCGGTGCGCCGATTGCTGGTGTCGATCAGCGCTACGGCCTCCGCCAGCGAACGGCCGTGGGAGTCGAACTGGGTCGCAAGCTGCGTGAGGTCCGAGATGGTTTGTGCCGCCATGGTCTGGAAGCCGGTGATGTTGCGCTCGACTTCGCTGTTTGCGGTGCCGGTCTTTTGCGCGACGTCGTTCATGGCGCCGACGAAATCGGCCACGCGCGTGACCAGCGTGCTTTCGATCTCGCTCATGTTCTCATGCGCGCCGCTCAAGACCTCCTGCAGCAGAATGTTGGCCTCGCGCAGGCGCTCGAACAGCGCGGTGGTGTCCGAGCGCAGCATGTTCTGAGTCTCCAGAATCTCCGAGACGGCTGCGGACGCGCTCTGCTTGGATTGCTCGACCGCGGACTGCGTGGAGTCCTGGAGCTCGCGCAGCGTGCGCGCGATCGTCTTCGAGGCACCTTGCGTGGCCATCTCCGCGGTCTCGCGCAGCTCCTTGACCGATCGCGCGACGGCCTCGCTCGTCGTCTGAGCCGCCGTGCTGTGATCGCTCTGAAGCTGCTGTAGCGACTGACTGACCGCTCCCGTCGCCGCATGGCTCGCTTCGTTGATGAGGCGCGCAATCTGCTCGCTGTTGTCCATCATGGTCTGGGTGAAGGTGAAGCCTTTGGCCTCGATCGCCTTGACCGCGTGCTCGGTAACCCGGCCCACCTCGACCGCGAACTCCTGGCTCTTCGCAGTCAGCGCGCCGAGCAGCCCGCTCGACTTGTCATCGATGATGCGGGTCATCTCGCTGGCGCGTTGACTGACGGCGGTTGAAATCTCGTCGGCCTTGCCGACGAAATTTCGCGCCACCTCGGCGCTCAGCGCAAGCAGCGTGCGCTCCACGTCGCCGGCGTTCTGCTTGAGAACGTTGCTCACGCCGGTTGACATTCCAGTCATCACGCGCTCGGCATCGTGCGCGCTCGATCGGATTGCAGCCGTCGTATTGGCGGTCACTTGGCTGAGCAATCGCTCGGCGTCGCCGGCCTCGGTCTTGATAGCCTCGCTCAGCTGCTGGAGCCGGGTGCCGATGAGGTTGGAAGCAGAGTGGCTCAAGTTTCCGATCGCGCGCTCGCTTTCCGCAGCGCTGGTCTTGATCAGGATGCTGAACTGCTCCACCCGAGTGCCGAGCGCCTGCGTCGTTGAGCTGGTCAGTTGCTCCAGCGCTTGCGCGGCCTCGCCGGCACTGCTCTTGATCGCGCCGCTGAGATGCTCGGTGCGAGCGGCCAGGAGCTCTGCGGCCGACTGGCTGCGCGTCTCAATCTCCCTGGTCACCGCCTCGGCGCGTCCGACCAGCAGTTCCTCAAACCGGCCAATGCGCGTATCGAGGTCGTTGGCCACTTCCGTGGCGTGCACACCGAGGGCCTTGTCGATGTCGTCGATCTTCTCGCCGATGCTTTCTGCGAGCTTGGCGCCCCGCACGTTGATGACGTTGGTTACGTCCGCGATGCGCTTGTCGAGCGCGCCGACCACCTCCTTGCCGCCCTCGGCCATGGTCTTGGCGATGTCCATCACCCGCGATCCGAGCGCTTCGCTCAGTGTCTGTGCCCGGACATCGAGGGAATCGCGGAAGCGTGCGAACTGCTGATCAAGGCTCGCGGTGACCTCCGCCGACTTGGTGGTCACGCGGGTATCGAAATTATCCAGGTAATCGCGCATTGCGGCTGAGACCTCCTGGGTACGCTCACCCAGGCGTTCCACCATCTCGCCGCCATAAGTCTTCACCGTCCGATCGAACTCGGCCAGATGACGCGTGATAAGATTCCCCAGCGTGGTGGAGTCGCGCGCGATCCGTTCCGCCAGCTCGGAGCCGCCGTGATTGAACATGTCCTCGAAGGATTGCAGCCGTGCGGCGATCATCTCGCGCACCGCATCACCCCGATTGCCGATCATATCGCCAATGGAATCCACGCTCTCGCGCAGCTCGTCGCTCACCCGCTGACTGCGCTGCAGGATGGTCTCGGTAATGCGCGCGCCGGTCTGCTCGAGCTTGGATACGACGTCGCCACCGCGCAGACTGAGGTCAAGAACGAGCGAGTCGCCGGTGTTCTTGAGCGTCGTATTCACCTCCTCGATGCGGCCCGAAATGGTCTCGGCAAGCTGATTGCCGGTCTCGATCGCAAGGTCCGTCATCTCCTGCGAGCGATTGGTCATCATATCCAGTACCGCTGCGGACTTCTGGGCGAAGCCCTCGGTGATGCGCTCGAGCCGCACCGACATCATGTGCTGAAGGTTGGCGGTGATCTCAGTGAACTCATCGCCGATGTGATCGGTCTTGAAGTTGAGCGTGGAGGTCAAACGGTCGCTCGCGGCTGCAATCGCCTGCGAGGTTTCCCGGCTGGTCGTCTCGAGCCGGTCGAGCAGGTCGCCTCCGCGTTCGCCCAGCGTCTGGATCATTGTATCGCCGGCATGGCCGAGAGCGCGCGTGATGTGCTCGGCCTTCTCGGCCAAGGTATGCGTGATCCGCCGCGACGCCTCGTTGACCTGCTCGGAGACGAGCTCGCTGATCTGCGAGACGTCGTGACCGAGATCGAGATGAACGCTGTTGATCGCCTCGCGAATTTGCGCGGCCTGACCGACAAGCGTGTCGCGCTGACTGCCCAGATCCTGCAGCAGCGCGCGAATGCGCACCTCGTTGTCGTTGTAGGCGTGTTCGAGCGCCGATACCTCGTTGGCCACCAGCGCTTCGAGCTCGGCGGCCCGCGCCAGCGCGCGTTCGACACCGTCCCCCATGGCGGCGACTTCGCGGCGGATCGCCTGGCCGACGGTGACGATCGACTCTCGCGCAATCGTTTCCGGTTCTGCCAATCGCATGGCCACTTCAGCCATGGACTGGGTAATAAGCCGCAATTCCTGCGACCGCCACGCCATGTGTGCGAGCACGTAGAAGAAGATGATGGGGGCGAAGAAGATCGCCGCGAGCACCGCCAAAACGGGTGCCGTCAGTCCCGTGGGCGACAGCGCTCCCTCCAATTGCGGCAGGTACATCCATCCGAAAATGAGCCCGGCCACCACCCACGCGACGGCGAAAACGGTCGCGATCTTATAGGACGTTCGCGCCGGACGGTGCTGCAGGCTGCGCAGGATCTGTCCGATCGATTCCCGGTCGTCATTGGCCGGACGCCGCAACGCAGTCTCCTGCGGCGGCGGGCGGACTTCCGGCGCGAATTCATCGACATCGGGCGCCGCCGCACGCGTCCTGCGCCATGGCGGCTCGAAGCTTTCTTCGTCGACAACTTGCGCCTCGGTTTGCGTCTCCTCCGGCGTGGCGCTCGGCTGCGGCTCGGGCGTCACCTCATCGCGAATCGAGAGCGCATCTTGGATCGCCGACAGCGCTGCTTCGGTCGGATCCTTGATCTTTTTGGGAGTATTTGCCATGTGGTCGTCGCCTCGTCCTACGCTTGACCAGAGCCGCGCCAGGAGTTTTCCCGACGACGCAACGAGCGCGCTAACTAGAGATCGCCCCCGGGTCCCCTCGGGTAGCCGGCAGTTTTACGCGCCGTACAGTCCTTGTCACCGCCGTGACTTATCCTATCGGCTTGGCAGACCGAAGGAAACTGCTCGTTAAGGTCTCTTTAATCATCGTTAACACGGCGGCCGCCGGCACTCGTAGCACAAATTGATGCTTTGCGTAATCCACAGGACGCGTCGCCGGCTTGGCGCTGCGGCTCGAGCTTCGGATCGGAACCGCCCGAGCATAAACAGCTAACACACTGGAATTTCAGTGAAACTTGGCGCCGGCCGGCCCTGATGAGCCGGCCCCGGAAGGGCTGGCCGGAACCCAGGGCGCCGGAAAGGCGACGCCGTTTACACCCCCTTGACCCTTGTCGGCGAGCTTTGGATGGAGCGAGTTGTCACGTCCATGTTCCAGCCGGATAGAAAAGCCGAGGGCCGCAAGCCGCCTCGGCCGGGCAGTAGCGCGCTCCTGCGCAGGAGGCTGTGACAGCCGCAGGCCAAGCTGATGGGGGCAGCAGCGGCCACAGCGGAGGCCCCAATCGATCTCGTTCACCTCGGCCGGATGACGCTTGGTGAAGCGACACTGGCGCGTGAGGTCCTGCGACTGTTTGACCGGCAGGCGGAGACTTTATTGGCGCACATCAAACGTGCCTCGCCGGGCTCGGGGGCTCGCCTTGCCCACACGCTAAAGGGCTCTGCGCGCGGGATAGGGGCCTGGAAAGTTGCTGTGGCAGCAGAGCAATACGAACTTGCTGCACAAGATTCAGATTCCGAAAAACTTGTGTGCAATTTCGAGCAGCTTGGCCGCGTCATCCTCGAAGCACGCTCTGCAATCAAGGCATTGCTGGCCGCACCATAAACGTCAGGCGAGTGTGGCGCGTTGCAGCGTTCCAGCCAGTATCTGGCGCGCTGACGAGCGAGCCGCTATAGCAACGCAAGCATACGCCAGAACGTCAGTCGCCTGCCTCCCCCAACATGCCGAAGATCACCTATATCGACTGCGAAGGCACCGCCCGCACCGTCGAGGGCGAGATCGGCGCGACCGTCATGGAAACCGCAATCAAGAACGGGATTCCCGGTATCGATGCGGAATGTGGAGGCGCTTGCGCCTGCGCGACGTGTCACGTCTATGTTGAAGAAACCTGGCGCGCCGTGGCCGGAGAGCCGTCTCCCATGGAGGAGGACATGCTCGACTTCGGTTACGACGTAAAGCCGAACTCGCGGCTGTCCTGCCAAATCAAGATCTCGGCGGAGCTCGACGGACTGGTCGTGCGGACGCCGGAACGTCAGGGATAGCGCAGAATTCCGGTGTGCGAGCAGTCATGACTGAAGTCATCAAGACCGACGTGCTCATCATTGGTGCCGGGCCCTGTGGGCTATTTGCAGTGTTTGAGCTCGGCTTGCTCGACATGAAGGCACACGTGATCGATATTCTCGACAAGATCGGTGGCCAGTGCGCCGAACTCTATCCGGAAAAACCGATCTACGATATTCCGGGCGTTCCTTATGTCACGGGGCAGGGCATCTGTGATGCGTTACTGGCCCAGATCAAGCCGTTCGGGGCGACGTTTCACCTTCAGGAGATGGCGGAGACGATCGAACGGATCGGCGATCCGTTGTTTCGAGTGACGACCGACCGCGGCAAGGTGTTCGAGGTCAAGGTGATTGTGATCGCAGCCGGAGGTGGGTCGTTCCAACCCAAGCGGCCGCCGATTCCGGGAATCGAGGCGTACGAGACCTCATCCGTTTTTTATTCTGTCCGGCAGATGGAGGCCTTTCGCGACAAGCGTCTGTTGATCGTCGGCGGCGGCGACTCGGCGCTGGATTGGACCATCAATCTCGCGCCCGTCGCACAGCATCTTACACTGCTGCATCGACGCAGCGACTTTCGCGCAGCGCCCGATAGCGTCAACAAAATGATGGCGCTCGTAGGCGAAGGCAGGATCGATTTTGTGCTTGGTCAAGTCTCATCGATCGAAGGCGAGGCCGGACAGATCGCGAAAGCGATTGTCAAGCGCAACGACGGCTCGCATTTCGAAATCGCCTGCGACGCCTTGCTCCCGTTTTTCGGTCTGACCATGAAGCTCGGGCCGGTCGCGAACTGGGGCATGGAGATGAAGGACGGCGAGTACGTCCTGGTCGACACGGCGGCCTTCGAATCGAGCATGCCGGGGATCTTCGCGATCGGGGACATCAATTGGTATCCCGGCAAGCTCAAGCTGATTTTGTCGGGGTTCCATGAGGGCGCGCTGATGGCGCAGAAAGCGTATCACTACGTCTATCCCGGCAAGCGACTCGTCTTTCAGTATACGACCTCATCGACCAGCCTGCAGAAGAAGCTTGGGGTGGCGGCCCGCGCCTGAACTGTCCCCAGAAAAGTCCTTTCGCAGGGACGACCCATTGGGTCGGCCCTAAGCGGGCGAGGCAAATGCCTCGCCCCTACGGTCTGAAAAAGAACGTTAAGGTACGGGCGGGTTTGAAAGCTGCCCGTACATTACTGCCGCGATCGATTGCTAACGCGCGGCGGCCGGCACTGGCGGCGCGGGCAGATGGGATAGAGGCAATGCTTCGCTGTGCACATGGGAGGGGGCACCCAATCCGAGCACCTCGCGCGCGGCGGGGAGAGCCGCATCTGCCATCGCCGCATGGCCCTCGGCGGTAGGATGAATGGCACCGCCGTACACCACGGCCAAGATGCCCCATATTGCGTCGTGCAGATCGCTCGGCTGCAAGATGAGGGGCAGGCCTTCCGGGTAGGTCATGGCAGTCAAGTAGCTGTCGTTTGCGGTGCGGATCCAACGCGCCCGCGAGGCGTAAGGACGAAACTCGCTGGGCGGATATCCGCACGACATCGGCTCGGTCGCGGCTCGGGTCAAACCGTCCCGAAACGCCTCCCCGCGCCCGAAGAGGCATCGCCGATCAAAGGCAGGATCATCGGCAGCGCGCGCGCATAAACCATGAAACTCGAAGGCTTGCTGGTGCGCATCCACGAAGGTCATCGCATCGGTGGAAGGGTCACGGCAGTTTCGGCGATCTTCGCAACGTGCGAATGCCTTGATGCGTGGAAGAAATTGATGCGCGACGAAGTCGACCGCACGGCGCAGCCGTTCGCCGTCCGCGCCGAAGGCCGGGTGCACGTCGAAGCCATCCCGTCCGCCGGGGCACGGGGTATTGGGTTTCGCCAGAACGGGATTGGCGTAAGTCAGGAAAACCACGCGGGAGAGGTCGCCACCCACGAATGGCTTGAGCGCCGCCCGTGCGCGCGCAAAATTGCCGGGCAGCTCCTGGTCCAGAATCCGCTGTGACTCCTCGAATGAAACCATCTTCCCGGCTTTGGTGAGGAGGGTGCGTTCCGTCCCCGGCTCGATGATGACATTGGCCATCAGCCCGGAAAACAGCACGTCATTCGCCCCGAGCGTGAGCATCACCAGATCGAGCGCGCGAGAGGGGTTCTCACGCCGGGCGGTTGCCATTATCTCCGCCAGGTCGAGCACCTGCGCACGCACGCTGCGCGCACACGCGCTGGCCGTACCCGGCATTGGGCACTCCAGGATGCGCAAGCTGCCCAGGAATCCGATGTCGACCGTCGCACCTGAGCAAGCGAGCGGAATAAATGTGACGGCGAGATGCGGGTTTTCGACTGCGAGCGCAATTGCGGTCCGCGTCTGGTAGCTGTAGAGGGAGCGATGGCATGGACCGCTGAACCAGCGGGCGCTCTGGCGTGCCCATGCATCGAAACCGAGCTCCCCAGGGACCGCGGAGCAGGACTTGTTTCCACCGAAGCCCGCTCGGCCCGGCCGAAAATATTCGCCTCCCCCCAGGCGTTTGAAACAAAAGCCCTCGTCAGACAACCGAATTGGTCGATCAGGATTGCCTTCCCCAGCAGCGATGGAATCCCCCATTCCGGCAATCAGCACATCGCGTACCTGAATCTCGGTAACGAGCCGCTGCGCGGTCGCGTCGGAGAGAACGATGTTGACGGCGACCAGCGTCGGCCGGCCATAGCGCACCCTCGCATGGATCTCCTCGCGGCAATCCGCCTTCATCTCCCGTACCGGAGCACCCTGCTCATGGAAGCTCCAGACACAGCCACTGTTCGCGGGCACGGTACCTGCGAGAGCAACACCGATGCGGTGATCGCGTGGGGAGAGATAGAGCTCGCGCTCGCCGTCACGCTCGCATGTTTCGAGCAGATTGCCGGCGTAATCCACGCATAGCCGGTCCACCACGTCGCGCGCCCAGCCGCGCCCATCGGTTTCACGCGCCAGGCGCCGCTCCGCGGCAAGCACACCGTCTCCGTGCATCGCTGCCACCTGGCGCTGGAAGTCGGCCTCGTTTCGGAACAGGCGAAACCGGTTCTTCACCTCCCATTCGATGCGCAGCGTTCCGCCGGTTCTGAGCTCTGCGCGCGCATCGTCTGCGCACCATGCCGACAACAGCAGGGTGGCCGTGCCGATGAGCGGGATGAGGATGGGACGCATCAGGCCTGCAGTGAGGACGAGCAAGGGCGTGGAGCAGACATGCCGGATGCGGCGGAAATATGGGGCGGGGCGATGCGGATTCGACCGCTGCTGCGTCACAACGCCGTCCCGCAACAGGGCCAAGCGGGACCTGCCAACGCGGCGGCATCGTTCGACGCTTGTCGCTCCTGCTTGCCCGCGCCTGAGGACGAAAGCGCAAGGCGCGGATGCGAACTTGTGCCGCAGTAAGATTAGCGCAACGTAATCCGTCGCGACGTGAGGAGTTAATTAGGGCTTCGGCTCGCCGGCCAATTGCGTCTGACCCAACGCATAGAGCGTCTGGTTATCGATATGGCCGCTCGCGTTGATGCCGTAGGCATCCTGGAACTTGCGGACCGCTTGCTCCGTTTGCGGTCCCATGATCCCATCAATCGGTCCAGGGTCGAACCCCTTCTTTTGCAACGCCTGCTGAACGGTTCGCATTCCTTCGGCCGTGAGCGCCGGCACCGCCTCCATGTCCAGGTCTTTGGCCTGTGCGGTCGAATGCGCCAGCGGCAGATGGAGACTGGACGCAATCCAGGGGGGTGTCAGGGCGAGCGCGGTGAACGCAGCAAAAGACATCGTGGGAATGCTGGCGATCCTGAACTTCTTCATGTGAGCCCTCCGTGCATCAACGAAGACGTGGCTGCCGGTAAGACCGTAACCAACGCGGCTTTGAATGCATCCAACTGCCGCATCGCTGCGGCGGGCAAGGTGCAGTTACCAGCATACCGAATTCCCGGCGGTTCGTCAGGGGAAAACCGCGGGAATACGCCGCTTCTTGCGGACTGCATCAACCCGGCTCCGTTTCCTCCAGCTGCGAGAAGCGCACGGCCAGAATCTCCTTTGTCCTGACTTTTCCGTCCTCGTCCTTTTGAACGAACAGGAGCTGCTGCGCGTCTGGCAGGCCGGCAGGCACGACCATCTTGCCGCCGGGCTTCAATTGATGCAGCAGCGGCGCAGGAATGAGGTCCGGAGCTGCGGTCACGATGATTTTGTCGAACGGCGCGTGCTCTGACCAGCCATGATAACCATTGGCAATTCTGGTCTCGACATTGGTGCAGCCCAATCGCTGCAGGCGCTGTTTGGCTTGGATGGCGAGCTCCTCGATGATTTCCATGCTGTACACCTTGCGTGCGAGCTCTCCGAGGATTGCCGCCTGATAACCAAGACCGGTGCCGATCTCGAGCACCACATCCTCGGCACTGATGTCGAGCAGGTCCGTCATCAAGGCTACAATGAAGGGCTGCGAGATCGTTTTCTCGCACCCGATCGGAAGCGGTATGTTGGCATAAGCCAATGGCTGAAGCTCGATGGGCACGAACTCGTGTCGTGGGATCTTGCGCATTGCCGCGATCACGCGTTCGTGGAGGCTGGACTTGCCGGTCAATTCCCGCACCCGAGCGGCATCGGCGGAGATCTCCGCGACCATATGCTCACGCAGAACATTCAAGTCTTCGGGGCGCATGATTGTCCGATCTCTTGCCGCGCCGGAGCAGGTTGCAACCCGCCCCTACGGTCGTAGCCGCCCCCGAGATATACCTCCGGTCTGGTCAGGGATGCACTTCTGCCGTCATTCGCTCATGGAGCTTGCAGCGGGATTTTTCCCGCAGGCTGCCCCGCTGGGCGGCGCAGGTAGCGCCGTTTGGAGGAGCGATCAGAGCTTCTCGGCGATGAATTTCAGGATTTCCGCGCACTGGCGATTGATGTCCATGGTTGTCTTGCTCGCCCTTGTCCCCTGCGTCTGCGCTTCCGCCTGGATTGCCCGGGCTACCGCTTCGTCGAGCAAAATCCGCACCGCTTCCTCTCGTGCCAGGAAGCCCTTCTTGATCAGCGCCCGGTAGAGCGCGACCGTCGCGCTGACGGCCGCCATGTTATAGGCAGCGTCATGAAATGCGTTCATCGCGGCTCATCCCGATGGTGCCGGACGCAATGGTAGAATCACCTGAGACAATCCATAAGCATTGCACGCCTGCGGGCACAAGCTGTAACCACAATACAACAGCTTCCGACAATTCCTGCCCCGACAGTGCTCAAGTCTTGAGTTCTGCCGCCTTGCCACAAATAATCGTCCCCCACTTGCCTCCGCGTTGTTTGGGGCAGCGCGTGCAAGTTACGGGTGCGTGAGAGAGCGTGCGATGTCGTCGTCGTATGCCAAGTATTGTCGGGATCAGGCCGCAGATTGCGCGCGACGGGCGCGAATTGCGAGCTCGCCCGAAGTCATCGCCAATTGCAGGATGTTGCAGGAGCGCTGGCTCAAGCTGGCGTCCAAAGCCGATATCGAGAGCAGGCGTCCAGCCATTCCTGCCAGTTTTGCGCTCGGGCGCCGCACGTCATAAAACGATCCGGCGATACTGGGTCCCGGCTCGCGAGCCCGTTGCTGGCTCCCTTGGCCGGGACGACAGCCCATATGCGACAGCCTTGCCTTGCAGCCGCAGCCGGGGCGCGTCTTCTACGCCGCCCTGATGACGGATTGCTCGTAATCACCCGTCCCCATCCCGGTCTCGGCGAAGATGCCGTGGTCGACAATCCACCGGAACGTCTCCTCGTATACCTCCTTGGTGTAGGTTTCGAACACGAGGCGCTCTCCCGGCCCCCAGCGCCGGGTATCCATCATGGCGTGGTACCGCTCGGGGAATTCTTTCTTGTAATAATGGGTGTATCGATCCGGTCGCAGATCGATCTCGCGCTGCGCGCTCCTGAGCGCACGGAAGAACTTGCCCAAGTCGGTCGGATCGGGATTGCCCGTCACCATCGTTGCGATCATGAACGTGGTGTCGATCACTTTGCGAAACCCAAGCTGCTCGGCGAGATAGTAGGGCCCGCTGAAGAGCGCCGAGGCCTGTGCCTTGCCTTCGATCAGCTGATCAAGACGGTGGAACAGCATGCCGTCGGCAAAGGTAAGGTTGATCTTGTCGTCGGGCATGTACTGCTCGAGCGCCTGGATGGTCGAGTAGTGGCTTCCGGATTGGTAGCCGACTGCGATCGGAACCCCCGCGAGATCCTCCGGGGTCTTCACCGGCGAGTCGGCGGGGACGAACACGCCGGCCGGCGCCACGGAATAGACATCGGCATAGAGCCGGCCTTTGCCCTTGGATGCCGCCACCCCGACGGTCCAATGACAGGCGCAGCTCACGTCGGAGGTGCGGCCGCGCTCGAACGACTGCATCGCGCCGACCTTGTCGCCCTTGTAGTGGTGTGCGCCGTCGGTCGATTTGATCTGCTCCTGAAACACATAGTCGAGCCCTTCATCCGTGAAATATCCCTTCTCCTCCGCCACCCATTCCTGCAGCCGGAAGTGCGGCTCGATGATGAATTTGTCTGTGACAGGGTTTTGTTGGGCCATGGGCAATTCCTCCTTCTGTTACGGTTTGCTCAGCAGCAGGCTCTCTCGCCGCTGCATCGCGGCCACGGTGCTCCGAGATGCGACGCGCAGCGATCATCTGCACGTGCTCGTCCATGAGTCGGCGGGCGCCGGCAGCGTCACGCGTCTCGATAAGGTCCGACAATTGCCTGTGGACATCGAGGATGCGGCGCGCGACCTCCGAGGTAAGCGTCGGGTTGTGTGCCGGCCAGGAGACGTGCTGAAGCGAGACGAGTTGCACGACCAGCACGCGGTTGTGCGAAGCCTCGGCAACGGCGAGGTGGAATTCGCGCCCGCAGCGCGTATAAGCCGCCACGTCGTCGATCTTGCGTTCGGCTTCCGCGACAAGCTGGCGCAAGCGCGCATGGTCAGAGGGGGTTGCATTGATCGCGGCGAGCTCGGCCGCAAGCGTTTCGATTGCACGCTGCGCCTCCATGATCTCGCGGACCGACACCCCGGTCAGATCGAGTTGAACCGCGAGCGCTTCGGCAAACAGCCGGGCATTGCCGCTGGCAACACGTGCTCCGCCTCCGGAGCCGACCTTGATCTCGACAATGCCCTGCGCCTCCAGGGTTCGCAGAGCGTCGCGCGCAACGATCCGGCTGACATTGAAGCGTTGCGCAAGCTCCTTCTCGGTGCCGAGAAAATCGCCGGGACGAAGCTCCTTCGCAAACAAGGCCTCGCGCACCTCGTGCACGATTCGGGTCGAGAGCGTGGCGCTGCGAAATGGCAGGATGTCGCGCGTGCTGCTCTCAAGAGCCGGATGTAGCCGCATGGGGGAATACCTAGGACAACGATAATAAAGATATCATATTTGCCCGGAGTCAAGAGCCTCGGCCAAGCCTCCGCCGTGCCGAGTGTCCCCCCCTGCGTCGCCTGCGTGAGCTCTCAACGTCCTTAAGTTCGGTCAGTTAGTGGCCGGGACGGCCGTACCCGCGTATCCTTCGCCCATGTTCGTCACTTTCTTTCAGGAGCTCAAAGCAGCTGGTGTTCCAGTGACCCTGCGCGAATATCTCACGCTGATGCAGGCGATGGAGATGGATCTGGCCGGCAGGCGCGTAGACGATTTCTATTATCTGTCGCGCGCGGCGCTGATCAAAGACGAGCGCAATCTCGACAAGTTCGACCGCGTCTTTGCGCATGTATTCAAGGGGCTGGCCACGACTGCTGAGGCTTTGGAGGCGGAGATTCCGGTGGAGTGGCTCAAGAAGCTCACGGAGAAATATCTCACCGAAGAAGAGAAGCGGCAGATCGAGGCCATGGGAGGCCTCGATAAGCTCCTGGAAACGCTGCGCAGGCGGTTGCAGGAGCAGAAAGGGCGCCACCAGGGCGGCAGCAAATGGATTGGCACCGCGGGGACATCACCGTTCGGCGCCTACGGCTACAACCCGGAAGGTATCCGCATCGGGCAGGACCGCAACCGCAATTTCCGCGCGGTGAAGGTTTGGGACCGGCGCGAGTTCAAGGATCTGGACGATCGCATCGAGCTAGGCACGCGCAACATAAAGATTGCGCTGCGCCGGCTACGAAAATTTGCGCGTACTGGAGCCGTCGACGAGCTTGACCTGCACGGCACGATCAAGGGCACCGCACATAAGGGCTACCTGGATATTCTCATGCGCCCGGAGCGGCACAATGCGGTGAAAGTTCTGTCGTTCTTCGACATCGGCGGCTCCATGGATTGGCACATCAAGGCGACCGAGGAGCTGTTCTCGGCCGCTCGTGCCGAGTTCAAGCACATGGAGCACTTCTATTTTCACAATTGCCTCTACGAAAAAGTCTGGAAGGAGAATCGCAGGCGCTGGGACCACACGACGCCCACCTGGGAACTCCTGCATACCTACGGGCACGACTACAAGGTGGTGTTCGTAGGCGATGCCTCGATGTCTGCGTATGAGATCATGGCGACCGGCGGGTCGGTCGAGCATTTCAACGCCGAAACCGGTGTGGTCTGGATGGAACGCGTGACGCGCACCTATCCGGCCTGCGTGTGGCTCAATCCGGTCCCGGAGAAGGAGTGGGGCTACACGGCCTCGATCGGTCTCATGCGCCAGCTGATGCACGGGCGCATGTACCCGCTCACGCTCGACGGCCTCGACCGGGCCATGCGCGAGCTCGTGCGCTAGAGCATGTTCCAGCAAAAGTGGGAACCGGTTTTGCGCAAAAGGACATGCCAAACACGAGGATAGAAGCGGGATGAGGACGCGAAGAAAAGTCGTCCCGCTCTGGCCTACAAGTTGCTCGGCGTTCCTATCCAGCGCCCCATGCGCATCAAATGGCGCGAGATCGCCACGTCGGTAACGCGTCCGATCAGATTTTCGAGCGGCACGGGACCGTGGGCTAGGCTGTCGCGTGAATCGACGCTATTGGCGCGATTGTCGCCCAATACGAACACATGCCCGGCGGGTACTTGCATTTCCGGCATATCGGGCACGGACCCCGCCGCCGGGTCTTCCTCCAGATAAGGTTCTTCCAGCGCGATCCCGTTGACTACGGCGCGCCCGCCCTTGATTGCGATGCGATCTCCCTCCACAGCGACAATGCGCTTGATGCTGCGGAACTCCGGCTGCTTGGGGTGCTTGTACACCACCACCTCGCCCCGCATGGGTGCTCGAGCGCGATAGTAGCTCGCGTCGGCGAGATAGAATTCTCCCGTCTCGATGGTCGGCTCCATGCTTGGACTGTTTGCACTCAACCACAGGAGCCGGCCGGCAGCGTGCGCACGCAAGCCGTAGAAGAAGGGCCAAGCGATGAGAAGGCATGCCACCGTAAAGGCGGCAACATACGTTGCCCACCCGTTTTGACTGTGATCGGGCAAGGCTGGGGAGCGCCGCGCCCGGCGGACGGCATCGAACAGGATATAGAGCCACAGTCCGACCAACAGCAGGAAGCTGATCGCGAACAACCAGAACCGGGCCAGCACGCCCATCATGGCGAACATCAAGAGCGTGTCGGCGATCAGGATGAGGATGAACAGGGTGATCCCGCGCCGCGCCTGGCCGATGTAGAGGTGCCCGAGGCCGGGAGTGAGGACCGTCAGCAGCGCCGCAACCCATGGCGAGGGGCCGCGGTGTTCGCGTACACCAGAAGCTGCGAGATCGGCCACAAATGCCATCAACTTCTCCGCATTGGCCGGGCGCCATTTGCGCAGCACTACGCGTATCGGAAGCTGGCACTACCGCACGAGTCCTTAGTCGCACGAGCGCCATAAAGGTTCGAGCCCCCGCGAAAGATTTATTCAATCTTTTCCACGCAGAAATGAGGCAGGCGACGGGCGAGATCTGATTGCTGGGGATCCCGCCGGCAAACTTGATTTGGTTTCTCTCGCTCTGTTCTTACATTGTTCTGCGGCGAGGTCGGCGCGGATGTGGCCCCGGTTCAGCGCCGTATGGTCAAATAGGCTCCGCCCAAGGACATCAGAGCCGCCGCTGTGAGCCCCGCCAAGCTGGCGAGAGCATTGGCTCCGGGCTCCACCCGTGCCAGGTCACCGGAGTGCTGGCCGATGTCCGCCAGTATGAATACGAGCGCTGCGCCGCCCAACCATCGCAGCAGGCGAAAGCGTCGCCACGGCAGCGGCATCCGGCTGAGCACGGCCGCGAGCACGCCGCCGACAACGAAAGCCACGGCGGCAATCGCCCACCAAGGTCCTGCGCTGCGCAATTGCATGGCGCCGGGCGTTGAAAGCTTCTGCCACAGCCCGACAACATCGGATCCCGCCCGACTCAACTGGATTTGCACCGCGAGTGCGGCGAGCACACCGCAGGTCGCGGCGGTCGCGTAGACCAGCGCAGGAGCGAGCGCGAGGTCCGCCGCTGGTCGCTTGGGATGGGGCATCGGCCTTGCGAGCTGTCGCCAAAACCGACGCTCGGGCCGAAACCCGGGCGCAACTCAGAAGGTTGTAAGCTTCACAGCGTGGTTTGCGTGGTCAGCTGCGGCGTTCGGCCTGCCAGACGCCCGCGCAAATACCGTTTCCGCCGGTCCAGGAGCCGGCCCCGCTCGTCGCAGCAAGCCGGCCGGTGCCGAACGCGGTCTTGTCGCCACGGCTGACGTTGACCACGACCGCGCCGTTCTTTCCTACTCTGCCGCTGATATGGACCGACGACCCTCCCGCATTGAGCACGTGGCCGTTGCTGATGCGGATGGGATAGCGATAGGACGGATCGCAGATCCCCGCCCGCGTAATGATCACAACGCTCCACAGGCCATCGTAACTCGGCACCGCCTCGGCCGGTCCAAGCGCGGGAATGGCAGCCACCAACGCCAGAGCCGAGCCCACGAGCAAGCCGCGGGCGCCGGTCACGAGACGAGAATAAGTCATTGTAGCCCCTCCTGTATTCCTGCCGGCGCCGACCCCTATCGGGCGAAGCGGCAGGGCGTGCAGTGAAATGTCGCGCCACCCCGTTAGTCGCAATATGGCAGGAAAGGGTTCAAAGAGGGTTGACGTGCAGCCGCGCCTGCGGCGCCACGAAATGCTCGCGACGCGACGGATGATCTCGTCTGAACCTTCGCGCGAATCAAATAACGTCGGTGGCGTTGTGCTCATTCCCTCTCCCGCATGAATTATGATGAGCCAGAGCAGTGCATGGTCGGAGGAACGCTGCCCCGGATTGCGCCGCGCGATCAGGTTATGGTTTTTGTCTCCTTACCAGATCGGCAGAAGGCTCTGCCGGTGGCCAGGTCGGTGTCTGATGGGGAAGCCTTGCGGCCAACAGCGAGCTTTGCATATCGGCCGTAGCTAAGGGCAGATAGACAAGCGTTATCGGAAAATAGTTTCGCAGCAGCGCAGTGACGATGATGAGTATCCGGGCCGAGGTCTCAACGCATGCCCAGAGCAGGGTTGCCCAGATTCGGGTGAGCGGTCTGGCAAAGCGCTACGGAGCCCTTCAGGTCTTCCGCGGCATTGAATTCAACGTCGGCGAGCGGGAGATCGTTGCCATTGTGGGTCCTTCCGGCTGCGGCAAGACAACGCTGCTGCGCTGCATCGATGGCCTGATCCCCGTCGATGCAGGGGAGATTGTGATCAATGAGGAACGTGTAAGCAGCCCGCTGCCGGGGGTGGCAATGGTGTTCCAGCACTTTGGGCTGTTTCCCTGGAAGACGGTCTACGACAACGTCGCATACGGGCTGCGCATGGCGGGTGTAGCAAAACGCGAGATCGCCGGCCGTGTGCCGGTTTTCATCAACCTCGTCGGTCTGACCGGTTTCGAGCAGGCGTATCCCTATCAAATGTCTGGTGGAATGCAGCAGCGCTGCGGTTTGGCACGCGCCCTCGCAGTCGAGCCCAAGGTGCTCCTGATGGATGAGCCGTTTGCCGCGGTCGATGCGCAGACCCGCGAGATCCTTCAGTTCGAGCTCCTTCGCATCTGGGAGAGCCGCCCGACGACGATGGTGTTCGTAACCCATTCCATCGAGGAAGCGGTCCTGATGGGCGACCGGGTTCTTGTTCTCAAGGGCCGGCCATCTCACATCGACGAGGTTATAGACATCGATCTGCCCCGTCCGCGCAACCGCGACACTTTGCGCCTGCTCCGTTTCGGGGAGTTGCGCGAGCGCGTTTGGGGTAAGCTAATGAGCGAGGCACGGCAAGCCGAATTCCAATTGGAAAAATAGCAAAGCCTCCGTGCCGGAGGCCCAGAGGAGGAATGGCAATGGTTCGCACCGCCGCAATCGCGCTGCTCGGCGCGCTTTGCACTCTTGCCGCCTGCGACGCGGTTGCCCAGGGCAACAGCAAGGATAAGAAATTCGTGGTCGCGGCACCCGGCATCCCGCCGGTGTTTGCCTCGGCGATCCTCTATGTCGCCGACAAGGAGGGGATGTTCAAGAAATACGGCGTCGACGTCGAGATCCGCCCGTTCGAGACCGGTGCGACCGCATCGCGCGCGGTGATCTCCGGCGACATCGAGATGTCGCTGTCGCCGACGGCGCTGCTGATCAGCCAGGTGTCCAATACGAACGCACCGATCGTGGCAGTATACGGGCTGGTCAGCTCCGATTTCCTGCTCGCGAGCACCGATCCGGCCAAAACCGCTTGCAACGACCTCATCGGCCAGCCCGTGGGGGTCGATGCCATCGGTGGCGCCCGCTCGATCGCGTTGCGCACCATGCTCAATGGCGGCTGCAACGGCATGAAGCTCGAGCAAGTCCAGCAGATACCGCTCAGCTCCAATGTTGCGCCTGCCTTGATCGCAGGCCAGTTGAAATTTGGCGTGGTGCATCTCGATGACGTCGCAACTATCGAGGCGCAGGGCATGAAGGTCTACACCCTCATGACCGAGCACAAGGCCAACCCGAATGGGCATTATTTGTCGTTCATTGTGCGGCAGGACAAGCTCAAAGAAAATCGCGATACGTACCTGCGCGTGATGGCGGCTTTGATCGAGGCAGCACGGTTCATTCGCGATCCGAAGAATGCTGATCGCGTGGGCGAAGACGCTATGCCTACGGGTCACAGCAAGGAGATTTCAAAGGCGACGATCAAGCCTCTCATTGCCATGGATTATTGGCCAGCCGACTCCGATGGCCTCGACCAGAAACGGTTCGACTACATGATGGGCGTGGTGCAAAGGACGGGCGGGATTCAGCCCGGCAAGGGGCCGGCGAGTTATGATCGCCTCACCGACGAGACGGTCTTTCGCGATGCCCTCGCTATGGTCAATGGTGCCGGCAAGTAATTTCCGGCATGGCACCTGAGAAGCTAACCCGTTCGGCCGTTTCGCTCGCAAGCCTGCTCGCCGGACTCTGCCTCTGGGAGATTGCGGGACGGCACGCGAGCCCGGCGTTCTTGGTGCCGTTCTCGGAAACCGTGGCTCGGCTCTCCGATCTCGTCGCCGAGCCCGCCACCTGGGCACAATTTCTCGATTCTGCGCTTCTGTTCCTGACCGGCTTCACGCTTGCGCTTGTCGTCGGCATGCCGGCCGGCCTTCTGTTCTCGCGGGTACGTGCAGTTCGGGTCGGGATCGAGCCTTACATCATGATCCTCTATGCCACTCCTATGGTGGCACTGATCCCCTTCATCCTCTCGTTGATGGGTTTCGGCTTCGTCCCGAAGGTGCTCGTGGTCTTTTTGTTTGCCGTGTTCCCGATTCTCTACAACACCGTGGAGGGTGCGCGCAGCATCAAGCCCGAGCTCATCGAAGTTGCCCGGTCGTTCCGCTCGAGCGAATGGGCGCTGTGGCGGGAGGTGATGCTGCCCCACACGCTGCCCTACACAATGACCGGCGTGCGGCAGGCGATCGGGCGCGCCCTCGTTGGGGTGATCGCAGCGGAGTTCTTCCTCAGCGCCACCGGGCTCGGGCAATTGATCATGGTAGCCTCGCAGAATTTCGATACCGCAACTGTGTTCGGAATGATTCTCGTGATCGGTCTTATCGGCGTCGGGTTGACCCGGATCGGCCAGAGCATCGAGAATCGCTTTGCACGCTGGCGGAACTAGCCATGGCCGTCGATATCGTCGCACCGGCAGCGCAGAGCGCCTCGCACCCTCGCGTTACCGATGCCCTCTCCCGGGTTGTTACCGGTCTCGCCATCCTGGTCATGTGGGAAGCGATCGTGCGTCTGTTTGCGCCGCCCTTCGTGGCCAAGCCGACGAGCGTGCTGATGGCAATTCCGCGCGTCATTGTCGACCCCGCTTTTTTGCAGGCTGCGGGAATTACGCTCGCAGCCGTGGGCTGGGGGCTGCTGATCTCAATCGTCGTCGGCACGCTCATCGGGCTGTTGATCGGCCGCAGCTCGCTCGCCGATCAGTTGCTGCGCCATTACATCAATTTCTTCAACGCAATGCCGATGGTGGTCGTACTCCCCCTCGTTTCCCTGTGGTTCGGCTATTCGAGCGTGGCACGGCTTGCCACGATCGTCTTTGCTGCGATCTTCTCGATCATCTTGAATACCGCAGACGGAGCCCGGAGCGTGCCGCGCGAGCATCTTGAAGTGGCCAACTCATTTCGATCGCGGAGGCTGCGCACGATTCTCGAAGTCGTCCTGCCGGCCTCAACTCCCTATGTCCTCGCAGGATTGCGACTGGCTGCAGGCCGCGCGCTGATTGGCGCGGTGGTGGCGGAGTTCTTTCTCGCCATTGGCGGGCTTGGCTACTACATCCTGTACAATTCACGCACGTTCCATCACGATGACGCCTTCGTCGGGGTGCTTTTGCTCGCAGCGTTCGGCCTCGCGTTTGAGCTCATGGTCAATGCCAGCACGCAGCGGTTTTTGCCCTGGTATCGGCCCGGCCAAGGCCCTGAATAGGGGACTGAAGTATCCATGTGTGTCGTATCGCGCCGGCTTGTCATCGGAATGGTCGTCGCCGCCTCCTCGCTCCATGCCGCGGCTGAGGATTACCCCACGCACAGCGTCACCATCCTGGTGCCATTCGCTCCCGGCGGCGGCACCGATCTGATCGCGCGCGCGGTGGGACGCAAGCTTGAGGAGCGTCTCGGTCACTCCTTCATCATCGAGAACCGCCCCGGTGCCGGCACGACGATCGCCGCCGGGGCGACCGCCAAGGCTGCGCCCGATGGCTACACGCTGATGCAGGCCACCAGCGGCACGATGGTGATGAACCCCACCATCTTCAAGCACCTGCCGTACGAGCCCGACAAGGACCTGGTGCCGGTCGCGCTGGTCGCCGGCGTTCCATTCGTCCTGGTGGTGCATCCATCGCTCCCCGTGCACAGCATTGCGGATCTTGTGAAGGTCGCGAAAGAGCGGCGGCTGAATTACGGGTCCGGTGGCGTCGGCGCATTCCATCATCTCAACGCCGAGCTTTTGAGCAGCATGCTTGGCATCAAGATGACGCACGTGCCCTATAAGGGCAGCGTTCCGGCCATGACCGATCTGGTATCTGGTAATATCCAGGTTCTGTTCGTGGATCTCGGTCCATCGATCCAACTGATCCGCGCCGGCAAGGCGCGCGCGCTCGGTATCACCAGCGCACAGCGGGCGCCCGCCGCGCCCGAAATTCCGCCGCTCGCCGAGGTCGGCGTGCCCGGATTTGACACCACGGCCTGGCAGATGCTGGTTGCGCCGGGGCATACCCCGCGGCCGATCCTGGAGCGCCTGAATGCGGAAGTGAACGCCATCGTTCACACGAAGGAGATCGTCGACCACTTCGTTGCACTTGGTCTTGTCCCCATCGGCAAGGGTTCGCTGGACGAGCTCGAGGCGTTCGTGAAATCAGAAACCGTGCGCTGGGCCAAGGTCATCCAGGACGCCGGCCTTGCGGGGACACAATAACGATTATTTCGGCTGCACGTTTTGATCACCGCCGGGCGTGCCGGGCGGAGGCACGACCTTGAGCCGACCGCCTCCAGGTGGAGGCACCCGCATCTGCGGATCCAGACGTGTCGGGGGGGGGGCAAATCACTCCGTTCGACTGCGCGAGCTTGTCGCTCAGCGGCTTCGAGCTGTCTCCTTGTCCGATGGTGGGAGAGTCCATCGCATGCAAATGTTCCGGCGACGTTGCGGGGCGCGGCCGCTACCGTGCGTTCGACCCGCGCAATGCAGCATCGCGCAGGGTGTCTTTGAAGGCGGTGCCCGACTTCCCCGCATCCACGCCAACAGCATACAGCGCCTGCATGTATTCGCCGTTAAACGGACCACGCGAGGGATGATCGAACCCGGCGCTGACATGCGCGATCCGCAGCGCGATCCCATGGTGTAGCGCCCCGACATTGGTCAACGCGACCTGCGCCTGCAACGCGGCGGTGAGTGCGACAGCGATGGAGCGACCCAGGACTCCGGGAACGTCGCGGTCCGGCATCCTGAATTCGGGACCGAGCTTCGAGTTGACAATGATGTATAGCTCGCTGACTGGCGGCCGGGTGGCGGCGTTTGCGGAGAGCATCGATTCCGGCATGACGAAGAACGGCGCGGTCAGGGTTCCGTCGCTGTGCATTTCCTGGAGACGTTTACCCTTGGCTTCGACCTCCACAATGATGGGCGAAAAAAACCCGGGAATGCTGGAAGATGCGAGCAGCACATCGCGGAACAGCTTGAGAGAGCTTTCGTCTCCACGCGCCGCGATCGCGCCCATGTTCCAGATCACGCGCCGCCCGGCATCGAGATTTGTGGTGACCACGAGCAAGCGTCGCCCGCGCGCATGCTCCGCCGCGATTTCAGCAAGAAGGTTCGGCGTGATGCGCTGCTCCACCTGGCGCCGCAGCGGCCAGTGATCGAACAGGCTGTCTCGCGTCGCCCTGTCCTCGAAGATGTCCGCCGCGGATATGGTGGTAAAGTTCTTGCGAATCTCCTCATCGTAGCGCGGCCCAAGGAAAGCAAACGGCGCAATGAGGGCGCCTATGCTTGATCCCGTCACGACCGCGAACTCAGGTCGCGTACCGGACTGCGTCCACCCTGCGAGCACCCCGCCGCCATAAGCGCCGTCCGAGCCGCCGCCAGAGATGGCCAGCCATGGCCCGCTCGCCTTGGGCAGGAGATGAGCGAAACTCGCCTCGGAATCTCCCCACGCCCTTGCGTCGGGAATTCCCGGCACCGCCGCGATCTCCTCATCCTGCGCGGAAAAAGCGGTGCGTTGCTGCGACTGCGCTTTTGTCTCTTTGGGTTGCCCGGCCTTTTTGCCGGGCTTCGTTCGGACATGTACAACCGGGCGCGCTTGCAAAGGGACGTACTGCTGCGCATGCGCGGCGCCCCATTGCTGGGGCCGCATGAGAGCCATCGCGCAAAATAGCGCCAGCGCTGTCGTCGCGAGGACAAAGAGGCGCAGGGCGAACAACGTCACCTCCTCAACCGGATCACGGCACTGCGACCCAAATCCAGCGTTTGTGGGGCAGCATGCCGCGCACCCGGATCTCTCCCGGATCTCTCGGTCGGTTGTGGTCGCCGCTGCTTTTGGCCATCATGCATTTGACAACGAGCGATCATGCCTCACGCACGCTTAGAGCATTTCCAGGTCGCATTGAAGTCCTCGGTCGTCGCGGCCGCGGTCGTCTCAGCCATTCTGTATGCGGCATCAAGAGATCCGGCGCAGGGAGAGCCCGCCTTTCCAAGTCGCCCGATAACGATGGTGGTCCCGTTGCCCGCCGGCGGGACTGCGGATCTTCTGTGCCGGATTGCGGCCGAAAGAGCGGGCAGCGTGCTCAACCAGCAGATCGTGGTGGAGAATCGGGCAGGAGGCGCGGGCGGACGCGTGGGAACAGAATCGGTGTTGCGTTCCCCGCCTGACGGCTACACGCTGTTATGCGCCCCCCAGCTGACGTACAGCATCACGCATCTGGTTTTCACCAAGTCGGCGTTCGATACGCGGGGCATGGAACCCATCAGCGTGCTTGCTGTCTATCCGCTGATCGTGCTTGCCCGCCCGGGGTTGCCCGCCGACGACATGCCTGAGCTGATCGCCTATGCACGGGCGCATCCCGGCAAAATCAACTACGGACATCAGGGCAAGGGCAATACCGGTCACCTCCTGGGCGAGCTCCTGATGCTGCGGGGCAATTTCCGCATGACGGAAATTCCCTATCGCGGCTCCGCGCCGGCCATCAACGATCTGCTGGCGGGCAACATCGATATCATTTGCGATTATCTTCTCGCCAACAAAGCCAACGTCGACTCCGGCAGGCTCAAGCTGCTGGCCACATCCGGTCGCGAGCGACTCAAGGATTATCCGCTCGCGGCGACCCTGGCCGAGACCCTGCCCGAAGTGTATGCCGATACCTGGATGGGCGTGGCCGCGCCTCCCGGTACCCCGAAGGAGCGGGTGAGCAAAATCTCGGACGCGCTTGGGAAGGCGTTCGCAATGCCTGACCTGCGGCAACGCATTCTTGCTCAGGAAGCGGAGCCCCTGGGCAGCACGCCGGAACGGATGCGTGAGATGATCAAGTCGAGCACCCAGCTCTGGGCGCCGGTGGTTGAAGCTGCAAAGATTGTCGTGGAGTGATCGCAGCATGGAGCAGAGTCGTGGAATGTTGAGCAGGCGCTCTTGCGCGCATCACGACGTAGCGGTGCGAGCTGGCATCGCGCTCGCGCTCTCGTTGGCCGTCCTGTCTTCAGCAGCGAGCGCGGCCAAAGCGCAAGCGTATCCTTCACATCCCGTCAAAATCATCGTGCCGTTTCCCGCCGGCGGGACAGCCGATGTGATGCCGCGCCTCCTCACGGACTGGCTGGCAAGAAAGTGGGGGCAGCCGGTGGTCATCGAGAACCGCAGCGGGGCCGGGGGAAACATCGGTGCCGAGGTGGTCGCAAAGTCCGAGCCCGATGGCTACACCCTGCTTGCGGCGCCGCCGCCGCCCTTGGTCATCAATCAGAATCTCTATCCGAAGCTCGGCTTTGACCCGATGGAATTCTCCCCTGTCGCCATCATGGGCCGCGTGCCGAACGCCCTCGAGGTGAACCCCAAGCTGTCTGTCCAAAGCGTGGCCGACGTGATTGCTCAGGCGAGGAGCAATCCCGGCAAGCTCACGTGCGCCACCCAGGGCAACGGCACCACCTCGCATCTCAGTTCCGAGATGTTCCAGATGATGGCGAATGTACAGTTTCAGCAAGTTCCGTATCGCGGCTCCGCGCCGGCGCTAGCCGACCTTGTCGCGGGCAACGTCGACATGATGTTCGATAATCTCGGCGTAGCGCTCGCGCTGGTCAAAGGCGGGCAGCTCAGGCTCATTGCAGTGGCCGCCCCGGCCCGGGTGGCTTCGCTCCCGGAGGTGCCGGCGATTGCCGAGACTCTTCCCGGCTTCGAGTCCGTGACATGGTTCGCGATCGTTGCCCCGCCGAAGACGCCTCAGCCCATTCTCGACAAGCTCAACACCGACATCAACGAAGCGCTGCATCAGCCCGATCTCTTGCGCGGGCTGGCGCAATTGTCCGCCGAACCTGTGGGAGGCACGCGCGAGGCCACAGCTGCCTATATGCGCGCCGAGGCCGAGCGTTGGTACAAGGTGATCAAAGCCGCGAACATCAGGCTCGAATGACGCCTTCGGGCAGATGAGGGGGAGCGCATGAGCGTCGCGACCAACTCACGGCGCTGGCCTGAGGAGGGGCTCACGCGCGTGCCCTACTGGGTCTATTCCGACGCGGAGATCTATGCGGAGGAGCAGCGGCGAATCTTCACCGGCGCGACCTGGAGCTATTTTTGTCTCGAGGCCGAATTGCCCGGCCCCAACACTTACCGCCGAGCCAACCTCGGCACCATGCCCGTCGTGGTGACGCGCGACGGCGACGGCAACCTGCATGCGTTCGAGAATCGCTGCGCCCACCGCGGATCTCTCCTGGTGCTCAAGGAGAGCGGAGAAGCCCGCGACATCACCTGCGTGTACCACAACTGGAGCTATGACCTTTGCGGCAATCTCACCGGTGTCGCGTTCCGCAGGGGCTTGGGCGGCAAGGGCGGCATGCCGCCGGAATGTCGTCCGGAGACCTACGGTCCGCGCAAGCTACGCCTCGCGACCCTCTGCGGATTGGTTTTCGGAACACTGTCTGCGCAGAGCCCGCCGATCGAGGAGTATCTTGGACCCGACATCCTCGCACGCATTCGCCGCGTGCTGCGCGCACCGCTCAAATTGCTCGGAAGCTATTCCCAAAGCTTGCCGAGCAACTGGAAACTCTACATGGAGAACGTGAAGGACAGCTACCACGCGAGTCTTCTCCATACCTTCTTCACCACCTTTCGCCTCAACCGGCTGTCGCAGAAGGGAGCAATTGTGGTGAGCGAATCCGGCGGGCACCACGTCAGCTATTCCCTGGCCGCTGACGGCGGCGGAAGGGAATACGAGCAGGCCGGCATGCGCTCCGCGCAGGAGGGCTTCGGGCTCGAGGAACCGAAGCTGCTGGAGTGGGTGGACGAGCTTGGCGACGGGATCGGATTGCAGATCCTTTCCGTGTTTCCCACCTTCGTGCTGCAGCAGACCCGCAACAGCCTCGCCGTCAGGCATCTCGTTCCGCAGGGCCTCGAACGCACCGAGCTGGTGTGGACGTGCTTTGGGTTCGCGAGCGACGACGAGCAAATGACCGAGCGCCGGCTACGGCAGGCCAATCTTATCGGTCCGGCGGGCTATATCTCGATGGAGGACGGTGCCGCCCCCGGATTCGTTCAGCGCGGCGTGGCGAGCGCGCCCGATCTTCTGTCGGTGGTGGAAATGGGCGGAGCAAGCGTCGCGTCCGAGGACAACCGCGTGACCGAGGCCGCGGTGCGCGGTTTTTGGAAGGCCTATCGCGGCCAGATGGGGTTTTAGTTAGCTGGATGGCGGCATGAGCATCGATCTGCAGAGGAAGGTAGCGAACCTCAATGCGCGTTATGCAGCGGCCATCGACGATAACAAGCTGGAGGACTGGCCTGATTTCTTTGTTGCCGACGGCTGCTATCGTGTCACGACCGCGGAAAACTTTGAGAAGGGGCTGCCGCTTGCCCTCATTTACGCGACCTCGCGGGCGATGCTGCGCGACCGGGTGCGCTCCTTGCGCGATGCAAATGTCTATGAGGCTCAGCGCTATCGGCACCTGATCGGACCGGCGCTCATCAGCGGGCAGGAAGGAGGCGAAGTGCGCGCGCAGACGAGCTTCATGATCGCGCGCATCATGCATACGGGCGAAACGAGCATCTTCGCGACCGGACGCTATCAGGACCGCATCATCCTCGATGCGCCGGACCAGGAAGAAGCCTTTGTTGAGAAGCTAGTGATTCTCGACAGCCGGGTGATCGACACTCTCCTCGCCCTCCCGCTTTGATCTACCTCTTGCCTTTGCCCGTGTCCGAGCCCCCTGTCGCCTCGAGATCGCGGTTGCTGGATCATCGATCCTTCGTTCTGTTCTGGCATGCGCGCACCTTCAGCAACGGCGCGTTCATGATGCAGGGCGTGGCCATAGCCTGGCAGATCTACGAGCTCACCAACGACCCGCTGGATCTGGGGCTCGTCGGGCTTGTGCAATTTTTTCCGGTGGTGACGTTGTCGGTCCTGATCGGGCAGGTGGCGGATCGACTGGACCGGCATCGTATCGCCGGCTTTTGTCAGATTGCAAAAGCGGTTACGGCGCTTGCTCTTGCGCTGGGAAGCGCCGGCGGGTGGCTCGGGCGGGACAGCATGCTGACCCTGCTGTTCCTGTCAGCCACCGCGAGAGCATTCGAGTTGCCGGCCATGCAGGCGCTTCTGCCGGGACTGGTGCCGACCGTGCTGCTGCCCCGAGCCATCGCCGCCTCCGCCGGTGCACAGCAGACGGCCGTGATCTGCGGGCCGTCCCTCGGGGGGCTGCTGTATGGATTGGGCCCGACCGTCGTCTATGCCGTCTGCACCGTTGTCTTCATCGCCGCCAGCGTGTTGATCGGCGGGGTCCAGCTGACGCGCAAGCCCGACCCCAAGCCGTTCAGTGTGGAGACGCTGTTCGCCGGGTTCTCCTACATCCTGCGCCGGCCTGTCCTGTTGGGTGCCATCTCGCTCGATCTCTTTGCTGTCCTGCTCGGGGGCGTCACGGCGCTGTTGCCGATCTATGCCCGCGACATCCTCGACACCGGTCCATGGGCGCTCGGCGTCCTGCGCTCCGCACCGGCCGTCGGTGCGCTGACTGCCTCGATCGTGCTCGCGCGCCATGCGATCACCGGCAGTGCCGGTAAGATCATGCTCGCTGCGGTGGGAGCATTCGGGGCGGCGAGCCTCCTCTTTGCGCTCTCCACCTCGATCCTGATGTCGTGCCTAGCGCTTGCAGTCTATGGCGCCGCCGACGCGGTCAGCGTGGTCATTCGCGTGTCGCTCATTCAGATGCGCACTCCCCCGGAGATGCTCGGCCGGGTGTTGGCGGTCAACTCGATGTTCACCGGATCATCCGGGTCGCTCGGCGAATTTCGCGCCGGCGTCGTCGCCGCGTGGCTGGGGGCGGTGCCTTCGGCGCTGATCGGCGGGGTCGGCGCGATTATTGTCATGCTGATCTGGATGTGCGTTTTCCCGCAACTGCGGCGCATCGAGACGCTGGCTCCCGAAGCAGCACCACCGCGCTGACCTTCATGCGCCTAATGCCTGGGCCAGGTTTTTGATCAGCTCTTCGATGTCCTTGAGCCCGTTGAATCGCGGAGAGCCGGCCATGTGCGGCGTCAGGATCACATTCTCGAATGCCAGCAGCTCATCATCGCTGCGGCCGGGCGCTTGATAAAGCGGATCGAGGGCGCAACCGCCAAGCTGCCCTGAGCGCAGCGCGTCGAGCAAAGCATTGCGCTCCACCACTTCGGCGCGCGAGACATTGATGAGGCAGGCACCCCGCTTCGTCATCGCCAATCGCTCGCGGTCCAGGAGATGCAATGTCGATTGCCCCCCCGGTACCTGCGGGATGACCCAGTCGCTTTGGGCGAGCAGGCTCTCCAGCGGCCGATAGGAAACTTGCAGCGCCTCCTCTTCACCCGGCGGCAGGCGTGTGCGCTGAAAATAGAAGATCTGCATTCCGAACGCGGCGGCGCGCAACGCAATCTCGCGCCCGATCTCGCCTAGCCCGATGATCCCGATTGTGCTGCCGTTGAGGTTGCGCATTCCGGGAATACGGCCAAAGTTTGCCCCCGGCACATGCCGGCGGTCGAAGGGTCGGTACGACAATCCCGCGGCCGCAAGCTGCTCGATGCTGATCAGCCCATTCACACGGTGGATGCGCCTTGCGAGCGCGAGCATCAGCGCGAAGGCATGCTCCGCACATGAGATATTGGCATGCCGGCGTATGCCATGCACCGCCACGCCGGCGGCCCGGCACGCGGCCGCATCGATGTTGCGCAGCACGGCGCCGTATTTGTGAACCACCTTGAGATGCGGCGCATATGCAAGCTCATCGTGTCCTACCGCCAAAGATTCGACGACCAACCCACGCGCCGCAGAGAGATTTTGACGCAGGTCAGCTTGCGAGGACACCAGCCGGACATCGCTGGGAAAGAGCAACCCGACAGCCTTCCTCAAGCCATCGCACCAGACGGCAAAGTTCGGCTCGTCCGGCGACATGAAATCGCAGAAGGCGGCAAATCGTTCGGGTGTGGTCGTGGGGTCGAGCACCACGCCGATCAATCGTGTCCAGGGATCATCCTCGACGACTATCGTCGGAGAAATTGCAGTCATGCGATGACCTGGGGTACGTAAAAGAGGGGCGAGGCGCTTTCAGAACGCCGGGTCGCCGGCGACGACATTACGCCGTAGCAGCCGCCGCTCCTTGTTGCTGAAATCGGTGCGAGCATGGAGCGTGCAGCGATTGTCCCACAGAACGAGATCGCCGACCCGCCAGCGGTGCGCATAGATGAACTGGTCCTGCTCGATATGATCGAACAGCTGATCCAGCAATGCAGTGCCTTGCGTCTGGTCCATACCGTCCACGCTCCACGTCATCAGACGGTTGACGTAGAGCGCCTTGCGCCTCGTCTCGGGATGGGTGCGCACGATCGGCTGCGCAAAATGCGGGGCGATGGACAGGTCGAGCTTGGCACCATTGATCTCGCGCGTAGGCGAGTCATAAAGATAGGCATTCACCGCTTTGCGGCCTTCGATGCCCGCCTCCAGCGCAGGGGGAAGCGTCTCGTACGCCTTGTACATGTTGAGAAACAACGTGTCGCCGCCCTGGGAGGGAACCTCGATCGCGTAAAGGAAGGTGCCCTTGGCCGGCTTCTCCAGATAACAAAAATCGGAATGGAAGTGCATCTCGCCGTCGGGCAGCGAGCCGATGAGTTTCCCGTTCTCGCGGATGTTGGACACGAGCATCGTGAGCTCGGGGTACTTTATTCTTGCAGCTTCGTGGCGAGCCTCGGAGGGGCGTCTGCGTTTCTCCAGCACGCCGAAATTTCTGGCGAACCGGATCTGCTCATCCTCGGACAGCTGCTGCTCCCTGAACACCAGCACGAGATGGTGGTGCCAGGCATCAAGAATATCGGCCATTGTCCCGGCCGTGAGCTCATGGCGCAGATCGAGCCCTACGATTTCAGCACCCAGCGCCGGCGAGAGCGGCCTCACGAGGAGGGATGTGGCGAGGGACATGCGAGGTCTCCTGGGCTAAACAATAGAAGCCATGAGGCTCGCTCGCGCAATAGTCACGGGTGCTGTGGTTGCATGCGCAGCCTGCGGCGGGGCGCAGGCGCAGAGCTGGCCAAATCGGCCGGTGAAGATCATCGTGCCGCTTGCGCCCGGCGGGGCCGCGGACATCCTGGGCCGCATCATCGCCGAGCATCTCTCGATCGCATTCGGGCAGCAGTTCTATGTCGAGAACCGGCCCAGCGGCGGTGGGGTGGTGGGAACTGCGGCCGGAGCAGCAGCTGAACCCGACGGGTACACTCTCGTCGTTTCCAGCATCGCAGCCAATGTGATCGCGCCGGCTTTCAACGGCCATCTCGGCTATGACGGGGTGCGCGATTTTACCCACATTGCCTATCTGGGCGGTCCACCTGCCGTGATGCTGGCCCACCCGTCCCTGGGCACTACGACCTTCAAAGATTTCGTTGCCATCGCGCGAGCTGCCAAGGAGCCGATGAGCTGTGGCTCTGCCGGAGCGGGCTCCCATGGCGCCCTCATCGCCGAATACGTTGCGCGGCAGGAAAAATATCGAATAAACCAGATCCCATATAAAGGCGCCGGACCCGCTCTGATGGATCTCGTCGCCGGTCACGTCAAGCTTGGAACCATGACCCTCTCGACCGCGGCCGAGCAGATCCGCGCAGGACGCGTGCTCGCGCTCGCGGCCACGTCGGAAGGGCGCATGGTGAGCTTTCCCGACATTCCGACACTCAAAGAGGTTGGCGTGGACCTCGTCGCAGCCACCTGGTTTGCACTCTCAGGACCGAAGGGCGTGCCGCCAACTGTCGTAAACGAGCTCAGCCGCGAAACGCTCAAGGCCCTGCGATCGCCGGAGCTGCAGCAGCGGCTTGAGCTTGACGGCATAGAGACAAAGCCGATGTCTCCGCAGGAATTCACGGCTTTCGTGGAAGCGGAGACGATACGATGGGCCCCGCTGGCGAGATCGCTCTCCGCGGCCAATGCGGAGCAATAGGTTTGTAGCAGCTGCGATTGTCGTTGTCCGCCTTTCATGACGCCATCAGATAGTCGAATCCCCCTTAAGTTTTGAGAGCACCATGCCGCGCACGAAATTTGCCTGGGCGTCCATGACCGACGAGCAGTTGCTGCAGCTCCGCCTGCGCGACCTCAAGGTCGCCGTCGAGGGCACCTGGCTCGAGGACTGCCTGAACGCTCTGCATCAGGAGCTGGAAGAGCGCGACATCCGGGTGCGGCCACATGCCTGGATCTCGAGCGAATGGTTCAGCCCGGACAGCACGCCGGGGATTGCATTCCCTTTCTATCTGGCGCACCCGCGGCTGATGCAGCTGGAGAAGAAAGAGATCATCGATGTTGAGGGAGGCACCTGGTCGGAATGCATGCGCATTCTTCGTCATGAAGCCGGGCACGTTGTTCAGCACGCTTATCAGCTTCAGCGTCGCCGCGCCTGGCAGCAGCTGTTCGGGCCGTCATCGCGACGCTACCCCCGATATTACCGGCCGAATCCGGCGAGCCGGCAGTTCGTGCAGCATTTGCGCCTGTGGTATGCGCAGAGTCATCCGGACGAGGACTTCGCCGAAACATTTGCGGTCTGGCTGCGGCCCCGCTCGAACTGGCGCACGCGGTATGCCGGCTGGCCGGCGCTCAAGAAGCTGGAATATGTCGATGAGCTGATGGCTGAGATCGCCAACAAACGACCGTTGCTCACTCGCCGGGAGCGGGTCGATCCGCTAAGCCAGCTGACCAGCACTCTTGCCGAGCATTACAAGAAGAAGCGTGCTGTCTACGCCTTTGATACCCCGAGGACCTACGACCGCGACCTGCAGCGGTTGTTCTCCTCCGATCCACGGCACCGGCGATCTCAGGCGGCTTCGACTTTCATCAGGCATCATCGTGCGAGGATCAGGGAGCTGGTCTCGAAGTGGACGGGCGAATACCAGCTCACCTTGGACGCTATCCTCGACGACATGATAGTGCGCTGTCGCGAGCTTAATCTGCGCGCGGTCGGCGCGGAGCGAAGGCTGATGATGGAATTCACCGTGTTGCTGACGGCGAAGACGGTGCATGCGCTGTTTGGTCCACTGCGGCGAAGGTGGATCGCGCTATGAAACGTCTGCGCATCCTGGTGCTCCTGCACTCGGACCTGATGCCTCCGGAGTCGAGCAAGGGGCACAGCGAGCAGGAGATCAACGTCTGGAAAACCGAATATGATGTCATCAGCACGCTGCGCGCCGCCGGGCACGAGGTGCGCCCGCTCGGCGTGCACGACGAGCTCAAGCCGATCCGCGAGGAAATCGAGAACTGGAAGCCGGACGTCGCTTTCACCCTGATAGAGGAGTTTCACGGCGAAGCCATCTACGATCAGAACGTCGCAAGCTACCTCGAGTTGATGCGCATCCCGTATACCGGATGCAATCCACGCGGCCTGATGCTGGCGCGCGGCAAGGATCTGTCCAAATCGCTGGTGCATTATCATCGTATCCCCGTGCCGGCCTTTGCCGTTTTTCCCAAGCATCGCAAGGTCCGACGCCCGAACCGCCTGCCGCTGCCGCTGATCGTCAAAAGCTTGAGCGAGGATGCGTCCTTGGGGATCTCGCAGGCATCAGTTGTCGATAGTGACGACAAGCTTGCGGAGCGCGTCGCGTTCATTCACGAGCGGATCGGCACGGCCGCTATTGCGGAGCAATATATCGAGGGCCGCGAGCTCTATGTGGGCGTGCTGGGGAACGACCGGTTGCGCGTGCTGCCGATCTGGGAGTTGACTTTTGGCAGCATGGCGCAGGGTGCTTGGCTCATTGCCACCGAGAAGGTCAAGCACGATCCCGATTATCAGGAGCGCCGCGGCATTCAGCATGGGCCGGCCCAAGACCTGTCTCCGGAAACCCGCGCTCGCATCCGGCAGTCGGCCAAGCGCATCTTTCGGACGCTGGAGCTTGACGGCTACGCCCGCATCGACTTTCGGCTGTCCGCGGAAGGAGTTCCGTATTTCCTAGAGGCGAATCCCAACCCCGAAATCGCCGAAACTCAGGAATTTGCAGCGGCAGCGCTTCAGGATGGGCTCGCATATCCTGCGCTGCTGCAGCGGATCGTGGGACTGGGAATGCAACGGGCAATGTCCGGGAGATCAGCGAGCTGACCGGATCATCCTGCGGCGCGCTGCTGCGGCGTCGGCCGGATCTGCCTCGTCTGCAGCTCGAACAATGCCCGCTCCAGTGCCGCAAGATCGAACGGCTTCTGCAACAGCACGAATCCCTGCTCGACGGCGTCGCGAGCGCTGGAGGTGAAGCCTGTGGTGAGCAGCACCGGAATGCGGGGGTAGAGCTTGCGGATGGCGCGACCGAGCTCGAGGCCGTTCATTCCGCCCGGCATCAGCACATCGGAGAACACGAGATCGATCTTGGGGTTCTGAGCAAGCCAAGCCAGGGCGTCCTGCGCACGGGCAAAGTGTTTGACCTCATAGCCGAGTTGCTGGAAATACGCGCTGGCCACCTCGGCCACGGGCGCATTATCCTCGACCAGCAACACCGTCCCGGCCTGCTGAAGCGCGCTCTTGTGATCCACCGGAGCAATGGAAGGGGCTGCCAATTCCTGGGTGCGCGGCAGATAAAGCGTGACCTCCGTCCCGCGACCTACAGTGCTTGCGATCGTGGCTGCACCGCCAGCTTGCTTCGCGAAGGTAAAGACCTGGCTCAGTCCGAGACCCGTGCCCTTACCCACGTCCTTGGTGGTGAAGAACGGCTCGAAGACGTGGGGCAACACGTCAGGCGGAATGCCGCCGCCGGAATCCGCAACGCGGATGGCCACGAACTCGCCTTGCAAACCTTGCTCGCTCGGCTTGCCCTCGAGCACCACCGGCTCGGCCGTGATGCGCAGCACGCCCCCTCCCGGCATTGCGTCGCGCGCATTCACCGCAAGATTGAGCAATGCGAGCTCGAGCTCATTGGAATCGACCTTGATGGCGCAGCTCTCACCCCGCACCTCCACCTCGGTCGTGACGTCGCCGCGCAAGGACCGGTTGAGCAGGTCCTTGAGCTCGGGGAAATGCTGGCCGAGGTCGATGACCGAGGACGTCAGCGTCTGTCGACGGGAGAAAGCAAGCAGTTGATGCGTGAGGCTCTCGCCGCGTTTGGTGGCGGTCGCAATCATATCCAGCAGGCGGAGGTGTTTTGGCTCTTTTAGATCGCGCCGCAACCTCTCCACGCTGCCGCTCACGATCATGAGCAGGTTGTTGAAGTCGTGCGCCACTCCCCCGGTCAGCTTGCCGACGGCCTCGAGACGCTGGGCTTGCCGCAATGCCGCTTCGGCGGCTTCGCGGCGGTCGGCCTCCGCGTGAAGTCGTCGCGTGCGGTGGAGGGCAAGCCCAATGATGAGCAGGAGCAGGCAGGTCGCCGGCAATCCGAAGATCAGATGGCTGCCCATGGTCGTGAGCCATTCCGCCCGGATCGCGGAAGCTTCCACCCCGGCCACCACGTAGACCGGGAAGCCCTCGAGCTTGAGAAAGCCTACCCGCCGCTCGGCCGCGTCGAGCTGAGAGTGTGGAATGGTGTAGATTACCCGTTCCCACCCTGCCGCGATCGCCGCATGGAGGCCACTCCCCGGCTGGAGGACGCGTTGACGGTCATTCAGCTCCGGATAGCGCGCGAGAAACGTGCCGTCCGCTCGAAGCAGCGCATAGGCGCTTCCGGGATTGTGATCGATCAGAGCGTAGAACTCCTCGAAATACTGCGGCAGGACGGCGACCGCGACGACGCCGTTGAACGCGCCATCAACCGAGGGACGACGTCGTGAAAGTACAAAGAATGGAGTATTAAAGGCGGTCAGCCGCGGAGAGATGACTTCGCTGACATAAATGCCGGCATGACCGGTTACGTGCACCTGGAAGAAGCTGCGGTCGCGCACATTGAAATCGGTGGGTACTTGCGCGAACTGACTCGAAACCAGCGGCTCGCCGTTACGGTCGATGAGGAAAATGGCGCGCAATTGCGGCAACTCGGCTACGATCCTTTGGAGCCGATCGTGCAGGCGCGGCTGATCGTTGCGAATGGCCTGATCCGACAGGTCGCGCATGATCTCGTCGACCTCGGCGATCGAGCGTTCCACCGTTTGAAAGACCTTGAGCGTATGCTCGTGCAAAATATCAAGCGACCGCTCGATGCGCTCATCGGCGATCGCGTACTCGTGCCGATAGGCAAGCCAGGATGCCCAAGCGAACAGCACGGTGGGCAGGACCACCGACGCAATCATCATCAGCTGCAGCAAGCGAATGGCGGATTGGCGGGCGGAAAGCATGGGGCGCATCATTTCACGTTTTCCGCCGCCATGCGCGCCTTTCTTGTAGGCATCGGTCCTGCGCTGAACTCGCTGATCGCCGGAACGATCCATGAGGACCGGGCAAGCTCCAGGTCGTGGGATCTCCGGCACCCCATCTTGCCCTCGGCTTTGGCTTAATTTTGTCCACAACCAGCCTCTATTCACGATTTTGTTTTCTGCATGGGGGATAGTATCCGATGCGGTATCTGCGCACCCGGCTTTTGCTCCGTCGCGGCGTCGCTGCCGCGCTCCTTTTGGCAAGTGGCGCAGTGCCGGTGATGGCGCAGGGCGGCGTCGACCTGCAACTGGTGCTCGCGGTCGATGCTTCCGGCAGCGTCGACCAGTATCGCTTTGAGCTGCAGAAGCGGGGCTACGCGGCCGCTTTTCGGCATCCGACGGTGCTTGCGGCGATCCGGTCCGGCCCGAGCCAGGGCATCGCCGTTACCATGGTGCAATGGACCGGGCCGGGGCTTCACGTTCAGGTGGTCGAATGGAGCAGGATCGGCGATGAGCAAAGCGCATCCAGCTTCGCTGCTGCGGTCGAAGCTGCGCCGCGTCAACTCTTCGGCGGCGGCACGTCGATCAGTGGCGCGATCGATTACGGCAGCACCCTGTTTGCAGCGACCTCGTTCCATGCAGGCCGGCGCGTGATCGATGTCTCGGGAGACGGCTCAAATAACCGGGGTCGAGCGGCGAACCTCGCACGCGACGACGCGATCGCTGCCGGCATTGGCATCAACGGCCTGCCGATCCTCGCCTTGGAGCCGGACCTCGATCGTTACTACTACGACAACGTTATCGGTGGGCCTGGCGCGTTCGTGATAGCGGCGAAGAGCTACGAAGCTTTCGCCGATGCCATTCTCAAGAAGCTGATCACCGAGATCGCTTCGAACGAACGCTGACCCCACCGCGCTACGCAACCACGTTCACCTCCGGGCCCCTTTCACGAGGCGGCGCAACTCATCTCGGGTTCGTTTGGCCAAGAGTCGTGTCATTCATGTTCGAACATTGTTTTCATTATGATTTCACGATTGGCTTCGTTTGCGGAGATTGGCTTCGTTTGCGGAAAACGTCAAAAGCCGCAATCCAAGCAAGACAGCCGCCGCCAGAGGACGGCGGCAATCGGATTAAACCGGACTGGCTGCGGCCGTTTCCCAGGTTCGTTTTCAAGTACAACTGATGGGCGAGGGAAGCGAGGCGCCATTGCAAACAACAATGAATCTACAATGATTTTTCTCCCATAAGTTGAACTGGCCGATCACTGAGGCGCAAGCACGTGGCTTGCATCTGCCCGACAGTGGCCGCACCGAGGATTGCCGCCATAACAATCACCTCACCTCACCGCGCGAAGAACAAACCCGACGCAGCAGCTTGCGCCGGGCTTTGAACGCAGCTCTGAAGGATGCATTTTCATACATGAGTCCCGGTTTATTGTACAGCAAAATTTGTTTGGACCGAAGCCGCAGTAGAAATTCATCAGCCCGTCGGTCGTCATCGTCCGCGTATGCGGACGACCCAGTAGTCACCGAACGTCGGATTTGGAGCGCCTTCGGCTCAAACCGCCGATCGGGATTACTGGATGCCCCGCTTGAAGCGGGGCAGGACAACCGAGAGATTGGCGATGGAGGCTGAAGGCCGGAGACGGCGCACAAGCCGTTGCCGTAAACGGCAAGGTTTGGCAAATCTCCTCTGGTCGAGCATGGGGCGGATTAGCGGTACTGCGTTACAAACTACGCCGTCATTCCGGGGCGTCGGCACGTCGGTTTCACCGACGTGCCGACGAGCCCGGAAACCATAACCCCAGCCGGCAGTTGCTCGCTCGCCGTACGCAACCGGACGGTCTGGGGTTATGGATTCCCGGCTCCGCTCGCACTCGGACGGCGCGAAGCGCCGATCCGAGCACTCGCGGCCCGGAATGACGGGCTAGAGTAGTTTGTGATGCAGTACGGCGTCATTCCGGGGCGCAGGAAAATCGGCTGTGCCGATTTGCCTGCGAGCCCGGAATCCATAACCCCAAGCAGTGATGTGTGCCACCGCAGCCTAACCACTTTCATCACTGCACGGCCTGTGGTTATGGATTCCGGGCTCCGCTCGCACTCGGACGGCGCGAAGCGCCGATCCGAGCGCTCGCGGCCCCGGAATGACGGGCTAGAGTAGTTTGTGA
>Ga0073928_10001209_pt1 | contig 51233 bp, 47 predicted proteins | sample PaiPotPPA55metaG_FD_76969 | JGI IMG/M metagenome (GOLD analysis project Ga0073928, IMG submission 76969) | Iron sulfur acid spring bacterial and archeal communities from Banff, Canada, to study Microbial Dark Matter (Phase II) - Paint Pots PPA... ...
CTGCGCTCGCGCCGCTCGCATTGGATGATGTGTTCGGTTTCGAGCTGCTGCAAGTCGGCGCGTGGGGGCCCGCGCGGCACTTGCTCGACGGCGCCCGCACCCAGCACACGACGTTGGTCGCGCCGGAGATGAGCTCGGGGGTCACATTGTGTGCGCCGCTCGATTCGCTGCCCTTCCGCTCGGATGCCATCGACGCGATTTTCTTGCCGCACACGCTCGAACTGGTGGAAGACCCTTACGCCGTGCTGCGCGAGGCCGAACGCGTGCTGTGCGCGGAAGGCTGCCTGATGATTTGCGGCTTCAATCCCTTCAGCGGCTGGGGCGTGCGGCGGGCGTTCGCCCGGTATGTGGGGCGCCCGGCGTTCCCGCCGCAGACGCAGCGCATGCTGTCCGAGCGGCGGTTGCGCGATTGGGTGGCGCTCTTGGGCTTCGATGTCGACAGCGTCTACGGCTATCTTGGGCCCTGGCCCGCGAAGGGCCGCCTGGCGCGCACCAACGACGCGCGGCCGCGTGCGGCCTGGATGGCGGGCGCCTATTTGCTCAAGGCGCGCAAGCGCGTCAAGACCATGACGCTGGTGCGGCCGCGGTGGCGTGCGCGCCAGCGCGTGCTGGTCGGCGCAGCGGAGCCCACCTCGAAAGTAGGTCCATGACCCAAGTCGAGATCTACACCGACGGCGCGTGCCGCGGCAATCCCGGACCCGGCGGCTGGGCGGCCTTGCTGGTCGCAGGCAAGGAGCGCAAAGAAGTCTCGGGTTCCGAAGCCCTGACGACCAACAACCGCATGGAGCTGATGGCGGCAATCGGGGGTTTGGGCGCGCTGAAGCGCCGCTGCGCGGTGAAACTCTATACCGATTCCAAGTACGTGCTCCAAGGCATCACCGAATGGCTGCCGAATTGGAAGGCGCGCGGCTGGCGTACCGCGGCGCGCGCGCCCGTCAAGAATCAGGATTTGTGGCAATTGTTGGACGCGGCCGTCTCGGGGCAGGACATCGAGTGGCATTGGGTCAAAGGACATTCGGGACATGAAGGCAATGAATACGTCGATCAGCTCGCCAACATCGCGATCGACCGCATGCTGGCACAGCGGTAACACTTAATGCGCCAGGTCGTGCTCGATACGGAAACCACCGGGCTGGAAGTCGAACAGCAGCACCGAATCATCGAGATCGGCTGCGTGGAACTCTTCAATCGGCGCCTCACCGGCCGCACCTTTCACCGCTACCTCAATCCCGAGCGGGACATCGACCAAGGTGCGGAGCAGGTGCACGGACTGACGCGCGAGAGACTGGCGAAGGAGCCGACGTTTTCTCAGGTACATCCCGAGTTTCTGGAGTTCATCCACGATGCCGAACTGATCATTCACAACGCCGCCTTCGATATCGCCTTCCTGAATGCCGAACTCGCGCGCATCGCGCTTGCGCACAAGGTCGATGATCTGTGCCGCGTGCTCGACACCCTGGCGCTCGCGCGGCAGATGCATCCCGGGCAGCGCAACAGTCTCGACGCCTTGTGCAAGCGCTACTCGGTCGACAATTCGCATCGCGATTTCCACGGCGCCCTGCTCGACGCGCGCATCCTCGCCGAGGTATATCTCGCCATGACGGGCGGGCAGGCCGTTCTCACCTTGAGCGCCGAATCGGACACGGCGCGCAGCCGCGCGCGCCAGACCGCGCCGTCGCGCTATGCAGAAGGCGCGCGCATCATCGTGATCAGGCCCAACGAGGATGAGTTGGCCGCGCATGAGCATGTGCTCGCGCTGCTCGACAAGGCGTCGAGCGGCCAAACGGTGTGGCGAAGACTGTGAACTGCTGGTTACCGGCGCCGCCGGGTTCAACGGGCAACGCACCCTATAAAAGTTACAATATCGGGCAATCAACGGCCGATGTCGAGGCGCCGGCGCGCGATGTGGGATACCGGCCGAGCACGGACCTGGAAACGGGTGTGAAGCGATTCGTCGAATGGTATCTTGGGCACTACCACCCGCAATCGTAGAGTTGGTCGCTCGCCATGACATCATTGAATTCGTCGCTTAACGAATGGGGCGCGGTTGCTGCGCATGCCGAGGAACTGAAGGACGCGCATCTGCGCGATCTGACCGCCGCAGATCCCAAACGGTGGCAGAGCTTTCATGTCGAGCATGACGCCTGGCTGCTCGATATGTCGCGCCAGCGGATCACCGCCAAGACCCTGCCGCTGTTGTTCGATCTGGCGCGCGCCGCAGACTTGCCGGCGCGCAGGGCAGCGATGTTTCGCGGCGACCCGATCAACAGCACCGAGCAGCGTGCAGTGCTGCACACGGCGCTGCGCTCGGACTTCGCGGGTCCCGCGGCCGTTCAGGCGGAGGTGCGCGACTCACGCAAGAAGCTGGTCGATTTCGCCGCCGCCGTGCGGTCGGGCAGAAAACTCGGGACCACGGGCAAGAAATTCAAACACGTCGTGAATATCGGCATCGGCGGCTCGGATTTGGGGCCGCTTCTCGTCTGCGACGCCCTCAAACATGAGTGGAGCGGCGGCATCACGCCGCATTTCGTGTCCAATGTGGATCGCACTCAGCTCGAGGATTTGATCCGCAGCATCGATCCCGCGGAAACCTTGGTCATCGTTTGCTCGAAGACATTCGTCACCCAGGAAACCCAGGCGAATGCCAACGCGGCGCGCGCCTGGATCGTCGGCGCGCTGGGGGAGAAGTCTCCCGCGAATCACTTCGTCGCGGTGTCCACCAATGCCGCGGCCATGGATGCCTTCGGCATCGCAGCCGACCACCGCTTCACCATGTGGGATTGGGTGGGGGGCCGCTATTCGGTGTGGTCGGCGATCGGCCTGGTTGCGGAACTCACCGTCGGCAGCGAGCGATTTCAGGAATTTTTGAAGGGCGCGAGCGATATCGATCGGCACTTCACCGAGGCGCCGTTCGAGCGAAATCTACCGGTGCTCATGGGACTGCTCGGCGTATGGAACCGGACGTTCCTGAAATTGCCGACTCTCGCGGTGCTGCCATACGATCAACGGCTCGCCCGGCTGCCCGCGTACCTGCAGCAACTCGAAATGGAAAGCAACGGCAAGAGCGTGAGCCTGGGGGGTCAACGCGTGGATTTCGCCACCGCGCCGATCGTCTGGGGCGAGCCGGGCTCGAATGCCCAGCACTCGTTCTTTCAGATGCTGCATCAGGGGACTCTGACCCAGGCGTTGGATTTCATAGCGCCGCTGCGCGGTTCCTGGGGCGGCACCGAGGGTCAGGACCTCGCGCTTCAGAATTGCTTCGCCCAGTCGCAGGCGTTCGCTTTCGGCTATTCGCTGGAAGAAGTCGAGGCGGACAGCGTCAAGGCCGGCGCCAATCCGTCGGATATCGCGCGGATCGCCGCTCACCGGGTCCACGACGGCAACCGTCCGAGCTCGCTGCTGCTGTACCCCCAGACCACGGCGCGAACCTTGGGTGGATTGCTGGCGCTGTACGAGCACAGTGTGTTCGTGCAGGGCACGGTGTGGGGCGTCAATTCCTTCGATCAGTTCGGCGTGGAGCTCGGCAAGAAGCTGGCGGTGGGAATCGACCTGAAGGGCGCCAAGGCGCCGGCGGGGCATGGGGCGGCGGGGTTGGCGTCGCTGATCGAGTATGTGGCGAAGCACCGGTGATGCCGGCTGTACGTCGACGCTACTTCGCGTCAATCTTGGCGCAACACTACGCCAAAACCGGCGCAATGTTGCGCCAAGCGGATGTTTTCACGGGATAAGATCCTCGGGCTGGGGCGGTTCGCCACCTTTGCGCTTCATGATCTTGTCGAAGGCCGCGAAATCCGCACGGTCGCGCCGCTCCGCGAAGTAGGCAGCAGTGTTCACTGTTCGTTGAGCTTTAGTTCGATATTGACTTAAAAGTCAACAAAATATAAGATATCGTTGATGAAAAAATCAATAACCGATTTACGATCGGTGCTCGACATTTTGGAGCATAAGGTGCGGGCGCTTGAACTTACTGATACCGAGTGGGCCACGCGCGCCGGTATACGCAAGGAGACTTTGTCGCGCTTGCACAGCCGGCGCAGCTGCGATTTTGCGACATTGCAGGCTCTTGCTGGAGTGGTTGGAGCGAGGGTGGGCGTCATCGATGGAAATATGCCGGGCTCGACGGAGGATGGACGGTTCCCAGCGAGACTCGACCGAGAATATGAAGAACAGCTTCTCGATCTGTGTGCCTCGGGTGACCTTGAGCCGGCACGCTGGCGACATTGCGGACCAGCGTTTTTCATGGCCGGACTTGCGGTCATGGTCGCAAGCGTTCCCGAATTTGATCGACGTTCGCTGCTGGACCTTGCCGAGGCACTGCACGCCGGAAGCAGTCAAGTCGGAGTTTTCGCGTTGTGGTTAGAACGCAGTCCCGTCCGTCCGTCACGCTTCTTGCCGATGTTGTTGGCGGGAATGCGCCATGCGGCCTGATTCGAAGGCGCGCGCCGACTATGTCGAGGCATTCCGCCAGATTGTCGTGCGCATTACGGCGGCGCTCAAACACGTGCCGGAATCGGCTTTGCCGATCAAAATGTACGTTGCGGGCGGCGCGGCTCTGCATTTCTACACCGGAGAGCGTGTGTCGCGGGACGTCGACGCCGTTTTCTCGCGACGCATCGCTCTGCCTGATGACCTCGAGATAGCCTACCGTGATGCGGACGGTGCGGCCCGTTTGCTGTATTTTGATCGTCAATACAATGACACGTTGTCCTTGATGCACGAGGACGCGCACGAAGACTCGATTCCGCTGTCGCTCGATGGTATTGATGCAGGCGTATTGGACGTGAGACTGCTGGCGCCGCTCGATCTTGCGGTCAGCAAGCTCAGCCGGTTCTCAGAACGCGACCGAAGCGACATCGCGAGCCTGGCACGGCATCAACATATCGGTTCCGCAGCGCTTCGTCAGCGCGCTCTCGACGCGCTAGCCGGCTACGTGGGCAGCATCGACCGAGTACGCGGGTCGATCGAGTTGGCATGCCGAATCATCGAGGATACGGAGAGCCGGCGCGGAAATTAGGCGAATTGCGCCTAGTTCTTGCAATTCCCGCGAAAATTCTCCTTCATTTCAAAACTGAAACCATGCACACGCGCCGTTACCCTATAATCCCTCATCGAAGCGAAGAGGCGAATTGGCGGTGAAACAACGCAAGGGGATTATTTTGGCAGGCGGCGCCGGTACTCGCCTGCATCCGATCACGACGTCGCTCAGCAAGCAGTTGTTGCCGGTCTACGACAAACCGATGATTTACTATCCCCTCGCGGCGCTGATGTCCGCCGGCATTCGCGAGTACCTGATCATCACCACACCGCGAGATCAGGCGGCATTCCGCGAACTCTTGGGTTCCGGCGCCCAATGGGGCCTGTCCTTCGAGTATGTGGTCCAAGCGGCGCCCAACGGTATCGCGCAGGCGCTGATTCTGGGCGAGTCGTTCCTCAATGGCGCACCGTCGGCGTTGATCCTGGGCGATAACATATTTTACGGTGCGAACCTCACCACGCTGCTGGTGTCGGCGTCTCAGCGCGAATCCGGTGCGACGGTATTCGGTTACTACGTGCAGGACCCGGAGCGTTATGGTGTCGTGCAGTTCGATGCCGAGGGCCGGGTGACGGATCTATTGGAAAAGCCCAAATCACCGCCGTCGAATTATGCGGTCACCGGCATTTATTTTTACGACGGTCGCGCCTCGGCCTTTGCGAAGGCTCTGACGCCTTCGCCGAGAGGGGAGCTTGAGATCACCGATTTGAATCGCGCGTATCTCAAGATCGGTGAACTGCACGTCGAACGACTGGGCCGGGGTACGGCCTGGCTCGATACCGGCACGCACAATTCCCTGCTCGATGCCGGCGCCTTCGTGCGCATCATCGAGGAAAGGCAGGGACTGAAAGTGGCCTGCGTTGAAGAGATCGCCTGGCGTTCGGGGTTCATCAACGCTGATCAATTGGTGAAGCTGGCCAAGCCGCTGGAAAAAAGCGGTTACGGCGAGTACCTGCTGCGCATCGTCAACGAGCATTCGCAATTTTGAAGTATTCGGCAGCATGAAATTCACCAAAACCCCGATCGCCGATGTGATGCTGATCGAACCTGAAGTTTTCGGCGACGCCCGCGGTTTCTTCATGGAGACCTGGCAGGTAGAGAAATTCAAGGCGGCCGGTATCGATGCGGCATACGTGCAAGACAATCACAGCCGCTCCAGCCAGTGGACGCTGCGGGGGCTGCACTTACAGGTGCAACACACACAGGGCAAGCTGGTGCGCGTCTCCTTAGGCAGCGTATTCGACGTGATGGTCGATTTGCGACGCGGCAGCCCCAGCTTCGGAGCTTGGTGGAGCGTGGAGTTATCCGCGGAGAATCATCGGATGCTGTGGGTTCCGCCGGGGCTGGCGCACGGCATTTTGGTCACCTCGGAGTCCGCCGATTTTCTCTACAAGTGCACGGATTTCTACAGCCCGGAGCATGAACGCACCTTGGCCTGGGATGATGCGACCTTGAACATTCGTTGGCCGTTGCCGCCGGGCGTTGCTCCGAAGCTTTCCGCGAAGGATGCGCGCGGCGCGAGCTTTGCCGAGATCGAGAAATTCGCGTGAGAGTGCTGGTGCTCGGCGGCGGCGGCCAGGTCGCGACTGCGGTCGTCGGGGCGGCCCCCGCGCAACATCCGGTTGTGGTCAGGACTCGCGCTGAACTCGACATCGGTGATGAGGGCGCTGTCAGGCGCACCTTTGCAGAAACCGGCGCCCAGTGGGTCGTGAACGCCGCCGCGTACACCGCGGTGGACCTGGCCGAAGATCAGCCGGCGCAGGCCATTGCCGTCAACGACACCGCCGTGGGCGTGCTGGCCGCGGCAGCATCGGAGGCCGGCTGCCGACTACTGCATCTGTCGACGGACTTCGTGTTCGACGGCAAGTCCAACCGCGCTTATTTGCCGGCGGATCAGACCAGTCCCTTGAGCGTCTACGGAATGAGCAAGCTGGGCGGCGAGCGTCACGTATTGAATCGCGGGGGCGCGGGCATCGTCTTGCGCACCGCCTGGGTGTACGCCGCGGCGGGGCGGAATTTTGTGCTGACCATGCTGCGCCTGATGCGCGAAAAGGAGCAGGTGAGCGTAGTCTCCGACCAGATCGGCACGCCCACCTGGGCCGGCGGCATTGGCGCGGCGATCTGGGGGCTCATCGACGCGGGCGCCCCGGGCGGCGTGTATCACTGGACGGACCTCGGAGTGGCGAGTTGGTACGATTTTGCCGTGGCCATTCAAGATGAGGCATTGGCGCGGGGGTTGTTGGCCCGTGCGGTGCCCATCACGCCCATTCCGAGCGCCGCCTATCCGACGCGGGCGCGGCGCCCCGCGTTCAGCGTGCTCGATACCGCATCCACGCGGACCCTGATCAAGGTGCCGGCGCGGCATTGGCGACACAATTTAAGGACCATGCTGGATGACATTCGAACCCCGTAACGTGTTCATTACCGGCGGCGCCGGCTTCATCGGCGCGAACTTCGTGCGTCACTGGCTGGCGAACTCCCGGGAGGGGCGGGTGGTGGTGTTCGATGCGCTGACCTATGCCGGCAACATCGACAACCTCGCGGGCCTGGACACCGGCCCGCGCTATGTTTTCGTGAAAGGCGATATCTGCGACGAGGCCGCGGTGCGCGCGCTGCTCGAGCAGCATCGCATCGACACGGTGGTGCATTTCGCGGCGGAATCGCATGTCGATCGGTCGATCCTGGGACCCGATGACTTCATACGCACCAATATCGTCGGTACCCACTCGCTGCTCAAGGCCGCAAAAGCGCTGTGGATAGACAAAAAAACCGTCCCGGCGCACCGCTTTCATCATGTGTCGACCGATGAGGTATACGGTTCCCTGGGGCCGAAAGACGCGCCTTTCCATGAGGCCACTCCTTACGCGCCGAACTCGCCGTACTCGGCGAGCAAGGCCTCGTCGGACCATCTGGTGCGCGCCTACCACGAAACCTATGGGCTCGATACCACGGTCACCAATTGCTCGAACAACTATGGTCCCTATCAGTTTCCGGAGAAATTGATTCCGCTCACGATGGTCAACATTTTGCTGGGTAAAGCGTTGCCGGTGTACGGCGACGGGCTACAGGTGCGCGATTGGCTGCATGTGGAAGACCACTGCGTGGCGATCCTGCTGGCGCTCACCCGCGGAAGGTCCGGCGAGGTGTACAACGTGGGGGGTAACAGCGAAACCACGAACATCGAGATCGTGCGGACGCTGTGCGATCTCATGGATGCGTGCCTTGCCAAGCGATCGGATCTGCGGCAGGCGTTTCCGGCCTCGCCGGCGGTGAGCGGCAAGCGAGCGGCGGACTTGATCACGCATGTTCGCGACCGCCCCGGGCACGACCGTCGCTACGCAATCGATTACAGTAAAGCGGCCCGCGAATTGAGCTATGCGCCGGCGCGCAACCTAACCCAGGGCTTGGGCACGACGCTGGAATGGTATATTGACCATCTGGGCTGGTGGCAGGCACTCATGGGACGTGACTACGCAGCCTGGGTGCAGAAGAATTACAGCCGGTGAAATTTACGTTGGGCATGCAGCCGGCGCCATTCAGGCATCATTCAGTGCTTGACCGCTGATGCGCGATGAAGTGTACTTTGCGGCGCAAAGGTATCGCCCTCCGGCGTGCCTGAACTAGTGAGATTCGCTGATATCGTGATTTCCCGGATCAATATGTCGAAGTCTGGCGCAGCGTTCGCATGTCTGCTGGCGCTGATTGCGGATGCGGCGATTGCCGGCGGCGTCAGTGCTTATCTGCCGCTGAACCTCGAGCCGGAAATGGAACGGCAGATCGAGCGAGTGCTCATACTCGCCGACGAACCCATTCTCAAGCGGCCATTTGCCGTCGCCTTGGTAGAGGACGCCCTACCGCAGGCATGTATGGTCGATGAACCTCTGTGTACGAAAGTTAAGCGGTATCTGCAACGCTACTCACGTGATTATGCGGTCACGCACGCGAGCGCGACCGGCGCGGTCACGCACGACGCGACGGGGGTCGTCGTTCCGAACGAGCACGGACTGCCGGCAAGCAGCCGCTGGGAGTTATCGGCGCAGGGCTATGTGCAGCCGAACGATTACTTGCTCGTCAGTGCCGGCGCGATCTCTTACAAGGGCCGTACCGTGCCCACCGGTTCGATGCTGAGCCTGGGCTTCAACTGGGCGCAACTCGACATCGGGTACCGCGACCACTGGCTCTCGCCTGCCACCGACAGCAGCATGTTGCTCAGCACGGAAGCGCCGACGATACCTTCCGTGACGCTGTCGAACTATGAGCCGCTCACCCGGCTCGGTTTCCAGTACGAGTTCTTTTGGGCCCGCATGAAGCAGGTCGGAGAGCCGGGGCAGTCGGGCAACAATATCCTATACAACGGCAAGGGAAGCATCGGGAACCCGCGCATCTTCGGCACGCAATTGTCGATCGAACCCTTCCCCGGCTGGTCGATCGGCTTCAACCGGCTTCTGCAGTACGGCGGCGGCAGCGGGTTGCCGAGCTCCGCAAGCTTTCTGGCGCGCGATTTCTTCAAGCCAAGCGGTCAGTCGCAGACGCAAGGCAACCAACAGGCCTCGTACATCAGCCGATTTCTCTTTCCCGGCAAGACGCCCTTTGCGGTGTATTTTCAGTACGCGGGCGAAGACAACTCAAACGGCGGCAGCTACTTGCTCGGCAATGCGGCACTCACCGCCGGCATCGATATCCCGCGGTTCGCGCGCCACTTCGATCTGACGTACGAAGTCGCGGAGTGGCAGAACATCTGGTACGTCCATAATATTTTCTTGGAAGGCACGACCAACTACGGTCTGGTCGAGGGCAACTGGGGCGCCGATCAGCGCAACTTCGGCGACGGTGTCGGTGCGCGCAGCCAGATGTTGCGCATCGGCTGGGAACCGCCGTTCGGCGGTTACCTGGAGGAACGGGTGCGCACTCTGGTGAACCAGAACTATCACGGCGGCGACCTGCGCCAATATTCCCCGACCATCGGCGCCTTCCCCTATCATCATTACTACGATTTCATGGTGCGCTATTCGCGGCCTTGGAAGGGCTTGACCATCGGCGGCGAGGCCTCGGGCGGACGCGACGTCTATGGCAAGTCGTTTTCCCGGTTGTCCGGCTTCGTGCGCTACGGCGGCGATGAGCATACCCGGGACGACGGCTCACTCAACGAAGATTCCTACGGCGGTGCCCCCGAAGGGCACGGCGCGGAACTATTCGTCGATGCGGGCGTGAACGTCAGCAGAGTGCGCGCCGATCTGGAAACTGGAATCCCGATCACGACGAGCAAATGGGGCTTCGATCCCCATTTCGGCTTGGGTGCGCGCCGCGCGGTGTCGGCCAACAACGACTTGGGCGTGCGCCTGGAAGTGGATCAAGTCGACGGTCACTCACTGATCGGCGTGCGCCTGCTCGATCACCGATACCGGTTCTCCGACCACTTCGCGCTCGGCCCGTTCGTCGGTGTGGCCCGCTACAATCTTGCGACCCCTGCTTATTCGATGTATTTCGGGTTGGGCGCTGCGTTGCGCGACGTTTTGCCGAAGTGGGATATAGGAGTCGATTTTAAGCACGCACAGAACATCGCGCGCGATCATGTGCTGGCGACCGATCCGCAAGGCGTGAGACCCGACAGCTTCTATAAGATCGACACCGGAACGCTGTACCTTTCGCGAAGGTTCTAAGGCTATGATATCTAAGGCTATGATAGTTTTGGGCGATACCAAAGGTGCTCTTGCATGATCTGTGTATACGCCAACGAGGCGAGTTGTTTTGGAGAATCGGATGGTGCTGAGCCTATGAAGTCAAAATGCGGGCGTTCGGCTATCCGGGGCGTAGAACCAATTCATTCGAGTGGGCACGATGCGATTTAAGTCTTCAGTATTTACGCTCGTTGCGATCTTGGTGGGGGCGGTGGCCGTGGCGCAGACCCCGACTTCGGATCAGCTCAATGCGCTGAAGAATATGCCGAAGGATCAGCAGGATGCCCTCATCCAGAGTGTGCTGGGCAAAGGCGACACCGGTACCACGAAAACCGATTCCAAACTCAGTACGCCGGAGACCGTCCAGCCCAGGACCGACCAATCGAATGAGCTACTGAACAAACTCAAGAAAGGGAAGACACTCGACGACCGTACGCTCCGTCAGTCCGATGAGAATCCGGAGCTGCGGCCGGACGATACGGTTCTGATCGATCTGACTCCCATCGACCGGTACCGAGATATCAACTCAAACAATCCGAATGGCGCCAACCCCAACGGAAGCGACAACAGCACCAACGGCGTAGGCGTCAACGGCATCCCGGGCATCCCGGGCATCCCGGGCATTAACGACGTAAACGGCGTCAACGGCAACTCCGCCAATGACAGCAGCGTCAATGGCACAAGAAACAACAGGAACGTTCGCGGCAACAACAATAACGACTACGGCCGCGTCAAGGCGGACGTTAAAGAGGCAGCAAGACAAAAGACAGAAGAGGAAAAGGAGAGGATTGAGGAGAAGCGGCAGCTGATTCTGAAGAACAATCCGTACCACCTCAATCGATTTGGGGTGCTCGAATTGCCCGGGCTGCCCGCGATACCGTTGGCCGGGTTGACGGCCGACGAAGCCGCCAATCGGCTGAGCGCGGATCCGGATCTGCGCGACTTCACGGTGAAGGTCACGTTGCTGCGCCTGCAGCCGTTCGACGAGCAGGCTCTCAAACCATTTGGGTACGACTTGTTCGAGGGGGTGCCGAGCACGTTTGCTCCGGTCTCGGACATTCAAGTGCCGATGGACTATGTCGTGGGGCCGGGCGACACGATGCATGTGCAGTTATACGGCAACGAGCCGGCGACCTATACGCTGACGGTGGGCCGCGACGGGCGGATCAACTTCCCGAAACTCGGCCCGGTCATGGTCAGCGGCATGTCCTTCGACCAGGCGCGCGCCACCATCGAACAGCGCGTGGCACAGCAGCTCATCGGTTCTCGCGTCAGTGTGACCATGGGAGATTTGCGCTCCATCCGAGTGTTCGTGCTGGGTGAGGCGGAAAAGCCCGGCTCGTACACCGTGAGCGGCCTGTCCACCATGACCAACGCCCTGTTCGTCAGCGGCGGCGTAAAGAAGATTGGATCGCTGCGCAAAATCGAATTGAGGCGCAACGGTCGATTGGTCACGGTACTCGATTTGTACGATCTATTGCTGCATGGCAACACCAACGCCGATCAACAAGTGATGCCGGGCGACGTTATCTTCATCCCCCCCATCGGCGACACCGTGTCGGTGTACGGCGCGGTACGCCGGCCCGCCATCTACGAACTCAAGTCGGAAAAGACCGTCGAGCAGGTGATCGACGTTGCCGGCGGCCTATTGCCGGACGCCGACGGGAAACAGGCTCAATTGGAGCGTATTCAACCCTCGCGGCTCCGTGAGATGCGCAACATCGATTTGACGTCAACCGTCGGGCGCACTGCGGAATTGGCCAATGGCGATAAGTTGCGCGTGCCTGCCATTCGTCCGACGCTCGAGAACTCCGTGGTGCTGTCGGGCTACGTGTTTCGTCCCGGGTCCTTCGAATACCATGCCGGCTTGCGGCTCAGCGATATCCTGCCCAGCTTCGACGAGCTTCGCCCGAACGCCGATCGCCACTACATCATGATTCGTCGTGAAATTCCGCCGGAGGAAAAAGTCGAAGTGATTTCCGCGGATCTCGAGCACGCTCTCCGTGCCCGCGGCTCGGCGGTCGATCCCGAACTGCGGCCGCGCGACCAGATCTCTGTGTTCAATTTGTCCGCGAGCCGCGAGCGCGTGGTCGCCCCGGTCATCCGGGATTTGGAGCTGCAGGGAACGCCTGACCAGCCTGCGCAAATCGTCAGCATCGCTGGAAAAGTGAACGCTCCAGGCCGCTATCCGCTTGAACCTGGCATGCATGTGACTGACTTGATACGCGCCGGCGGCAGCTTGGAAGATTCCGCTTACGGAGGCGAGGCGGAATTGACGCGATACGAAATCGTCAACGGCATCGCACGCCAGACTGAATTGATTCCGATCAATCTTGCCGCGGTTCGACGGGGCGACCCCGGCGCCGACGTGCAGCTCAAGCCCTACGACGTGCTGTTGATCAAGGTAACGCCGCAGTGGGAAGAGCCGGGCAATATCATTCTTGCCGGCGAAGTTCGTTTCCCAGGCAAGTACCCCATTCACCGAGGCGAAACCCTTTCGTCGGTGCTGCGAAGGGCCGGAGGATTTACCGACCTCGCCTTCGTCGAGGGTGCGGTCTACATACGCGAAGAATTGAAGCAACGGGAGCGAGACCAACTCGAATTGTTGGCCAATCGACTGCAGAGCGATTTGACGTCATTGTCGCTCTCGGTGGTTTCGAGCAGCACGATATCGGGCAATGCAAACGGTGCAGCCGGCGGGGCACAGGCGCTGGCCATTGGGCAGCAATTGATGACACAGCTCCGGCAGTTGAAGCCGGTGGGTCGACTGGTCATCAATATCGATCGTGTGATGCAGGGACGACCGGGTATGTCGGACGATGTGCTCGTCAGAGATGGCGATAAGCTGCTCATCCCTAAGCAGACTCAAGAAATCACCGTCTTGGGTGAAGTGCAAAGCCCCATCTCGCACGTATTTCAGGCCGGCCTGACCCGGGACGACTACATTGCCAAGAGCGGCGGGATCACGCAGAAGGCGGATCGGAAGCGTATCTATGTCGTGCGGGCGAACGGCAATGTCGTTTCGGGAGAGCGCAGGGGTTGGTTCAGGCGTTCGCAATCGGTCGAGATCCATCCCGGCGATACGATCATCGTTCCGCTCGACACCGAACGCGTCAGGGCACTACCTCTGTGGCAAGCTGTTACCACGATCATCTATAACTTGACGCTGGGACTTTATGCGATACGACATTTTTGAACGTGAAGTTCAAAGGGCAATTAGACGCCACACCGGATCCGGTCAACGATTGGTTGCGTATTCTAGAGAGGTTCGAAGCGTATAAATGGCTGGCGAAACTTCCTTATCGGCCCCGTCAATGCCCGGCGAGCAGGTTTCAGCCGAGCAAGACGATGATGTGGACATGGCCGCAATTTGGAGACTCATGTGGAGTGCTCGGCGCCTCATATTGACGACGACTGTTTTGTGTACGGCCATTGCCGTTTATATCGCGCTTACCGCGACGTTGATATATCGCGGCGAAACCGTCATCACGGCGGCACGTAACGGAAGTATGGGCGGGGTCGGATCCGGAGGGGGTCAACTCGGTGGACTGGCGAGCATAGCTAGTCTTGCGGGAGTGAATCTTGATTCGGGTGGCGCGGCGGACCGTGAGTCCAAGGCGATCCTGCAATCGAGGAGCTTGATCGAAGCGTTCATCGAGAGAAGAAATTTGCTCGGGGAACTGCTTCCCGATCGGAAGAAACCTACACTCTGGCTCGGTGTGAAGGAGTTTAAGGAAGGCGTGCTCACCATCAAGGACGATAAGCGCACGGGCCTGATAACTATTGATATCGATTGGAAGGACGCGTCCGTGGCGGCTCAGTGGGCGAACGGCTTTGTGGCGCTGGCCAATGAGCGCATCCGAGCCCGCGCGATATACGAGGCGACCCGCAATATTGAGTTCCTAACCAAGCAGATATCACAGACAAGCGTGGTTGAAGTGCAACACGCACTGTACAGTTTAATTGAAAACGAGACCAAGACATTGATGCTCGCCAACGCACGGGTGGAGTACGCGTTCACGGTCATCGATCCGGCGGTGCCGCCTGAGAGGAAGTTTAGCCCAAAGCGGTCGCTCATCATCCTCGGGGGAATTCTAGCGGGGCTGACGATCGGTTTTATGGTTGCTTATGTTCGGCCTGCGATGGCCAGATTTAAAAAGTTAAATTCGACTTGAGCAGAACTCATGACGAATAGCCGCGCCGTTCTTAACAACAGTTTCGCGGGCGTGCTGCCACGCCTCTGGGGACATCTTACGCCGCGTCGCAAACGGCAGTTCGTGATGGTTGCGTGCTTGATACTGTTGAGTGCGTTGGCTGAATGCGTGAGCTTGGGTGCGATACTGCCTTTTTTGGGAGTCCTTACTGCTCCCGAGCGTGTGTTGAGTTATCCACGCATCGCCTATTTTGCGCATGCATGGGGCATCACATCGGCCGACCAGCTGGTACTGCCCTTCGCGGTCACCTTCGCTTTGGCGGCGGTATTTGCGGGATCATTTCGCATTCTGATGCTATGGATAAGCACCAGGCTTGCGTACGCGACCGGCGCGGACTTCAGTAGCGAGGTCTATCGGCGCACGCTGTACCAGCCGTACCAGGTCCACGTTAGTTCCAACAGCAGCGATGTCATCAGCGGAATCACCGGCAAGGTTGCGGATACGGTGATGGTACTGAATCTTTTGCTGACGCTGCTGAGCTCATGCGTGTTGCTGGTATTTATAGCAATAACTCTGGTTGTGATCGATCCAACCGTCGCTTTGGTGGCGATCGTGGGGTTCGGTAGCTGCTACGGGCTGATTACCGCGCTGGCGCGCCGTCGACTGCATCGAGACAGCCAGCGCATCGCTTACGAACATACTCAAATGGTCAAAGCGCTTCAAGAAGGCCTGGGCGGCATTCGCGACGTGTTGTTGGATGGGACGCAGCCGGTATATTGCGACATTTATCGCAAGGCCGACCACGCCTTGCGCCTCGCACAAGGCGATATTATTTTTGTCGGAACCAGCCCGCGGTTTGCCATGGAAGCGATAGGAATGGTGCTGATTTCCGTGCTGGCCTATGGAATCAGCCGACAAGCAGGGGGTGTCGCGACTGCGTTGCCAGTCCTTGGAGCTCTGGCATTGGGCGCGCAGCGCCTACTTCCGGTGCTGCAACAGGGCTATAGCGCCTGGGCGAACATTGCGGGCAGCCAAATGTCGCTCTTAAAAACCCTCGAACTTCTGGATCAGCCCATGCCGACCGACGCGTTCCTGCAAGTTCGGGAGGCTCTGTCTTTCAGGGACAGCGTTCGCTTCCGTGGCGTGCACTTTCGATACACGCGTGATGGGCCCTGGGTTCTGGACGACCTCAATCTAACTATTCGAAAAGGCGCTCGCGTTGGTTTCGTCGGGCGGACCGGTAGCGGAAAGAGCACAGCGCTGGATTTATTGATGGGCCTGCTGACGCCCACCGACGGGGAGGTATTGGTCGACGGCGAACGCATCGCCGGTGATCGTATCAGGGCATGGCAAAAGGCGATCGCGCACGTTCCCCAAAGCATTTTCCTGGCGGATACGTCGTTGGCTGAAAACATTGCTTTCGGCGTACCGCGAGTGGACATCGATCTTGATCGAGTAAGGCAAGCGGCACGCCAGGCGCAGATTGCCGAGTTCATCGAGAGACGGCCGGAAGGTTATAATGCCAAGGTGGGCGAGCGTGGTGTCAGGCTTTCCGGAGGTCAGCGGCAACGAATAGGGATCGCGCGCACGCTCTACAAGCAAGCCAGTGTGCTGGTATTCGATGAGGCCACGAGCGCCCTCGATAATGCAACCGAGCAATCGGTTATGGACGCGATCGACGGGCTCGATCGCGACCTTACCATTCTGCTCATCGCGCACCGCCTCAGCACAGTACGACGTTGCGACTCCATCGTGGAGCTCGGGCTGGGTCGGGTAGTGGCACAAGGCACTTACGAGCAGTTGCTTGCGTCCAGTCCAAGTTTTCAAAGCATGGTGAGGACGATTGCCTAAGAAAATTCTCGTTACCGGCGCTGATGGATTTATCGGCTCGCATCTGACCGAAGCTTTGGTGCGCGCCGGCTACGATGTGCGCGCGTTTGTCCTCTACAACTCGTTCAACTCCTGGGGGTGGCTGGATCGTTGTGAAACGGATGTCCGGGACAAATTCGAGGTGTTCGCCGGAGATATCCGCGATCCCAACGGAGTGCGCACCGCGTTGAAGAATTGCGACGCGGTGTTACATCTTGCCGCCTTGATCGCAATTCCCTATTCGTATCACTCTCCGGATACGTATATTGATACCAACATAAAGGGGACGCTCAATATCGTCCAAGCGGCTCGCGACCTGGACGTGGGTAGAGTAATACATACGTCGACCAGCGAAGTGTACGGCACTGCGCGGTTTGTTCCGATTACCGAGGATCATCCTCTGCAGGGGCAATCTCCGTATTCAGCGAGCAAAATCGGTGCCGACCAAATTGCGATGTCGTTCTACACGTCTTTTGGAACGCCGATCATGATCGTGCGTCCCTTCAATACATACGGTCCGCGCCAATCGGCTCGCGCGGTAATTCCTACGATCATTACGCAGATTGCCAACGGGATACGAAAAATCAAACTCGGTGCCTTGCACCCGACCCGCGACTTCAATTATGTGGCCGATACGGTGAGAGGTTTTCTGTGCGCCCTGCGCTCGCAGAGCGGCGTCGGTGAAACGATCAATCTCGGCAGCAACTTCGAGATATCGATCGGCGATGCCGCACGTACCATAGCTGAGGTGATGGGAGCGGAGATTGAGATTCTCAGCGACAAGCAACGGTTGCGTCCGGACAAGAGCGAAGTTGAGAGGCTGTGGGCCGACAATGCCAAGGCCCGTAAGCTGCTTGATTGGCAACCCGAATATGGCGGCCTGGACGGGTTTCGTCGCGGCCTTTCGGCCACCGTGGATTGGTTCAACGAACCGGAGCACCTGCGGTCCTACCGGTCGGATATCTATAACCTGTGAACGCAGCGACCGCGCAAACCATACTGGTTGATCAGATTGTCAATGCTGTTCGGACGGTAGTCGGTCCGGGTCCGGTTGCTCTGCATGAGCCGCGGTTTGCGGGCAACGAATGGGCGTATGTCAAGGAGTGTCTGGATTCTACTTTCGTGTCCTCCGTGGGAAAGTTCGTCGATCGCTTCGAAGCAGAGCTTGCCGCGTTTACCGGCGCAAAGCACGCGGTGGCGGTAGTCAACGGCACAGCTGCGCTGCATGTGGCACTGCGTCTAGCGGGGGTTCAGCCGAACGATGAGGTACTGATTCCTGCGTTGACTTTCGTCGCTACGGCCAATGCTGTCACCTACTGCGGAGCTGTGCCGCATTTTGCCGACAGTAGCGAGCGTGACCTCGGGTTGGATCCTCGAGAACTGCGCGAACATTTGCGCGCCAATACGGAGATTCGCAGCAAACAATGCGTGAATCGAGCGACCGGACGGGTGATCCGATCCGTCGTGCCCATGCATGCATTTGGGCATCCGGTTGATATCGACGGCGTCTCCGCGGTCGCCAGGGATTTTCATTTGAGTTTAGTGGAAGACGCAGCCGAATCCCTTGGCAGCACGGTCCACGGACGACATACCGGCACGTTCGGGCTCATGGGGACGCTCAGCTTCAACGGCAACAAAACGGTTACTACCGGCGGCGGCGGAGCCATCATTACCAATGATGCAGCGATTGCCAAGTATGCAAAGCATTTGACTACGACGGCGAAGGTAGCGCATCGCTGGGAGTATCGACACGACGAGATCGGCTACAACTATCGTATGCCGAATATCAACGCTGCACTCGGCTGTGCTCAACTCGAGCAGCTGCCTGGTTTCATCGAGGCAAAGCGCCGTCTGTTTGAGCGCTATGCGGCGGCATTTGCGGCCGTGCAAGCCGCGCGCCTGGTTGCGGAACCACGCGGCTGTCGCAGTAACTATTGGTTGCAAACCCTGCTGCTGAATCCATCTGCTGCACCGCAGCGCGATGCAATTCTCGCTGCCACGAACGACGTCGGGCTGATGACTCGCCCGACATGGACGCTGATGCATCGATTGCCCCCTTATAGGGAATGCCCGAGGATGCCGCTCCCGGTGGCGGAGTCTTTAGAGGCTCGGCTGATCAATTTGCCAAGCAGCGCTCATCTTGGCGCAAAAGACGAACCGTGAGCGCTGCGCCGATATTGCTACTGGGAGCAGGCGGCCATGCTCGAGCTTGCATTGATGTGATAGAGCAGGAGGGCCGATTTACCGTGGCTGGGTTGGTGGGTTTACCCGATGAGCGCGGCGCACGAGTATTGGGATACCCAGTTCTGGGCACTGATGAGGATCTGCCGGAATTACTTAGCCACTATACTCATGCCCTGATCACTGTAGGGCAGATAAAGACTGCGGAGCCCCGAATGCGCCTTTTCGATCTGCTGCAGCACAACGGCTGTGTGCTGCCTATCATCGTGTCGCCACGCGCCTATGTGTCGCCCCACGCTACCTTGGGCGCCGGCACCATCGTTATGCACGGGGCCGTGGTCAATGCCGCTGCGGCGGTGGGACGGAACTGCATCATCAATAGTCTTTCCCTAGTAGAGCACGATGCCGTCATCGGGGATCATTGCCATATTTCCACGGGAGCTGCGATCAACAGCGGCGTGCACATCGGCTCTGCGACATTTATTGGCAGCAACTGCGGTGTGCGGCAAATGGTCAAAATCGGAGAAGGGAGTTTGATTGGGATGGGGCAGCGCGTTCTCGCCGATTGCGCACCGGGGACTCGCATGCCGCCCCTGACGAGGAGCTCTTGAAAACTCTGATTATCGCCGAGGCCGGGGTGAACCATAATGGTGATATGTCCACGGCGCGCCAATTGATCGACGTGGCGGCAGAGGCTGGCGCTGACATGGTCAAATTCCAAACCTTTAGCGCTGATCGACTCGCCACGGCGGACGCTGCGAAGGCCGACTACCAGACGCGGGCCTTGGGCGACGGTGAATCACAACAAACCATGTTGCGCCGGCTGGAGCTGACGCGCGATATGCATGTGGCTCTCATCGCCCATTGCAAATCTCGGCGAATCCAATTCTTCTCCACTGGCTTCGACGAAGGCAGCGTCGACTTTCTGGCAGAACTCGGTCTTGATCGCTTTAAGATTCCCTCCGGTGAGATAACGAATATGCCGTATCTTCGCCACGTGGGTAAGTACGGAAAACCGGTCATCCTCTCCAGCGGTATGTCGACGCTGGGTGAGATCGAGGCGGCGCTGGACGTCCTCGAAGGAGCCGGCACCCCGCGCGAGCGCATCACCGTACTGCACTGCAATACGGAATATCCCACACCGATGCCGGACGTGAACCTGCGCGCGATGCTGACCATTGGCGACGCGTTTGGCGTTGCGGTTGGCTACTCCGACCACACGCTTGGAACTGAAGTCGCCGTCGCGGCCGCGGCACTGGGCGCCTCAGTGATAGAGAAACACTTTACGCTGGGTCGAAATTTATCGGGACCGGATCACAAGGCCAGCTTGGAGCCGTTCGAACTCAAAGCGATGATAGTCGCGATCCGCAATATCGAGCAGGCCTTGGGCGATGGCATCAAACGCCCGAGTGCAAGCGAAGCGAAAAACAAATCAATCGCTCGCAGGTCGCTGGTAGCGGCACGTGCAATTCGTGCGGGCGAGATATTCAATGCTTCGAATCTTACGGCGAAACGCCCCGGAATCGGTTTGTCGCCGATGCGCTGGGATGAAGTCGTCGGCCGAACGGCGCCGCGTAATTTTGCGCCGGATGAGTTGATCGAATTATGAGCGGATTGAACAGAAAGATCTGCGTGGCGACCGGTACGCGGGCGGACTATGGATGTCTGCGCTGGGTAATGGACGGCATTCGAAGGACATCCGGACTCGAACTGCAGATTGTCGCGACCGGCATGCATCTTTCCCCGGAATTCGGACTCACCTACCGCGAGATAGAGCAGGACGGGTTTGTCATCGATTGTAAGATCGAGACGCTGTTGAGTTCGGATACGCCGACGGCTCTGGCGAAGTCCATGGGCTTGGGACTCATCGGGTTCGGCGAAGCCCTGCAACGCCTTCGGCCGGACTTATTGCTGGTGCTTGGGGATCGATTCGAGATATTTTCGGCCGCCGCCGCCGCCACGGTGGCCCGGATTCCAATAGGGCATGCTCACGGCGGCGAAACGACCGAAGGCGCATTCGACGAGGCGCTGCGGCATTCGATCACGAAGATGTCGCATTTGCACTTCGTGGCTGCCGAGGAATATCGGCAACGTGTCATCCAGTTGGGAGAGGACCCGGGACGGGTGTTTTTGGTCGGCGGACTGGGAGTGGATAAGATCAAGAAATTGAACCTGCTCGGGCGCGATTCGTTGGAAAGTGCACTCGGATTCAAATTGGGCGACAAGAACCTTCTGATTACTTTTCATCCCGTGACACTAGAGAATGCGACGTCAGCGGAACAAATGAAGGAACTGCTCTGTGCGCTCGAAACGATCAAGGACACTCATCTGATTTTCACCATGCCCAATGCGGATACCGGCGGCCGTGCATTGATCGCGATGATCGAGCAATTCGTCGCGAATCGACCCACGGCCCGCGCCTACACTTCGTTGGGCGAGCTGCGTTACCTCTCGTGTATTCGCCACGTGGACGGAGTCGTCGGCAATTCCTCCAGCGGCTTGACCGAGGCCCCCAGTTTCGGCAAAGGTACGGTGAATATCGGAGACCGCCAGCGAGGGCGGCTCAAAGCGGCGAGCGTCATCGATTGCAACCCAGATCGCGAGGCCATAGGAGCGGCACTAAATCGGCTCTTTTCGCCGGCTTTTCGCGCCACTCTGACGGGAGTACGTAATCCTTATGGAGAAGGCGGCGCGAGCGAGAAAATTGTGCGGATATTGAAGGATTATCCGCTCGAATTCATTCTGAAAAAATCCTTCCACGATTGTGCGCTGGTGTGACGCGGCAACGTCAATGACTCAGTTCTCGAAAAACTCCGTGCCGGACGGCGGCGAACCGAAATCGATCGAGCGGTGGCGCGAAGCTATGCTGCCCGTCGATTCGAGTCTTGGTCAGGCCATCCGCAACCTGGACGAAACCGCGCTGCAGATCGTATTGGCCGTAGCGGCCGATGGCACTTTGCTGGGTACTCTCACCGACGGCGATATACGACGTGGTTTACTGCGCGGTTTGGACATGAACAGTTCGATCGACGCCATCATCTTTCGGGAGCCGCTGGTGGTTCCCCCTCAATTGAGCCGCGACACGGTGCTGCAGCTCATGCGCGCCAACAAGATTCATCAATTGCCCGTCGTCGACGGCGACCGGCGCGTAGTGGGTTTGCATTTGTGGGATGAATTGATGGTCCCCGAGCGGCGCTCCAACCTCATGGTGATTATGGCGGGCGGTCAAGGCAGCCGTTTGCGTCCCCATACTGAGAATTGCCCTAAACCGCTGCTGTTGGTGGGTGATAAGCCGATGTTGGAGCACATTCTCGAACGGGCCAAAGCCAACGGATTTCAGCATTTTGTAGTTGCAGTCCATTATCTTGGTCATATGATCGAAGATTATTTTGGCGACGGGGGACGCTGGCAGATAAAAATCGAGTATCTGCGCGAGGATTCGCCGTTGGGGACGGCGGGGGCCCTGGCGCTCTTAAGTCCACGACCAACCGTCCCGTTTCTCGTGTCGAACGGGGATGTACTTACCGACATCCACTATGGCGAAGTTCTTGACTTTCATCGCCGCCACCGCGCTGCTGCCACCATGGCGGTTCGCCAGCATGAGTGGCAGCACCCCTTTGGGGTGGTGCGCACGAAAGGTGTTGATATCATCGGTTTTGAAGAAAAGCCGGTCACTCGAAGCCACATCAATGCCGGGATCTACGTCTTGGAGCCCGAGTCGCTCGATGCTCTGACGGCGGGAGAACAATGCGACATGCCGACTCTGTTCAGCCGCCTGCAAGAACGCGCAGCGCGCACAATTGTCTACCCTATGCATGAGCCTTGGCTGGACGTAGGACGCGCGGATGACCTGGAACTCGCGCATGAACAACATTCCCCTAATTCCAGGCGCTGACGCGCGACGGACGTTGGATAAGCCTTACCAAATCGAGTACCAAAACGGCAATGGTTAAAATGCAAAAAAGAGATGTAGTCGGTCAATACAAGCTGCCTGTCAATGTCAGGTTTTGCAAAAAATGCACCGTTTCGAATCAGCGTCCGCGCATCACATTCGATGAGCATGGAATATGCTCCGCTTGCAATTTTGCCGACTTCAAACGCAAGCACGTCGATTGGGACGCGCGCGAAAGAGAATTGATCGAATTGTGTGATCGGTATCGGAAATCCAACGGCGACTACGACGTTATCGTTCCGTGCAGCGGAGGAAAGGACGGTGGTTTCGTCGCCCACCAACTCAAGTACAAGTACGGAATGAATCCTCTGACCGTGACTTGGGCGCCCCTCAAAGCGACTGCCATCGGCCGCCGAAACTTGGATGCCTTCATCGCGTCCGGGTTCGACAATATTCTCGGCACTCCCAATGGCAAAGTCACCCGTCAGCTGACGAATTTGGCGTTCACTCATTTGGGCGATCCCTTTCAGCCCTTCATCTATGGTCAGACGAACTTTCCTTTGCACATGGCCGTCAAGTACGGGGTGTCATTGATCATGTACGGAGAAAACGGCGAAGTTGAGTATGGCGGAGACATGAAAAACGCCTTCCGCCCCGATCGGGATATCCAAGACCACGATAAGCATTATTTCTCCGGGTTACCCCCGGCGTTCTGGATGGAGCACGGGATAACGGAGGCAGATTTGCGGCCGTTCATGGCGCCCAATTATGAAGACATCGTGCGTAACCGCACGTCGATTCATTTTTTGGGCTATTACAAATTCTGGGATCCGCAAGAAAATTTTTACTACTGCACCGAAAATACCGGATTCACTCCAAATACCGAACGCTCCGAAGGGACGTACTCCAAGTATGCCAGTCTGGATGACCGCATAGACGGCTATCACTATTATCTGGCCTATATCAAATTTGGCATCGGCAGGACAACCTCCGACGCGGCGCATGAAATTCGCGACGGCAAGATCAATCGAGAAGAAGGCATCGCGCTGGTGAAACGCTATGACGGAGAATTCCCGAAGAAACATTTCGAGGAGTTTCTCGAGTATTGCTCCATCACCGAGAAACAGTTCCATGAAGTCGTGGACAGCTGGCGTTCAGATCACCTTTGGGAGCGGATTGACGGCGTCTGGCGGCTCAAGCACGCGATCTGGGATGAGGAGTCTCAGATCGTCAGGCTATGAGAAAGATTCGACTCATTGCGCGGCTCGATATCAAGGGTCCCAATTTGATCAAAGGCATTCATCTGGAAGGCCTGCGCGTCATCGGATCCCCTAATGTGCACGCGCTGCGTTATTACCAGCAGGGTGCCGATGAGTTGATTTATATGGATTGCGTCGCGAGCCTGTATGGACGCAACAGCCTCGGAGATATTGTTCAGAGCGCGGCACAGGACGTGTTCGTTCCCATGACCGTCGGCGGCGGCATTCGCTCTGTTGATGACGCCACCTATCTACTGCGCTCGGGCGCCGATAAGGTCGCGGTAAATACCGCTGCCGTGGCGAATCCCCGGCTCATCAGCGACATAGCCCGACGATTTGGCAGCCAGTGCATGGTGCTTTCGATAGAAGCCAAGCACATCGGTCCGGATCGCTGGGAGGTCTATACTGACAACGGGCGCGAAAAAACGGGACTGGATGTCATTGCTTGGGTCAAGCAGGCCGTCGCGTTAGGGGCCGGCGAGATATTGTTGACGTCCGTAGATCGAGAGGGTACCCGCAAGGGCTTTGATGTCGCGATGCTCAAGGCGGTGACCCAGGAAGTTGGGGTGCCGGTTATCGCCAGTGGCGGAATGGGCAAGCCGGAAGACCTGCTAGATGCGGTTCAGAAGGGAGGGGCAGACGCGGTCGCCATGGCCGACATCCTGCACTACGGCCGCGCCACCATCGGGGACATCCGCAGCGCCGCCAGAGCCGGAGGCATCGAAGTGAGAGTCTATGAGCAGGCGTGAGGTCGCCGTCATGGACTACGGCGTTGGAAACCTCCTCAGCGTGCGACGGGCGTTGGAGCACTGTGATGCGACGGTGACAGTAACCGCCGATCATGATGCCCTGCTTGCTTCGCCTCGAGTGATCTTGCCCGGGGTGGGCGCCTTCGCCAATGGCATGGCCGAGCTGCATCGCCGGGGGCTTGACGATGTTGCGAGAGAAATCGCCGCCCGAGGTATCCCATTATTGGGTATTTGCCTAGGGATGCAGATGCTGTTGGACCAGAGTGAGGAATTCGGCGTCAGCGCGGGCCTGGGTCTCATACCCGGCAAGGTTGTGCCCGTCCCCGGCGTGACTGCGCTCGGCCTGCCACAGAAGATTCCGCATATCGGGTGGAACTCGCTCGCCTTGTCGCAAAGCCGGCAAACGTGGACCGGTACTCTACTTTGCGACGTGAAGCCTTCTGAAGCCGTGTACTTCGTGCACTCGTTCATGGCTCAGCCGGCCGATGGCCGCCACCGCATTGCGGATTGCCTATATGGCGGCATTCGGATTTCAGCTGTGATTGGACGCGGCAACGTGTTTGGTTGCCAGTTTCATCCTGAAAAGAGCGGGGCGGTCGGCCTGAGAGTCCTTCGCGCGTTTTTACAAGACGCGGAAGTCCCGGCGGCCTAGATCCGGCGGCGCTTCAACACCGGTTCCTTATCAAAACTTAACGCTTTGGCCTGTGGCTGCGCTGAATCTCGCAGCGTAAGCTTAATGTGATTGTTAAAATCTTGCCAGGCAGCCAGGCGCTTTCGGCGTTTACTTGCCTGAAAGCTTGATCAGGATCGATCGAGCAGAATCGCCAGGGCCGGCACAGGAGACTAACCGGGGACGGTCAACGTGAAGATTCTCGCTCTGATAGCCGCCCGCGGCGGATCGAAACGCGTTCCAGGCAAGAACGTCCGCCTCTTGGGCGGCAACCCTCTGATCGTGTGGAGCATAAATGTCGTCAAAGAAATCCCGGACATCTGCGATATTCTAGTGTCGACCGACGACGCCAACATTGCGGACATAGCCCGCCGTGCCGGTGCGTTCGTTCCTTGGCTAAGGCCTTCAGAACTAGCAAGCGACCTCGCCTCCTCAGTCGACGTGAGTCTGCATGCCCTTGACTGGTACGAAGACGCGCGCGGCAAGGTCGACGGCTTATTGTTATTGCAACCCACTTCGCCGTTTCGCAGCCGCGAGACCGTGGTGCGGGGAATTGAGCTTTTTCGCGTCAACCACCGATCCGTACTCGGCGTTTCGCCCGCCCTCTCCCATCCAATGTGGTGCCTTCACATCGATGGAAAGTCCATTCGACCGTTCGTCGGTAGCGGAGGGATGCACCAGAGATCCCAGGATCTCCCGCCCGCCTATGTTTTGAATGGGGCGTTCTACCTCATCGAACCGGGAGAATTACGCAAACAGAGATCGTTTTACGGTGATGCGGCGATGCCGCTCATAATCGACGAGCCGGCTGAGAGCATCGATATCGATACCGAGTGGGATTGGAAGATAGCGGAGGCACTCCTGGCGTTGAACGCCGCTGAGTCAAAATGAGAAAGATCATATATTTGATCGAGCAGCCGCTTGACGCGCGCAACTTCGACAGATTCGGAATTCAAAAATGGATCGATAGGAATTGGATAGCGGAAGTATGGGATTTGACGCCGCTGGCGCATCCTCATGTCTGGCGGACGTTCCTCGAGTCGCAACTCGAACTCAAGGAATACTCGGGCTATTTTCCCGTCGCTTCCAAGAACGATCTGAGAGCCAGGTATGCCGCTTTAGGCCGAATAGGACACTTCATAGATTTGACCGACGCGAGTTATTGCTCCTTCAAGGTGAAGCGGTTTCTCATACGGCACGGAGCAGTCAGGGTAATCTGCGCTCAGGGATCGATACCGGCTCCGCAAGACATTCAACAACGTGGGCTCGCATCCAGATTGCGCAAGGCCTTCGCGCGTGGACCGATAAGGTCCCTCAAGACACTGTCCGCGGTATTTTTCAATAGATTGTCGGCACCCTTGATCAGGCCCGGTTTGGCGGTTGTCTCCGGGGAAATGTCGATTAGATCGGTCAGGCAAAGCCGCGAAATTCTCAAGGTTCATAGTTTCGACTACGACATCTACCTTCAGCTTGCGAAGAGCAACGAGGTCCCCGAGAAAGCATATGCAGTCTTTATCGATCAGGATCTTTGTTTTCATTCCGATTTCATTTATCAGAATACTCCTTTTGTCGTTACGCCGGAAAAATATTTCCCGGCGATTTGCTATGCTCTCAAGCACATTTCAAGACTGCTGGGCGTCGACATTCTGATTGCTGCGCACCCGCGAGCGGCGTATGAGCGACGGAAGCCCGAATGTTTTCCGGAATTTACAATTATTCGCGGCAGAACCGCCGACCTGATCGAACGCAGTGCATTGGTGGTCTGCCACGACAGTACGGCGATTCATTTTGCAGTACTGTTTCGCAAGCCAATGATATTCGTGACGACGGACGAATTGATTCCCACGTTCGAGGGAAAATCGATAGTGCAGGCGGCGGCGGAATTCGGCAAGATTCCCATCAATTTGGACGAGGATCTGCGGAGCGTGGATTGGCACAAACAGATGCATGTCGATTCCGCAAAATATCTCGAGTATAAGAATAAATATATAAAAATCGACGGCAGCCCAGAGCGTCCGACGTGGGATGTCGTCATCGATTATATTGAGAAATCGAACTGTCCGACTTCGGCGGATTTCCGAGCGAGCTGTGCGACCGCCCCCGGCGGAAAATGAGCTATCGTTGTGCGTTTACTTTTGATGATTACCAATGGTGAGGCCATGAAGAACTCGAAGTTTTTTTCAGCTGTTATCAATAGCGTTGGCGTGCTTTTAATGTGTGCTGGCATTCTTGCTGCTGCACGCGTAGCTGCCGCGGTCGTTAGTCCGGGCGCGTCGGTGACCGTCACGCAGTCCTACGCATATACCAGTTTCGACGGCGGGGATTTCGTCTTCTCCACCAGCGCTGCCGCGCCCGGATGCGGAACGGGATGGTACATAAAGGCTTCAGATCCCGGCTACAAAGCCGCTGTGGCTGCTGTGCTTACTGCCCAAGCGGGTGGAAACTATATCCTGGTCTACGGCGACAATTCCGATATATGGGCGGGATCACCGAGCGGCCAGTATTGCCACGTGCAGGCGGTCGGCATTGCCTCGTAGTAATGGCATCGAAAATGACTCACGATCACACTTGCGTATTCAACGCGCTCAAGTCGGCGCTGATGCTTGCCTGGGTGGGCGGCGGATTGGGGCACGCCGCGACTGTCAGTTCCAATGTGTATACGCTTCGCGTGGGCGACTCGCAGGCGTCGGTGGTGAACGGCGTCCTGTTCGACGGCCGATACATCTGGGGGGCCGTTCAAAATCCGGACGGTGGGACTCTTGTAAAAATAACCCAGACCGGAGTAATTCTCTCATCCACTCCTGTGGGGAGCGGTCCGGATGGAATGGCTTACGATGGAGCGAATATATGGGTAACTGACTACTCATCGAACGACGTTACGATTGTCAGCGCCGGCGGCAATGTAGTCAAAACGATCGAGCTCCCCTCGGCAAATCCCGAGGGCATTTTATTCGACGGCAAATACATATGGGTCGCCAACAACGGCGCCGGTGCGAATAGCCTGAGCAAGTTCGATGCGGTTAGTCAAACTCTGGTAGCGACCTATCCTGTCGGTCTTGACCCGGACGGCGTGGCTTTTGATGGCACTGCTATCTGGGTGACCAACAGCTATAGCAACAATGTGTGGAAGATAAATCGGGATACCGGGGCATATATAGACAGCTACTCTACCGGCATTTTCCCAACATCCGTAGTTTACGACGGCGCCAATATCTGGGTGGGGAACGGCACCGGCACCGGCGTAGACGTTGGGTCTCCTGTCTCGGGCGTGGGGACAGTGGCGAAAATACGTGCAGCGGACGGCACAATCCTCGGTACCTATACCGTAGGCAATCATGTCCGTGGCCTTGTTTACGATGGCACGTCTATTTGGGTGTGCAATGCAAATGACAATACGGTGTCTCGTTTGCGCGCTTCGAAAGTTGCCTTGCTTGGCACTTTCGCTACTGGAAAGGGCCCCAGGGCAGTCGCTTTCGACGGCAGCAAGATTTGGATTGCAAATTCAGGCGAGAATTCCCTTACCGTCATAGCGCCAGTTACTCCAGGCTCGACCGGGGACACCTCATTCGCGAGGGGCGCAAACCGAAGCGCAGCTTTCGGCGGAGTCGGATACGCAGGGCCGCCCAACACGCGTAATTTCAGAATTCCCATCGGGAGGCCCGGCCGGTCCAATGGCATCACACCGGAGGTTGTCGCCCAGCGGGAGGTCGTCGCGGGGGGCAGCATCAGCCCGATGTTGGACCTGATTCTCGACACGAATTAGATGTCGGGACCGGATGAGCTAGGCGCGACACACGGGCTTGCCCAATGGTGCAACTCCCCGCGCCGGTCATGGTAAAGTAAAATTTCTCAAGAGGCTGGGGCAGACATTAATTGAAAGCGGTCATAAAACAGGCTCTCAAGCAATTCGTCAATATGTCGGTTGCTCTCATGGATAAAACGTCGGTCGGCCGCTATCTTTATGGGCAAATCATCGATACCACGATGGCTAGAACTTTGGCGACGGAACATCGCGGAATCGATCTGGTTTTCTCGGTTCCGAATGCATTGAATAGGTACCGGGTCGAGACGCTTAGCACAAAGGAACCCGAAACTCTGGAGTGGATCGACAGGTTCCGTCAAGGATCGGTAGTATGGGATATCGGCGCTAATGTCGGGTTGTATTCTTGTTACGCCGCTAAGGCGCGAGGCTGTAGAGTGTTCGCGTTTGAGCCTTCGGTGTTCAATCTCGAACTCCTTGCCCGAAACATCTTTCTGAATCAGCTCACCGACCGGATTACCATCGTTCCGCTACCGCTTTCCGAGGATCTGGCTGTCAGTAAGCTCAATATGACGACAACTCACTGGGGGGGGGCTTTATCCACGTTCGGCCAATCCTACGGCCACGATGGAGAACCCATTGGGAAAGTGTTCGAATTCCCAACGATTGGTCTTTCGATGATAGACGCGGTGACTCTCTTGAAGATTCCACAACCGGATTACATCAAAATGGATGTTGATGGCATAGAGCATCTTATCTTGAAGGGCGGGCTGCCGGTGTTGCGGAGTATCAAAGAGGCATCGATCGAAATAAACGATCGATTCGCCGCTCAGGCTATCTACGCAAAGAAATATCTAGAGGAGGCGGGATTGTCGTTCAAGGAAAAAAGGCATGCAGATTACTTCGAACTTCACGATAACCCAGCGAAGTACACGTTTAATCAAATCTGGGTCAGGTAGGCGTAGAGATAGACAATCGCGATTTCGCGAGTCTAACTTCGCAAAGCAATGAATTACCTGAAAGTCGGCATCGCTGGGTTCGGTGTGGTCGGAAAGCGCCGCAAGGATTGCGTCATGCGCCATCCTAGTCTGAGTGTAGTGGCCGTGTGCGACCAAACGTTTCACGATGAAGGCACGCTCTCTGACGGCATTCGTTATTACCGTGATTACCGGCGTCTGTTGACGGAGAACCTGGACGTTTTGATCGTCTGTTTGACGAATGATATGGCGGCCGAGGTGACGATCGCCGGACTTGATGCGGGCCTCCATGTGTTTTGCGAGAAGCCACCCGGGCGAAGCGTTGACGACATTGTCCGGGTAATCGAGTGCGAGCGCCGACATCCGGGCCAAAAACTCATGTATGGATTCAATCACCGGTACCATGAATCCGTTCAGGATGCACTCAAGATTTTGCGTTTCGGCGAGCTTGGACGCGTCATCAATATGCGCGGGATGTATGGGAAGGCAAGACTCATTACCTTCAATCAGCCGGATTGGCGCACCAAGCGCGAGATAGCCGGGGGCGGGATATTGCTCGATCAAGGCATCCATATGGTCGACCTCATGCGCCTATTCGGCGGCGAATTCAGCGAGGTCCACAGCTTTATATCCAACAGCCACTGGGGCTATAACGTAGAAGACAACGCCTACGCGCTCATGCGGACTCCCGCGGGCGTCGTCGGCATGCTAAATTCCTCTGCCACTCAATGGCGGCACCGCTTTCATCTCGATATCAATCTTGAGAGAGGCAGCCTCATTCTGGGGGGGATTCTTTCAGGTACCAAAAGCTATGGGGCGGAGACTTTGACCTTGGTGCGCGCCGACCCTGACAACGATCAAGGCGATCCGAAGGAACAGCTGACACGTTATAACCATGACCCATCCTGGGATGCCGAAATTGCGGCGTTCGCGGTCAGTATCTTGAATGATATTCCGGTGCAAAGCGGGACTTCCGATGATGCTCTGCGCACCATGCAACTAGTTTTTAAGATCTACTATGCGGACTCCAATTGGCGCAAAACCTATGACATCCCCAACCCCGACAGCCACGAACAATCTTGACGTTATTTTTACCCACGATGCGATCGATTTTGCGCGCGCCTATCTCACGTACTTGCAATCCGTTCTCCAGCGCATCGATACGACTGAAGTTGGACGATTCATCGAGACCTTGCTGAAGGCTCGCGAGCGCGGGTCCACGGTATTCTTTATCGGCAACGGCGGCAGCGCCGCTACGGCAAGCCATTTTGCCAATGATCTTGCGATCGGCACCAATGCTTATGACAAGCCATTCCGCGCCTTGAGCCTGACCGACAATGTTCCGCTCATAACTGCCATCGGGAATGATTTCGGCTATGACGAAATTTTCGTCAGACAATTGCGCGTTCTGGGAAAACGCGGCGACGTATTGGTCGGCATTTCTGCCTCCGGCAACTCGCCCAACCTGCTGAAAGCCTTTGATTACGCGAATACCGCCGGCATCGCCACCGTGGCCATAACCGCCTTCGACGGCGGCAAAATGAAAGGCCTGGCATCCCAAGGTATCCACGTGGCGACTGGCCCGAAGGAATACGGACCTGCCGAGGACGCGCACATGGTGCTTGATCACTTGATCGGCGCTTACCTTATGCGATATATCAAAAATGCCTGAACTCGATGTATTGCTGGATCTGGCCAAGTCTTCCGTGACTCAAGCCAGCAAGCGGTTGCTCGATCACGTGTCCCCGGGAGATTCAGACTATGTCCACAGTCTCGATCACCAACGGGAGATCAAGGCAATCGCCGATACGGTCATGGAGAAGGAGATTTTACGGGTTCTTGGCGGTGCAGGACTTCCAATCTTAAGCGAAGAGTCCGGATATGTTGCATCGCCGCAGAAATCCAAGTATTGGTTCATCGTGGATCCTCTGGACGGCACTTTCAACTTTGTCAAGGGATTGGGTCCAAGCGCTATTTCCGTTGCCTTGTGGGAAAATCAGCAGCCGATATTCGGCGTGATTTATAGCCTCATGGAACGGCAATTGGTTTTTGGTGGAAACGGTCTTGGCGCGTTCATCGGCGAACGAAGAATCTCAGTTTCCAATACGTCGAATCAGTCCCAGGCCTCTATTTGTACCGGGTTCCCGGTTCGGTTCGACGTCGAAAGCGAGAGCGCCACGCAGGGATTCTGGCGCATGGTGAAGCCCTACGCGAAGGTGCGAATGCTGGGCTCAGCGGCAGCATCGTTGCTGCATGTCGCGCGAGGGTCCGCAGACGTCTATTCGGAGTCACGCATCATGCTCTGGGACGTCGCAGCGGGAATTGCAATCGTGGAGGGAGCGGGGGGGAAATGCGTCATGCAGAGAAACGGCGACACTTGGTGCTACGACGTGTTCGCCTCGAATCCCACGCTGCTTGCGTGCCATACCGCCCAAACCCATGGTGCGACTTGATCCACCGTTTCAGGGGCAGCGTCTGAGTAAACTTAACACCAAATCCGCCATTTCCGAGAGACTGCTAGGATTCATCAACTCGGATCTTTCTGAAATCCGGTCTCAGGTCGCCAAGAGCGAATACTGGAAACACCACAGCAAAAAGTTGCAAGCGAATGTCATCGGTAATTCGATAGATGTAACCGGAGAGTCGGGTTTCTACGTTCCGCAGCAATCGTCCGTCTTGAAGCGAACGGCTCGAAAGATACTTCGAGGTGTCAGACAACCTGCTAAGGCCGTCAATTCGCTAACGCGCGGGATTACCTCCGTGTTTGAAGTACCGCGACTGCTGTCGCACGAGCACGCGTTCGACGTCGTGATGAGCAGCGCCGACATATCGATCCCGATAGTTTCCCCTTACGCGGTCAATCATCGCGAACTCGCGCACATGCAGGGAGTGTTCGCAAGCGCGGCATCGGTCAGCCGGGATTATAAGAAATGGTCGGGCTACGAAGCGTCGGCAAATATCTACAATCATTACTATTACCAAAACATCTTGCGTCGCTTTACCGGCGCCGATCATATTCGAACCATCCTGGAGATCGGCGCGGGGAACGGCAATTTCCCGTCAATCCTCTACCATAATTGGGCGCCGGTCCGCGTAGTGCTGATAGACTTGCCGGAAACGCTGGCTGTTTCCATTGCCTTCTTGAGCAGTGTTTTCCCCGAGGCTGATGTTGTGATGCCGCACGAAGTCCAAGCCGGCGGCATTCCTGAGGATTTTGATTTTGTATTCCTGACGGTCGATCAATTAGATTTGCTTCGCGATAATAGTATTGACATCGCCATCAATTGCCACTCATTTCAGGAGATGACGCACGAACAGATTGGCATCTACTTTGCCCTCATCCAGCGGGCCTGTCGCGACTCCGGTTTGTTCTTCACCGCAAACAGAGTCGAGAAGATTCCGTGCGGTCCCGATGCATTCTCGGTCGAACAGATGGATCCTCCAAACCGAATGGCGGAGTATCCTTGGAATCGACAAAACGAGGTTCTTGTTCATGAGATATCGAAGTTGAGTCGGCTCGTTCAGCTAGATGCGGTTTCGATACGCCTCGAACGCATACGCAAAAATTAGCGGTGCCAATAGTTTCCCTCACACCGACAGACATCGCTTTCCATGTCCATACAGAACACCAGCGCCATACCATCGACGGCGGCACCGCAGCTCAGCGAACGGGTTGCCGTCTGTTCTCGTTCGTTTTCGCGCAATCCAACGTTGCGCGCTGAACTGCTGGCGCGCTATCCGCGGACAACGTTCAACGACGCTGGCCTCCAGCTCGAGGGCGATACCCTGGTAGAATTTCTGAAGGGGCACGACAAGGCAATCACCGCTCTTGAAGTCATTGACGCCTCCATATTGTCGCGACTTCCGGAACTAAAGGTGATTGGCAAGTACGGCGTCGGTTTGGACATGATCGATTTGGTCGCGATGCGCAATCTTGGGAAGCGCTTGGGCTGGACGGGAGGAGTCAATCGACGCTCGGTTTCTGAACTCGTGATTTCCTTCGCCATTGCGATGCTGCGGCATGTCCCTGCGGCACATCGCGAGGTTCTTTCCGGCATGTGGCGCCAGTCCGTTGGAAGTTATCTGACGGGTAAGGCCGTTGGTATCATAGGTTGCGGGCATGTGGGCAAGGACCTCGTGCCGTTGTTGAGGGCGTTTGACTGTCAGTTACTGGTAAACGATATTTTGCAGTTTCCCGATTTCTATGCCGCTCATGCGATCGAGCCGGTCGGCCTCGAGGCACTGTTGCAACGTTCCGACGTGGTGACCTTACATGTGCCTCTTAACGCGACTACTCGTGGGCTACTTGATGCGCACCGGCTGGGTATGCTGAAGCGCACAGCTATACTCATCAACACTGCTCGAGGAGAGTTGGTAGACGAGGATGCGGTTAAGCACATGTTGCTGGAGAAGCGTCTCGCGGCGGCCGCTTTCGACGTGTTCGCGGTAGAGCCTCCTGCGGATCAGGAACTATTGGCGCTTCCCAACTTCCTGGCGACACCGCACATAGGAGGCAGTGCCCACGAGGCAGTCTTGGCCATGGGGCGCGCGGCGATTCGGGGTTTAGATGTGCACGACATCCCGGATATTGCGTAGAAAGTGCCGTGGAGGCGATTGAGGAAATGTCAATGAATATACGTCCGAGGCGCTCATTGTCGAATTCGCAACTGCAGCGGCCGAGCGCGCTGACTTCGATACCGAGAGATCCGGCGCTGTTGTGGCTCGACAAGAACGAGAATTTGGATCCCGAGTTGATGGTGTTGTCGCACGCTGTGCTCTCGTCAATACCGCGGGAGGTATTGGCAACCTATCCCGAAGCGGGAGAACTTTACCGGAAGCTCGCGTCCTGGGTTGGAGTGAGCGCGGATTCATTGCTGCTGACACCAGGTAGTGACGGTGCAATTCGTCTCGCGTTCGAGGCGTTTGTCGAACACGGCGACGCTGTTGTTCACACGGCTCCGACCTTTGCGATGTACCCGGTTTACAGCCAAATGTTCGGTGCGCAAGCCCAGCAAATCAACTATGCAAGAACGGCGAATGGCCCGTTCCTGGATCAAAGAGCTATCTTGAGTGCATTGCAAGAGCATAAGCCGAAGCTGTTATGCCTGCCAAACCCGGACAGCCCAACCGGTACAATTCTGGCACCTGAGACCCTGCGAGAGATTCTTATCGCGTGCGAATCAGTAGGCACGGTATTGCTGGTCGATGAGGCGTATCACCCATTTCACGAATCTTCGGTAGTTTCGTCGACTCAGACATCGCGAAATCTCATAGTAGCGAGGACGTTTGCCAAGGCTTGGGGCGTCGCGGGTTTGCGAATCGGATACGCGGTGGCACACCCGCAGACGGTCGGATTGCTGCACAAGCTTCGGCCGATGTACGAGACCAGCACCCTCGCGGTCGAATTCATGTTCAGAATGCTCGATCACAGCGCCGCGATGATGCAGTCTGTGGCAAGAATCAACGACGGTAAGCGCTTTTTTGAGAACGAGATGCGTACCCTAGGATTCGGGGTGTCGCAGACAGCGGGCAATTTCACACATATCGCTTTTGGTGACCGCGGCAATGCGGTGCACGCCGCCCTCTCAGGCAAAGTGCTGTATCGCGCGTCATTCGACCATCCTTGCCTCGCGGGGTACAGCCGATTCAGTGTGGCGCCCCGGCCGCTCATGAAGCAAGTTTCGGATCTCATAGAGCTATCGGTGGGAAACTAGAAATCAAATCGGACAGCGTTCATGCAAGATAAGTTTGTAAAAATCGGCATTATCGGATGCGGACGTGTATCAGGACACCATTGCCGATCGATTGTCGAAACTGCGGGCGCCGAGCTGGTGGCGGTCTGTGATCTGATTCCCGAGAAGGTGAATCTTTATCGGGAACAATTCGGTGCGAAGGCTTACGGCAACTATCATCAAATGTTGATCGAGAATCCACAGATAGACACCGTCGCAATAATCACGCCCTCCGGGATGCACTACGAGCACGCGCTCGACATTATTTCCCGCTACCGGAGAAATATCATCGTAGAAAAGCCGACCTTCATGAGGCCCTCACAGGTGACGGAGGTCTATGCCAGAGCCACGGCCTCGGGGGTGCAAGTATTTGCGGTATTCCAGAATAGGCACAATTTGGCTGTGAAGCGCGTGTTACATGGTTTGGCGCAAGGCGAACTCGGTCGAGTGCGGTCTGTTGCGGTACGAGTCCGCTGGTGCAGGCCGCAACGTTATTACGACCTTGCCGCGTGGCGCGGGACGTTTTCCATGGACGGAGGCTGCCTCACCAACCAGGGTATCCATCACATCGATTTATTGCGCCTCACAGGAGGCGAAGTCAAGCGCGTGTGTAGCGTCAACAGGACTTTGGGCGCTTCAATTGAAGTGGAGGATACCGCGGCAGCCTCGATCGCATTTGAAAGTGGTGCGATCGGTACGCTGGAGATTACCACTGCAGCACGTCCCATTGACTATGAGGCTAGCCTATCGTTGGTCTGTGAAAATGGCCTGGCGCAAATTGGCGGGATTGCGGTCAACGAACTGCAAATCTACACGCCTGATCCCGCATCATGTGCAAAGAACACGGAGGATTTTTCGGGAAACGTCTATGGCAACGGCCACGCAAAAATCTACGAACAGATCGTTGCATGCATTGCAAAAGAACTGCCATTCCCCGTGACCTACGAAGACACACTTGCTACGATTAAGCTGTTGAACTCTTTCTACTTGGCTGACGAAACCCAAAGTTGGGTCGATGTAGCCACTGCGGGTGACAGCACCCGGCTCGGGCAACTCGACGATGAGCTGGCGAATTTGTACCGAATAGCCGCGACGAACGTCGACCGAATGTGACGAAAAGCTGTCAATATTCCGTCTCTCTATATCACCGTTAACTGTTAGGGCGCGAAATGAAAATAATTGGCATCGTTCCGGCGCGAATGGCGGCCTCGCGCTTTCCGGGTAAACCGCTGTATTTGATTCACGGTCGACCGATGGTGGAGCACGTCTATCTGCGCGCCAAGATGTACAGTGGCTGGAGTAGTCTGGTATTGGCGACGTGCGATCAGGAAATTGCACAATTTGCCGCGAACAAGGCCATCCCGGTCGTAATGACGGGGTCTCATCATACTCGGGCGCTGGATAGAGTTGCTGAAGCGGTCGAGCGCTTGGGTGAAACGGTGAATGATAGTGATATCGTTGTTTGCGTCCAAGGCGACGAGCCCATGCTGCGGCCGGATATGATTGATGCGGTGGTTTCGCCTTTGCTGAACAAGCCGTCAATTCCGTGTACGGTATTGGCGATTCATATCACCGACAAATCGCAGTGGCTGAATCCCGATATCGTCAAAGTCATCAACAACGATGCTGGCGAAGTTCTTTACACTTCGCGAGTGCCACTTCCGTATTGCAAGAATGAATTCTCTCCGGAACTGATGGCGCGCCGAATCGGCGGCATTTTCGCTTTCCGTTGGAAATACTTGAAGTTGTTCACTCAGCATTCCGAGACCCGTCTGGAGCAGCTCGAGGCTTGCGACAGCAATCGAATCTTGGATATGCCGTTCCGACAATACATAGCGCCTTACCGAGATCTGCTTGCGTTTTCCGTGGATAGCCCGGCCGACATTCAACTGGTCGAGGAACACATGCGGTCGGACGAGTGTTGGGCTCAGTACAACTAGCAAATCACGACTCGATGAATCGCAACGTCGCCTATCAAACAGAACAATTGGTTCGTTACTTCGCCCGAAATCGCGTGGCGTGGTCGCAGTTCTATGAATCCGAGCGCGTGATCATCAGTCGGCTGAATATCGATTCCCGGCAGACAGTGCTTGACATCGGATGTGGCTGCGGCGGTTTGGGTCTGGCGCTGCGCGAGCGGTACGGAGTCGAAAACTATACAGGCGTAGAGATAAACGCGTCAGCTGCCGATGCAGGCAGGGTGATGAATCCGGCAGCACATATTCTGTGCGGAGATATCCTGGATTTAAGTGAAAGCGAACTTCGCGAGCGGTACTTCGATGTCGTGTTTTCGCTCAGTTGCGTCGATTGGAATGTCCAGTTTGCCGACATGCTGTCCGCGGCCTGGAATCGCGTTCTTCCGGGAGGGCATCTGGTCGCGACTTTTAGACTTATCGATACGCAGGGCTGCAATGACCTGGATCGATCCTATCAGTACATCAACTTTAACGGGGTTCGAGAAGGCGAGCGTGCTTCCTATGTCGTCTTGAATGCGCGGGAATTGATCCAGGAGCTTATCGCTTTTGATCCGAGCGACATTAATGCTTACGGCTATTGGGGCGCGCCTTCCGTTACGGCAGTGACCCCGTACGAGCGGCTTTGTTTCTCCGCATTCTCAATTCGCAAAAGGAACAGCAATGCGGGCGCGCCTCGGTTCGATCTGAACCTTCCCGCGGAAATTCGCGATGTGATAGGTGTGTCGTAACAGTGGTGTTGTCGGTTGTTGTATGGGATCAAGTTGATGCCGCACCGGCCGTCGCTGACAAAGTGTTGTGCTGGCAAAGCTACGCCGATGGCGCCACAATTTCCTCCGTTCCGCGCTATTTAGAAGATCACGCGGCGCGAATTAAGCAGAAATATTTGGCTTTCATTCACGACTTGGGTGAACGCCAGATATCGGGCAAACGTATCGTCGATCATTTGGATTTGGGAGACGGTTTCAGCCTTTGGTGGATGACGCTGCTGGCGGAAAAGAGCCCGTTAAAGTCGCCGCGAATATACGATTGCCTGCGCCTGATCGCGCTGGAGGAAATGCTAGCCGACGAGCGTCCGTCTCATCTGACTCTTATTACCGGCGACAAGACGCTCGCTCAAGCAATGCGCAAGCTATGCCAGAATCTCGGGATAAGTTTCAGTTCTCGATTGAGGGGCGGATCAAATCGAGGGTGGTCGCTGCGCGGATTCTACGACGCGTTGCCCCACTCGGTGCGCGGCTTGCTCAGCCTTAGACACGTCGTGATCCGGTGGCCGCTTCGAAAGCTGCGCAGACCGCAATGGTTCTCGGGCGAAAATGCAATATTTATTTGCTCCTACTTCATTCATCTCGATCCGACCCTGTGTGTGCAGGGGCGGTTCCATTCGAGACAATGGGAGGGGCTGCCGAAGTCTCTCCACGAGAGTGGCAAATCGCTGAACTGGATTCAGCTGTTCTTATTCAGCGCAGTAGTGCCGAGCCTTGCGACGGGTCTTGGTTGGCTGCGCCAATTCAATCACGATGCAAGCAATCAAGGATGGCACGCGTTTCTCGATAGCTATGTGACATTTGGGAAAGTGCTGGGCGCACTTAAGACCTGGCTGTGGCTCAATATCGTCAGCTGGCGTCTACGGGATATCCAGTCTGTCTTCTACCCGAATGGATCTGCTGTCTGGCTGTGGCCGATTTTGCGCGGTGATTGGCAGTCGTCGTTGAACGGGCCGGTAGCCGTCAATAATTGTCTTTGGATTGCGTTGTTTGATTCCGCGCTTGCCGATATGCCGCGGCAGGCGACGGGACTTTACCTGTGCGAGAACCAGGGCTGGGAAAAGGCTCTTCTTCGTGCGTGGCGCAGCCATGGTCACGGCGAGCTCATTGGGGTGCAACATGCCACGGTGCCGTTCTGGCATTTGTACTATTTCGATGATCCTCGTAGCTTGAATTCAAAACTAGGTTGCGCTTTGCCGTTACCCGATCGCCTGGCAGTCAACGGGGCGGCGGCGTGGCAGGCTTTCGTCGATGGGTCCTATCCTCCTGAGAGACTGGTCGAGGTCGAGGCACTGCGTTACCTGAATCTCTCCGATATCGCCGCTAGAACGGGGCAGGATCGGGTGAGAGCCCATACGTTAGAGGCGTCCGGTTTCGAGACGGCGCGCGTCAATGTTCTCGTCCTTGGGGATATGATGCCAACCTCGATGCATCATTTGCTCACGCTTCTGGAGGAGGCATGTAATCGGCTTCCGGGAATATATCGGTTCACGTTCAAACCTCACCCCGGCTATTCAGTCAGGCTGGCGGACTATCCTCGTCTGCAGGCAGACGAGACTAAGAAATCCCTCGGAGAGATATTGGGCGCCTATGATGTGGCGGTCACGGCAAATAGCACTTCGGCATCGATCGATGCGTACCTGGCAGGTGTGCCGGTAATCATCGGGCTCGACGGAGATGAACTGAATCTGAGCCCCCTTCGCGGCCGGGTCGGAGTGCGCTTTGTCAGCACCTGCGATGAACTGCTCGACGCGCTGAAGACAGCCGGATGCGGTGCCGAGATTTCGGATTCCGATCGTAAGCAATTTGTTTTTTTGGATCCTGCTCTGCCGCGCTGGAAACGATTGTTGGGGTTTTGATAACTAATACAGGAATGGTCATGACCAGAAGAATCTATATGGCGGGCAGTGGTGGGATGCTGGGGGAGGCGTTTCAAAAGACATTCACTACAGATTCAATCCTGAAATGCACGGATATCGACACTAATGAGCCGTGGCTGACATACCTGGATTTCAGAGATTTAGACGCGTACCGCAAGGATGTAACGGAGTTCAAACCGGATTATCTCTTTCATTTGGGTGCCTACACGGATCTGGAGTTTTGTGAGCTTCATCCGGACGACGCTTACCTGACAAATACCATCGCGGTCGAAAATGCCGTATTCATTGCGAATGAACTGGGTATTCCGCTCTTGTATATCAGCACAGCCGGAATCTTTGATGGCAAGCAGGATGTGTACGATGACTGGGATCAGCCTAACCCGTTGGGCCACTATGCGAGGTCTAAGTATGCCGGTGAGGTGTTCGTAAAAGAAAATGTTGCGCGGCATCTTGTTTGTCGGGCCGGATGGATGATGGGCGGTGGGCCGAAAAAAGACAAAAAATTTGTCCAGAAGCTCATGAAGCAGCTCAAGGATGGGAAAAAAACGATCTACGTAGTCAACGACAAACTTGGGACGCCCACGTATACACACGATTTTGCGCAAAATGTGGAGTTGCTGCTGCGGAAGGAATACTGGGGGCTATACAACATGGTATGCGGGGGAGTCACCAGTCGGTTAGAGGTCGCCAGGGAAATTATCGGGCTCTTGGGATTGGACGGCAGTGTGAAAATTACGGAAGTGACCTCCGACTATTTCAAAGAGGAGTACTTTGCGGAACGTCCGCCGTCGGAGCGATTGATTAACCGGCGACTGAATCTGCGTAACCTAAATACAATGCGGCATTGGAAGATAGGGTTAAGTGAATATCTGCATTCCTACTACAAGAACTATCTTGAAGGAAATTGAAACGCAGTGGGCGATAGAATGAATCTGCCTCTGATCACCGTTGCAATTTGTTGTTTCAACGGGGAGCGGTACCTTGAAAAGACACTCAACAGCGTTCTTGCCCAAGATTATTCCAATTTCGAAATTGTAATCGTTGATGATGGTTCAAACGACGGTACAATAAAAATCATTGAGCGATTCGCCAGCCAGAATAAATGTATCCGTGCGAATTTCAGAAGCAACCATGGATTGCCGGCATCGAGGAATTATTCATTTAGCCAAGCAAAAGGTGAATGGATAGCAATTATCGATCAGGATGATCTTTGGTATCCAACCCGCTTGTCGCGCCAATTGGCAATCGCTCAAAGTTACCCAACAGCGGGCCTCGTCTTCTGCAATGTCTGCCATATCAATGAGTTAGACGACGTGATTGATGACCATATGTCTGTATATGCGCTTCCGGACTCGTTCATCCGGAAAGGGGATGCGGGCAATCTCTTGCTCAGGCAGGGCTGCTTTAGTGCTTCCGTGTCGTGTTTGATTAAGCGTGAGACGGTGCAGGTAGTTGGGGTCTTTGACGAATCCATCGCATATGCTTGCGATTATGACTACTTCATCCGCGCCGGTTTTGAGGTCGACTTCGCTTATACGCGGGATGTGTTGGCAGCATGGAGGAGGCACGCAGAACAGGCCACTAGTACGTACGGTAAGAGGGACCATGAGATTCGCTCCGTATTTTGGCGCCATTGGCGCGGCAGGAATGTATCGGGTTGGACCAACGCGATGCTTCTCAAAAGAATATTCAGGTCATTTGTGGGCGGTATTGTGCGCAAAGTCTGTCGATGATGCCGCTTATTCGAAATCGACTGGACGTTGTCGTTGACGGTCGAGGCGCGAGCTGGTTTGAATTATCGCCTCATGTGAAATGATGAAAAATAAGACAATCGACTTCAACGGCGTACTGATGGGCGCGAATTTGCTGCTTGTGGTGCTGTTCGTGCTCACATTCACGCATACAGGAGGTAATGAATACGTTGATCAGGAAACTGTGGTGTTGGGTGTTGTGCTGTCTGTTCAAACGCACATCGCATTGTGGTTTGAGAGAAGGCGCCGCGACCCGTTTGTTATTTTGCTCGCATTATCGATGACGTTCTACTATCTGTTGCGTTTACTCACGTTGACTTGGCATCCCTTCTCAACGGTATTTGAGAGATACCAATATAGCGCCGGCGACACGAATTACGCACTCATTTTCATATTGGTCGCGAATATTGCTATTTACGCTGGCCTCTACCTGGGTAGGTTTGCCGGCGATCCCGCAATACGGTTGGGTCTTTGGAGAGCAATCTCGCCGATGCGAGTTGTATTCCTGATGTTGGTCGCAGTTATTTTTGCCTATTTCAGCGGTCACTATTGGAATGAGGACAATGTGCCGAGGGTGTTCAATTTCTTGGCTATCTTCGTAGCTCAAGAGATTGTGCTTTTAATGGCGTTGGCGTACTACTTTGTGTTTAGGCAATCACTCTCAAAGAACGTAAGATTCTCGATTGTCGTTATGATCGTGGTCGATATAGTGGTTCATACGTTGGTGGGGAGTCGCGGCGCGATCGTCGAGACCCTGCAGAATTATGTTTGGGTTACTCTAGCAATTGGCGGTTGCATTCGGTTTCGCAGAAAGTCTTTTGTACTCGGCCTTGTCCTTTTGCCCGTGCTCGTGGTCCTACTCGTCAGTTCTTTTGCGATTAGCACTTACAACCGAGCCTTCAGAGATGGGGGAACCCTTGATGTGAGCCAGGCTTTTAATTTGGCGATCGAAGGGAGTTCCGAATTATCCGTGGAATCCACGCTCGACAAGGTAGTTCCGTTGATCGCAGATCGCGTCGGGTACTTCGACTATTCAGCGGAGATCATTGCCCATAGAGACGAATACGCTTCGGTGATAAATTTATCGTCATACGCTAAAAGTATCGTCGATAACCTACTGACGCCGGGGTTTGATGTTTATGACCAGCCGAAAATATCAAACGCGTTGCAGTTCGTTTACAACGGATTGGGTTCCCCGTCGAAGGAATTGGTAAGCGAATCATATCAATCGGATCAGCTCGGCATTTATGGCGAATTCTATGCCTTGTTTGGTTACGCCTCGCTGCCGTTGTTTCTATTGACCGCATTCTTGATGAAGAGGGTTTATGGGCGCATGCGAAGTGAGAATCCCTTTATTCTCGTCATGAAGCGTGTCGTCGTCTTGTTTGTCTTTGTCAGAACGCTTGACAGCTACGGATTCGATTGGACGATCGTGGAAACCTTGCCGCGAGTTGCCGCGATATACATGTACAGATTCTGTTTCCGCAGCAAACCAGTCTTTGTTGACGAGTCTCGGCTTCGAGCTGAATTGCATCGTGCGATTGGCGATCCGTCTGTTGCTCCCGCAAACGCAATTGCGGCCAGTGGGAATGCGTAGGAGTGATTTCGCGCGCCGATAGCGCGTAGGTACGTATTCATGTTGGCGCCGGGCTTTCCACGGGCGGGAGAACCCTCACCGCCGCCGGGAAAAAAATCCGCGTGGCCGTGATCGCTGATCGGTAAGTTCCGGCAAGGCAAATATCGTGAATGACGAGGTCCGCAAATGAAATTTGGCAAGAATACAAAGGATGTTAGTACGGAACACCGGACAATCGGCAATGCGGCAGGGGTTCCTGGGTGAAAGTTCTGAATGTGATCATGTCGCTAGATCGTGTGACTGGTGGCGGTTCCGTCGAGCGGACAGTTCAGATGAGTCGTTCGCTTGTAAAGGCCGGAGAAGAGTGCACGATCCTGACGACCAATATTGGGGTGACTCCTGAAAGAATAAAGGAACTCGAAGGGGTTACTATTGTGGCTCTACCTTGCTTGTCGCAACGCTTTTACGTGCCGAAATTTAAGTACAAGGATATAGAAGATCTTGTAAGAAAGACCGATATCATTCATTTGATGACTCATTGGACGTTTTTGAATGCGCTGGTTTACTTTATAGCCCATCGCCACAAAAAGCCTTACGTTGTTTGTCCTGCGGGAGTGCTTCTTGTTTATGGGAGATCCAGGGTAATAAAGACAGTCTACAATTGGTTAATTGGGCGTAGATTAATTCGAAATGCGGCCAGGCATATCGCAATTACTGCTGATGAAATTCCGCAGTTCATAACTTATGGTGTGCGAAAAGACAGCATAACCATTATTCCAAACGGAATTGATCCGGAAGATTTCAAGGACAGCAGGGTGGATGACTTTAGAACCAAGTACGGTTTAGCTGGCGTTCGTTTTATATTGTTCATGGGAAGACTTAACGCTGCAAAAGGACCGGATCTCCTATTGAGGGCATTTTGCAACGCACGCGAGTATCTGGCGCCATATCACCTTGTATTTGCGGGGCCTGACCAAAACATGTCAACGGAATTGCGGGCGATAGTGGCCCAGTATAACGTTGGCGATCGGGTTCACTTTCTTGGATATGTGGGCGGGCTGGATAAATCGAGAGCTTATTATGCCGCTGATCTGCTGGTTATTCCTTCTCGACGTGAAGCAATGTCAATAGTAGTGCTCGAGGCAGGGATTACTGGAACGCCGGTTTTGATGACGGATCAATGTGGCTTCAACGCGATGGCCGAGGCGGGAGGTGGAATGATCGTCCCGGCATCGGTAGAAGGCTTGGAAAAAGGACTTGTTGATACGCTGAGTAATCCTGTCGACTTGAAAGCAAAAGGTCAAAGGCTTAAGGCGTATGTATCAAAACATTTTCTATGGGATTCCATTATTGATAGATATGTTCAACTGTACAAAGACCTTTCTTGGAATGGACAAGATCCTCTCTCTCCGGCTAAGCAACGATGACTGTCTGTCGGCCCTCTGAGGGTTAGTCTTTCGAGTCCGGCGAGAAAAATTGGCGTCGGATAGCCATACGATTCTGCGGCACCGGCTATGAGTGCGTGCCTGAGGTCGGCCTTAAAGGCGGCCGGCAGCCAAACAACACCAAGATTAATATATCATGCCCTGGAACAAGGGAGAGACGAGAGTGAAGCGAGTCTTGGTCACCGGATGCTGCGGTTTTATAGGCGGGCACCTGATGAAATCGTTAGCCAGCAACAATTACGAATCTTTAGGGGTTGACATTCGTCCCCGACGGACTGGCGATATGCTTGGGTGGTCATTCGCAGAATGCGACATACTGGATGCGGAGAGACTACGTAGGATCGTCACAGATTTTGCGCCGGAAGTGGTAGTTCATCTCGCGGCGCGCACAGACATAGATGGCAAGAGTTTGGCTGCTTACTCGGCGAATGTGGAAGGCACGCGCAATCTCGTTGCTGCTGTCGCGGCAGCTGGTACGGTACGGCGAGTCCTCTTTGCATCATCCCAGCTCGTATGTCGGGTGGGTTATGTGCCTCGCAACGATACGGATTACTGTCCTGTAAACCCCTACGGCGAGAGCAAAGTTTTATCGGAAAAGATTGTCCGTGAAAACATGGCCAAGACAATTACTTGGTGCCTGTTGAGGCCTACGACGATTTGGGGCGAGGGCATGTCCCGTCACTATCAACGATTCCTAGGTCACCTACAGGCGGGCCGATATTTTCATTTAAGTCAGGGTCCACTATTTAAGTCTTATGGATACGTCGGAAACACAGTCTACCAAATCATGAAATTCATGATCAGCGATGGCCGGCAGATTCATGCAAAGACGTTTTATCTTAGCGATTATGAGCCGCTCTCGCTTACAAGGTGGATAAACGGGTTGGCCCAGGCATTGGGAACGGCACCACCACGGAGCGTTCCAGCCGCGGTTGCGCGTTTTATCGGACTGGGTGGTGATATTCTGAACGGGATTGGGCTAAAGACATTCCCACTGAATTCGTACCGCGTGCGCAATATTCTCACGGAGTATGTATTTGACATGAAGGAGACCGAGAGAATTTGTGGTGCGCTACCCTTTACGATTGATCAAGGCGTATCTCGTACGGCGAGGTGGTTCAAGGAGCTGCATGCCCAAGGGGAAAAAAATGAGAGACCATCTCAAAGCTTTGAGTAAAAGTCGCGGAGCCATTCTTGCGTATGGAAGAGCTGCGAATGGTCGGGCGTCGACGCGTCCGATGCACAATGTACTAAGGCGATTCGCGCTCAAGCGGTTCGCCGCATAGCCGCTTTTCGAGCGTTCGCCGGGAGTAAATACATGTTGGGTTTTATGAAGCGCAAATTGCGCGTCCTCTTGGCTCGTCGCCGAATCGCTCAGGGAAAGAAATGCGCCAACGATGTAGCAGCCATACTGTCCGGTGACCCCATCGTACTGCTTGATGTGGGCGCTTCCGGTGGCGTCATTCCTCGGTGGAGCCCGTACCGCGCGGCTATCGATTTTATCGGAATCGAGCCTGACGCGCGGTCCGTATCGGTATTGCTCAATTCGCCGGAATCCGAGCTTTTCAGAAGCTACGAAATTGTCCCTTTCGGCGCTTGGGACCGGACTGGATCGGTGAGGATTTCTTTCACTCGCAAGCCGATGTGTTCGTCTCATTTTGCACCGAATGTTCCGTTCCTTTCTCGTTTCCAGGATGTTGAGCGATTCGATATCGTTGGTTCAACGGAAATGGAATGCCGGACGATTGACGATTTGTTATCGGGCACCGGCAAGTCGGTCGATTTCATAAAGCTCGACCTTGAAGGTGGCGAGTTAGCCGTACTTAAGGGGGCGACGAAGTCAATCGAGAGCTGCATGGGATTTCACGTGGAGGTGTGTTTCCAATCCATTCGAGACAGCCAGCCGTTATTTGGGGACATCAAGAATTTCCTACAGCTACGCGGAATTGAATTTGTCGATTTCGTGGCGCTGATTCGTTGGGAGCGTAATTCGTTCAGAGGCTTGGGGCAGGCAATATTTGGGGACGCGCTATTTCTGAGAGCACCGGAGAACGTCGTTGCCCTAACGGGCGGGAATTTGCTTACTGCCCGGCGAGCCCGGGCTTACGTTGCAATCCTAATGATCTATGAAAGGTTCGACTTGGCCACGAGATTCATCGACCTTCTGAGAAAGGGCGATGCTGTCTTGAGCGAAAGCGAAATTACGCGCCTTGTGGCGATTGTCGAACGGCGGAAGGCGATCTTCGATAGGCGTTACCGTTTGGTCCGCTTACTCGGGCGCGGCTTGTCGCACTATGCGGGTGAGAACTTCGGCTTGCATCTCATATACTAGGTTCGGTTCGGACCCGCAACTTCGCCACCGTTGAGCACTGAGTAGTGGAGATCGGCAATATTGGCTGTATCGCATCCGTTGGCGTTATCGCTGCAGACGTATTTACACAGAGGCTCAATTCAGTAATGTCTTCCTTGGTCATTTTGGGTGCTAGTGGGTTTATTGGCAGGACTCTTATTGCAGTCGGGCGTTCCCCACTGCCCATTAAGGCCGTGGCACGAAATATTCCGTTTGACGTGGATATCACTCAAAAGGGCGTAGTCTGGTTTGAGGCCGATCTGTCAAAAGCGACATCACTCTATGATTTGCTGGCCACTGGCGATGTCGTTATCAATCTGGCGTACAAAATCGATGCCAACGAGGTTGATAACATTGCCATTATCGATAATATAATTAATGCATGTTTGCGCTCTCGGGTATCGAGGTTGATCCATTGCTCGACAGCTGTTGTTGCCGGCGCGACTCGAGTATCGCGAGTAGTCGAATCAACGCCCTGCTTACCCCTAACGCCTTATGAACGGACTAAGTGGACAATAGAGCAGCTAGTGCTCAGCGCGTTGCCTAGAGGACTTGATGTCGGCATTTTGCGGCCGACGGCAGTTGTGGGGCCCGGTGGGCAGAATCTTCTCAAGCTAGCTACATCGCTTGTAAGCGGCAGTGCGTTTGCTAACTATTTACGCGCGAGCTTATTTGGAAGGCGGCCTATGCACTTGGTGCCCGTTCGAAATGTAACGGCCGCGTTACTCCACTTAGCTGTCCTGCCGGCAGCCTTGAACGGGGATATATATATTGTATCGTCAGACGACGATCCCCATAATAATTTCCACGATATTGAAGAAATTATGTTGCGATCTCTCGGGCTTCGCCCCAGGAAGCTGCCGCTCTTGCCCCTTCCTTCAAAAGTGCTGTCACTGGCGCTTCGACTGCTAGGTCGCTCGGAAGTGGGTATAGCGAGAATTTATGATTCCGGGAAATTACACGACGGCGGCTTCAAACCGATGGATTCAGTAGTGAGCGCAGTTCAAGAGTTTGGCGAGAATATTAAAAATGGAGAAAAACACTAGTATCAATAAAATTTATCGTGATAGCTAGGAGCCGGTCACCGACAGAGATGGCGCCCACCGAGAAACTCGTCGACCATCCGCTTCATATCGCGCTCACAATTCGTGTCTCCGTTCCAATCAAGCAACTGTCGCACCCTGGACGAGTCCACTTCGAGCGATGCAGTCAGTCGATCAATCTCCGCACCAAATCCTGACAAATGACCTATTTGCGTCAAAATTCGTGGAGCGATTCGAACTAATCGTGCGCGGCGTTTCATCAAATCCGCAATAGTGATTATCAAATCTCGCGTCGAGATCGGCTTCCGATCGGCCGCTAGAAAGATTTGACCGGCTGCAGCCCTATGATGAGTACACTTAACCAACAGTTCGCACAAGCTCGTCAAGCTCAAGATACTTCGCGTCGCGCTCACGGCACCAAGGGGCAGCGGCCAACCGGAGTTGACCAAACGCATTAGACGCAGGAAATTGCCCTTGGCCCAGGGGCCGTAAATCAGAGTAGGGCGAACGACGACCAGTTCGGTGACCCCGCGCGCTGCTAGCGCGCTCAATGTCTGTTCGGCCTCCCACTTCGAGATCGCATAGGGCTCCGTTGGATTGGGAACGTCGCCATCTTGGAACGGCTTATCTTGGGTTGCGACACCATTTACGCCTATCGTGCTCACGAATACAAAACGCTTCACGCCTACAGTTTGGCACGCCGTAAATAAATTGAGCGTCGCCTCCACATTGGTTTTACGGAACGCGTCGAGCGGATCACTGGCTCTTTCGGCAATCACATGTGCGCGAGCAGCCAAATGAATCACGGCATCCACGTTCGCCAACATCGCGTGCCAGTCCCGCCATTCGCGTAAATCGCCGACGCAGATCGTTTTCACCCCCGCCGGCCCTTGCGTGCGGTGCTGTCGCACCACCGCTACGACGGGCACACCGGCTTCATGCATCGATGGAGTCAATTGCCGCCCCACGAATCCTTCCGCCCCGGTTATCAGCACGGATTTCACGATAACCGATCTCGCGCGCGCGGATCGCCCCTCTCAAGAACGTGATCCACCAACTCGCCATACCGGGAGAGGCCGATTTCGCGAGAGAGGTGGGCCTCATAATATCGCGCGGCGCTACTTCCCATTCGGCTCAAAGGCGTCGGATCATTCGCGAGTTCGATAAGCAAAGAGCCCAACCGGGCAATTTCGCCATTACAAACCATGATTCCACCACGCGACTTCTCAATCAATTGGGCAATATCGCTATCGCTTGGGCCAATGTATAAGCTCGCGACGCCCCGAGCCATATGGCCAAGCAGTTTGCTTGGCACCACCAATCCCTCGAATCCAGGCAACAGAGTAACTAATGCGAGATCTGCGATTCCCAAGGTTTGCGGCATTAGCTCGAAGGATACCAGCGGCTTGAATTGAACAAGGTCCGTGAGGCCAAGGTCTTTGGTCAATTGTTCGGCCTGTGTGATCCGTCCACCCTGGCCCACAATAACCAGGCGCAGGTTCGACAACGCAGATCGTGCCGAGGCGATTGCACGTAACACCGTATCCCAGTCATGCGCGACCCCCATATTGCCCGAATAGAGCAATACGAATTTTCCTGTCAAACCCCACTTCTGGGTCAATAAATTCGCCGATCCACGAATCACGCCAAGATCACCGGTCGCCCAGTTGGAAATCTCGCATATGCGCCCGACAGGGACACGCTTATCCAGTAACCGCGCGGTCATCTTTGGGCCCAGAGACACCACGCTCCTCGCGCGGCCGTATGCCGAGCTAAACACGATCGCCAAGATGCGCCCGAGGAGGCTACGCTTGGCAAGCATCCCGTGTGCAATCATGACCTCGGGATAAAGATCCTGTGCAATGATGATTAGCGGGCACCGAAATACGCTCGCTACCAGGCTCATGGCCACAACTACGAGCGGCGGATTTGTCTGAACCATCAGCATCGATGGGCGCCGCCGCGTGAATAACATCACCACCGCAGCTAGGCAAAACCAGACCTGAGCTACGGCACCTTTCCGATTGCCGCGGCAAACCCAGCATCGCGGGACGTACCTAATCTTCACGCCCGCGCCGCGCGGATCCGATGGGACTCGACCTTGCACCGGAACGTATTGGTCCTTGCCGCAGAGCACTGTGATTGCCCGACCCGTTCCGGCAAGCCTCGTCGTTATATCTAACGGAATTTGAGCCCCACCCCAGCCTTCCGGATAGTAGAACTGTTCGACAAATACGATCTCCGCCGTTTTATGCGTTTTTTTAGTCATGACGCGGCTCGCTCGTCAGACGCTCCAGATAGCTGCCTATCTTCATGCGGGGCGACGATTCCAGTCGTAGGATTCTTTACGATCGGCGCAGCGCCAACTGACCTGCCGGCTTTCTTCGGACCATCCATTACTAGAGAAGAGCACCTTGCTAAAGTGATTGTCAAGTTGGCAGCACGAGGACTAACGAGAAGGCCTGAGAATACGAGATGAGCTTGACAGAAGGAGC
>Ga0073928_10001214_pt1 | contig 51079 bp, 102 predicted proteins | sample PaiPotPPA55metaG_FD_76969 | JGI IMG/M metagenome (GOLD analysis project Ga0073928, IMG submission 76969) | Iron sulfur acid spring bacterial and archeal communities from Banff, Canada, to study Microbial Dark Matter (Phase II) - Paint Pots PPA... ...
AGGATGGGAAACGAAGAAAGGGGGTGTTTGGGAATAAGAATGGCAAGCGCCGAATTTTTTGGTGGCGCCCCCCCCCCCCCCCCCCCCCCTACCGGTGCGACCCCGAGGATGTCGCGGTTCCGCCTATAAAAAAGGGCGCTCCCGGTTCGGCACCAGACCCAGTCAACGCATTGTCATACGACAAATGCCGAACGCCGCGGACGGTGAGATGATCTTGCCTCTCACAACATCAACAGAAATATATTCAGGATAGGTTTGACTCGGAGCGACGTAACCAAACAATTTCTGCATCGAATAATCCCTGGCAGAATGGCCGCACCTTTCGGGGTGCGGCCTCTTTTTTTTGATTCAGAGGCCATCTCTCTCCCGTCGCGTTGTTTGCCTTGGCCTCTGTCTGCCGCCCACAGCCGCTTTCAATGCCGAAACCGTATATTTTGAAACGTCAGCAGTTCAGCGCGCCTGCCGCGATCATTTTGTGATCCTGGTTGCGTCGTTGTATGCCTCCTCCGCTGTCTCGAATGGGCCACGGAAGTTTATGGCCAGGAAAGAAACCTTGGGGCGCCAGTAGTAGCCGGCGACCGCGCAATATCGCGCGGTCGCCGGAACCCAAAATATTTCGAACTGATTTTGCGGCAGATCATGGTAGCCGATCAGATTATCCCGTCGTGGCACTTGCATGCTCATGAATTCCACCTGCGTTGCGAGGTAGCCAACTGGTGTAGATTAACACCAGTCGCTTTCGGAGTCAAATTGGCGGCTCCGGCAATAACATCCAGTGCGTAGGTTCATCGCCCCGCACCTGTGCGTACTGCGACCGCTCATTCGTGCCCGAGTAGTACCAACACCGTTCTTGGACGTACCACTTTCCGAATCTGATCCACTTCTTTTCTGCGTGCCCTAATATCAGAGTCGGACCACATACCTTGAATGTGTCTCGCGGCGCCATTTCTATTGGCTGCCACATTCTTAGCACCCAACATCATCTACAATCGGCATACCGTCGAAGTCACGCGGTGCGCCCATTTCTTGGATGAACTTTTCCAGATCGAACTGGCGCGGATCGCTGGTCGCCGTCGTGTTAGTGTGCGGGTGCAGCTTCTCCAGAAGTCCATTGATCCGCCGGTCCAAATATCTGAGACGATCGGCCGCTTCGTGACAGACAGCAGCCAGAGTTTCCCCTGGCTTGCCATCATCATTGTCAATCGCGGTGGCGTTGACGCTGGCGAGAATTTGCGCGAGCCGCTCAGTCATCCGCATCTAATTTCCCCTGTAATATCTGCGCGGCGGTTTCCAGCCTTTCTACGCGCTTCCCTTATCTGGTGCCTTCTTATTTCCAATCCGACATGCCCATCCTCCGTATTGAAAGTTCTTGTGCAAATCAGAATGCTCCTGCCAGTATTTGAGGGCGGAGACTTGGCCCTCGACTCCCATGCAGCCGGCCATAGTCAAATCAGCTTGCGTGCTGTCGATGATAGGCAGCTTGGTGCAAGTTCCGTGATTATCTGCCTGAACACAGACAATCAGATACAGCGCGATGAAGCCGCCCATCATGCCGCTCCTGTTGCTTTTGCGATTGAGGTTCGAGCTGCGGGTAGCAATCTGGCGAGACCCATCGCTAGGCTCTCTGGTTTATCCGAACCATTAGGATCGTCGCAGAACTCGACTATTGCGCTTATCGCCTCCAGCAAATCCGTGTTGATGCTCTTGAGGCGAGTGATCTCAGCCTCCCCGCGCTCAACCGTATCCCACAAGTTTGGATATGCTCGCCGATCTCTTCCCCTGATCATGCTTCTTCACCTGTAGCTTTAGCGATGACGGCACGGGCTTTATCGAGCGCGGCGCTGTGCCAGCCGCATCAGCCGTTCGATTTCGGCTTTTAACTCACGTCTTGCACAGACCTCCGGGTGACAAAGATCGTCGTCGTCGCTCATTCCCCTCACGGCATTACCGTCAAGCTGACTTGCGCCAAACCGTCGACGCCAAGTGCTTTTGCGGCGCCGAGTGACAGATCGATGATCCTGCCGGCAATATACGGACCGCGATCATTTATGCGGACGATCACGGATCGGCCGTTGGCAGTCACGCGAACACGAGTTCCGAACGGCAAGGTCCGGTGCGCCGCGGTCATGCCTAGAGGGTTAAAATGCTCCCCATTGGCGGTCTGCTGACCACTGGAATAGAACGAGGCGATACCGGCCAGCGCATGCGGCCCCGTATAAGCCCCAGGATCGCTTTTTACCCGCTTGTGCGGGTATGGTAGCCTGTCGCCCTTAAAAGCGCTCCAGGAGCCTCCGCTGGCTGCCTGGCGGTGGCTATATCGTGGATAGTAGCCCTTAGCTTCTGCGGATGAGGCAAAAGCGAGCGTTACGGCACAAATCGCCGCAAGTGAGGACAATTTCATATCGTCTCCGTGGCAGGGTTTCGCCGCGCGGGTAGGCTCCCGCTTAGATGGTACGGTTAATAGCGGAGAGTCGCGGAGGGGTCAAGGGGCGATGTGGCTGTGGATCAGGATAGTTACTGCGACCGCGGCGGCGCCAACAGCCACCATGCCGGCCAAGATAGCCCAAGCGCGCGCCAACCGCGCCCCGCGCCGCTCGGCACGAACCATGCGGTTCAGCTCGCCGTTGATATCAGTCTTCTCGGTCAGCGAGAGCCGAGCGAAATCATCGAAGGTGTGCGTCTTGTCATCGATCAATGGCCGGTTCGGGAATTTAAGCGGCATCGGCTCGGCGCCGAGGCCGGGATGCTTTTCGATCATGTCAGGCTGCCTTCTTTCGTTTCGGTTCCCGAGCGGGAACATTTGGCTTCTTTTTAGGTGCTTTGCCGGGTTTTGTGCCCGAGCGGGAACTGATAGGAACGTTGGCTATCGGAATGCAACGATGCCTGATACCGACTAAAGCGATCATGGCATTGCAGTGCTCACAGCGCTCGGTCATCGGGTATATTTCTCCAAATTTGTGCAATATGGAACAGACTCGGGTATTCCGCTAAGGCTAAACTACCCGCATGAAAAAGCATTTTAGGGTAGAGCGCCATTCCCCTAAAGAATGGCGAATCGTCAATTCCCGTATCGGGCATGGTCTCATATTTCCTACCAGGTCAACGGCGCGTAAAAGTGCCAGAAAGCTGAATGACGAATTCAAGCGCTGGGTGGATAATGGCATGCGTACTAATCCGTTTCACTAGTGGCGATGTCATGACTTGATCGCTTCGTCTGTCCACTTCCGGCTCTCGTCGTCGAGCAGTTCCAATTCTTCCCACTCCTTAGCGGTAATGAACGGCGACTCTGGACGTCGCCATTCATTTAGAATGAAAGTCACACCCTCACAGTGACCTACATGGCTGATGTACTTCATAAGCAGCTCGCGATAATCAATTGGCATGGATCGCCTCATCGGATAGCTTTCCGACAATTTCTCGCCCGATCTTACGAAGAGTCAATTTTGAGTCTGCAATTACGTTGAATCGTTCTTTCATGGCGGCGGCAATATATTCTAACTGGACGTCATCCTTTTCCGCCGTCGCTCTCATATATTTTTGCGACCACTCGTAGGTTAGAATCTCTTTTACCTCAACCAATTCAAAATCTATATTGTGATATAGACCCAGCGGAGTATTAGGCCAGCCCTTCTTAGCGCAATCACGATTGAATGTTTGCGAAAACAGCGACATGACGTTAGCGTTGATTATTCTGACGTGTGTAGGGTCGCCCAAGAAACCATCGCTTCGAGCATGGGGGACCGTGATGTGGACTAGGCCGCCATTACACAAGACTCGATACATATCCCGCATGATCTCAATAAAGCCAGCAGTGGTCTCCCCTAAGTGCTCCAAGACATGGTAGGCCTGAATTTCAGTCACGCTTTCGTCGTTCCAGGGCCACGGATGCAGATCCAGATCAACCACCTGATCCGGCGAACATTCCTTGAATTTGTCGACGTTGATATAGTCGGGAAGGCGGTTGAAGCCGCACCCTAGATTAAGCCGCATGTTTAGGTCCTTTAATGATCATGCCGTCACTTTCTGCTCAAACTCGCCGCACCAATCTATTGCCCCGGTAATCGGCCACGAGAATTGATGGGCGGCCGGCTTCGGAGCATAACGACGGCATATTCCGCCACGACTTGGATACAGCTCCCAAAAGCGGCAGTTACCGCATGCCGGCATCACGGCACGGACATGCTCCTCTGCGATCTCGGCGATGCGCTCCGGCAACGGAATGTGAATGGTGGCCTCCTCGGCCGCAGTATCCAATGGCTCACCGAGCTTGGCTTTTGGCTCATGATTGCCATCACAGCCGATCTGTCCGCACCAGCACATCACTCCTCTCCGGGGCATGGAGCCCAGTGCGTCGGATTAGCAACGGCGTGATTGTTCCAAGTCAGCCGCCAATGTCCGCTGCAATACCAGCAGACCTGTGGTCCAGTCCCGCCGTACCAGAGCAGGACCTCGCGGCCGTCCTTCATCATCTCCGGCATCGACTCTATGGTGAACCGTGCCGTCCGTACCAGATCATCCTTCACGATCTTGTAGCCGCGCTCATGTAAGAATTTGGAGACAGCAGCCATCTGAGCTTCCAGCATAACAAGCCGATCGCAGGCATTCGCGCTGACGTGGATGACATCAGTGTTGATAGAACTGACCTTGCGCTCCAACTTGTCGAGCCGACACAGAATCTCCTCATTGATCATAACGCGCTCAAATAAGCGTTTCGCATTGGGCATTATGCTGCCTCTCTGACGAAATGACGTTTGATCAAGTTCCAGTTTGGTGCTTCGTTCTTGTCCGCTGGAACGTGGATCAGCCCGCCCCATATACCGCCGATGTGCTTCACGACCAGCGCCAACTCATAAGTGGTGATGTCCCGTTGTGGTTTGTAGCACCAGATTTCCATATCGATCTGACGCTCAAACCTACTGAGCGAAAACAGACCCATTATGCTGCCTCCTTGTAATCATTCCGCCTTGGCGGCTTCCGTTTGAATTGCTGCCGTTCAATTTCTGGACCGGTGATCTGATTCATTTCGCCGGTTGCATGTAGCTGCGGTAGCATTCTGTCAGCGGCAGCTTCGTAACGATCCCAGCAATCCTCGGCAAGACGCCGACGAGCACTGAGTTTCCATTTCGGTGTAAACCGGGTGTTGGCAGTACCGCCCCTAGATTCGGCGAACCAGTGTTCAGCACGCTTCCACATCAGCTTGAGGGTTTGCCATTCGATTTCGACTCGATCGGTCATAACGACACCAGTCGATAGGTCCGCGGCTTGATGCTGCGGGAGTGGACAATCGTGAGCCCGAGGCGTTCCAGCGTATCTCTCAGGTGCGACAGGCTATTGGAAAGACTGACAGCGCATGTTGCGGGGCCGCAACGCCCCCAGACAGCCTTGCGCAAAGCGAAGACATCGACGCCGTCTTGCGCTTTATGCAGGGCAGAAAAAAATCATGAATTCGCTAGGACTTAAACGTTCGGCCTTATTGCCGCGGATGACGACGTTGTTAGATATCCTCATAGGCCCACACCAGGCCAAGCATCACGGTCAAAACGAGCAATCCAACAAAAATCACGATTTGCACCCTATCGCTCAGATACACTCTGTCGGCGGACATTTCATAATGCACATCCGGAGATCGCGATCCCAGACTTCCCAGTCCTGGCAATGATGACTGGTCACAAGCGCGAGACCTAGCGCCACAATGAACATTGTGATGCCGAACGCGATGATGCCGACTTTGTCATGCGGCCTTTGTTTCTCGGTCGTCATGCGATCACCGTGTTGCCGTGTGCGCCCTGAGTAACGGTGAAGTCACCGGCCAGGATGCGGCCGAAGGAGACCTGACGTTGTAGCCGCCAGGGCGGCTCGACTTTGAAAGCCTTAGCGATCAGAGCGAGCGATGCCTTGTCGAAGGCGCGGTAATCACCCTCATGTTGCATCCAGAGCGCGTTCAGCTCCTCAATGAGACCGTTTTCGACCATCGCGACCTCTGTCCAAGTTTGCCGAAGTTATCATTATTTGCCGGCTCGACATTGAAGCCGATCAGTTTGTCCTCCTCGATGCGGGGCATGATGTCATAGACTGCGCCTTGAACGAGGTCGCCGACTTTAGCCAGGCGATCAGCAAAATAAACCGGAAGGCCATTGATGGTCTGGATTGGGATGACATCTGTCGGAATATCAAGGAAATAGGTAGATTCGATCTTGTCCCATGTATTAGAGACGGGCACAGCAACAACCGCAGCGGCTCCAGCAATAAAGGCGCGACGTGTGGTCATTCCAACTCGCCTCCATCGACAAGATTGATCCAAGTCTCGGTACAATCTTCCGGAAACTGTCCGCAGGAACAGTGACGCTCATGCTCCAAAATCTTCGGCAGCCGGTTCTGAACGAAGTCGTTCATGCGGACGGCCTTCCAGATATAGCCGAAGACCGCAATGGCGCGCGCCATTGCGGCATCCATGTGATAGACAAAGTCGCCGTTTGCATTTTTGGTCGATCCACATTCACCGACGACCAGAAATTGCTCGCCGCGCTTGACATGCCAGCACGAAAAGTCACCGTCGCAGTCCTCGACCTGAATCTCAAAACCCTTATATTTCGCAGTGGCGAATTCGATGTCGCGTGTCGAGCGATAGCGCCATTCGAGTTTGATTTCTTCGGTCATGGCATCGCCCGCAAAACGAAGTGAGCAAAAGCGCCGACAAGAAGCCCACCAAGAAGCCCACCAAGAAGCCAAACCCACCGAAATCGAACCCACCATTCAGGATTCGGCTTAGCCTCTCGCCCAAACGTCCAATCAACGTCGCAATTTGGCCAGTGACGCTTCATTTCCCATCCCCATAACGCCAGTTGCCGATGGTAATGCCGATCAGAATGACCAGGAAGACGATTCCGCAGACAGTGCCGGCGATCATCGCAGCAGCCTTTCCAGATCGCGCTGCTCGTCGGCCTGATAGGCGGCGACGAATAGAAAAACGACCCAAGACACCGGGCCACAGAGAACAGCAAACGGCAGAAACAGATAATGGACCCAGAAATCCAGGCGACGACTTACAAGACCGTCGAACAGCCAATAGGCGAGGCCGGCCGCGAACCATGAAACCCATAACCAATTGTCGATCAGCCAGACAATCATCGCGTCACCATCACCCCGGCCGCCCGAACCAGAACGGGAAAACATGAGGATTGAAATAGAGCAAAAGCGGAACCGCGATAATGATAGGTACGGTTACAGCGAGAATCGCCTGCAATACGAATCGATCAGCTTCCTCATGACAAGCGTGCTCACCAGGACATGGCGTAACAAAACTGCAAAGGGCGCGAGCTGCGGCTTCAATTTGCTTCGGCGTAATCATAATTGAAAGTCCTTGATGATGCGCTCAAGATGTTGCATGCGATGCGCTCTGGTCTCCTTTGGAGCATTCCAAACAAGCCACAGCAGCAACAGAGACACGAGCAGCGCGAAACCGGCAACGATCCAGGTTACGACCTTGTCGTCCGCGCCCATGTCTGGAAATAGTCCTGTGGTAGGAGGAGCGCGTGTTTCCCCCCGCGCTTAATTCGGATAATAGCGGATAAAAGAGGAATGTCAAGCAGCCGTGAATGAATTTACGACGTTGCGCAAAGATTTCGTTGACAGGGAATTCCAATGGGGTTATTGTTTGCGAAACTTACTTGCGGAACGGAGGCAAAAATGGCTATCGTTGGATATGCGCGGGTATCGACCCAAGGCCAAGACTTAACGGCACAGCTCGAAGCCCTCAAGGCCGCCGGCGCCGAGGCGATCTATCGCGAGAAGATCAGCGGCGCTCGTGCTGATCGCCCACAGCTTGCCAGGCTTATGGCATCGCTAAAGTCAGGCGATATCGTCGTGGTGACGAAGTTGGACCGCTTGGGCCGGTCGACTCGCGAACTGCTCGAACTCATCGAACGAATCGGCAAGGTCGGCGCCGCGTTCCGGTCGCTCGGCGATCCTCTCTGGGATACCTCCAGCAGCCAGGGTCGGTTGCTCTCGACGCTGCTCGCCGCCATAGCCGACTTCGAGCGCGATCTGATCCGTGAACGCACGGGCGCCGGGCGCGAGCGCGCCATGGCGGCTGGTGTCAAGTTCGGTCGCAAGCGGAAGCTGTCAGACTACCAGCGCATCGAGGCCATCAAGCGCCGCGGTGACGGCGAGACACTGGTGGCGATCGCCAAGAGCTACGGCGTGCATATTGCGATGATTTCGCGGCTGTGACGGCCTCAGAACGGAGACGGAACATCTATGATACTTTTTGTGATACCGCCGATGTCGCCGTTCGCGCTTAGTTCGCTTGTGTCGTTCACGTTCTATTCAATGTTGAAAAGCTAAATGATTTTGAAATATAAGATATTTCTGGTTAGGAGAGGTGGCCGAGTGGCTGAAGGCGGCGGTTTGCTAAATCAGCACATGAAGTACCTTTTGATACTGCGATAATGCTTATAAAATAATGACTTCTTGGCTATTTTGACAAATACACTTGTCATGCTGTGATATTATTTTTGATACCCAAGACCCTTCGCGATCCGATCTTCCTCGGGAGTCAGGAACTCGCAATACATCTCCGTGGTCTTAATGCTGGTATGCCCTAGCCGGCGTTGCAGGTCATAGATCGAGCGACCGTCTTTGAGCCAATGGACGGCATGCCAGTGGCGAAGGTCATGGAAGCGGAACAGCCTGAACTCGGCATTGTTTTCCGCGGCCCACCTCTCGGCGCCGCGCACAATAGCAGCAAACTGGCTGGCGAAGTTTTTGTAGTTCTGGCCGTCAGAATGCCAGAAGATCAGCGGCGTGCTCGGGCTAGGCTGGAGTCCCATATAGAGCTTGTCGCCATTGAATGGCGCGAGATCAATGACCCGACGCTTGTTGCGCTTGCCAATCAGGTCCATCTGGCGTCGACTCAGATCGACATGCTTGTGATAGGCTTGCAGTAATTCAGCTTCGCGGGCGCCGGTTGCCATGGCAAATCGCACCATATCGCCGATCATCCCAGGCGATCGTTTAACGACCAGATCAATGCTGTGCATATCTGGCAGTGCGATCGGATCGCGCCGCTCCTCGATCAGTCGCATCCTCGGCAGGACCGGATTGATGTCGGCCCAGCCCTGCGCAATGCTGTAGTTGAACACCGATGAGAGTGCGACCATATCACGCTTGATAGTGGCGTTGGTTACTTTGTCCCCCCGCCTCGCCTTGATGATGCCGGCAATAAGCTTGCCATCGATCTCCGCGAGCGACTTGCCGGAGAGATAAGGTGTGAGCTGGCCGATCGAGCAGAGATACCGCTTTGCGGTCTTGGTACCCTTGTTCGGCTCCAGCCATTCTGTTGACCACTCCACGATCACGTCGTCGAATAGTTTTATGCCGTCGCCGCGTTTGATTGCTACGAGGCGTTCTTTTCCTTCCTTGCGACGCGCTGCTGCAACCTTTGGATCGTCTGTCTCAAGTGACCAGCGGATGAGCTTGCTCTTGATGCGAGTGCGGCCGTAGAGTGTATCTCCAATCCAGTAGCAGCCCGAAGGCGCCTTTGGCCGCTTGATAGGCATGCCTTCTTCTCCTCGTCATCAACGAACTGCCGTAGCTTGGCTCTATCGAATGTCCAGGCACGCCCTAACTTAGCTGCGCCAGGTAGCATACTGCGGGCCGCCATGCGTTCTATTGTGCGTCGCGACAGGCCGAGTATAACTTCAGCCTCATCGATCTTCACGCGCTCCTTCATCACTCAATCCTGTGGTAGATTTCTTTTCTGTTTCTACTATCGCCGCCCACTCGGCGTCATCGTATCGTCCAGCCTTGATGGCTTGGATCGGCGACATGCCGTCGAGATCGTCGCAGGCGCTCAGCATCCATCTTATGGCCCTGGCAGAGCCAAGCCTTCCTCCTATATAATCCAAAATACCCGCAGCCGCCATAGATGCGGGTAGAATAACAAACTTAGCCAAATTAATCTGTCCTCGCAAATTCACCAAATGCGGATTTAGCCGCGGCCTTATAAGCCTCCGAAGCCTCGATTGCTGTTTTGAAATACCCTTAAGTCAAGCCAGGATAGAAGTGTATCCAAGCGACCGCCAAGAGCAGGCCAAATACGGCACCTATTCCAATGGCTACGATCATTCGCGTTCACCTGTGTATCGTCAAAGATGATGAGTTATTGGCGTCGACTATATTTCTTCGAACTGCTGGCCCATGGCTCTCAACCCTCATGATCCTCATAAGCGCGACGCGCATTCTGGAGCTCTTCTCGCCCAATGTGGCCAAGGGCGGCGGATAGCGATAGGGCCTCTATGTTTCGCTGGAATGGTTCAAGCGCCGCCCGCAGCCGCTCAACCTCGGCTTGATGATATTCATTGTCCTTTAGGTGTACATGCTTTGATGCATCTAGCCCCAACCTAAGGCTATCTATGTCGGCCCGCAGCCGGGCAAGCTCGGCGTCCATTGTCTCCATAATATTGCGATCAAAGTCGGCCGCCAGCAGTCGCATTTTCAATCGCGCGTCGATGCGGCAATTGTCAGACATCGCTATCCTCTGTGCACTTACCATTTCCATGTCCGCGGCTCGCAAGTTTTGACCGGATGATCTAGACCGTCCGCGCTGTGTATAGAATGATGGAAGCAATTCCAGCTTACTTCGTGATAGAATCAGCCCGGAACAGATGCCGAGCAAGAGCCAGATAATCGCGCGCTGCGTCATAGTTTATCCTCTGTGCTCAGTGCGATTGTTTCGTACTCTGTTTTTGCCCAGCGGGGGCTTTTCTTCCATACAACCTGAGCAAGCGCCCGAGCGGCTCGCCTATGATCATCTGAAAGCCACCATGACTACGGCAATGATTGCCGCACCGAGCGGCATCATTAGCAGAATTAAAAGTGCCAACTTTATTCTCATCTGTTGGGATCGCGTTGTTTGCGGGCCTCGGCCAGCGATTTCACCGCAGCCTTGTGGCGCCGTTCGTACTCCGGCAGAGCCTCATCCCACGCCTTTTGTAGCGGATTTACCTTCAAATCAGCATGCCGCGCCACTTGGAATCCGCGCTTCCAAAGCCATGTCAGAAAGTGATCGACGGATGGTAAGTCCGACTTTCTTAGATTGAAGTATCGCTGCACCGCTTGGCGCGCCCCATTGCCTGGATTTGCCGGTCGCGGCTTAAATTTGTGAACGGTCGCCATCTTTTTGTTTGCCATTGTCTTATTCAATCCTTCCATGGATCGAATTCGCCGTCACCGGCCATTGCGACCGCGAATGGCCGGAGCGTGTGCAGTACCTTCACGCTGCCCGCGTGCTCGCCCAGGACTTCTGGCAGGCGTCGATATGCCATCGGACTTTCGTCAAGGTCAGCGCCGATTAGCGTGACGCCGCGGTCTTGCAGCCATTTGTCCATTTGCTCGCGCGTAAAACGGCGCTTGGCCTCCTTGCGACCGAACAGGCGCCCGGCGCCGTGGATGGTCGAATAGAGCGAAGCGCGCGCTTCTGGGCTATCGACGCCCTCGACGATCACTGCATCATCGCCCATTGAGCCGCCGACAAAGCCACGCTGGCCGGGGAAGGCGGGAGTCGCGCCCTTGCGCACCACCCACAGATCGCGCCCGTCGTGCGTCTCGCGCCAAGCGTAGTTGTGGTGGTTATGCACCATGTCGGTAACGGTGCCGCCGATGATCTTGCGGACGCGCTCAATCACCCATTCTCGGCCGGCGTAGCTGTAACGACCGGCGAGATGCATCGCCGCGATATAGCGGCGTCCAAGTTCGCTGCCCTCGTCGATCACGGCAGGCGGGACGTTCATACCATCCTTGCCGCCGGCGGCCTTGAGGTAGCGCATCGCACTGGTGTGCCCTAATCCTCGACTACCGAAGTGAACGCCGATCCAGACAAAGCCGCCATCGTCGCGCATAAGGTCAACGTAGTGATTTCCGGAACCGACCGTGCCGAGTTGGCTCACCGCCTTCTGCCGGTAGGCTTCCATGTCGGATTCGCGCCAGGCATCGGCGTCTTCGAAAAGTTCTGCTTCTACTTGCTCCTCGTTGGTGCGGCCGACACCGAATGAAATCACCTTCGACACGTCGCGGATGATGTCGCCGAGTTGATCGTGAATGGCGGCAAAGGGAGTATCCAGGCGTACTGCCATATTGCCGCAGCCGATATCGAAGCCGACGCCGGAAATGCTGATTTGTTTCTCGTAGGCAATGACGCCACCTACCGGTTGTGCATAGCCGAGATGACCGTCAGCGCAGATGACACCGGCCACGACGTTGCCGACCGCCATGCAGTTTTTCATCTGCGCGATTGTGGCATCGTCGTGCTGGCCGAATATCTTGAGCGGGCTGTTCTGAAATTCTGGTGCTTGTGGTTTGATGGCGATTTGCGCTGCCGCGGCGGCCGCTTCGCGCGCCATATGCTCGGCGCGGGCCGCGTCGCGATAGTCGGTCCACGCTGGTCGGCCGCGCCCCTCGCCGAGACGACTGTCAGGATCGATGTCGGACGCTTGGCATAGTTCGCGAGCGCGTACTTGATAAGGATCGTTACGCTGCATTCGCGATACCTTCTATTAACGTCAAACAGACAGTCAATTGTTCTTTCGCGTCGCAAACCAATTTCGGATCGCCTCTCTCAAGCACCTCCAGAAGGAGTCGCTTTTCTTCAAGATAGACTTTCGCGAATCCAGGATCATACCTAACGATCGAAGCTGTATTGTCGATCAAATCTGCAAGCTTGATGGTCTGCGCTTCTGCCGGCGCCTTGGCGATATGATCGCGGTCTATCGCCTTGCGGTCTGAGCGATTGCCGTCATTCGGCTTCGAGACGTCAGTCAGCCAGCCCACCAATGATGCTACCTTGCGGCCGAAAATTTCATTGATGTCACGGAGTGTGACGGCCGTATCCTCGACCACATCGTGGAGGATGGCTGCGGCCAGCATCCCGGCGGTGTGCTCAACGGACGCGACGATCTTGGCCACAGCCATCGGATGTACGATGTACGGCTCGCCCGTGTACTTGCGCCGCTGATCGATTGCACCATGCGCCGCGGTCGCAAATATCCGCGCGTGTGTAACGAGATCGCTCATGCCGCCTTCTCTAATGGAATGGAGGGCCGGGAGTCAAACGACGGAGCGAGCGTGTCTGCAACCGGCCCTCCATGTTGCTGGCGAGCTATCACCTCGGCCAACAATTGCTTGATCTTGTCGTCGTACTTGCGTCGCGCGCACATTACCGTGGTGTGGTCGCGCTCATAGAAGCTGGCGATGAAACACAGCGAGCGATCGCATACGGCATAGGATAGCGCCATCGCGAATTGTCGCGGCACTACCCATTCAATTTGTTTCGACCGCGCCATCAACTGTTCCTTGGTCAGGCCGAAAGAGATAGCCACCAGTTTGCGGATTTCCTTGACCTTCGGCGGCTCGCCGCGCGGGATGCCGGCCATCGTATTGAGCGAGGCAACAACAAGACGCATCGCGGCCTGGTGATGTTCATCACGCAGCGCCTTGCTGCGACCACGCCATCGGCGGTTACGGATGGCGGTCGGCGTCATGCCCACTCCAGCTTCGGCGCCGGATATAACTTCTCCAGCTCCTCTATAGTAAACAAGCGGAATTCCCTGTCGGTAATCGGATAATAGACGATGATCGCGGCCTTGCGAGACGCATAAGTCAGGTCTAAATCGGACCATTTCTGTGCTTGGGGTCCACGCAATCCTCGCACCCAGACGAAATGCGGGCTATCTGCTATAGTGCTCATGCCGCTTTCTCTAACGGTTGCGTAGCAAGCAATTCGGCTTTGCGCTCAGAGCAAGCAGCTACGATTTTTGCGTATTCTGGCGTACCAAGACTGACGCGATAACGTTCGCGATTTGCTTTTTCCTCATCTGAATTGAGCCATTTCCTTAGATCGTCAACTGTGCGCGCCTCTTTCGCAATCTTAACCGCCAATCCCACATAGGCATCTCGTGTTTCCTTTTCGATTCGCAGCCTTTCTGAGATAGCAGCGTTAGCTTCCGCGGATCGATGGTCTAATTCGTGTTTAGCGTTCCAAACAAGGTCTGGGTCCATGTCTTTTTGATCCCGTACCCACTGGAGGTAATCGACCGGCAACTCGTCCCACTTCTTACCGCGATGCTTTCCAAACGTGACGTGCGGAAGAAGCGGCGGCTCACCGAACCACCCGATCATGTCCTCAACGGAGGCGTATTTAAGTAGCTCAGCGAAGATGCGAGCGGTAACATGGCAGTCTGGAAGCGCGCGATGGGGCGGCATTGCCTCGCCCCCGAACGCTAGTCCGAGCCAATAACGAAGGAACTGGTTTGAGTAACCTTCGGCTTGTGGCCATATCCGCAGCGCGGCCTTGTAGGAACATGCCCAAGTGGCGCCAGGAAGAAATGGAGCAAGGAAAGCTGATTCAAATTTTGCGTTATGAGCGACGTAAACCCTACCGGTCTGGTCACCAAGAATTTCCGGTACAATATCGCGGGCCATCGGCGCCGCAGCCACATCCGCATCGACAAGATGATGAATTGCTGATGATGCTGCGGGTATTGAGTGTGGCGGCCTGATGAGCGACGATCTCGGTAAACAGATCGCGCCGTCGATTAGGTCGATGGCGGCAATCTCAACGATCGCGTGCTCATTGGGATCGATGCCCGTAGTCTCGATGTCTATAATAGATAAGATCGTCATGATGCATCGAATTCCAATGCGACTTCCGGAGCGACGCCGCGCTTGAGTCGGTAGACGGTTGCCCAAGCAAGAAAGATCAGCATGCCACCGACTGCGGCTGCGGCGTAGAGTGCAAGTCGAAACAGAACCCAGCGGATGACGCGCTTGAACATGCTCTCATGAGACCCGCAGTGGCATTAGACATTCGGCGTGCCGCGCTTCTATGTACTTAATAACAGCAATCATAGCATTGGCTGACATCTCGCGATATTTTATGCCAAGCTTTCTACGCCATTGGGCTGCTGTTAGATTATCGTTTCCTATTTGTATTTTTATAGAAACTGACGTGTTGTTGGCCTGCTCTAGGTATGTCGCCCATCTACAATTTTTTGGACAATATCCAAGGTCATTATTGATTCTTTCAACCGAATGTCTTTTGGATGGTCTTGGACCTAAATCTCTCATAAAGGCGCCAAAATCATTCCTCCAGCCATCGAAAATTGTAATTCCTCTCCCGCCATATCGGTTATAGGCACTATGATTTGGATTTGTGCATCGCTGAATTATACCCGCCCAGATAGAATACTCTGGCGTTGCTTTAAGCTTGGGCGCGCCGCCGTGCTTGATCCGCAAAGTTGGGGCTGTTCTTCTTAGACATCCGCATGATTTTGTTTGTCCACCAAGAAGCCGGTGCTGAATAACAGCTATTTCTTCTCCACAGATACATTCACATCGCCAGTATTTTGCGTAATTGCATTTAACGCTATCAAAGGCGGCGACAGTCAGATTGCCGAATGTTCGACCTACCAAAAAATTGCATGATGGCATCATTTTTATATTCTCATCGACATTATGATTGCAATCCAGGATTCATCCCCCGGCTTCTGAAACAATGCCGGACTGGTCGCATCGCCGATCTTGATCTGAATTTGCTCGCCGCCGACATTGGCAAGTACGTCCGCAAGATATCGCGCGTTCAATCCGATCTCGGCTTCGGAGTCACATTCCGCTTCTACTTCATCGCTGGCGGAGCCGCCGTTGCTATTTGCGCTAAGCTTGATGGAGTTTGGTGTCAGCTTGAGAAGTAACCCAGGCCGCTCTTTTGTTCGAACTACGCCAACGCGATTTGCGGCATCGTCAAGCGCCTCGGTGTCGACGATCGCAGCCTTGTCGTTGTTGCCAGGAATGACCTTCGTGTAATCCGGGAATCCTCCGGCGATTAAGCGCGACCGCAGCGTGACGTTATCGATCGCGAACTCGATGGCCTTGTCAGATACGGTTATCTGGACGTAGCCAGCGCGACCCTTGAGTAATTTGATTGCTTCCGTCACCGCACCGTGCGGGATGATTACTGCCGGCATATTCGTTGCGGCAGTCGGGAGATCGGTTCTACTCACGGCCAGGCGATGGCCATCGGTCGCGACCGCATAAAGGAATACGTAGTCGTGGTGCAGATAAATGCCACGAAGGAACTGTCTCGGGTCTTCCTTGTCGACCGCGAATAGGGTGCCATCAAGCAAGGTCAGGAGTTCAGCAGCACCGAGGCTGAATGAGCAATCAGCAGCTGGCGAGCTATTGAAGGCCGGAAAATCCTTGCTCGGTAAGATCGGCAACGAGACCTTCGTCTTGCCGCTGCACACGGCAACGGAATGGCCGTCGTCCCATGCGAGGCTGACTCTGGCGTCAAGCGGAAGTTTTCTGATCGTCGTTTCAAAGGCTTTGCCGTTGACGCAGACCTCGCCATTGGCGGCAACAAGTGCCTGAATGATAGTAGCCACACTACGATCAAGATCGGTCCCGCGCACTGTCACGTCATCGTCTTTGGCGATGATCAGGATATGCGATAAGATAGGGATGCTGCTGCGCTCGGCAAGAACGCCACACGCAGCGCTTACCGCGGCCCGTAAATCGCGGGATGTGGCTTCAAACTTCAACGTTGGCTCCGCTGTGGTAGGTCTTCTTTGATTCTTATAGTACCCGTAGATACCCGCACCGTCAAGCGGTATTTCTGCGCACCTTATTCGACCGCATCGGCCGATGCTGCTTCGAGAATCCTCGGCTCTGCATCTTCTGCCGCGGACGTTCGCGTTTATTCCCGGCGCCACCAAGCAGTCGCGAGATCGCCTGTGGATCACCGCGTTTGGCCATCATGCGCTCATGGTGCGACGCCTGTCTATTCTTGATCTTGCGTGTTCGTTTGGCCTCACCAATGTCGGACCCGCGTGTAGTTGCTGCGCGCTCGGCGCCGGCAACGCGGCCGGTCGTTTTTTCCAGGTGATCTGCCTTCAACCGCGCAACGATGAATGCTGGATCATTCTGCGCCGGTATAAAATCTCCGACCTCCAAACTATATGGCCTATTCAAAAGCCCAGGATCGTGATCATATTGCAGGTCGGTTGCGCTGATTTCCTTATCCCATACCCACATCTCTCCGCGCCGGATGGCATCAAGGACAACCTGGACCTTGACGCTATCTGGAATAGCTTTGCGGAATTCGCTAACACGAAATGATCCCGGCTCTAACATGGTAACGGATAATACTCGATGATATCCTTGATCAAAGCGCTTATCCGTTTCGGCTGTTCAGGGAGGCATGGTTGTCCTGAGAAGCCAAGGTCGCAGCACTGTTTCAATAGCCTCCAATCTTCAATTGGTATCGTGGTTATTAGCTCGGAGAGCCCACGGCTGCGACCGAGAGCGAGCGCTTTATTCTCAAGAGCGTTCTTCTCGTCCGTGGTTAAAATGACGACATTTGAAGAAATGTTATTCATTTTATTTTCCTCATTCATTTGTTCAAGCTATCGCGAAGTCGATCGGCGGTAAGCATTTAGGCTGCCTCTAGAAAGGCTTCCGACGAGGCAATGGCGCGTTTCCGAGCCGATACATGCATGTATTTGGTGGTCTCATCCTTCTTGATGCGCCCCTTGACTGCGGTCACTAGCCATTCGCGGTCGATGTCTCCTTCCAGCGCGAGCATGACCTTGCCGGCGAACCAGTCGACCAGTCGCTCGTTATGGCGCGCGTCATAGGCACGAGCCGTATGCTCGGCGATCAGGCGATCGAGTACAATCAACGCTTTGGTCTCCTGCGCGGCGATGGCTTTCTTCTTGCCGCGATCTGACCGTTCCTCCTGGCAGGTCCGTTCCTCCGATATGCCCATTCGAATCGACAGCTTCTCCATCAGCGATGTCGTTTTCCAGTTCTTTGGATTGGCAGATGGCTGACGGAAGCCGTTGCCGTTCGGTGTCGCGTGCGCCAGGGCCAGCGCGTGGGTGAAGAATTCCTCATCGGTGAGCTTGCGACCGACGACTAGGACCAGCGGCTCCGCTTGTTTTGCCTGTCGCGGCGGCTTCTCCGATTCAACCACGGTTCTTATCTTGATATCGACGCGATGGACCAGTTTGGCGGGAATGCTCCCGGCATTCACTTCCAGCGTCAAATCTTTGGAATTTCGAATAACGGAATAGGTTTGCGGCCAGTCACGTATAGCCTCAGCGCGCGCTGCCGCGTTCTTGAAATGCGCAACGCTAACGTCAGAAACGCGGTCAAGCTTAAGCTTACGCCGTTTTTTTTCTTTCGGACCATTTGCCTTCAGAGCTGTGATTTCGGCTTTGCGTTGCTTTGCTTGACCCATTGCGACTTCCTGTGTGGTAGGTTTTGTAACGAGCGAGATTTTTCTCGCCTTCTTCCAGATACGCCTCGATCGAATAGCCGGCCTTGATCAGTTCGGCCATTGCCCGATCGAAATAGACCTTGAAGTCACCCTGCGTCATTCTTCCGAAGGCGATAGAACCCGGAAGGACGATTACCTCATTGCTGCCAAGCACCTTCACCTTGCGGCTATAGCCAAGCGCAATCTTGAGCGCGTCGTGCAGGTCTTCGGCGCGGCCGTACTTGTTCTCGCTGTTCTCGACGCAGAAATGCAGGACCACCCAGTATAATTGGAGTTGCGGTAGCGAGCGCCGCTGCATCACCTTGATCTCGACATCAGAGTCGATCGCAAACTGTGATAACATCTCCTCGACCCATGGCGTATTGTGGACGAAGCCGCCCAATACACGCTTCATCGGGAAGGCCGGAATTTCAGGATTGCTCTTGCTGCTCATTTTTCCAAAGTACGCGAGTGTGCGATTGTGTTTAGCGAATACGTGACGATCGCCATCGTGTCTTTGCTGATGTGATTTTCGATCCACCTCCGCATTCGCGCGTAGCGGGTCTTTGGCGTCTCTGTGCTGTAGAAAAAGTCGTCATCGTTCGTAAAAACGATCTCTCGTGCAAGCGCCTCTGCGATACCGAATGTGCTGGCCACCTTCTCGGTATCCTCCGGATCGATTCCGCTCATATCGACGCCGCGCGCCTTTCCTACGGAACCGATTGCGCATACAGCGCCGTTGGATTCGAGTTCTCCGGCAATGAGTTTCTTTTCCGGCAGCGCGTCGAGCGCCGCCAGCATTTCCTTGAGGAAAGATTGGCCTCGTCTGCCGCGGATGGCGCTTGCGACGGCGCCTCGGTATAGCCATACCGAGTTGTCATCCCAATCGCAGACTTCGCTGTAACCAGATCGGCTCATGCTATTCTTTCCTTCAGTAGACCAAATATGCGTATATTTCGTACCCGCTGATCCCCGCCGACATGGCGATGAAACCGATGATTACAATTCCGCCGATGAACGTGCCGGTGCGCACCAGTAAGTTGCTCATGCCGCCACACGATATTCTTGTTCCAACTCCTTGACTGCTGCGGTTACCTCGTCGAGGAAGATCGGCACCTCGCGTTCCAGTTCGTCGATCAATTCTTTGTCGCGCTGAATACGCTTGACCCACAGGCGCATTTCGCCCGGCATGTGCGGATGATAGGAAACGAAATCAGACCAATCGCGCTCGGTACATGCAAGCTCCCACTGAACTTGCTTATAGTAGCCGCCGTCGATTTTTTTCGAGCGGAGCGCGGCGATGTGCGTCGCTGCCTTTGGACACTTGAATTGTACCGTGCCACGCGGCTCGACCAGACCATCGGGACTGCACCCGGACATCGCGATCCGGGGATGCGGGACGAATCCAACGAGGGTGACGTTGCCGTACATTAACTCATAGCCAGCACGCGCCTCTGGCTCGTAAGTATTGCCCCATATCATGTCCGCCGACTTGAAGCCTTCTATCGGCGTTTGCGTTAAGCGCTCGATGACAAGGTCGGCCGCATAGTTGGCGCGTGACGCTCCCCATCCTGATTTAATCTTGGCGACGACGTCGGCGATACGCGATCCAGTCGCTTTGCCAAGGCGAAAAAGTCTCCAGGCTTCCGAGCCTTGTTCCAGCTCAAGCGAATTCATGATAAAGTTCCCTTCGCTTGGAGAGGTAAACTTCGCGAGCTTCATGAGGTGTATGGTAGGTGCCGAGATCGATTGTGGTTTTGTGGAACGCTATTCGCGCCCGGAAACGTCCGCTATCTTCCATCCTCACGCCCATTGGGAGCGGTGATTGTTTGGCGCGGGTTTTGTGATTCCAAGCATTTTGGATGACAGTAGCTTCGCGCAGATTGCCAATACTGTCGTTAAGTGAATTGCCGTCCTCATGATCAAGTAAATGAGACGGCCATCTTCCATTATCCCAAAGAAAGATCAGCCAACCGCGCTTGAATACGCGACCATTTCTCTTGATACCGTGATAATTTTTCCCGGCCCTACCCTTGCGAACGGAGCCGGCGCTTTTATTGAGCAACCCAGCATGGTTAGATGGAGGGTTCCTCCAATAAAGAATCCCCTGCTCCGGATACACATCGAAACATTCTCGCATCCATGCTAATATTCCCGCTGGATCGATATCGCGGGTATCGGTCATTGCTTGACCTCAGTCGCCTTCTCGGCTTCCTTGGCTGCAACGTCGCGTTCAGCCTTGAGTTGCTTCTTCTTCTCCAGCATGGCCTTGGCCGAAGCGAACTGCTTGACCGGGATATCCTCGACACATTCGACCTTGCCGTAGGCCAGGAACTTGTCGAGGTCGGTGTCGGATTCTTCCAACAGCGTGTAGATTTCCTTGGCCTGCGTATCGGTAATAGTGCTCGTGCCTTGCGCTGAACCGCCGGCCGCATTGCCGTCGTCGTCATCCTCGCCAACCGTGACATTGAAAATGCCGCCCAACAACGCGCGCTTGCCGTAGGTGAAGGCAGATTGCGTTGCGTGCGTCTCCGTCATCACGTCGTTGCCTTTGGGGCCTTTAGTGACGATTGGAACGTCGTATTTGTAGGTACGCTTGTGGCCTCCGTCCTGGGTGACATAGGCATAGACCCGCAAGTAGGCGGTACCCTTCGGTGACACGTCGGTGTCATAAGAAATGCCGAAGCCGTGTTCGGTGTAGATGCCGCGGATATCGCCATCCAGCCTGGCGTAGCTGGCGTACTTCGATCGCGTCTGCGCGTTGGCCTTGTCGAAGATGACCTTCTTCATTTTGCGCTCGGCTAAGGCGATAGCCGAGTCGAACGCCCTCTCCTCCTCGCGCGCCATCTCTTTCTCGCGATACGCCATCAGACGGTCGAGCTTGTCCATATCAACGGACGGATCGCGGATGGCGCGATCAATCATCGAGATCATCGTTGCGCCAGGCGATTGCTGCGGGACCAGAGACGACGGCCCAGCAACGGCGATTTCTCGCGGCTGTGCCGCGGCGGCTTCAGACATAAAGTGGCTCCGTCAGGTTGTTGCTTCTTGTTTATCCGCTTATACCCGCAATGTCAAGCAGATTTTGCGCAATAAATAACGCCGACCCCCCTTTGCCGGGGGTCGGCGTTATTTGGCAAATAAAAAGTGAGGAGCTTTATTTCTCGTCGGGAAGCGAACGGCTGTTTACATCATGGGGCGCCTGCTGTTGGTCGTCGGCGGCATTGTTCGCAGCCATAAAAAAAGCCGCTGCGGCGGCTCGTCGTGGCGTGCGTCTGCGATGTCGTATATGCATGTAGGTAGCTGGGTTAAACGCCTGCGGCAAATCCGTGCGATTTTCCAGAACTACGCTGGTCGGCACATCGGCGGCCGGTAGAAAGATGCAATTGCGCCAGAACCGCAACTCATGGAAATAAGCATCCATCTGCACCATGAGATCGCCGGTCTCGGAGTCAACGAAGATCACCTCGCCGTGCTGATCCTTGGGGACAATAGCCTCAAGGACCGGCACGACGATTTCGCGGATCGTAACGACACGGTCCATGTGACGATACGGAGATTTAGCGGGCATGTGGTAGGGTTTCCTCGCGGTTTATTGTGACCGCGAGTACACACCAGCATTAATGGAACTCCTAGGGAAATATCCACATGTGACTGTCCGCCGCAGGTTAAATGCGGAACTATTTTCAGTAAATGCGAAACTATTTTCAGGTGTGGGGATTTTTTTCATCCGGCTTCTCGATGATCCTGCGCGCGGCGATGGTCTTTGCTAATTCCCGTTTTATTTCCGCTATTTTTTCCTTGTGGACCGTTATCTGTTCTTTGTGGGATTCGATTGATTGTTGCAATTCGGTTTGCTGCCGACGCAGAAAATCTGCGGCTGAGCCAACTTCATCCTTTCGTTCGCCTGCTGGTTCTGCGGTCTTATCCTTGCGGATATCGCGCGAGACTTTGACCATGCGACCGGCTCGCTGGCCGGGCATGGGTTTCTTGTTGTTAGGCATCCAAACGTGAGTCGGCTCGTCGAATAATTCCTCATCGCCCTTACCATAAGTGAGCCAATAGAAGTTGGTTTTCAGGGCAACCGCCAAGCCATGCAGCGAGCGCCCGGAAAATCCATCCTGCTTGCCCATGCGGAGTTGCTTACGGGCGGAGCGGATCAGATCGGGCGAGGCGCCAGCGGCTTGGCTAGCGGCACGATCGGATAGGCCAAGGATTGCGCGGCGCCGATCAACTCGCGCCAAAATCGCCGTTAAATCCTGTCCCTCCGGTTTATCTGTAGACAACATTTTTTCTCGTTTGTCCTTTCTATCATTTGATTTTCGTCGCTTCACTTTCCCCCTCCTGTTTGCTTGGTCTACTTTCGTACCAAAAAAAAGTCAAGTCCCTCATGCTTGACATGCGGGTAATAGCGGATACTATCCCAGTAGATGTTCACGTAAGGTTCTCATGATGACCGACGCGACCGATGGCGCGAAAGCTCTGATGAAATCATTTGTCGAGCGCATTGAAAGACTTAACGAAGAAACAAAAGTGCTCGCCGACGATAAACGTGACGTCTACGCAGAAGCTAAATCCATGGGGTTCCATGTCAAGGCCCTAAAGGAAGTTATCAAACGTCGCGGTAAAAATCCGAATGAGGTCGCCGAGGAAGACGTGATGGTCGACACTTATCTGCACGCACTAGGGATGGATACCGGCACAATAGCGCGGGTGCGCTCCGGTTCGCTTGATGAAATTCTACACGGCACCAACGACTTCCCCTCCGACATGATCAATATCGAAGAGGATGCGGCATAAGACCGTACCATTTTAGACCTAAAATAAAGGCAAAAAAGAGGCCTTACCACATGAGTGACGTATCTTGCGCCCCGGTCAGCGACCGAGGCTATGGCGGAGCCCTGTCCGCCAATAACCCATCCTCTCCATGGTATTTCCCGAGGCGCGTTATCGGGCTCACTGGCTTGGCCGGCTCCGGCAAAAGCGCAGTAGCGCGCTACCTGGTCGAGCAGCACGGCTTTACCCGCGGCAAGTTTGCCGGCGCGCTCAAGGAAATGCTGCGCGCGTATTTGCGCTACCGGGGCGCCGACGAGTCGACCATCGAGCGGATGATGGAAGGCGACCTGAAAGAACGGCCGACGTCACTCCTCAACGATCGTTCGCCGCGTCGCGCCATGCTGACACTCGGCACAGAATGGGGTCGCGACCTGATCCATCCCGACATCTGGGTCGATACCGAGATGGATGCGCGGGCCGACGATCCGCGTGTCGTCTTCGACGATGTTCGCTTCCCGAACGAGCACGCCGCCATCCTCCGTGTCGGCGGAATAATCGTCAACATCATCCGTCCCGGTCACAACGCTATCGCCATCGCGCATGAGTCCGAATCCTATGAGTTCGAGTACGACGTTCACCTGATCAATGACGGATCACTTGGCGATTTATTCAGACGCATAGACCACAGAATCGTCCTCGACGGCAAGGCTAAACGATGATCGGCGTTTGGCATCTATACGCAATTCGGTTGCCAGTGAACGATTACGCCGTGATCGCCGAGCTTAATACAAAATCTGGCGGTTACAACCGTAATGACGGCGGACATGGTTGCCGTGATCCATTGCCGAGTACACGCGCAAAAATGTCTGCCGCTCAAAAAGGCAAGACGCTGTCCACCAAAACACGCGCAAAAATATCGGCGGCAAACAAAGGTAAAACGCAGTCCACTGAAACGCGAGCAAAATTATCAGCAGCGCTGAGTGGGGAAGGTAACCCATGGTTTGGCAAAAAGCTACCAACCGAACATCGTGCGGTGTTATTAGCAGCAAATACAGGCAAAATTCAGTCCGCTAAAACGAGGGAGAAAATATCGAAAGCGCACGCAGGAAAAACACTGTCTGTTGCGCACCGCGCAAAGTTATCGGCAGTAAATGTAGGCAAGACGCCATCCGCCAAAACGCGGGCGAAAATGTCAGCGGCGTTGAGCGGTGAGCGCAATCCAAATTTTGGTAAGACGCTGTCTGCTGAGCATCTCGCAAAAATATCGGCGGCATTACGCGGTGAACGTAATCCAAACTTTGGTAAGCCGAAATCTGCTGAAACAATAGCAAAGTTATCGGCAGCAAAGATAGGTAAGAAATTTTCTGCTGAGCATCGTGCGAAACTATCGACTGCGAAGCGCGGTAAGCCATGGTCGCCGGCGCGTCGTCAGAGCTTCCTATCATCCCCCGTCGCACCCAGCCTCGTCATGCAGACGGCGGTGCCGCGCGTCACAGGTCGAGCGGCATGACTAAGCTCGAAAAATCCTTTTGGGGCGATCCAAAGTACGAGCCGCGCGACAAGGACGTCGCCCGCTTCCTCAGCGTCATCCGCGATCTGACGGAAGACCAGAGCGACAAGAAGGCTTTGGGGACCGCCACGAGCGCCCTGCAAGCCATCGTTGCCTTCATCGCCGAGCGCTTCGGTCTGAAAGAGGTCATGGCGCTGCTCGACCGGTTAAGAGCGGAAGTGACGGGGCAGACGCAATGACCAGTTACATTCGCGAGGACGACGGGGCTCTCATGGTCGAGGTATCTCCGGGATGCTTTGTCGCACAAAGCAGACCAGAAACACTTGGAGCAAAGAAGCGAAAGCCGAGGAGTGACGGAGACAAAAATCATGACCACCTCTGGTTCATCTTTGCTGAAGCGAGCGTCCCGCTTAATGCAGAAGACGCGTCGGTAATCTTTCAGAAGAAGAAAAACACAGATTACGAGAAAGACAACATAGCTCCGATCATAACAGCATGGAAGAAGCTTGGCGTTCTTAAATACCTCGGCCGCCTTCCGACGCTTCATGGTCGCCCGGCAAGCGCATTCATTCTTTCTGACAATGCCCTCGAACTGTTTGTGGAGCGTTACGGTCGCAATCCAATGGTGACGAGATGAGTCTCGTTACCGCAGGACAACGTCTCCCGGTTTCTAAGGACCTCGGCTTCCGCGGCCAGGTGTCACGCGTAGGATGGGAGTTGCCATCCGACTTATCCGAAACGGAATGGCTAGAGGCTGGCGCAATTCTCGGCCGCGTCGAGCACAGCGTATCGTGGTGGCTTGGTGACTGGTGGGCGTTTGGCGAGGCACGCTTCGGCGAGCGCAAAGCAATCGTCGAGACAGAGGATTGGGGTGGCCCTTCCTATCAAGCTTGTGTTGATGCTGGAAACGTATCCAAAAAGTTCCAAACTAAGCGACGTCGCTTACTTTTGAGTTTTAATCACCATCGCGAGGTAGCAGGACGCCCACCAGATGAAGCTGATCGTCTTCTCAATTGGGCTGAGGAGACAATAAGCGAAACTGGCAAGCCGCGCACCATCGCTGCACTGCGCAAGGAAGTTCGAGCTTCCATGCGCGCTGCGAAGAAGCTGGCTTACATAGATCGCATCGAGGCGACCAAACCGAAACCGCTCGAAGGCACATATCGCATCCTCTATATCGATCCGCCATGGAAATATCACGGCCTCAATCAGGCCGATGAATATGGCCATGCCGAGGCTCATTATGATTGTCTCGACGATCAACAACTCATTGAGTTTAAGCCAGGAGGTGAGCGTCCGATCAAGGACCTCGCTGATGATGACTCCATCCTATTCTTGTGGGTGACGGCCCCTTTGCTGGAGCGCTGCTTTCCGATCCTCCAGGCATGGGGATTTGAATATAAGACCAACTTCATATGGGACAAGATCGATCATGTGATGGGCTTCTACAGCTCTGTTCGTCACGAGCATTTGTTGGTCGCTACAAGGGGCTCCTGCACGCCGGACATCAAGAAGTTGTTCGATTCCGTACAGTCGATCAAGCGAACAGAACATAGTCGCAAGCCGCCAGAGTTCTACGACATCATCGAAACGCTCTACGACCACGGGCGCAAGCTGGAGATATTTGCGCGCGTCAAGCGCGACGGCTGGGATTCGGTAGGTAACGAGGTCTACGAAGTAAAAGAAAGTGCTGCGTTATGCATGGTGTAATAACAAGAAAAATAACAATTCAGAAGGCCTTTGCTGCTGGCAAGCTGAAGTATCAGGACGTAAATGTCTTGCAGCCGTTTACGACCGCGATCGTCGACCCATACTGGCCGTACACGGTCGCTCCGGGAATGAAGAACGTAGCAGACATTCAAGATGCCGATCAAAAGGGAAGACTGTCTGGTTTCACGCGCAATCGTGACGGAAATAATCAATACAAACAAGAAACACCGCTCACGGTCGAAGAGATTGGCAAGCTTCCGATTGGCGAGGTCGTCGGCGGATATGTGTTTCTTTGGACGGTAGGTCCGTTCTTAATAAACGGCAGCGCCAAGGACATTCTGGATAACTGGGGATTCACGCCAGCATCGATCCTTACATGGGCAAAGTACGACTTGGAAAATGCGCATGGTTACGGCGGCGTTGGCTACTGGCTTCTCGGCAACGCCGAATTCTGCATTATCGCTAAGCGCAAAGATGGCGAGCGCAAAGAAAACAACTATCCATCTATCCGTACCGGCAGGTCTTCCCTATTCGTCGAGCCGAAGACTAAACATTCCTCAAAGCCAAGTAACGTTCATCGGCTCTGTGAGGAAAGATTTCCTGGTCCTTATCTCGAAGTCTTTGGTCGCGAGCGCAGAGATGGATGGACGGTGCTTGGCAATGAAGCTCCTGATGACGGCAAAGACATACGCGAAAGCTTGCGTGGTCTCATCCCATGATCGATGGAAAGGCTCTCGCCAAAGCGATTATCAATAAGTTTGAGTGTCGAGATAGTCGAGACCAGATTCATGTGCCGCACGGCATATTCACTCTGGCCGCCTCACGATATGCCCATGTCTGCTTTGATCGTCATCCGAATATCGGCAGAAAGTGCTGGTTCGGTCGCTTAGACGATCTTCAGATTTACATTCTTGTGGAGCAAATAAAACCAAAGATCGGCAGCCTGCCTGGCTCTGAAATAAGAAACACCGGATCGGGCTACGGAATTGATCCAATCAGGTCTCCGTTGAAAAGTTTCGGGATCGATCCATTCAACATAGACTTGGAAGAAACAGACACCGCTGCCGTTGGGATAGTGAAAAGATGGCTTGAACACCATGGTTATAATTACCGACACGCAACGGTCGAGGAGCAGAAAACCGGGATCGATCTTATGCCGATAAAGGAAGACGGCGAAACTTGGGAAGTGAAATCAAGATTTTCCCCATCTGCGCGATATGGCGAAATATTCGTTCAGTTAGGCGAAACCAATCCAAACGGACTGCACTGATATGATCATCCTCGGTTTCGATCCAATAATTCAAACACAAATGGAGAATTCAAAATGATGATCAATAAGTCGAAGGAAATCGCTAAGAGCCTGATAGAGCTAACCGACGAAGTTAGAGGTCTTATCAGCACTTTTCCCAACAAACTAAACTGGCTCAATAAAACAAACGTCATGTCTATGGCGTCTGAGGAGATAAATAAGTTGGTCGTGGCGGTCACGCATCGTGACAAGGAGAACGTTCTACTCCAGGATCAGCTAAGTGCCGCTGGTATGGAGATCATAAAGCTTGAGGCCGCAAATAGACAATTAGAGAATGAGTATACATCTTTCAAAGCCAGCATCACGTCGGAATATAAGGAGAGAATAGAAAAATCACACGAGTCTCTCCTTGAGAGCATCCAATGATAGTTTTGGGGCTCGATCCCGGTTTGGACGGCGCCTACGCCTTCTACAGCCCGGACACTGGATATCTCAGCGTCCATGATACGCCGACGATGGGAGACAAGAAGAAGCGCAGCATCAACGCTGCGCAGCTCGCCAGCGATATTAGGTGCCACTTGCCGTTTCCAATTTCGCCATTCGGCGTAACCGCCTTCGTCGAGGACGTACATGCGATGCAAGGTTGGGGCTCTGGCTCGGTTTTCAGGTTTGGCGAGTCCAAGGGCGTTCTCTTTGGTGTCCTCGGCGCGCTCGGCATCCCAATATTCCGCGTCGCGCCGCAGACCTGGAAGAAGAAGTTCGGTCTCAGTCGCGACAAGGGTGCTTCGCGCAAGCTCATCATCGAGATGTTTCCCAAGCAGGCCGATCGGTTTGCTCGGGTGATGGACGACAACCGAGCTGAAGCAGCTCTAATCGCCAAATACGGCGCACAAAAACTCAAAGAATAAAACCGTTTTTCCTACCACATCGGAGAATATCGTGAAGCTCGGTTACACCGATCCGCCGTATATAAACTGCGCGCATCTCTACAAGAACCAGCCAGACTATGCCGGCGAGGTCGATCACGTCGCTCTCATCGATCGCCTGGAAAGTGAATTCGATGGCTGGGTCCTGCATACGAGCGCCACGCCAATAGCTATCGCCACGCTTGGGCCTCTTGTCCTCAAGACTGGCGCCAGATGGTGCTCGTGGGTCAAGGGCTTCGCTGCATTCAAGCGCAACGTATCTGTCGCTTATGCTTGGGAGCCGGTGATTATCAAGCCAGCGCGCAAGCCTGTCGTCAGCAAGCGCCTTGTCATGCGCGACTGGATTGAATGCTCAATCACGCTCAAGCGCGGATTGACCGGCGCGAAGCCAGAGGCGGTATGCCATTGGGCCTTTGAGTTGCTTGGAGCGCGGCCGGACGATGAGTTGTCCGATCTGTTTCCCGGCACCGGCGCCGTCTCGAAAGCGTGGTCAACGTGGCAGCGCAAGTTCACGCTTCCTGCTGACAACGAGCAGGCGGCCTAACCGTGTCAATCCTACCACATGACCACGTCTTCGCCGGGCTTGAACGGAATGGCTACCGCTTCGTTCTGCTCGATCCGCCGACGCGCTTTGTTGCCGGCACCAAAGGTCGGCCGCAACATTACACGCGCATGACCGACGTCGATATTGCGGCATTGCCGGTCGCCGATCTCATCCATCCTGATGGCGCTTGGATTGCCCTCTGGGTGACCAGCCCGAAGCTCTACGCGCCGAAAAAATCGAAGAAGGTATTGGCGCCAGACGACATGGTGCGCGCATGGGGAGCCCGCTATTCGGGCCGTGGATGGGTGTGGGTCAAGCTCAAGCGCAATCTCGAAGCCTGCGACTTCGATTACAGCGAGATAGTAGACGGCAAAGAACTTCTGCACATGGGTATGGGCTTCACGACTCGCAAAAACGCCGAAGACTGTTTGTTGTTCCGCGTTGGCAGTCCGAAGCGCCTGGCGAAAGACGTTCATGAGATAATCATCTCTCCTGCTCGTGAGCATTCACGCAAGCCGGACGAAATCTTCAAGCGCATCGAGCGGTTCGCGCCAGGACCATATGTAGAGCTTTTTGCGAGAGAGCCACGTGCCGGCTGGGCGGTATGGGGAGATCAGATCGACGCATTTCAGCCTCCATTACTGGAGGCGGCATGACATTAGTTGTATCGCCGCTTACGCTGAAACAACTCAATGAGTTCATCAGCAAGCATCACCGGCATCACAAACCAGTTCAAGGTCATCGCTTTTCTCTCGGTGTGAGTAACGATGGTTTGTTTGTTGGCGCGTGTTCCGTAGGACGTCCAGTCGCCAGAGGTTGCGATCCCTATTCAGTTGCCGAGGTTACGCGGCTCGTTACCGATGGGACCAAGAACGCATGCTCCATCCTGTACGCAGCTGCGGCCCGCGCTTGCAAGGCGATGGGTTTCAAGAGTATCCAAACGTACATCCTGGAAGATGAATTAGGCACTTCACTCAAAGCGTCAGGATGGCGCCTAAGTGGCCATACAGCAGGGGGCCAGTGGACCCACACAAGCGGACCAAGGCGCACGGACCAGCCGACTTGCCCTAAGCAGCGCTGGATAAAAGACCTGAATGCTGATTCCTCCAAAGTTTTGGAGGCGGCATGACCATCGATCAGGATAAAGCTGCCAAGCTCATCCGCATGCTGTCTTCACCCAATGAAGGTGAAGTGCTCAATGCCGCGCGTTTGCTCAACAAGATGGACATTCACGCCGTCGCCAATCTCGTCAACGGCGGCCATCCCGAAGTCCTCGCCTTCCGCGATGCGGAACGTCACATGCGCGGCGAAAGGGACGCCGAAGTCAGCGAAGTCATCGGCCGCTTCGTCAACGACTTTCCGGAGATGCACCCAAGTGATTTCACCCGCAGCAACATCCGCTCGATTAGAAAGTTCATAACCGCTCTGGGAATCGAGGAAGTCTGCGATGCCGTCGAAATCGCCAGCGAGCGCGTGAGCGCCGACAAAGCGTTCCGTTACTTCTGCGGCATCTGCCGGAATCGCATGCAGGAGGCGGCATGATGACCGAAATCCAGATTGAACAATATCAACGCGACGGTCATATCACCCTGCGCAACGTGTGTGATCAGGAAGGCCTTGCGCGGTATCGTAAGGCGATTCTTGCCGCCGTCGAACAACTTAATCCTGCTGCGAAATCTCTGGAAAAGCACGACACTTACAGCAAGGCGTTCCTACAGACTTGCCGTTTGCAGGAAGCCGATGAGCATGTGCGGCGCTTTGTTTTTGCGAAGCGTTTTGCGCAGATCGCCGGCTCGTTAATGAGAGTGAACGCTGTACGGCTGTATCACGATCAGGCGCTTTTCAAGGAAGCAGGCGGCGGCCACACACCTTGGCATCAGGACCAGTTCTATTGGCCGCTTGATACAACTAACACCATCACGATGTGGATGCCGCTGGTAGACGTTTCGCAAGAAATGGGAACGATGTATTTTGCGAGCGGCTCGCATTTAGATGGTCTTGCCGGGCATTTTGAAATCTCTGACGCTTCAGAAGAAGCATACACCACGCTCATCAAGGAACGTGGCTACAAACTGTCGAGATGCGGAGACATGAAAGCCGGCGATGCGTCTTTCCATTCTGGTCTTGTCTTGCACGGTGCCTCGGGCAATTTCACCAAAAAACAGCGCGAGGTAATGACAGTGATCTACTACGAAGATGGCGCGCGCTTAATGGAGCCAGACAATCCAAATCGCGCCAATGTTTTAACGAATGATTTTCGCTGCCTAAAACCCGGAGACAGAGCTGTAACTCCCAGGAATCCTGTTTTGTGGTGCAGGGAGGCGGCCTGAATGGCGCGTATCCGCACTGTCAAGCCAGAATTCTGGACTGATGCAAAGACAGGCACGCTGTCTGAACTCAGCAAGTGCCTGTTCATCGGCATGCTGAATCACTGCGACGATTACGGTGTGCTTGAGTGGTCGACGCCGGAATGGAAGGTTAAGATTTTCCCATACTCACTGAGCACTCACGGAGTGCTCACGGAGGTGATTTGCAAAGAATTCCTGCCTCGCGGACTGCTCACAATCTTTGATCGGACCGTCTCAGACGGTGAAATCAAGCGCTATGTCTTCATCCGAAACTTCGACAAGCATCAGGTCATCAACAGGCCAAGCAAACCGGTGCTCTCTGACTGGAGAAAATCAGACACGCCAGCAAGTTATGCGAGACGGTTAGGAGAGAAGTACAGCGACGTGACTGCCTTGCTGATGGATGACTCAGTGAGCGCTCACGGAGTCTTCACTGATCACTCATCACCGGAAGGGAAAGGAAGGGAAGGGAAGGGGAAAGGAAAAGAGACATACCAAGAAGAAGGATTCTTAGTAAATGAGGATGGCGTCGTATGCGAACGGTAGAAGCATCTCATGGTCGCTGGCATGAAATCCTCCCGCGTCTCGGCGTGCCGGCTCAGTTCCTCAACGGCAAGCATCAGCCCTGCCCTATCTGCGGCGGTCGTGATCGCGCACGGTTTGATGACCGCCAAGGTGATGGTGATTATTTCTGCTCGCAATGCGGTGCCGGAAAGGGACTGAAGCTCGTGATGGAAGTGAACGGCTGGGACTACGCCGAGGCTGCCAAGCGCGTCGATGAAATCATCGGGAATCTTCCTGAAGATGCGCCTGCGCGTCCTGAGCCGAAGAAAGTCGACCATAAAGCCGCATTACGCGAACTGTGGAAGCGCAGCCAGCCAATAGCCGCCGGCGATCCTGCATGGCTCTACCTCTACTCCCGCGGACTGAAGGTCGTATCGGAAGCTCTCCGATATGTCCCTGGCATGTATCACTCGGAGACCAAATCAGAGCATCCTGGAATGATTGCCATGGTCTGCGACCAGCATGGCAAGCCTGCAACGTTGCACCGCACGTATCTGACGAAGGACGGCAAAAAAGCGTTCGCTGAAAAATGCCGCAAGATGATGCCGGGAGAGCTTCCGAAGGGCGGCGCTATTCGTCTTAGGCCGATGGAGGCCGATAGGAAGCTTGGCGTAGCAGAAGGAATCGAAACGGCGTTATCAGCCGGGTATCTCAATAGCGTTCCTGTTTGGTCCACGACATCGGAAGCCCTCTTGCAGGTCTGGCAGCCTCCGAAGGAAGCCAAGCATGTGGTGGTCTTCGGCGACAGTGATCTGAACTTCGTTGGCCAGAATGCGGCCTACGCCTTAGCTAAACGCCTAGCAATCGAGAACGGCCTAAAAGTCGAAGTCATTATTCCGGACCGCGCTGGTTACGACTGGAACGATGTTCTGCTGCAACGAGGGGGATGTGGAGTAAATGCTCAAGCTGCGTGATGATCAGGACGATGCTCTGAATCTTCTGCGCGCCTCGATTGCGCGCGGTAACCGTCGCATCGTCATGAAAGCTCCGACTGGATTCGGCAAGACCATCCTCTCTGGGCAGATCGTATCCAATGCTCGTAACAAGGATAAGCACGTACTTTTCACCGTGCCTAAGATCAATCTTGTCGATCAAACCATCGAGAAGTTCTCAAAGCATGGTATTTACGATACCGGCGTGATCCAGGCGCAGCACGAAATGACCGATTGGCGGCAGCCAGTCCAAATCGCCAGTGTGCAAACATTGATGCGTCGCACGATCCCACAGGCCGATCTTGCGCTGGTCGATGAAACTCACATCTGGTTCAAGTTTTATGAGAAATGGTTCTTGGACCCGGCGTGGAAGAACATTCCGATCATTGGTCTGTCGGCGACGCCTTGGACGAAAGGTCTTGGTGCCTATTACGATGATTTAATCATCGCGAGCACGACACAAGAACTGATCGAAGCTGGGCATCTGTCTCAGTTCCGCGTGTTTGCTCCGAGTCATCCAGATTTGTCAGGAGTTCGCACGGTCGCCGGCGATTATGTTGAGGATGAGCTGGCGCATGTGATGAGCGACAAGCTCCTTGTCGCTGACATCGTTGATACCTGGCTGGCAAAGGGCAGAGGCCGTCCGACGCTCTGTTTCGCCGTCAACCGTGATCATGCGCAAACGCTGGTCGAGCGCTTCGAGGCTGCCGGCGTCAGAGTCGGTTATCAGGACGCCTTTACGAAGAAGGATGAGCGCCGTCAGATCGAGCGCGACTTTGCTGATGGCTCTATCGAGGTAGTGATCAGCATTGGCACGCTGACGACTGGCATTGATTGGGACGCTCGCTGCATTATTCTCGCACGTCCGACGAAGTCTGAGATGCTGTTCGTCCAGATGATCGGCCGCGGGCTTCGTACTGCTGATGGCAAAGACTTCTGTTTGATCCTCGATCACACCGACACGCATCTTCGTATGGGCTTTGTGACCGACGTCGACGCCAAGCATACCGGCCTTAACAACGGTCGCACTAATACCGGCGTTGATAAGAGCATCGAGGGTAAAATCAGATTGCCGACAGAATGTCCGTCATGCGGCGGTCTCAAGCCGCCGAGTATGAGCAAATGCCAGAGCTGTGGCTTTGTCTCCGCGCACGTCGCCAGCGTCGAGGAGAAGCTGAAAGAAGGTAAGGGCGAGTTGGAGGAGTTGAAACCGAAGAAGGGCGAAGTCAAGAACGCCACTATGGCAGAGAAATCGACATTCCTTTCTGAACTGAAGGGCTACTGCGTTCAGAAGGGTTACAAGGATGGATGGGCTTCAAATAAATACAAGGAGAGATTCGGGGTGTGGCCTGATCACAGCATCAGGGACTCTGGGCCAGCAAGTCCGAACGCGCAAACATTGTCGTGGATCAAGAGTCGTCAAATCGCATGGGCGAAGTCGAAACGAAACTCAAGCAACCAGGCTGTAGCAGCCTGACAATCTACCACAAGGAGAACTGAAAATGGCATCTGTGAATCAAGTTACTCTCGTCGGCAATCTCGGCGCTGATCCAGAAGTCCGCCGCACCCAGGACGGGCGGCCAATCGCAAACCTGCGGGTTGCCACGTCGGAAAGTTGGAAGGACAAGCAGACTGGCGAAAAGAGAGAAAAGACCGAATGGCACCGGTGTGTGATCTTCAGCGAAGGTCTCGCCAAGATCGCCGAGCAGTACCTAAAGAAGGGCTCCAAGGTCTTCCTCCAGGGAGCATTGCAGACACGCAAGTGGCAGGACCAGTCCGGCCAGGACAAGTATTCCACCGAGGTGGTGCTGCAAGGCTATCGTGCGCAATTGGTTATGCTTGATGGCGCCAAGGGCGACGGCGGTTCGCGCCGTAGCAGTAGCGACGAATCGACCGGCGGCTTCGGCTCCGAGGGTAGCAGCTCTCGCAACGACGAGATTCCTTTTTAAAGGAATCTCTCGTCACTTTGAAATTCACGTACTACAGGAAAAACAGAAAATGTCCCCTACCACAATATTTCCGAAGGTCTCCACTGCTGTCGATCTTGAGTTATTCATCAAGGCGGCAAAGCCCGGCGAGGCGTGCATCTATCACATCGGCTATCTGGTCAAGGATCGTGACTATCAGTTCAACAGTGGCAGCTCGATGAGCACGCTTGTTGACCAGATCGGCAGCACCGCCTGGGTCATGGAAGAAGAAGGCGCGGTCTATCTATTCCAGCGCCGTCTCGACAACGACGTCTATGAATATCTCGCCGTGCGCAGCGAGAAGTTGGCGGCGATTGCGGAAATGCCTATCGAAGCTCTGGCGGCGTGAGGATTGCAGATGGTTGCCGAAATGAAATGGGACGACGCAGACGAGTGTTATGTTTCGTTGGCGTTGGGTCAGGCGCGTGATTCTTTTTTGCGCATCGACCGTCAGTTCACTGGGCCTGAATTGGTTATGGAAGCCATAAAGACCACAATTGATATTGACGGCAGATTCGTTGCGGCAACTCCGGAAGGACCAAAGAGACTAAAGGCGCAGCGCTGGGCGGCTGGCTTCATACAGAGGAGGAAGCTGAGGAAATTTTCAAACAGAGAATGTTTGACGTTGCTAACGGCGAATCTATTGAAAAGGTCTTCGGCTTTAACGTCGAAGCGTCGCCAGACGAGCTTTTGATGAAGGATTCGGTCATTCGTGTTTTTCGCCTATGTCTACGGCAGCGTCCTCCCTATCTGCACTGCGAAAACAGAGGCGGCAAATCTGTATGGTATGTCCGCATCGGTCGCGGCAGCAAGGGAAAGCGTATCTGTTTGCATAGTGTCTACGATACGCCAGAATTCAAAGCAGAGTACGATGCCGCCATCGCAGATATCGCGCCAAACTGGGAGCAAGAAGCGAAAGAGCAGGTCGACCGCGATTGGCGGATTCTCCGTCTGTGGGCATACGCCGACATGAATGCGGTCGCGATCATCAAAGGCCAGCGACAGAAAGTTCGCCACAGCGAAATCGGAAGAATCACCGGCGTTACCCAATCGATGGCTGCCGACCTGAAAGCCAAACAGAGCGTCGCAATCTGGCGTCAAGTCGAGCGGTTATTGCCTCCGCAGGCTCCGGAGATTCATTTGTTGGGGGACATTCATTATGGCCACGCGGCCTGACATTCCAGATGAATTGTATTCTATTTTCGTTATCGCTCCCAGCGACCAGCCCCGTCCGATCAAGGTGGCATGTAGTTTCTGGCCAGTCGATTACCTCAGCGCGACCAAGAGTCAGGAGGCACGACAGTTGGTCATTCACTCGTTGTTTTGGGTGACCGACAGGAAGCTGGCAGTTCATATAGCGAAAAGGTGCAGGCACATCTTCAAGAAGGCTGGCAAAGACCCTCTGGGAGGATGGTTTGACGTCACCGGCGAGTGGGCGGTCAAGGTCATCGTTTTTGCCGCCAACGATGCCGGCATACGGCTCTATAACGAGGCTGAAGCGCGCGCCATGAAGACTGCTTTCCTGGCGGAGATCGGCGAGCTGGTTGGTGCTGGTATGTGCTTGACAAAATGGAAAAAATCGGTATAATGTCCTTTAGAATTCCGGAAATACTCCAGTTTTAGAGTAGCCGCGCCTGCGGTTTCAACGCCGCTTTTGCGTGGAATGGAACCTTTATGATTTTTTTCTTGATTTTCCAATATAAAAAACCCATAGTCCAGCCGACTGAGAGGGCTCCCTCAGCCAATTTCTGGTCTTTTCCATGGCTCCGAAGTTGGTGACGTGGGTCTCAGTCGATTCTGTGGTAGGAATCAAGCCAACTTGGGCACGGCGGATTCAACCCCGCCGTGCCCCTTTTTAACTCCCTCTCGCGGGTATTTTCAAGCATTAACTTTGCGTCTGATGTCATACCTTCGGACTGCATTAGACCGGCAATACCCGTATTCCTGCTTTTACCGCCTGCATAACCATATTCGCGGTCCCGCGACCGCCCGCGAAGGCGACGACTAAGTCGGGCTTCCATTCCAGCATACGAGCATTGCGTTTTGGGCCAGCTGCTTTGCCGAATTTTTCCCATTCCGCACGACAGACGTAACGCTTAATCTCCGGTTTCGTTGCCGCCCATTCGGAAGACATCTTGTCGACTCCATTCGCCCCGCCCTGCATCAGCGCAGTGAATGGCCGTTCGGCGTGGAGCACGTCGAGGATTCTCTGGACTTGTGCCGGACTCCGAAAGTTGCGGCCTCCGCAAACAAGAACTTTCATGACTTGGCGCCGTATGGCTTGAGCCCGGCCAGCAGAGCAGCACAGGCCAGCGCGACATAGAGCGGCGCTCCGTCCTGCTCTGACGCACGCAGGAAGCCGCGTGACATGCCGAGCCGGGCCGCGGCGTCGCGTTCTGACAACCCCATCTCGTTCCGCCATGCAGCGAACTCGCCAGCCTTCATCGGCCGGCCCATAGCTTCCCAATCCTTGATCGGCTTGCGTGGCGTGCGCTGCCGTGGTTCTTTCTTCCTGGTCGTCATTCCTTCAGACTCTCCACTTCCAATTGATTCGTTTGGTTCAGATATAAACCATAAACGCTAGGGACTCAAGGACTCAGAGACTCATGGACTCAAGGACTCAAGGACTCAAGGACTCAGAGACTCATGGACTCAGAGACTCAGGGACTCTTTTTCTTTTTGCAGCGAGCGCAATGCTGTCGGCGTCGTGCCGCTGGGACGTGGTCGCACTGCCTCTCCGCTCTTGAGTGTTTATTCGGCATCCGTTAGTCTGCATCTGACGTCTGTTACTTCGCCGCGATTGGAATTGACAAAATCGTATAGTTCGCCTTGCGGCGGCACGTTCCTGAACGACATTCCACTAGTGTGGACTAGCTCGTTGTTGTTGAACATGCCGCACTCAGCATGTACGCGTCTGATTAGATGGCTCGTATGATTTTTTAGCGTGTAGGGTTGCTCGAAATAGTCGCCGAGTTGATATTGCTTCCCAGGAACAAGTTCTAAGTCTGCCGCGCTTGCCGCCGTCGAAAGCAAGCCAAGCGCAAGGGTAACTAGTACGATCTTTCTCATTGTTCGACTCCTTTGTTGGTGGCGCATTTAGGCTTCTCCGCTCTTGAGTTGGTATCCTAACGCCAGCGCGATAGCCATGACGGTCAATGTGTTGGTGGCTGGCAGTATCATTGCTGCACCTCGAATTCGTAGACTTGCCAGTAAATTCTCTGGAAATCTCTAAATTTAAGAGCTTTGATTTTTTTCCATTTTTTGACATAGGCGTCAGCTTTCCGCCTGTTCATAAAAACGGAATCCGGAAAGTCGTTGCTCATAACGACATAGACCTTCATGCCGCTTTCGGATTCGATGGGACGACGGCGAGGCTGCGATGTGCGCTTGCTGGAGAGTTCTTTAAGTCGAGTAAGTGCATTCGTCGACGATCTCGGCCGCCTGTACTGACACAATGCTGCGTGCGCGTGATAATGCCGAGAGTGTTGGCGACGCGAACGGCGTCCTCGAACGTCGTGCCGTACCAGTCATAATCCAGCGCGCCTTCGCGGAACCAATCGCGTGCCTTATCCTTGGCCTTGTCCGACAATTCGTCAAAGTAGTAGACCGTCTTAGTCTGCTCGTGCGGCATGATATGCTCCATATATGTGGTAGGACTCAGGGACTCTTTGTTTGTAGGTTCTCCTACGGTCCGCAACCGTGATGACGATGCACGTGATGATGTGCATGATATTTCGAGTTATGCGTAGCGCGCCGGTGTGTGTGATGTTGATGTTGCCGCTGATGCCTATGGTGTGATTCGGCGTAGTATTTTTTCGGTATCGGACTGCTCCATGTCGCCGCTGCTTTGCTTGGAATGAACTCGACGTGAAACAGCGGAGATGGATATTTTTCTACCGCCATTTTGGGTACTGATGGTCCCGCTTGAGGGGCGTCCGGTGCCTTGACGGTCGGAGGGGGCGTGACAGGCTTGGCAACTGTTGGCGGCATTGGTGCCTTGTTGGGTAGGGCAGCGACCACGGTTGTCTCATGGCATACCGTGCTCTTTCTGGTCTCGCTTGATGCCCATGCGACTGTGACAACTGATGCTCCAATGACACAACCAACAAAGCCACTCCAGAGGCTATCGTATCTCATTTTCGTGCTCCATGTGGTAGGACTCAGGGACTCTTTGTTTGTGGTATTTATCTATACCATCAAGCTAGGGGTTAAGCGCCGGGTTTTCCCGGTCGCTGCGGTTTGTTCCTATCAATCGAGCGTAGCGCGCTGCGCCAACTCTTGCGATATGTCGCCGCCTTTCGATAGCGAGTCGATCCAGTCGCACCATGTGACTCGCGTATCGGCCGGGTACATGGTGCCGTTGCCGCTGTAGTTCTTGATTTTCTTGCGTGGCAGGTTCGGGAACGTCTGCCAGAATTCGCGGCGCAGTTCGCGTTGCGTGGTTATGCGGTAGGTCATGACTCAAGACTCCTTTGCTAGGCGCGCGTCGCGCTGTTCATTGTTTTCGACTTGGACAATATCGCCGACACGATAGACTCGTTTGCCAACGTCGCCGGGCAGTAAACGGCCAATGCACTGGTACAGCGCACGCCATTGCTTGCCGGGTGACTTAGGATTGCGGACGTGTTCTGCGGTTATGGTGTAGAGATATTCGGGACGCATGTTTGCTCCTACTTGTAGACCGCGATTCCGCGGCTATAGCAGCTATCGACTTTCGCGCCTTCCGGCACGTCGCCCGGCCGCAAGATATAGAGCGCGACGCCGCGTGGATCGCCCTGCACATAGGCGGTAAAGCCGGGATAGTTGGCCATGATCTTGGCAATGCGCTTGCGCGCGCCCTTTTCGCGGTCAGGGATAGGCGAATAACGCGCCTTGATTTCCGTGTGCGAGTGGTATTCAATGAACGGTTTTCCGTCGTCGTCATAGATAAACTCGCGATTCTCTTTCCGGCCGCGCGCAATCGTCCATGAACCGAAGTCGTTACCGTCGCCACATTCCAGCTCATGCCAGCGATGCAGCGCCATGGCCGCGCGCCGTAAGGTGATAGCGTCGTCTAATGAGATTCCAATGGCGACCAGCCATTGAATGCACTCGGGTTGCTTTGCCATTGTCTTTTGCTCCGTTGTCTATGGTGTATATCTATACCAGCGGGGGACTCAAGTCAAGAACTATTTTTTATCCGCTTGTGAGCAAAACGATACAGTCTGCGGATAATAGAGGGGATAAACACGCCTGGACTCAACAGGGAGATTCGGGCATGTTTGATTCCTTCGGCCGTGTGATCTGTTACGCTTGCGGTTCCAGGGTGAAGCTTAACACATTCGAGGCTAGTCCTGGGGGACGGCGTTTCGTCGTTATGGATTGCGCTAATTGCGGTCCTACGGGCAAATTTTGGTTGACCGAGACGGAAGCGGAACGGGGCACCTCTTTAGCCGCAAGCGCCGTCGACAATATCGCCGCAAGCCAGCCATAGGACTCGCTGTAAATTCTGCTCATGGTCCGCAAGCTCGTCCTTATCCCATGCGCCATACTCGCGCAGTGTCTTGACCAGCTTGTCGACGTCTAACGCGTCGAGTTGTTTCTTGACGTATGGCACTTGCGACAACGCAAGCGCATGGTTGCGCCCTCCCTATTCGGCAATGACGCTATAGGCGCCGATGCTGGTTGAATACTTGCGGCGGAGAATTGCGCCGTGCGGAATGGCATGCAATGCGAAGCACTCGATTAGCTCGCCTGCCCTATAGCCGCGCCCATTGCGGCGGACCTGTAACGTGACTCGTTGCTCGGTTGACGGCGCGCCGCTTGTCCCGGTTATCGCAGTGACAACGCAGGGGATTAGGCCATTGAATCCGTCGAAATATGCGGGAAGGCTTTTAGCTAGTGTGTTGCGAGACATTGTTCGACTCCATTGTGGTAGGTTGTTTGCAGGTTCGCGCGATTAAGCTTTAGCCTTGCGCGCGCGGCACAACTGACTCCAGTCCGCGCCATACCGGCCGTGATAGATCGAGCCGTTCGTTCCCTTGAACCGGACCGCCACCATCTTGCGGCTAATGTTCGTGCGGAATGCTCGGCGTGTTAGCGTGCCCGGAACGTCAAGGCGCGTACCTAACCACGTTTCAGCGGCATAGAACACGCGCGGCCCGTTGCCGATGCTAGGCGCTTCGTGCCGCACGATATAAACCGCGTGACGATCGGGCGCCTGCGCCCATATCGCCAGTTCCGCGGATTCTACTTTGGCGTTGTGGTCCGCGGCGTTAGCAATGTCCGCCTTTCCATCTGGCGTGAACGTCGCGCCGTGGAATTCAAAAGCGTATCCGCTCATGGTGGGCTCCCGTTGTGGTAGGGTTTGCGGTTATTCGCTGGACTCGTCTGACTCGGCCTCAGACCAGGCGCGTTCATGGCGCGACCAAAAACGATCGAGTCGACCAAGGTCGAATTGTGCACAAATCACAAAGCCTAGGCGTCAAGAATATCTTTGCGGGTAATGTCCATAGCTCGACTCCGTGTGTGGTAGGGTTTTTTTGTGATTCCACTATGGCCGCAACCGCGGGAGTTGTTTCGATTGCGGCCATGATTGAATCGCGTGTTTTGTTGTGCCGTGCGCCTCCTATGGTAGTTGCGGTTAAATCAATCTTCCCACTTATCGGCGCTGGAATAGCGCGCGAGATAATCGGTCATCGCCGGCGGCGAATCGTGCTGCGGCAGTTCCAGGGCGCGCAACGCTGCGGCTGTGGTGCCGATGACATGGCGAGCGCGCTTGGCGCGTTCCGCTATGAGATATTGGACATTGCTGGTATTGGACATTTTGTTCGCTCCGTTCTTATGGTCTAAATCTATACCAGCGCAGATCGGAATGCAAGCGAAAAATGCAGGTTTCAGCGAAAAAAGTTGCGGCGTCGTGTCGCATAGCAAAACGGCCGGGCGCAATGTCCCGGCCGCTGGTAGCTGATAAGTGGGCGATAGGGTTTAGGAGCGGACCTGTTGCGTGAACGTGTGCGGCGCGTCCTTGGCTGGCAGTTCTCCGCGCGCGATCATTTTCGCCGTTTTGTAACGGTAGCCCAGGACCACGATGGCGACCGTGAAAGCAAGCGAAGCGCCGCAATAGACTACGATGGCGGCCATGATGATGCTCATGGTCAAATCGCCTTACGAGAGAGATTCGACATTGCGGGCGCCGAGCGATACCGGCGGAACTCGCAATCGGTATATTTGCGGCATGCGGACATGGCCGACTCGAACGTGCCGTGCGTGGATAGGTCGCGGCCGGTAGATTCGTTGAACGCCGTCCAATGGCCGGTTTGATTCAGGTATGCTCCGAAGATATTCATGGGGGATTCGCTCCGTTGTGGTAGGATTGTGGAACTCTTGTGGTTCCCTATTGCCCCGGTTAAATGCCGAGGCAACAAGTAACCGCATTAGTCAGATGCAAAGTCAAGCGCCCGCTCCGCTAGTTCGCAGGCGCGACGTGCGGCGTTCAAGGCCTTGCCGTCTAGCTCGCCGAGGCGATGCATGCGCCGGGCTTGCTCATAGGCGCTTGTGGCGCGGCAAGCATTCGTAAGGGCGCGGCGATAGTCGTTGTTCATGACACGTTTGCTCCTGCCTTCGCATTGCATTCCGCATAGGCGCGAATTGCATTCGTCCATTGCCGAGTCGACAACTTTCACTAGCTCGCGCGCAATAGCTCGCATGTTGCCAGCGTCTTGAATCTCCAAGGCGACCTGGCCCGTGCTACGGGCATATGCTCCGCAAATCATAGTGGTTACCTTTTGATACTTACTTACGAAAAGTTAGCCCATGACGCGCGGGGTCAGATCACGTAATCAGCGGGAGTCGGCACGTCGTCAGCGAACCAATGCTTTTCGCTTAACAAGTCCGCCGCAATTTCTTCCGCCTCCGCGCCGTCTAGACGATTGCCGAGATATGACCACACGGCCACGAATAGCGGTTCAAAGCCACATTGCCAGCCGACTAATCGGGCATTAGCGGGAATCTCCGCTGCGGTGCGCTCAGATAGCGCATCGTCGACGCAATAGGCGATATAGGGGAAAGCTTGTTCGCGATTCATGATCGTTCGCTCCGTTGCGATTCGAGTGAAAATTCCTCGCCTTGCGCCTGGGCATAACCAGGAAGGCTACCGCGCGCAATGCCGAGGTAAACGCGCGGCGGACAATCCTGAGACATGGCCCAAGATGTTCCCGCGATCAGACTTTTACGATTTGATAGTGAGTGCGCTGTGTCAGATAGCGAAGATAGGTCGCAAGCTCGCCAGACTTGACTAGCTCACATTGTCCCGGCTGATGTTCGCTGCGATAGAATGAAAACATATAACGCCGCTCCGTTTCGCCGGCAAAAATGCCCGCATCATAATAGCGCACGAAAGGTTTGCTTAGGTCCGTCATTGGTTTGCTCCGTTTAGATTGCGTTGGCATTGAATTTTTCGGAAGGCCGGAAGGAATGCACGATACCGGCCTTGCTGTTTTCCACCGTCACCACATAGTCGGGGCATTCCGCCCGCAGTGAGCTAAGGAGGAATTCCACTTGAATCGCCGAGCTGGCGGAGGCAGCGAACTTGCGGCCGGTTCCGGGGTCATGCGCGGTCAAGTGATACATGGTCCGCTCCGTTGCTGGTATTAATCAATACCATCGCAACGCGGAACGCAAGCGAATAAGCAATGCGATTATAGCTGGGCAGCAATGCAATAATGCCGCTTGCAATACCGTTGCGTGTCGGTATAGATTTATACCGCAAAATGCGAATGTTGAGCCTCTGAAGCGGCGTTTAACTATCTTGAGTCCGCACTGGGGGCGGTTCATAACCGTTGGCATAGGCAATAAGGAGGCACCATGAACACCGCACTAATTCTGAGTCACCTAATCGTGGTAGCTATGATCCCCGGTCTTGATTGCGACACGGATTCGCATTGCGAACAAGCTGCTGCGACGTGGGGATGCGATACCTACTACAGCGATAAGGCGGACAGCGGTTCCGAAATCTTCATTTGCGACCGCAATACGTTCGAGCGTAAAATCCGGGAGTATCAATCGGCCGGAAAATAAATTGCTGCCCCCTCTTGACGGCCCGAATCTTCCGGTATAGATTTATACCGTTAGATAGGAGCGAACGTCATGCCATACGGAACCGAATTCGACGACGATCTTTCAGACCTGATAGACGGCGACGCGAAAGCGCCTGTTAACCGCGCCCCGGTCGATTACAAGCCGATAACGGAACGGGCTTTCACGGAACCGTGTTCTAAGTGTCGCGGTTCCGGCCGCTTTGTTGGATATACTGGCCGAATCCTTGGCGCGTGTTTCGAGTGCAAAGGAACCGGCAAATTGACGTTCAAAACGTCAAAAGACTTTCGCGCCCAGGCTAAGGCACAGCGCGACGTGCGCGCCAACGCCAAGCGAATCGAGGAACAACGCGACCGTGACCAGCAAATCGAGGCGTTCAAGACGGAACATGCTGAAATCTACGCTTGGATGACAGAGTCGGCCGCAACCTTTGAATTCGCGCGTAGCATGCAAGAGTCCTTGTGGCGCTTCGGTTCCTTGACCGAGAATCAGATGGCCGCCTGCCGCAAGTGTCTAGCCGGGCGCGAGCGCGCCAAGGCGGAACGGGCGCAGCGCGAGTCGGCCGCCCCGACAATCGAGGTTAGCGCAATCGAACGTGCATTCGCCGCCGCCACGGAAGCCCGGTTGAAATGGCCGCGCCTCTGTCTCGATTCGTTTACGTTCAAGCCCGCTGGCCCGGCAAGCAAGAATGCCGGTTCAATCTATGTGACCGAGTCGGATAACTATCTCGGCAAGATCACAGCCGGGAAATTCATTGCCACGCGCGATTGCGGCGTCGATCGGCAAGCCCGCATTCTCGCTGCTGCGGCCGATCCATTCCAAGCGGCGAAAGCCTACGGCATGCGAACCGGGCAATGCGGTTGCTGCGGGCGCGAGCTAACGAATGGCGCCTCGATTGACCTTGGCATTGGCCCAATATGCGCGGCTAAATATGGGTGGTGGGGAGAATAGCGGTTAAGCGCCGAAGCAATGCTTGACAAATCCTAAATAATCGCTACAATACGAGTTATTTGTTCAGCCCGGTTAATAGCCGGGCTTTACCGCGTTCCGTGCTGGCGCCACAAAGTAAAACCCCGGCATGGGAACCATACCGGGGCAGTAAGTCTAGGAGGAATCTGTGAGGTTTGTGCTGCTTGCCGCTTTAAGTATCCGGCGCCATGGGAACCTCCCTTGGGTTTGTGGTAGGAGAAGTGCGAACGGATAATAACCGCAAACGCGGTTAAATGCAAGAGGCGCGGATAATGGAGGCGGAATGTCGCAGAATGGCGAGCGCGACCGAGTAGGAAGCCAGCTGGCGCGTCAAACCGACCAGCCCGCTAGGCTGCTACCATCAACCACGGAAAACGAATGGACGGGGGAATGATAGGCTACTTGGGAGGTATTTTGGTAGTCATCGGGCTTGTAGCCGGATGCGGATTAGTTGCCTTTATGGCCCTTGTCGGTCTTGCGGCATTAAATGGCAATTAGTGAGACGGCAATCAAAGCTCTTGTCGAAGAACAGGCCAATGACGACGGTCTATGGTTTCAAGCTGAGACGTGCGCCGAGGCTTACCTGCAGCAAGAGCTTCGCAGACTTCACGCAACCATTGAAGGCAAATCACCGGAGCAATGTGTGAGTGATTTGCTCGCCCAGGGAGTTGGGGCGCCAGGATTCTAACCTGGGACCTATTGGTGGAAACGATCGGGGTTACTGTGAGCAATGCCAATAAGGCTCCAGGGCCCAGGCGGGGACAAGCATTTCGCGCGCATGTCCGCTGGCGCGTCATGGGCTAACTTTTCGTAAGTAAGTATCAAAAGGTAACCACTATGATTTGCGGAGCATATGCCCGTAGCACGGGCCGACCATGCCAGCGTCAACGGCTTCCTGGGCGCCCCCGTTGCATCATGCACGGCGGCCATTGGAGGAGCGGTAAGAGAACGCCGGAAGGGATACAGCGCGCTATTGAAGGCACCCGGCGCTATTGGGAGCAACGGCGCGCTGCCGAGGCGCTGGCGGCGAGCGTCACGTGACGGGGCGGCCCATGTCAGTGAGTCACGTGCCGGCCACGTGACAGAGGCGGCGGACGAATGCCGCGACCGTGGCGCCACGCCGCGCGGAGGAATGCCGGCGGAATGCAGCCTATTCTGCAAATAACATCCGCAAAGTCTAAGCTATTGATAATGCTCGCCTGCTGATTCCTTGCGAAACTTCTAATATTTGCAATTCCTGGGGTGAATCCTGGGTGTATTCATTGTGCCCGATGAAAAAGCTGGGGCGAATCATAAGTCTACCCTCTCCGCTCTTGCTTACCAGCAATGCCGCAAGCGATAGCCGCAGCAGCCCGCAAGCAAGCCGCAGCAGCCGGTTCGAAAGAAAGATTGCGCTATCTCGAAAATAACCGTTGACAAGCTCGCCGCAGCGGTTCATATTCATACCATCGGAAGCAAGCGAACGGAGCAGCGAACGAGCGCAAAAGGAACACAAAAGGAACGGAGCGGCTAAGGTCAGAAGGGGGTATTGCCTTCATGTAACTAAAGGCAAACAGGAGTCTCGTCGGGCCAAGGAACCGCGCCGACTCCCTCCCACATTTACATCGTTCCCCATCTAAATCGAACTACCACCCTACCCTCGTTTTCCAGGATGATGCCGGGGGTCTGATTCGGAGCATACCCCACCCCCACCTACCGGAGGAAAATCGTATGCGCCGGCCGATGGAACTTTTTTCCTCTTGCCAAACCGGTGTAGGTGTGGGGGTATATGCGGATATGGATGGTTTCAAAATTATCAGCCGTGAAGAACGCCGTTACAGCACAGCAGTCGTATGAGCGGTGTGCCCAGACGGCACCGCGGACACATAACATGCCTACGCTGGAGCAGCGCGCCCAACAGAAGGCTCAGATCACGGAAGCCGCCAAGGAGGTCGCGAACAAGATTCTCCTGCTTAACCAGGAAATGCCGAACGGTAAGCGCATGCGCTACTGCACCGGCGCCGAAATGGCCAAGTTCGGCAAGGGTTATAAGCGTATCGCCAAGAAGGTAGGCTCAACGAAGATCGTCGGTTCGGTGTTAGATGAGAGCCAGGTCCGCGACCTGATGTCGTAAGTTGACGTTCTGGTGCGGGTGCTTGACAAGTTGACGTTGGTTCTGGTAAATACCCGCAATAGTGATCCGAATCATGACGCGCGCCGAGATCAAGGACTATCGCGACCGGTGTGGATGATGGAAGAAGTTTTTTTATTTGGCGGATTGTTATTTGGCGGATTGTTAGGCTTCTTGCTCGGTATTCTTGCTGGGATAGAGATTGAACGTGGGCGACGGTTGCCGAAGCCAATCAAGGGGACAACATGAACAAGCGCCGATTATTGAAGCTCGCAGCGCTGCTGGAGGCCGATGCCAAGAACCGTAAAGGCGTCAGATTCGACTATCAGCAATGGGCGTATCTCCGCAATGAAAAGGCTCCGATATCCTGCGATACGACGGCTTGCGCTCTTGGTCTGGCTGCAATCAGCGGCGCCTTCCGTCGCGCCGGCGGTTTGAGCTATTATCGTATTTTCGACGGCAAGATCGAGTTCACCGTGAACGGTTTTCTTACTTCAGCTCTGAATGCCGCTGAGACGGTATTTGATCTCGCGGCCGCCGAGGCGAGGTTCATCTTCGTTCCGCATGGCGGCGATCTCTTTATTGGTGCTCGGGCTGAGCGTGCTGTTGCCAAGAAAATCCGCAAGTTCGTTGCCGGCGAGATCGCACTGGTGGCGACGGCATGGTGATATCGGGAGTGCGAGAAATGAGAAATCTCGACCAGGCATTGCAGGACAAGCTGCTCGAAGTGCTCTCCGTTGGCATCACGGACGACGCTATGAAGTCCGTCAAGAAAGCCGTCCGAGTACATTGGATGGCCCGGCCGGAGCGATGGAATCTATTGGGGCCGGCAGCGTGAAGACCATGAATGGCACCCGGTCATTCATGGAAGCTGCATGAATGGGCTTTCATTGACCTGCGTCGGCAGATCGTCGACGCCCATCGCGATCTGCTTGTCAATGAGCGCATTCGCGATCTGGAGGACCAGGTCAAGTCGCTTGTCGCTCAGGTCAACAAGGTCATCGCTGAGAAAGACGCCATGTGGGAGCGCGTCCGTAGTCGCGAGTTCTCCTGATGGCCCTAGAGGTCGAGGTGCGCGCTCGCAAGATCGCGTCGCCCCGGCAGGATAGGTCCCATAAGCCTTGGGGTGAAGCAAACAGGAGAGCGCAGTGCGGGAAATCTGCATGCTGCGTTCGACGATCAGGAGCCAACGTAAGATGGTCTATCCCAACACAGACGAAATTACCAAACAGCAGCCTCACGAAGTTGTAAAGGTGTGGACGTCACCGCCGCCGCCAAAGGGCAAGAAAATTGAAATCACTTTGATGTGGGGTGATATTGCCCGAGCCTACAAAGTCATGACCATCAAAAATACCACTTGGTATCGTCCCGGAATTTGGCTGTCCGAAGAAATCGTCGGCAAGGTCTGTGAGCTGCCGGATTGGACAGTCACATTAGCGGCCGATGATCTGTGGAGCAATATCATGAACTTTGTCGGCGGCAAACTACCGGGGATAGCGATACCATGACCGCAGTTCACGCCTTTCTTCTCCTCGGCGGCCTCGTGGGAATCGACGGCTATGCGGATTCTGCCGGCATGGAGCAATTGATTCCGATGCTCAAGGCGATCGGCGTCGAGACCAGCATCTACACCTGGGACCACTATGCCGATGCACTGCCGGAAATGTCGGCGCTCCCGGCTGATTGTCGACGTACCGTCATTGGTTACAGCGGCGGCGGCTCAAGAGCAACCTACCTCGCCAACGAGATGCGGGGGCCGCCACGGATCGATCTCATGGTGCTCTACGATCCGAGCCCAAGATGGCAGATGCAGGCGATCGGCAGCAACGTCTTCCGCGCGCTCTGTTACCACAACACCAATCCAATGATGCCGTCGCTGTTCGGCTGGCTCGGTGGTGGCAAGCTGGAGGCGATCGCTGGCGCCAAGGTTCAGATCGAGACCGTGGAAATTTCGGAGCAGCACCTCCTAGTCCAGCTCAATGGTGACCTGCATAAGCGGACCGTCCGAGAGGTACAGAAGCTCTTGGTGGCGGTATGAACGAACTGCTGATGTGGCTCAATGCCGCCTACACCATCCGTCATAACTGCGGCAATCTCGATGAGTTTGACGTTCTGATAGCGCATCAGAAACGCCGGTTAAAGAAGCTTCTGGTGATGCCGGAGGCGCCATGAGCGGCTCGTGGATTAGGAATAACGGTGCCCGATGACTTGGAATAGGGAAACGTATTATTGAAAAGAGAGACGGGGGAGGACAAGCCTCCCCCGCAAATACCTCGACTTAGTCAAGCCTTGCGACCCACAGCACTAAGCAAGTGATCAGGGTTACCTGACGACGTCGGCACTATTGAACACCACGACGGGTACCCTCAGTCGATCTGCGCCGACATGAATTACGTAATATGGCAGGGTTTCTAGGTCAATGGGTGGTATGGCGCTCTGCTTGACAGTGCGGGTAAATGCGGGTATATACCGAACTAGGCTCTGCCTACGAGGTCACCGTTCGGGTCGGGAGGAACCATTCCCGTTAAACGTCCTGACGTAACGGCGTGTGCTCGGTGTAAGTGTGGCTGCGGAACGATCGACCTTGGCTTGTCCGTTGTCCTGGTCGGTCGACTTCCGTTGCCGTAGGTTGCGCTTCTCCTCGCGGAACTGTGGAGGCACAGTTCATCGTGGAACAGGAAAAATAAATACGGCGTCGCTCGGCGCCGATCGTCCACCGCGAGGAGCTTTTCTTTTTCAGGAGGCCATGATGTTTATCGACCGGAAGGTAAGCGCAATTCAGCGGCGCGTTGGTTTGATGATGGTGGCAATACCGGCTGTCCAGTTGGTGTTCCTCACTGCCGTCATTTGGGTGGCGGCGCACTTCCTCGCCAAGTTCTGGTGAAACCAAGGAGGCCATGATGGCGAAGAAGCACAAATTTCCTGACACTTTGTACGTCAAGAAGGAAGTGGACGGCAAGTCCGGATACTTCGTTGCTGACGAGAGTGCTGGCTCGCATGCCTTTGTCGGCGAGAAGGTGCGTGTCGGCATCTACAGCCTTCTTGAAGTCGTCGATATCGGTACGGCCGTGGAAATGTTTTCGGTCGGATTGCGCGAGGAGATGGGGTCGAGATAGGGGTTTAATCTGATGATCAAGATCGATACGTTTTGTTGGTGGTTCGGCGTGGATTAGTCCAGTCCGCGTTTGCGTTGGACAGCCCTGGGTGCAGCCCTGGGTGCAGCGAGGTGGGATACCATAAACTACGGCCCACCAAGCGATCCACCAATAAAGCGTATCGAATCCCGAAAAGCGGGTTATGAGCTGGTCCACCATGGTCGCCAGCGGCTCCGCCTTCTCAGACCTCAGCGAAAGCCGGCGGTCTGGGGTCGAGATATGGATTACTAATTTTCGCCGTGGCAACTACCCCGGCTAAGCGGGGCACTAGTCGAAATGGTACTACAAACCTTTGGAGAGAAAAACGTTGGACCGGGGATGCAAAGCCCCGCATCTCCACCACGGACATGCCGCACCGATTTGCGCGCTTAAGTCAGGTTGACGTCCTGGCGGCATGTCTCTGATGGGGATGAATCAGGTTCGACAACGTTTGGATGGTCAAAGCTGTACCCGAAGTGACGGCCCGTAAGGCAGTCAAGTGAAATGCGAACGACAATTTCGCATCCGCCCAGGACTATGCGCTCGCCGCGTAGCTGGTAACGGGGTTCGGAGGCACCTGGCAACAGAAGCCTCCACTTAATCCCCAAGGACGATCTGATCATGAACGAGCTATTCGAGTTTTACGTGCATGGCGCTGCTTCGATTTATGGTCGCGGCTCCAAGTCGGACGCTCATAAACTCTGCTCCATGATGAACATGCATCGGTCTCTCGATCGCTTCGACGTCCGAGAGATAGATCAACTTCCGGGCCGGCGGAAACCGAAGCCAGCGGTCGTAGATATCGCCGCGGAAATAACGCGGTTTTACTCAGGTAACCGGGGGGGGGGGGGCGCCCTGAAGCACCCATCCGCCAATTTCCACAAAATCCCCCAAGATTCTTCCGCACGCCCCCCAAGAGCGCCTTGACGCCGCCCCGCACCGCCCCCGGCAGCCGCAG